>ERZ891134.275-NODE-275-length-44620-cov-6.261887_pt1 | contig 44620 bp, 21 predicted proteins | sample MGYA00520888_ERZ891134 | MGnify/ENA primary metagenome ERZ891134 (study PRJEB32303, sample SAMEA104408692) | aquatic metagenome | biome: Brackish water; feature: Coastal; material: water | place: Baltic Sea | collected 2014-10-23 | depth 10 m ... | reverse complement strand
CAACAGCAACGTCAACAGCAAGAAGATGAGGAATTTAGTCAGGATTCCTTAACCATTGAAGTGATACCGGATAGTTTACTTGAAGGAGTGAAAATCTACCGGTTCCAGCCGAAATTTGGGGCTGCAAAATTGTACGCTCCCAAAGTAGGCGCGCTATACTCAAGTCCATCAACCAGTTGGGACATAGCTGTCCGATGGGATAGCGTTTCAACCTATACCATCCAAAACAATTGGTATAATACCGATATAGCCCCATTAACGATTGTAGATTTTGAAGATTTTATATCGTTAAAAATGGAGCAAAATGAGTTGACCATTCGCCGTCAGCTCATTCGCGAAGCTAAAGCACAACAAGAGGAGAGTAGGGGTTTATTGGATTTTCGGATTTCGGTTCCAGGTGGCGAAAACTCTGCGTTTACCACCATTTTCGGAACAGATGAGGTGAGTTTAAGGGTGAATGGATCAGCTAACATGAATGTAGGTGCTTCCATACAAAAGCTCGATGATGGAACATTACCAGAAGACCTTCGCACTCGGGTAGACCCTACCTTTAACCAGAATTTACAGCTCAATATTCAAGGTAATATTGGGGATAAATTAACCATCGCAACCGATTGGGATACCGAGCGTCAATTCGATTTTCAGAATAGACTCAGTATAGTGTATGAAGGGTACGAAGATGAGATTATAAAAAGTATTGAGATGGGAAACGTATCCATGGAAACTGGAAATTCCCTGGTTTCTGGTGGTAAATCACTCTTTGGAATAAAGGCCATTTCAGAGTTAGGCCCTCTTAAGTTAACTTCTGTGGTCTCCCAACAAAAAGGAAAGAGTAATTCTCAGAAAATATCGGGAGGTTCTCAAGAACAAGCTATTGATATCACTCCAGCAGATTATGAGGATGGGCGTCACTTTTTCTTGGATTTTTATAATCGTCAGCAATTTGAGCAAGCATTAAGCGATCCTCAAAACATCCTGCAACCCTATCAGGTGTCAGAATTGTATGTGTATGTCCGCAGGGCTGAGCAAATTCCAGGCGAATCTGCGGTACAGGCCATTGCTTTACTCGATTTAGGGGTAAACCGTTTCAATGATCAGTTATACGGATTACCAGGTAATGATCGAGATCGGTATAACGAGGTCACGTTAAATGAATTGAGAGCGACCAATTCAAATGCCACAAACGAAGATTTCGGAGCAACTGCTCAAGAATATGTAGACGCTCCATTTGAACTGCTACAAGAGGGGATTGATTACACCTTTAATCGTGCATTGGGCTTCATAAGTATGAAGAGTTACATTAATACAGGTGATGCTGTTGCGGTTGCCTATGTCTACAACGATCCGGAGCAGGGTGGGGCTCCCGTTGCGGTTGGGGAATTGAATGCATCAGGAAATGACCGGATTTATTTGAAGTTACTACGGCCAGGGGGGATGACCACCTCGGATAAAGCGTGGGAGTTAACGATGCGAAATATCTATTCGTTAGGCGTTTCTGGCATTAATCCAGAAGGATTTGAGCTTGAAATTGCGGATACACGAGGTAACATACCCGAAGTAATTTTACCTGGCAGGTCTACTACGTTGTTGCAAGATTTAGGACTTGACCGGTTAAATTCGGAAGGAGCAACTATTCCAGATAATCAGATTGATTTTACAGGAATTACCCTTGATGCAGGAGCCGGTCGCATCATGTTCCCGTATCTAGAGCCATTCGGGAAGCGAATAGATGAAATTCTTGGGAACTCAGTAAGTGACTCAGTTCGTCAATCCCTTACCTTTGGAGAATTGTATGAGCTTAAACAGAGTGACGCACGAGATATTTCTAAGAACCGTAATTACACCATATCGGGTAATTCTAAAGGAGGTGTTTCAGGATCTTTTTATCTTGGGTTTGGTCTTATAGAGGGCTCGGTAAAAGTGTTTGCTAACAACGTTGAGTTGACCGAAGGTACTGATTTTGAAGTCGATTACTCGTTTGGATCACTCACCATCATGAATGAACGCTACCTTGCCCCAGGTCAAGAAATAGAAGTAGAGTATGAGAGTAATCAGTTCTCAATTATAGGGCAGAAAAATTTTACAGGTTTAAGAGCCGAATATCGCGTGAATGATGATATTCAATTTGGTAGTACTTTTTTCAAATTAAAGGAACAGCCACTGTCGGATAAAATTCGAATTGGCAATGAACCTATCAATAACACCGTCTTAGGTTTGGATGCTCGAGCCAATTTTGAAGCGCCTTGGCTAACTCAGGCTATCGATAGGGTGCCATTACTTCAGACCAAAACCCCATCAAATATTCAATTTAGTGGGGAGTTTGCTCAGCTGCGACCTGGGGTTGCCCAAACAAATGCGGTTCAGGAGGCTATCGATAACAATGAACTGTATAGGGACGAAAAAAACGGATTGGTTTTCATAGATGACTTTGAGGGGGCCGAATACACTATTAGTCTCACCAATCCAACCCGATGGAATCTAGCTTCTGCACCGGCCGCCTTACCTGGCTACGCCCCAGACGAGACCTATTTTGCTAATCCGGATTTTACCACCCCTCAAAGTAGTTTTGACCGAAAGGCGCGAGCAGATTTGCGATCTCAATTTTCATGGTATTCCATACCTCGGAACATCAGTTCAATTCGTAATGCGATTGTTACTCCTGAATCGGAAACAATTTTATTGAAGGATGTATTCCAGGGGCGGGAAACCAACAATCGACAAGAAGATGTCATTACTTCCCTCGACATCCATTACAATCCAACCAAACGAGGGCCTTATAATTATAATCTAGTTCTTAAAAACGTCTTAGAAAATACGCCTGAAAACACATGGGGTGGTATGACCTATGTCATACCTTCTGGGCAAGAAGATTTGGTTCAAAACAATATCGAGTTTTTAGAATTTTGGGTCCAAGCCATATTACCAGGTGGTCAAGATCCAACCGGGGAAGAAGCCTTCTATGATGGTAAAATCTATCTGGATTTAGGAATTATTTCAGAGGATATCATTCCCAACGTTCGGCTTAACACCGAAGACGGTCTTTCAACGGTGTTAAATAACTTACAAGAAGATGATGCAGAATCTCAACCGCGTTCTTACATCCCACCATCCCCACCGGTCCCCCTAGGTCAATTTTCAAACGATAAAAGAGCCCTAGAGGATGTCGGCTTGGACGGCGCCCCCAATCCAGGGACTCCAGGAGCCGAAAGCAGGGATGAAGGAGCCCTTTTTGGGGACTTTATTGAGGCTATGCGGGCGCAGTATGGGGAAGGAACAGAAGAGTTCTCTATGATTCAAGAAGACCCATCCAACGATGATTATGTCTATTATGGAGAAAACAAGGTGCTCGATTTCAAGCTACATGAACGCTTTTTCAGAATGTTAGGTCACCATGATGGGAACACCCCGGAAAGCGGTGGCAGTGATAATAAAACCGCTGTAACCTTAAAACCTGATACCGAGGGTTTGGTCAGTGCCTCATCCATTCAGCAAACCAATTCCTATTATCAATATGAAATAGATTTCAATCCTGCTGATGCTTCACAATTGAATATTGGTTCATCTGGGAGCTACATTGTAGATAAAATACCCCGAAATCCTGAGTACAAAACCTGGTACTTGGTACGCGTTCCATTGAGTGATTTTAAGCGAAAATTTGGGGACATAGAGAGCTTTCAGAACATATCCTACATCCGAATGTGGATGTCGGGGTACCAAAAACCGTTTACCATGCGATTCGCAACCTTGGAATTTGTGGGCTCTCAATGGAGAAAAGTAACCAATTTAAGCGATAGCCCAGTTAATCCAGGGGATTTTAAGTTATCTACGATCAATATCGAAGAAAATGCTAACAGAGAACCGTTTCCGTACCGTCAACCCGATGGGGCCATTAGAGCATTGAACCGAAGTGCACAAATTCAGGCACTGGAAAATGAACAGTCATTAGTGCTAAGTGTGGAAAACTTAGAAGCAGGAAAGGTTCAAATGGTTAAACGAGTGTACCCGGGTAAATTGAACCTTTTAAATTATTCCAACATGCGAATGTTTGTACACGGGGAAGGTTTTGATAAGCGTGGCGATGCAGAATTAGTCGTTCGACTGGGGACAGATTTGGAGAATAACTTCTATGAATATCGCCAGCCGGTAAGCCCATCACAGCCTATGCCATTTAATTACGACCCATCTGATGCGGGCCAATTAGAGGTAGAGGCTGCAGAAATTTGGAGATACGACGAAAATAATATGAACATCATCATATCCGCATTTAATGTACTTAAGCAACTTCGGGACGATGCAGGCGCCGATCCAACCGAAGTGTTTGAACAAAAGGGTTTGATAGATCCTGAAGTAGCGGTAGATGGGGCAGTGGTATCGATTAAAGGAAATCCTTCCCTAGATCGAGTGACCGAAATTGGGTTGGGTATACGAAATCCATATGATCCACAGAATGTGAACTCAAAAGGTTCTCCTTTATTAAATGCTGAAATGTGGTTAAATGAGTTACGACTGTCTGGATTTGATAACGAAAAAGGCTGGGCGGCGAATGCCAAGTCCACCATTAAATTTGCTGACTTCGCTACCGTTAATGCGAATCTTACCCGAAGAACGAATGGTTTTGGGGGGCTTGAATCACGGTTAGGGGATCGAAGTGTATCCGATCAAACCGCGTACGGAATTAGCTCAACCATTAACCTGCATAAACTTATTCCTGACCGTTTTGGGTGGAGTTTTCCGGTGACCATTTCTAGCAGGGTTAATACGCAAACACCGAAGTATTTACCATCACAGGGGGATATTCGCTTGACCGATTTTATCGATAAGGTGAATGCCGATGAATCGGTGCCATCTAATTTGAAAGATGAAGTTATTAACGCAAAAATCAATGATATTGAGACGGTTAATGAGACTTTTTCATTCAATGTTTCGAATATATCTAAGCGTAATTCTAAGCCTAAATGGGCTCAGTTAACCTTGGATAACACCAAGTTAAGTTATGTGTACAACGAGGGGTATTCTAAAAACCCACAATTAGTTTTTCAGAATAAGTGGGACTATAAAGCTTCTATTCAGTACAATTTATCGTTACGCCGAATTAAGTTACTTCAGCCTTTTAAATTTACCGAGGGCATTCCTGTCCTTGGGGCATTGTCCGAGCTTCGATTGGGTTATTTACCCTCTTCCATTACGGCTTCATCTACACTTACCCGGCGTTATGACGAATCTCGGAGACGTAACCTAAGTGATCCTGAGGATATTCAAGCGTTACAACAATCTCACGCATTCACCCAGCAGAATCGTTTTTCTTTTAGCTATAATTTTATGCCCTCGATTCCAATCACCTTCACGAGTTCATCCAATTTTGATTTTTCGAGTTTAGGTATAAATCCAAGTAATCGGGACGATGTGGATAGTTTATCCTACCGAATTAAACCCAGTTTTGATGTCATAAAAGGAGCGCTTCGAGATACCTTAGCGCCTCGGAGATCTTCTTACCAGGAGAGTTATTCGGCAAGTTGGAGGCCTAAACTTAACGCCATAGATGCATTGAACTGGTTAACCTACTCCGCTTCTTACGGGGGGGGCTATCAGTGGACCAATAGTCCTAGTGGGTCAGATTTAGGGGCTAATGTTTCTAATTCATTTCAACTGGATAACACATTTAAGGTGAGTACAAATAGACTCTTGGAAAAGTTTGGATGGTATGAAAAGGTGGAAGAATCTAACAAGAATGAAACAAAGCGACGGAATGATGCTAAAGCAAAACGTAAAGAAGAAATTGAAAGCGGCGTAGCAGATAGCCTGAGAACTCCGAAACCACCCCCGGATTTGGTTAAAGATGTGCAGTACCTCTCACGAAAAGCATTACTTACCTTACTAAGTCTTGAAGATGTATCCATCGGTTACAAACGCCAAAAAAGTGGCTCACAACCTGGTTATTCTGGCTCTTCGGAGTTTTTTAAGTCATTCAATGATGCATCCTCGGGCGATTATTCACCTCCATTGGCATATCGGCTTGGACTAAAAGATCGAATCCCAAAGCAGCAGCTGATTGGAAACCTTGAGGGAGAAAATAATATTCAACTTCCTGCTAATAATACCCAAGGGGATAATTTTTCTGCGAGTACTCGTATTAGTCCATTTGAAAATGTGACGGTAAACTTGGACTGGGATGCCAGCATTTCACAAAAAAGTACAGAAACAATTACTCTCACACCTACTAACGAGATTACATCCATCGGAACAGAATCGGGTTCTTTTAGTTCTTCGGTATGGGCCTTTGGTGGTGGATATAAGGATCTATTTCAACGTCAGCTTGAGACTGCGGTTCTGGATATTAGACCTGGTGAGCGTTCTATTGTGGATTCGTTGGGGAACAGCGATGGCCGAGGGGTATTGAACCGTACAACCCTCCAAGAAGACTACATGAAAGCTTATCTAGGAGCTGGATCTAATGGATTAGGCGAAAAAGGGTTTATGGCATTCCCTAAACCGGGTTGGAGAGTGACATGGAACCGTTTGGAAAAATATATACCCTTCATAGGGCAGTACATGACCAATGCCTCATTGAATCACGCTTATCGAGGCACCTATAAAGTAGATTGGAGTTTGAATGCTTTGGTGGGCGAGCAGTCAGGACAGAATATCGGGGATTATTCTATTATAGATGTGCGTGGAAGTTATGAGCCGACCTCTATTAGGGCTGAGCGTAGGTTCTCCCCATTTGTGAAACTGAACATGACCTGGGAATCGGGTTTAAAAACCGATGTTGGCTATGACCGAAGTACCATTTCTACGTTTGCAGTGAGCTCAAAGCGGGTTACAGAGACCCTGACACAAGGAGTGGACGCCTCTGTAAATTACATATTCCGGAATGTGCGGATTTCTTTCTTGCCTAAGCTTCGGAATAATATTGACATGAGCCTTCGTGGAAGCTATAAAAACGATACTGAAATATCCTACAAACTCGATACTGATTTGGATAATGCGTTACAAGATGGAATAACGATGGATCAAATTGGAAGCGCCGAAACGCTTAGTGCACGAGAAACAGGGCAGCGACGAATCAACGGTAGTTTTACCCTGGGTTATAAGATATCCTCTACTATCTCATCAAATTTTGAGTATACTTATTCAAGAATCGAATCCAATAACATTCCCACTCGTACCAATCACGATATTCGGTTTAACTTTCGGATAGCCATTCGATCACGCTAGCGTTGCATTGTTTGTAAGCAACATGTGCCACATGTAAGCCCATAGCGTGCAACCATTCTCAGGTACTAGTTACAAACGAGCCCCTAGCGTGCAACCATTCTCAGGCACTAGCCACAAATCTACCTCAAACACGACAAGATCAAGTCTTCTGTCACCGTTTTCTAGTCACCCAGCCATATCCCACACTTAGGAGCACAAGGAAAAAGCACAACATAGATAGCCAGTCCCCATATCGAGCATAAAAGCTAAGATCATTTCGCAAGGGCACAACAGCGCTAAAGGAGGTGCGAGTCCAATAATCTGTTTTTTGTTGGATACTCCCATCAGGGCTTATGATTCCTGATGTTCCGTTGTTGGCACTTCGAACTACCCAGCGGCGAAATTCAATGGCTCGAAGTCGAGCATAGGCAAAATGTTGTAGGTGTCCGCTTGAATTACCCCACCATCCATCATTGGTAATGATGGTCAATATCTGAGCCCCATCACGTACAAATGCACGATTCCATGACGGAAATACCGAATCGTAGCATACCAGACCGGGACTTATAAAGCCGGAGGAACTCTCTAGCATCGAGGGCTCACCTCCTTGTCCAAAGCCAGCATGTTTACCCCAATCAACCCAATTAAATACATCTATTTTGTTCAGAAACTCTACAAAAGGGAAGCGTTCTACAAATGGCACTAATTGAGCCTTGTCATAGCGGGACAACTGTCCAGTTGAGTCGGCAAAAAGGGTGGAGTTGTAGGTATTATACTTAACGCCATTCACGCTGGAACGATACAACTCCGGTGTTTGCTCAGGGTAAAGAGTATAGAGCCCCGTCCCAATGATAAAATTGGTCTGCCAGGTTCGTGCTGAATCTGCAATACGTTTGGCATGCCACGAATCCATTTGTATTGGTTTATCAATGGCGTTTTCAGGCCAAACGATGAGTTCGGTCTCCCTATTTCTGTGGACACTAGATAAGTTGAACAAGCTATCCAAAACCTCTTCGGCTCCGCTCATGCCCCCGTAATCTTGATAAGAATCATGATTTGGTTGAACGACCACAACTCCAATGGAATCCCCCTTCAACTCTTGGAGTTCTTGGGATGAGACCCCAAAAGAAATCATCGATGCAAGGGGTGGTAGGACAAAAATCAAGACCAGCAAGGCGGTATTCAGAGCTTTCTTATTAGGTATTTGCAACCAGTGGGCACATAAAAAACTTCCAAACACTACCCAAAAACTAATACCCAAGTGACCTGTGATAGAGATGTATTGGATTACTGAGATGTGATTAGCCCAAGCATTACCTACCCCGAGCCAAGGCCAAGCTAAGTCCCAGTGATGATGAAGATATTCATACAAAATCCATGCGGCAGCCTGAAAAAGTGCGGTCCAACCAAAAAGGTGATAGCGATGATGAATAAATCGAATAACCATCATAGGCAATAGCATGACCGCGCTGTTTGCCACGATAGCGGCAACGCCTGCTGGAACACTCGCCATAATAAGCCAATAGGTAGTCCCTAGATTCCATACAAAGAACGCTGGATAGCTAATTAGTGCAAGGTGCCGGTAACTATGGCTTAAAAGTACGAGTTGGTATAGTCCAATAAATCCAAAAAAACTCAAAAAGGAAGCATTTACGGGCGGAAAACTCAGGCTTAATAGCAGCCCTACTCCAACCGATAGAATCCAAGGGTTATGGACCCAAGTTAACCTTGGGGGGAATAGACTTGATGGATTAATCGATGAATAGCTTCTCATAAAGCTTCCGTTTGCTCTTCCTGATAATTTGGTGGGGCAATAACTACACATATTTCCCCCTTTATTTTGGCACGATTCTCAAATATAGGAACGACTTCAGACAACTTCCCACGGACAATTTCTTCGAAGGCTTTTGTGAGTTCTCGGCAAACGGCCACATATCGATCTTCTCCAAGGTAGGTTGTGGCTTCGGTGAGAAATTTTAGGATTCGATGAGGACTCTCATATACTACCAAAGTGCAGGGCATGTTAGCAAGGAAATCCCATTGTTTTTGACGTCCTTTTTTATGGGGAAGAAAGCCGTGGAAATAAAACGAATCGCTCGGTAAACCGCTCGAAATTAAGGCAGTGGTAACCGCGTCAGCGCCTGGAATGACGCTAACGGTATGACCCGAAATGTGAGCAGCGCGAACAGCTAGAAATCCAGGATCTGAAATCCCAGGCATACCTGCATCGGTAATTAAAGCAAGGTCTTGTCCAGCATCTAGGTGACGTATGAATTGCTCTATTTTATGATGCTCGTTGTGTTGATGTAGCGAGCGAGTGGGGGTAGAAATTCCATAATGTTGGAGAAATTTGGACGAGGTTCGAGTATCCTCACAAGCAATTAAAGAAACCGTCTTAAGTACTTCTAAGGCTCTTTCCGAAATATCCTTTAGATTTCCAATGGGTGTTGCAACAATGAATAGGGTGGACAAAATATGTCAGGGTAGTACTCGAATGGCGCCCAGTAACACAGGTTGTGGGATAATTCGAGTGGTTAATTATAAAATGAAACACTGTAATTGCATCAAAATTACGTATTTTACAGCTTAACTAAATTACACTTTCGCCATGTTTAAGCCAAAAGGTCTCAATCACATAACTATTCGAGTAAATCGCATAGAAGATTCTAAGTATTTTTATGGAGTGGTACTTGGTCTCGAACTTGTCAAAACAATGGGGCAGAGCATGGCGGTGTATGACGTTGGTAACGGTGATACACTGGTCATTGTTGAGGCAGAAACCAGCTATGACCCCAGTTCTCGTGATTTCCGTGTGGATCATTTTGGTTTTTATGTGGATGAACCCAAGCAGGTCGATGAATTAGCAGAATACTTTAGAAAATATGAAGTGGCCATCGTAAGTGGGCCAGCTAATCGTAAAAAGGGACGTTTTTTGTTTGTCACCGATCCAGACGGGAATATGATCGAATTCTTTCATGAAGAGTAGCTAGCGCACGAAGGGATGAGCACATTGATTTATTTTGTAACGGAAGATCGTTACATCCGCCCCATTCCTGGAAATACGTATGTGGAAAATATCTTTCGAGAAGACGAGCTCTTAGGCAGCGCTCTGGCCAGTTTAGGGTATGAGCACAAGCGGGTTAGTTGGAGGGATAGCTCTATTGATTGGGAAAGGGCAGGTTGGGTGTTGATTCGGACGACTTGGGATTATTTTGACCACTTCGAGGAATTTAGTCACTGGTTAGGTCAACTCCCTACGAAGGCTTGTATGAACCCCAAGGCCTTATTGAGCTGGAATACCGACAAACATTACCTATTGGATTTGGCTCAAAAAGGAATTCCTATTGTTCCCTCAACCATCATACCAAGGCAGCACCCCAACCCCTTAAGTCAGTGGGCCGCGCATTTAGAGTATGAGCATCTAATAGTAAAACCCACCATAGCGGGTGCAGCTCGATTAACCTACCAACTAAAGGACGAGCAAATAGGGGCGTTTGACCGAGAATTTACCAAGTTAAATGCTAAAGAAGACTTTATCCTTCAACCTTTTGTGTCGAGTGTTACAAGTTTTGGAGAATTATCACTAATGGTTATGGGTGGGAAATGCACTCATGCGGTCCAAAAAAGGGTGAAAGTAGGGGATTTCAGAGTTCAGGACGATTTCGGAGGAACGGTGCATCATGTTACTCTCACACCAGAACTCATTGAATTTGCTGAAATGGTCATGGGACTCATAGACCCAAAACCACTTTATGGGAGGGTCGATATCTTGCGAAACGATGCCGATCAATGGATGGTTTCTGAGGTAGAATTAATAGAGCCCGAACTATGGTTTCGTACTGCCCCAGAAGCGGTGGAGCACCTAGCAATGGCTATCCACAACCACATTCAACATGATCATGAGAACCACTCGAACCCGTAGTAGCGAAGGCCTTTCTAGTGAATGGGATGTAGTGGTAATAGGTTCGGGAATGGGGGGATTGTCCGCAGCGAGTCTGCTAAGTACGGATGGGAAAAAAGTACTGGTTCTAGAAGCAGGCTTACATCCTGGTGGGTGTAGCTCTTCCTACACCAGGAAAGGCTATGTATTTGAGTCCGGTGCGACCACTTTAGTTGGATTTGACCCAGGTCAACCTATGAAATTTTTGGAAGAACATACGGGCATGCATATCCCAAGGCATGAATTAAACCCATCTATGTCGGTGTGGTTAGAGGATCAAAAGCCGGTCATTCGAATGAAAGACAAGGCAGAATGGGTAGATCATTGTATTAGCCATTTTGGTGAGGAAAAAGCGCAGCGAAAATTTTGGAAGAAGTCATTTTATGTGGCCGATAGAGTGTGGAACATTTCGTTGAAAAACACCTTTTTTCCACCGGCTAAACCATCAGATTTTTTCCGGTTAGCTCTCAATAATTCTCCAAAAGATCTTGCCATACTTCCATACATGGTACGTTCCGTTGCTCAGGTAGCTCGGTCTTGTGGAATAACCGAGGAAAGATTTTACAGGTTTTTAGATGAACAGCTTATCATTACCGCTCAAGCGGGGGCTACTCAAACACCATTCATATTTGGTGCGGCAGCCATTTGCTATCCCAATTCTAGTAATTTTTATGTACCTGGTGGTTTAATCGAGATGGTATTTACCTGCTTGGACCATCTTGAATCTAATCACGGGCAGTGGCTTAATAAGCAAAAAGTTGTACAAATCAACCAGAATAAACAGGGGTACCGCATCACAACCGATAGGGGACTCGAAGTGCAAGCGCCTATAGTCATATCTAACATACCACTTTGGAATATGCCGGATATAACCGATGGCCAAATACGCGACTATTTTCATAAAGAAACCGTTACGTATTCCGATGCTTGGGGAGCTTTTACTATGGGTATTGCGTTAACTGACACCCTGGCCGAGGGGTTATCCCTACACCATCAATTTCACTTACCCGAAGGGCATCCATACTCAGATTGGATTGCTCGTTCTTTCTTTGTTTCCATTTCTATGCGTGGCGATACCCAACGTGCCCCTGAAGGCCAAAGGGTGCTCAATGTCAGCACCCATTGTTCGCCGGAAAAGTGGTTAGGATTAGATCAGGATAGCTACGAAATAATGAAGATGAAGGTACAGGAGTACTTGTTTGAGCAGGTGCAACAACGCCTTCCTGGGGCCGAGCGTGCCGAATGCCTTCAATTGGATGCAGCTACCCCGAGGACGTGGGAAAAATGGGTGTATCGAAAAGATGGCCGAGTGGGAGGGATTCCTCAATCCATGAAGCGTGCTGTTTGGGACTGGACTTCTCCTGTTACCCCTTTCAAGGGATTGTATTTAGTAGGGGACACCACCTATCCAGGACAGGGAATTCCTGGCGTAACTTTAAGTGGTATTAACGTATATTACCGTATAGCAAAGGACTTTAAATAAAGGAATTCAATTTTGGACCAATTTCAGCCCAACACCCGTTTTTCAATATTTCCACCCGCAATCAAATACTTACTCATTGCTAACGCGATTGTGTTTTTAGCGACCAAAAGTATATTTACGGGAGTGTGGACTCCATTGGGAGCAGTAATAGCCGAAAACTTCGCCCTTTGGTCCATAGGAAATGGCTTTATGCCCTGGCAGCTATTTAGCTATATGTTTTTACATGCTGATATGGGGCATTTATTTTTCAACTTGTTGGCTTTGTGGATTTTTGGCCAATCTATCGAGCACCTATGGGGCACACGGCGATTTATTACTTACTATATGTTAACTGGTGTGGGAGCGGCCATTATTCACATGTTGGTGAGTGGCTATTTCACGTACACTATTGGAGCCTCGGGCGCCGTTTTTGGAATTTTATTAGCCTTCGGGATGATGTTTCCCAACCAGTACATTATCCTGTTGTTTCCCCCTATACCCATAAAAGCGAAGTATTTTGTTGGAATTTATGGGGGTATAGAGTTGTTGTCAGGCTTAACAAGACCCGATAGCGGAGTCGCGCACTTTGCTCACCTAGGGGGCTTAGTTGTTGGATTCATACTCATTAAATATTGGAAAATTAAGCGTCCCGCACTTTAGGGAAGTCAACCATAACCCAGCTATTTAGCATTGCTATTAAACTATGGCCTACGATTCATTTGGTTCATCAGTAAAAAGAGGATTTTTGGCTATGCCTGTAGCCATAAGAGCCATTATTGGAGTTAATACCGCTGTATTTTTTGCCCAAATTCTAAGCTCTATTCTTGGTATTTCACTCATTCAGTGGCTAGCCTTTGTACCTGACCCCATTACGGCGATAACTCAGCCTTGGAGGTTAGTAACCTACATGTTTACCCATTCACTGTTAAATCCATTTCATTTCATCTTTAACATGCTTTGGTTGTGGTGGATGGGACGGCCTGTTGAGGAGACTGTTGGGGCACACAGTTTTTTAAGCATCTATTTTGGGGCAGGATTGGTAGGCGCCCTGGTTGATGTAATTTTCAGCCTTGTTGGGGTAGCTAATCCAGTTATTGGTGCTTCTGGAGCTGTATATGGGGTAATGGTAGCATTTGCCATGTTGTACCCTCGAACACCAATTATGCTGTTGTTGCTTCCACCATTGGAGGCTAGATATGTGGTAACCGGCATTATTGCACTCGATGTGTTGTTATTAAATTCAGGTGGGAATGTGGCACGATTTGTCCACTTAGGTGGAGCTCTAGGAGGCTATGGGTTAATGAAATTCCGCCAAAATGGGGGAGATTTGAGTTTAGTTCCCCGGTACATCGAATATCTTTATTCTAAATATCTTTCCCCAATGCTATCACCTTTGTTTACATCGTTCAATAGCGGCGCTAAAACCAGAAAATCTGGTAACAGTGTCAACTCTTCTATGTACTCTTGGACGGCCAAACAAGCTCAGCCAAACAGAAATCGGGCGAGCACAGGTCGTGGTGCGGCATCTAGTTCAGTAGGTGTTAGTGACGCAGAAATTTTAGAAGAAGTAGAACAGAGTGAATTAGATGCCATATTGGACAAAATATCCAAAAGTGGCTATAACGCACTTAGTAAGCAGGAAAAAAAGACGTTATTTGAATTGAGTAAGCGAAAAGAACCCTAATATGCAGCCAAATAAACGAAGAGATTCTATACAAGTAATGGTTGGTGATGTTCCCGTTGGTGGTGGAGCTCCCATCGTAGTCCAGTCAATGACCAACACGGATACCGCCGATATTGAAGCTACCATTGAGCAGGTGGACCAGTTACATTTAGCGGGTTCTGAATTGGTTCGCATTACCGTGAATAACGAAGAAGCGGCAAAGGCGGTACCCTACATAAAGGAGGGCTTAATCAACAAAGGAGTCATGGTTCCGCTGATTGGAGACTTCCATTACAATGGCCATGTATTGCTTAGTAAATATCCTGATATGGCTCAGGCTTTATCAAAATATCGCATTAATCCTGGAAATACAGGTACCAAAACACGTGATAAAAACTTTGCTACCATTGTTGAGCAAGCGATCAAGAACGAAAAACCAGTACGCATTGGGGTAAATTGGGGCTCATTAGACCAACAGTTACTGGCCGAAAAAATGGATCAAAACAATCAACTTTCAGTTCCTAAATCGGCAAAAGAAGTGATGTTCCAAACCATGGTGGAAAGCGCCGTTCGTTCCTCTCGTTTGGCCGAGGATGTGGGACTAGCTTCCGATAAAATTATTATTTCCTGTAAAATGTCAGGGGTTCAAGATGTGATTGAAGTATACTCCAGATTAGCCAAAGAAATTCCCTATCCTCTGCATGTGGGATTAACAGAGGCAGGAATGGGAATGAAAGGAATGGTGGCTAGTTCAGCGGCTCTGTCAGTTATTTTACAACAGGGAATTGGTGATACTATTCGGGTGTCTCTAACCCCAGCCCCAGGAGCAGATCGAAGCTTAGAGGTTAATGTTGCTCAACAAATACTACAATCCCTGCACATACGTAGTTTTACGCCACAAGTAACGGCGTGCCCAGGGTGCGGGAGAACAAAGAGCACCTACTTTCAAGAGCTAGCAGAAGATATACAAGAGTACATCAAGGAATCTATGCCTATTTGGAAGGAAGTTTATCCTGGCGTAGAAGAAATGGAAGTGGCCGTGATGGGCTGCGTGGTAAATGGCCCTGGTGAATCCAAAGCAGCAAACATTGGTATATCACTTCCTGGCACTTTTGAAGAACCTAAAGCCCCAGTATATATGGATGGGGAGCACTATACGACCTTGAAGGGGGATCATATAGGGGAAGAGTTTAGAGCTATACTTAACGACTATATCATCCGAAATTACAGCAAGGTTTAGGCAACTGAGTACTGAGCGTATAGATTATAATCCTAGCGCATTTCGCACAATACAACCTCCAATAAAATGTAAGCCCTTACATTTAAGTAGGTAGACCGGCCTCCAAAGTGCCAAAAAAAGCGGTTTTCTTTTTTTCAAACAAAAAATTTTGGCTTGAAAGATGTAAGCGCTTTCAGTATTATTGTAATGTTAACCAAATAATATTACAGCGTGAAATCGAGATATTTTCTCTTACCGGGGATTTTTTGTTGTATTCTGTTAAGCCAGTGCGCCTCTTCAATGAATGAAGGTGATAACGCTGTTTTAGCAGAAATTGATGGTTATACGGTGTCTGAAGCCCATTTTCTTACCAGTTTTAAGGAGTTATATTATCGCACCGGTCAAGCCATAGCCCCAGATCCATCAACCAGGAAAGCCGTCTTGGATTCCGAATTCAATACCTATGTGCTCGCCGTGCACGCCATGGATCAAGGCGTAGATAAGCGAGAGGATGTAGCCTTTTTAAAGGCTAGGATTCAGGCGCGAGTTTGGACCGAGGAATTCAAGCGTCAGTTGTTGTTGAGTGATGTACCGGTGAATGAATCTGACTTGCGTGAGTATTTTGTACGCTTTAACTCCAAAGTGAGAGCCTCCCATTTGTATGCAGAAACCCGTGAGGAAAGTGAGCGACTTTTAGCGCGACTAGAGGCGGGTGAATCTTTTGAGGAACTCGCTAGGGAGGTGTTTGGAACGCCTTATTTGCAGGAAAACGGGGGCGATGTGGGGTTTTTTAGCACCGATGACATGGACGTTTCTTTTGAGGAAGCCGCATTTTCAAACCCACCGGGTAGTATTGTTGGGCCCATTCAAACAGCCCAAGGATACAGTATTATTAAGGTAACGGATCGGGTTCAGAATCCCATATTGACCGAGGCTGATTTTCAGCGACAACGGCCAGAATTAGAACAATATGCTCGAAAGAAACTGGAAGAATTGCTGGAGCGAAACCACTTGGAGACCTTCATGGAGACCGTTTCGGTAGATCAGGATTTCATGAAAGCCCTTTTAGGTGAGATTAAAGGACAACAGGGTAGAGAATTAGGAATTCAGCGTGTAATCCCACCAAGCTGGAACGTTGATGATCCCATTATACGACATAAATACGGTGTTATGACCTTGGAAGAGTGGGTGGCGCAATGGCAAATCACCCCTGTGGAATATCTCGAAGGTATATCCTCAGAGTATCATCTTACATCGGTGCTAAGTGGAATGGCATACCGGTCTTACATGACTCAGCGGGCCAATGAAGCGGGAATTCCGGAACAACCAGCAGTTCAGGCGTCTATTCAACAAACCTATTTGAATGCCTTGGCTCGGGAAGTTGAGAGTGAAATTAAAAAATCAATCGAGTTCAACCCGGCTGAATTATATACCACCTTCCAGGCGAATCCTGACCGCTTTATTCAACCAAAACAGGTGCTACTGCAGCGTATTGTCGTTTCCTCGGAGGAAAAAGCCGCACAGGTGTATGATGCACTTGAAAAGGGTCAAGATTTTACGAGGATGGTTCAGCTTTACACCGAATCTAATGCCGATTTGATGGTTGATGGAATAATGAATTATGAGCAATGGGCTCGTTTGGGCCATTTAGGGCAGGAGTTGCAACAATTAGAGCCGGATTATATCACCCGGCCCATAGCCTATCAGGCCAATGAGTACCATATATATAAGTGTTTGGATATAGTCGAAGCTCGTGCATTGCGATTTGACGAGGCCAAGGAAGCGGTTCAAGATATTTTATTGGAACAAAAATTTAGAGAAGCCAGATCTGAGCTAATTGATCAGGTAAAGATAAAGCATAATGCGTTCATCGATCTGGAACGTCTAGAGGAAATTAACATTGAAATCTAAGGATATGCGAATAGAAATAGCTAACTACATAGCTAGGTGGAAAACCGGACAAGTATGGGTTCTGAGCCTTTTTATAGGGATACTCTTCACGGGCAATGCCCTAGCTCAATCTGGTAAAATTACTGGAACACTCCTAGATGCGGATACAAAAGAACCTCTGATTGGGGCTACTGTTGGAATTAAAGGAACCACCAAAGGAGCCATAACCGATATAGACGGAAATTATCTCATGCTCAATGTTGCTCCCGGTACCTATGTGCTTGAAGCCCGTTATATTGGCTATGCAACAGTGGTGGTTCAAGATGTTATTGTTCGTACGGATTTAACCACGAATCAAGACTTTGAACTAAGCTTGGAATCTTTTGAAGGGGAGGAAGTGGTGGTTGTGGCCGAGCGACAGGCGGTTATTAAAGATATAACCAGCTCCGAAGCTCGCGTTAGTAGCGATGAAATTGCCAAATTACCCGTTCAAGAATTAACGGATGTCATACAGCTGCAAGCGGGTGTTAATGTCGGAAATGACGGAGGGATTCACATTCGGGGTGGACGTACTACGGAGGTTTCTTATGTGGTGGATGGGATTCGTGTGACCGATGATTATGACGGAAGTAATGGGCTGCGACTAGAAAATGAATCTATACAGGAACTGCAGGTCATCTCAGGTTCTTTTAACGCCGAGCATGGTCAGGCCTTATCCGGGGTAGTGAACGTGGTAACCAAGGCAGGAAACAATAATTTTGAAGCCTCTTTCAGGGGTTGGGGTGGAGGCTACTTAGCCACGAACGAATCTCAGCTTTACGACGGTATAGGAACCGATTTAGCTAGTTTTAATCCTACCAGAATGTATAATTATACCGCTTCGGTTTCGGGTCCTATCATCCGGGATAAACTAACCTTTTTTGCAACCGCTCGAAAATTTCAAAACGAAGGATGGCTAAACGGGCGAAACGCCTACTCCCCCCACGGAAAATATGTGGAGCGGGTACCATTAGGAACCGATTTGTCTACCTATCAAACATTATACGGTGAACGCATCGATTTATCCTTGCCATACTATACCGCTGACACGGTACTGGTGCAAGGACAAGAGTACTTAGAGATTCGGGACGATGGTACTCGAGATAGTAGCTTGGTGAGTATGAATCGTTTTCAGACCCAAAGTTTTCAAGGGAATTTGGAATTCAAGCCATTAACATGGTTAAAATTCAACCTAATTGGTACCTATGCTCAGGAAGAAGGGGGTGGATTTGACTTTGGGAACCGCTTTGTGCCTAATGGGATGAACAACACCTACCGGAATAATTATTCGTTGAATTTCAAAACAACCATTACCCCTGCTGCAAACACCTTTATTACGGTGAATCTTGCTAACAGGTTTAATGAATACAATAGTTATTTGTACGAAGATCCATGGGACCCTCGGTACTTTAATTATGAAAACCTATCGCATCCATTATTTGGAACCTCAAATGTGCTATACGGAAATCAAATTACTAGTGCAGGCCAATTCAATACCTATGGAACCAACAATTCTCGCTTTAACCGCTTCACCGATTCTTACATCGCTAAGGCCGAAATTTCTTCACAGATTAATGAACATCATTTTATAAAAGCAGGTATCAATGCTCAATTTGACGAGATCTTTTTTGAAAGTATTAGTTTAGCACCTTTGAGCCAGCAGGGAGTGTCCATTCCAGAAGGAACCCCACAAGAGCTCATTGACAAAGGTCTTATCGAATTGGGTTATCCCGAAATAAATTCCCCTGGCTTTCAGCGGTACACCGAAAGGCCACGAAATTATAGTGCATACATTCAGGATAAGATTGAATACGATAATCTGATCATCAATGTAGGGGTTAGATTCGACTACTTTGACCCAAATACCGATGTTCCAGCCGATCCTGAAGACCCAGATATAAATCTTCCTACAAAATCAGAAAATCTGTACACCGACTCGAATGGGAATGGTCAACAAGACGAAGGGGAGCCCAGCTTAACCGTCGCCGATCGTCAAGGGTATTGGTGGAAAGCGGCATCCGCAAAATATCAAATTAGTCCCAGAATTGGAGTGGCCTATCCCATTAATGATGGCGGGGTGATTTATTTTTCCTACGGGTATTTCTTTCAAATGCCCTCTTATGACCGGTTGTATACCAACAGTCAGATTTTACTTTCTCAAACAGGTGGCGATCAAGGTTTGTTCGGAAACCCAAACCTGGAAGCAGAAAAGTCCATTCAGTATGAATTAGGGTTAAAGCAGGAAATCTTTGATGGCACCGCTATTGAGCTAACGGGGTACTATAAAGATACCCGTGACTATGTTTCTTCTCGACCACAAATTACGGGCGCGCCATCCATTACCTATGGAATTTACTATAACAGAGATTTTTCAAAATCGTTAGGGACTACCTTTGCCTTTAACCAGTTTGTGAATCAGCGTTTTAATTTTGGGTTGGATTACACCTTCAGTGTAGTTGAGGGAAGTAATAGTGATCCAGCCTCGGAGTATTTTGCGATACTAGCACAGGGTAGCCAAATAGATTCGACCAATCAATCCAATACCCTGACAAAAATTGTCCAACCCCTAAATTGGGATCGAACCCATATTATCAATGGGTCTATGTTCTTTACTGGCGATACGTGGGGAGCCAATGTGCTTGCCCGTTTTGCTTCTGGTACCCCTTACACCCCTGATCGTAATATCCCTGGCGTGCTAGTGGGCGAGGTTGCATCAACCAGAGACTTGCGTAACACCGCGCGATTACCCAATCGTTTTACCTTGGATATAAACGCGTACAAAAATATTGACCTACAGGGTGATGCACAGCTACAAGTCTTTTTTAATGTATACAACCTACTTGACACTAAGATAGTTAACGGGGTCTATTCCGATTCTGGATTGCCTACGCGTCCACTGCCCGCGCGAGTGATTCCTGGTGCTCATCCCGATTATTACAACAACCCAACCTTTTATGCTGAACCTCGACGAGTCCAACTCGGAGTTCAATTTTCATTTTAAGCATGCGAATGTATCCTATGTCCTATAAATACCTTTATATAACCCTATTCATTGTCTTGTTGGGGATTTCAAACCCGGAAGGCTTCGCACAAGTCTCGGATTATGAGCCTAGTGAAGAACGCTCGGATTTTAACAACCGTAAAATTTCCATTATGGATGGGAACAGGTTGCGTGCTACTTATCATAATAATGGACATGCGGGGCGTCGAAATTCAGGTGCGTTGAACGAACTATTATTCGAATTTCCTCGAAACACGAACAGGGAGTACATGTATTTTATGAGTGTGATGTTCGGTACGGAAGTGCCCGATCAAAGTACTCCAGAAGAAGATGTTTTTCCTTTGGTGAACACTGCCTCCTACAAAACATCCCGAGATGGGCGGAGTAATTGGTCATTGAATCCTATTGATGGATATACACGCGATAATTCGGATGAGATGGCGCGTAGTGATCGTGGCCCAGAGTCACCATTAGGGAATACTTGGCCCAATGCTTGGCCCGATAAATTTGAGGATGGTGGCGATGGTTGGGCCGGTTCGTGGAATGGCTATTTTGGCCGCGATCAATTCAATGCCGATGTGGAGTTCTATTACAAAGCCGGGGATGATACCTATACTCGTTATGTGGGTTCTCGCTATCAACCCGACGAGACCGATCCTACTAGAGGTGGCTTAGGGTTAATATTGGAAACTCGAATCCTGGCTTGGTCCCAGACCTTGGTAAATGCTACTCATTTCAACTTATTTGAGCTTAAAAATGATGCGAGTTACGATTACCCAAGAATGGCGTTTGGGTTATGGATTGCTGACTTTGTAGCTGGAGGAGGCCCTACCGATACCCCTCTGTTCGATAATATTAGAGCCATTGCCTATTTGACGGATACCGACCGCCTAAGTGGTGGAAATGTATTTGATGGGGGTCTTATTGGCGAAATGGGGTTGAAATTTATTGAAACACCAGGAAACCCTATTGATGGGATTGATAATGATGGTGATAGCGATACCTATAATACCAGTAGTGATATTTTTGACCCCGACAATGTAGACCTATTTAGTCGATTAACGACAGCAGGTGGTGGGTTTTATGACAATATTTCTACGGTTCGAGATACCTTGATTAGAGTGTTTAATGCAGGTGATTTTGAGGAGCGAGTGGTCAATATCGGAGACCCAATCGTCCTTATTCTTGAAGACTACAGCCGGGTAATTCATACCTATGACGGTAGTCCTTTTACATCTCAAGGGCGAAGTTATGATTTTGGCGGATCGCCTTTTACGGTTCAAGAAGATCTTTTTCCGGAAACTGACGAAGATTTTGGTATACATATTGACGGTTTGGATAATGATTTTGACGGGTTAATTGATGAGAACCAGCCGAACCACTTGACCAAAAGCACCTACGTGCCATCCTTAGATCAATTCCAAACCCGCCCCGTACGATTTATTAACTATCTGGAATTCACTGCTGGTGACACTCTACAACGAGGCCTAATTGTGCCTAACCAGACCATACGAGCACGAATGGCTTCTGATGCTGCCTTTGCTTCGCTCGTCAACGATGAGTATTCCGGGCGTCTTCAGAACTTTCATACGAGTGCTCCTATGATGGATGAAGGTCGTGAAGATTATTTTGATAATGACGATGACTGGAATATTCTGATTGATGATGTGGGTATTCAAGGCGATCCCAATTCGGCTAGTTTAGGGCAGGGCGACGGATTTCCAACCTCGGGTGCCGGCACCGTATTTCCAGGCGAATCCGGTATTGATAAAACGGATGTGAGCGAAACCGATCTCATTGGGGTATCACGAGTACGTATTTTTGATGCAGGTGCGCTTCAAGTTACTCAAGATACCGATATTTGGTTGCGTTATTTGATTCCTGGGGAATTCGTAGAAACCCAAGGTACCGATTCCGATATTTATGTTTCGTCCGGTTTATTCCCGCTGGCAAAAGGAACCTCCGAACGATTTGCTGTGGCTATTACGGCAGCTCAAGAAAATCAACAAAGTGCTTTATTTGATCGTCAACGGGTCAATCAGCGCTTAGAGGATGCCACTAAGGCCTATGAAGCTGATTATCAATTTGCTGTTGCACCCGATCCCCCAATCATTACCTCGGTACCAGGAAATGGTAAAGTAACGCTCTATTGGGACACCAACTCAGAGAATTCATTTGACCGTTATATGAACCTTCAAACCGGTAATGGCTATGATTTTGAGGGGTACAAAGTGTATCGTACCACCGACGTATCTTTTGAAGAGATTAGAAGTATTACTGACGGACGCGGTGGGAAAACCTTCTTGCAGCCCGTAGCTATTTACGATCTACAGAACGGAGTGTTTGGTTTTCATCCAGTTTCTGAAAATGGACTGCAGTTCAATATGGGGAGTGATTCTGGTATACGTCGTATTTATGAAGATACTACCGTGGTAAACGGGCGTAAATACTATTATGCCGTTACGGCCTTTGACCGTGGGTTAGAGCAAGCGGGCATAAGTCCTTCTGAATCACCCGTTCAGATCTCTCTAAATCCTGATGGAAGTGTAGATTTTGGCCAAAATGTACTTGAAGTTAGAGCTTCTAGAGAACAGGCAGGATACATAAGCCCTAGCAGTCCACTTGCTGCTATTTATCAGGGGGCTCCTGGGGGTACTGTTGAGGTGGAAGTGATCGATCCTACGCAGTTAAAGGCGGATAACTTATACGAAGTCGTTTTCGAGGATACGTTACTTAGTGGTGGTTCGAATCCTGATACCCTCAAAACAAAGAACTTTAGCTTGCGAAATATTACTACCGGCTCACCCGACACCTTACTTTCTCGGTTTACCAGTTTTAATGGGGGAGGTAATCCAGTAACGGAAGGCTTTACTGTGCGAGTTACCAATATTGAATCCTTTGGGTTAAACGAAGCCCGTTCTGGTTGGTTTACTGGAGACGCTGAGGCGATGGATATCCATGGATTTTCGTTTATTACTCAAGCCGCACCAAAAGTGTCAGATTATGAGTTGATTGTTGGGGATAATGTTGGATTTGGGCAATCAGTTGAAAAAGAAATTGAGGTAGCCACAGGTTTTTTCCAAACCTTACCGTCCATTCCTACTAATTTCAAGGTGGTGAATACCTACACCGGAGAAGAGGCTAAGTATGCTTTTGCTGATTTAAATGTGAGTACCTCTTTCCAGCAAAGATGTAATCCAACTATAATAGTGCCCGGCAATTATACCCCACCGGAACCAGGTCATATTTCCGCTGTGGCGGGTTTTAGTGGGCGCTGCTCAGATGTGTTGTTTTTGATAGAAGATTTTAGAGGGGTGGAGGATACGCTGACCTACAAAATTGAAATGGCGCCCCTATTAATAAATGGCAATCTAGAAACCAGAAACCCAGTGGCAGGTGATACACTCAAAATCTTTACCACTAAGCCATTTTCTTCGAATGATATTTTCCGCTTTCGATTCGACAGCGATAACGTTCCCCGAATTGACGCAGATTCAGCAGCATCTGCACTGGATGATATATTGGTTATACCGAATCCATATAAAGTGGCCAATATTTACGAACCAAGTGTAACCAACACTAATTTTCAACATAACAGAGAATTGCATTTCACGGGAATGCCGGCGCCAGCTATTCTTAGAATATTTACTGTTTCTGGGGTTCTACTTCGTGAAATTAACATTACAGAATCGGATTTAACCAGTGCCTATGGGGGATCCTATGTTTGGAATATGCTAACCAAGGACAACTTGGAAATTTCCTATGGAATCTATCTATATCACGTGGAAGCACCAGGTGTTGGGGAGAAGGTGGGTAAATTTGCGGTTATTAAATAAGATATTTATGAAAACAGAACGAATGACAACTCGCTTAGTTTGGACACTTATGCTATTAGCCTTACCGATGGTCGCTTATCCGCAGCTATCCAAAGTAGGGACATCCGCTGCTGAATTTTTGCGAATACCTGTAGGAGCACGAGCCTCTGCAATGGGTGCATACACAGCTAATTTAAATGATGGATCGTCTATGGTGCTGAATCCTGCTGGTTTAGCCTCCTTAACCAACAGTGAAGTTCTTGTTGAAATAACTCCGTGGTATTTGGATATGACCCATAGTTTCTTTGGCGCAGCCATGCCGACAGAAAAGGGCGTTTTTGGAGTCCATGTTCTTTCCTTGAATTATGGTGAATTTGAAGAAACCACCGCGGAGGCACAGGGATTAACCGGACGTACATTTAGTGCCTATTCAGTATCTTTTGGCCTGAGTTATGCCCGGCAGCTATTACCTCAATTTAGTATTGGTGGCACGGCAAAAGTGGTGCATGAACAAATAGCCAAAAGTTCGGCATCGGCCCTTGCCTTCGATATAGGAACCGTCTATCAAACCCCGTTTGATGACATCCGATTTGGAGTGAGTGTAACTAATTTTGGCTCTAAATTGCAGATGAATGGAAATGATTTAATCATTAGTTCCGATCCTGATGAGTCTCAATCGGGCAATTATGAGCCGGACGCCATACTTGCCACCCAATCGTTTGATCTGCCGCTAATGCTTAAAGTAGGGCTTACCTGGGATGCTTTTGAGCGTGAAAATGCACGTTTAACTCTTTCAGTTGATGGAAACAACCCGACTAACAACACCCAAAGTGTGAGTATTGGTGGTGAATTAACTTTAGCCAACGAACAAGTTATGCTGCGAGCAGGCTTGCCTTACCTAGGGCAAGAAGACAAAATTGAGACATTTACATCTGGGATAGGAGTTCGATATCGTACATCCAATGGTTTAGGAATTGGATTCAACTACAGTTATCACGGATATGACTATTTGGGAGATGTAAATAAACTTAGCATACAGATTTTATTTTGATAACGGTTTAATTAAACTATAAACATGAATAATACACTAATAACAAATCATAATAATATGAACACAATAAATACAATCCTTAAACGAGGTTTGGTAGCGCTTTTAGCTATTTTTGTAAGTGTTGGCACCGTTCATGCTCAGGAAATCATGACCCATTCACATGGGATATTTTTCTCTGAGTACATTGAAGGGGGTGGCAATAACAAAGCCTTTGAAATATTTAATTCAACAGATGATGATATTGACTTAGGCAACTATATAGTGCTGGGCAACTATAACGGAAATCCATTTAATGATACTCTACGTTTTCCGGTAGGTACTATGTTAGCATCGATGGATGTATTTGTAGTTGCACATGAAGGTGCTAATTCTGAAATCACAGCTGTCGCAGATTCTTTAATACAGAACCCATACGATGGGGGAAGCTCTTATATTGCTGTTTTTAATGGTGATGACGCCAGAGCTTTAGTCCATATTGATGGGACTGATTCTACCATAGTAGATTATTTTGGAACATCTGATAATGATCCAGGGTCAGGTTGGGATGTAGCTGGAATTTCAGCAGGAACTAAGGATCATACTTTAGTACGAAAAGTTGATATAAAGAGAGGTAACCCTATACCTATATCCTCATTTGGCACCGAAAACTCAAATTCTGAGTGGGAAGTTTTTGATAAAGATAATCTTGATTTTATCGGTGACCATAAATTTGAAGAATATAAACCAAAGGATTCCGATGGAAAAATTGTTAATAAAAACAGTGATTTCCAAGATGTTCAACTAGGAACTGCAGCAAATGTCGATGGTTGGTTCTTTCAAAAAACAGATTATGCAACTTTTGAATTTATCGCTGATACTGCTAATCCTGCAAATACTTTACAAAAGACTACAATCACAAATATAGAAAATGCTCCTAATGCATTTGCCGTTCAGGTAGCTAGCTCTGAGAATGTAATTAAAGCTAATACTGAGTATATGTTTAAAGTTCGTCTATACATAGAAGCTAGTAATGGTGACGCAACTGCAAAGATAAATTTCTCTACCAATACAGTGGGTGTAAATAAATTCGGAATGGTAGTGAATACAGGAGAATGGTTGGATATATCGGTTTCAGATGCACCTATCGTAATTGATGAAGAAGTCACTGCTAATATTGGCATACACCTATCCCATAATACTCAAGTAAATGGTGATATTATTTATTTGGATTATATAAGAGTTGTCGAAGTTAAAAAAGAACCAGTTATGGTTCATTTTAATGTGAATACTTCTACTATGCCAGATACTCTTAGAGACAGTCACTTTATGCAGATTAGAGGTGGATTTACAGGCCCAGATGTAACAGGTGCTGCTGCTAATGGTATGATTAGTTGGGACTCTATGTCACGCCATCTATACCCCATGGGAGGTGACTATTGGTGGAGTGATTTTTCAATGTCTCCAGGTGACACCCTAAATTATAAGTTTTGGGCAGGTGTTGATCCTGAAACCCCTCTAACTAATGGTAGTGAGCAAGGATGGGAAAGTGGGGATAATAATGTCTTTATATTACCTGCCAACTTTGCTGGTGCAGATACTACTGTAGATTTGCAGTTTTATGAAACCAGACAAGCACCATATCCAGTATCTGATGATAGTATTTCATTATTTTTCAGAGTAAATATGGGGCCTGCAATTAAATCTGGCAACTTCGATCCTGCAACAGACTCTGTGGGTGTTCGGGGAAGTTTCGATGGATGGGCGAGTGGTATTACCTTAACGCCTGGTGCTAATCAAGGTGATAACTATTTCTTTGAAGGTACTAAACAATTAAGTTTAACTGAAGCAGAGCCTATTACCGATGTTAACTACAAGTTTATCACCGTATCGGGTGGTGAAATTGGTTGGGAATCAGATCCAAACCGCACCTTTACCATGCCTGCATCGGACACTACCTTACATTGGGATTATTTCGATCGATTGGGTTATCCTTCATCGAATGCGAACACCGATCCTGTGAATGTAACTTTCACGGTGAATATGGCCACCTTAATGGATACCTTGAGAGAGCATCATAATGTACAGATCAAAGGAGCACCAGTAGGAGCAGATGGAGCGGGTACAGGATTAGGTAGCATAATTACCTGGGATTCTGGTTCACTTCAAATGACCAACATTGGGGGAGACCTATGGCAAGCAAGTTTCGATATGTCACCAGGCGACCAACTTAACTATAAGTTCTGGGCTGGAGTAGATCCTGAAACACCATTGATCAACGGAACTGAACAAGGATGGGAAAGTGGAGATAACAATGTATTTGTACTTCCTCCTACTGCCAGTGGGGATACTGTACTCCCAGTACAATGGTATGAAACTCGCATGAAACCATTTGAGTCCAAGACAGATTCGGTGGGAATTTGGTTCCGGGTTAATGTTGGAGCTGAGGTTCAACTAGAAAACCTTGATCCTGAAACACATACATTGGCGGTTCGTGGAACTCCTATGCCACTGGCTTGGGACGATTCAGCACCAACATTGAATTACGAAGGAGCAAATGGAATTAATCACTTCTATTCAGGGGTAATTTATTTCGATAGTGATGAACTAGCTGCATCAGCACCGGATAATCGCCCTGCCCAAACGGTGAAGTATAAATTCTTCATGAATAATGGCACGGGAGACGGGGGCTATGAATCAGGTTCTGACCGCTTTGTTACCTTAGGCAGTTTGGCAGACACGACTTTCCATTGGGATTATTTCTCAGGAAAACGACCTTCTGACTCACCTGTATTAAACACTACTCTTAACTTTGAAGTGAATGTGGGTATTTTGGAAGGGCTAGGATACTTTAACTCTTCTATCGATACCGTATTCGCTAGAGGTACCTTCAATGGATGGGGTCAAAACCAAATGGCGTTTAATTCCTTCTCCGGTACTTACGAAGCTTCAAATATTCCATTTACCACTACAGTAGGGGCAGATGTTGCTTATAAGTACTACGTTAAGTGGGACCAATCCAGAGATGATGAAACCAGTGTGAACTATCTTGCTGGTATTACTCATGATGGTTCTGGATGGGAAGAGCCAGGAGTGACTGGTGGTGGTGATCGTCTTTTCCAAATTGTGGACGCCGAAAACCAGCCAAAAAGATCTGAATTCTTTAACGGTGTGGAACCAAAAGCCTTGATGACTTCTGCGAATGTAGATGGTGGAGCTATGACCGTCAATTTCTCTATTGATATGTCACCTGCTGTGCAAAATACATCTCAACCATTTGATGCTTCAAACGACTCGGTGTACTTATTTGTAGATACACCATTCTTTGCTTTAACCAATGGTATCACGGTACCTGGTGATGGTGGGGACCAATGGTTACTAATTAGTGATGAAGAGCGTGAAAGACTCAGATTCACTGATGAGGACGGTGACATGATTTATGAACTAACTTTAGAGCTTCAGTTACCAACACCAAACCATATTGGTTTCCGTGTTTCTTACGGTGAGCCTACCTCTCAAGATGGATCATTGTTTACCCATGGTTCAGGTTTTGCTGCAGGTCGTAGACATTACCAGTATGTTCAGCCTATTGTTGCTGAAAATGGTAGTGTAAGCTGGCCAAGTAGTTATACAATGCCGACTCTGACTTGGAAGGTTGATAATCTGGATTGGGAAACTCCACCAGATTACAATACTCCTACTACTTCCTCAGAGTCTGAGGTTGAAGTAGTGAGAGAATTTGCTCTGAATCAAAACTACCCTAACCCATTTAACCCGACAACTAACATCAGCTTCAGTCTAGCAGACGCAGCTCCTGTTAAATTGACGGTTTATAACCTATTGGGTCAGGAAGTAGCCACCTTGATAAGTGGAAAAGTTATGAATGCAGGTACTCATACGGTTGCCTTCAATGCATCCTCTTTATCATCAGGTGTGTATATCTACCGCCTAGAAGCTGGTAGTTTTGTAAGCAACAAACGCATGACATTAATTAAATAATTCTAGTAACAATGGAGCAGATGATTTGATCTCGCTCTATGTTATTTGAACGTCTTATCTCACAGAGGCGGTGAAAGGCCTCTGTGTATTTAACCAAATTAAACGAACTCACCATTGGCTTCGACCATATACGACATAGCAGCAAAAGCAGGCGTTAGTATTGCCACAGTATCTCGTGTCTTTAACCAGAGTACAAGTGTTTCGCAAAAAACTCGGAACAAAGTGCTAAAAGTGGCCGAATCAGTAGGTTATCATCCTCAGGCCTACGCTCAAGGACTTGCGAGTAAGAAACTGAACACCATTATGGCGGTGGTACCGGTTATGTCGAATTATTTCTTTATGGAAATATTGGGAGGAATTCAGGACAAGCTAACCCAGTTAGGCTACGAACTCAGTATTTTTAACGTTACAGGTACGGGAGATGGTTTCTTTGAGCAGGTTGAGCATGTCATTCGACGAAGAGCCGCAGAGGGTTATTTGTTTATTTCTATACATCTAAATCCTGACCAGTGGGATAAGCTTCAAAAATATCCGGTGCCCATTACCCTGGTAGATGAATTTTATGATGGCTTTGATTCGGTGTCCGTAGATAATGTTCAAGGAGCCTATACGGCAACTAAAACACTATTAGATGCAGGATACAACAAGGTTGGGATGATCTCGGCACTTGAGAGTTCCAAACCCATAAAAGATCGTATAAAGGGCTATAAATTGGCTTTTGAGGAATCCAAAAAACCATTAGATACACGTCTAATTGTCTGTGGGGATACGGATTACCGGGACGGTTTTACCGAGCGTGGTGGGTATACCGCTATGCAACGAATGATTGCACTACATTCCGAGGTGGATGCCTGTTTTTGTTCATCGGATATTCAGGCTGTTGGAGCGCTCAAGGCGATGGAAGATTTGGAGCTTTCTATACCATTAATTGGCTACGATGATATAGAAATCTCGGAATACATTGGATTATCTACGGTACGTCAACCCATGCGGGATATGGGAGCAATTGCCACTCAAACTTTATTGGACCGAATGAAGAACGAGGGAAAAGCAATTTCGCAAACTATTTACTCCCCCCAGTTGATCCTTAGAAAATCGACTAATGGTATTCTAAAACAATCCTAGAAGTTAACTGAAGGGCAACCAGGGGCTGTTTCTTAACACTACTCATCAAAACAAATGCAATCTACTCGTTCCTATTTTTCTAGTCTAGTCGTTGTAATTATTGCCGCATCTCTTGGGGGCGTGCATGCCCAAGTAGTAAGCTTTGAACCCAGCTTTGCCACTCAGCATGACTCGCTAACCGTTTATTTCGATGCCACCCAAGGAAACGGGGCCTTAGAGGGTTTTACAGGGCGGGTTTTTCTTCACACCGGAGTTATCACCTCGCAGAGTAGTAGTGGTAGCGATTGGAAATATGTACCCGCAGGGTGGGAATCGTATCCTTCAAGGCTCGAAGCCGAGCAGGTGGGGGAAAATCGGTGGAAATTTACATTCGGCCCAGATATTCGATCCTTTTTTGGGATTACAGGAACCAGTGAAGACGTACTTGAAATCGCAATGTTGTTTAAGGGCACTAGAACTCTCTCTGGACCCCCAGTAGCGGTTGGTCGGGATGAAGGAGACAGTGATATATTCATAGAATTGAGCACTGGTGGGGTAGAAGCTCGATTTGTACAACCAGCCAATGAACTGAGTCTGATAAAGCAGTCGGATTCTTTGCAAATAATGGGGCTTGGTAGTGCTACCACTGGAAACTTACAGTTACGTTTGTTTGAAGATGATCAATTGATTGAACAGACATCTAATGATACGATTGCTTATGTATTTAAGCCCAGCGATAATCAGGAACAGGTTGTTTTTTCGTTAATCGCAGACAATGGGCAAGGCTTAAGCGATACCACCACCACAATGGTGGTTGTGCGTCCAGATGAGCTTAGTTCTACACCTCGGCCAGCTCAAACCCAGGATGGCATTCAATACCTTTCCGACAGCTCCGTTCTTGTATCCCTATTCGCCCCTTATAAAGATTTTATCTATGTATTAGGAGACTTTAACGATTGGACACCTACCGCTGATTATCTCATGCATAAAGAATCACATGGGACGGATAGTACCTGGTTTTGGCTAGAAATCGATGGCTTAACTCCAGGGCAAGAATATGCATTTCAGTATCTGGTTGATGGAGACCTTAGAGTGGCAGATCCCTACAGTGAGCTCACTCTTCATCCCGATGATGATCCATACATTCCATCCAATGTGTACCCAGATATCCCAGCCTATCCCTATGGAAAAACCAGTTTTTCAGTGGGAGTTTTGCAGCCGGGTGCTGAACAATACAAATGGAACTCCACGAATTATGAACGACCGGAAACCAAAGATTTGGTTATTTATGAGCTTTTACTGCGTGATTTTTTAAAAGAATCCAGTTATCAAACTCTTATCGATACCTTGGATTACCTAGACCGGCTAGGAGTAACGGCCATTGAGCTTATGCCAGTCAATGAATTTGAGGGAAATTTGAGCTGGGGATACAACCCGGCATTCCATCTTGCATTGGATAAATATTATGGTACAAAAAACGCGTTTAAGGCGATTGTAGATGCAGCACATGCCAGAGGAATAGCGGTCATACTGGATGTGGTGTTGAATCATGCATACGGTCGAAGCCCCATCATTCGCCTTTGGAACGAAGGGGATTATGGAGCTCCAACCAGCGAAAATCCCTATGCAAATAGCATTGCAAAACATCCCTACAACGTGGGCTATGATTTAAATCATGAAAGTGCAGCAACCCGTTATTTTTCTAAACGTGTTATGCAGTATTGGTTAGAAGAATACAACATAGATGGTTTCCGGTTCGATTTGAGTAAGGGGTTTACCCAAGTGGATAATGTAAATGATGTGGGAGCATGGGGCAGTTATGATGCCTCAAGAATTGCTATTTGGAAAGACTACAATAATTTCATCCGTTCTATTGATAGTACGGCTTATGTCATTTTAGAGCATTTTGCCGACAACTCCGAAGAAAAGGCATTGGTTAACGAAGGGATGCTTGTTTGGGGGAATATGAACCATGAGTACAATGAGGCTACAATGGGCTATAACTCCGATTTACGGGGTGTGTTGGCCAGTCACAGGGGGTTCTCTAAAAGAAATTTAATTGGCTACATGGAAAGTCACGATGAACAGTGGTTAATGTTTAAAAATATAGCCTTTGGAAATTCTTCAGGTGAGTATAACATCCGTGAATTATCCACGGCATTGGATCGTATGAAATTGGCCGGAGCCTTCTTTTTTACTTTACCAGGCCCTAAAATGTTGTGGCAGTTTGGAGAATTAGGCTATGGCTATGGTAATGCAGGCGAACAGTGTTTAAATGAGGCTAGCTACTGCCCATCCATTGCCCCAGGTCGAACGGCCGTTAAGCCTATTAGGTGGGATTATCGAGAAGATCCTGAACGCTATGCACTTTACGAAACATGGAGCAACATCATAGCCCTTCGCCGTGCTTCTCCTGCCTTTACTTCCCCAGAAAGCTTTACTCATCAACTCCAAACCTCTATTAAACTTATCCGACTCAGTCATGGTGAGGATAAAGTAGTTATTGTAGGTAATTTCGGGGTGGGTGCTAGTACGGGAACCATTAACTTTTCTGAGGATGGCCTATGGTTCGACTATCTTAACAAGACCGAACAACAGGTAAGTGGTGGAGCCTTAGAGATGAACTTAGCGCCGGGTGCCTTTCATATATTTACCAATAGGGACTTCTCGGGACTAGTGACCTCGAGGGAGCCTATAGAAATCTTGCCAGAAAAAGCTAGCTTTGCTCTTCTGCCCAATTATCCTAATCCGTTTAATCCAACTACCCAAATTTCATTCAGTCTAGCCCAGCATGGTGCTACTTCTTTACGGGTTTATGACCTATTAGGTCGTGAAGTGGCCACCTTAGTAGATAAGCCTATGAGCCAGGGAAGTCATACGGTTCAGTTTTCGGGTTCAGTGCTGTCAAGTGGGGTATATTTTGTGCGCTTAGTGCAAGGTTCAAACACTCAAACACAAACCATCACCCTGATTAAGTAAATGCGAATAAGGGAAAAGCATAGCAATCATTACCCACGTAACTACTTGGCAAACGAGAGAGTCGTTTTTGGCTCCTTTTTCTATGTATTATCGGTAATACTCCTATTATTGACTGCTTGTGGTAGCCCCTCCAAAACAAATGAGCCCTCTCCATTCATAGGACTGAATACCCCAATAATTTTATCCGATACCACCGAGGTTATTTGGGCCGATTATGTTTGGGAACCCGCAAATTTAAAGGTGGCCAAGCTACCTCTCGGCATACAACATATCCGGATCAACGAAGAGCGTTCTCGCTTTATCGGGCGACTACAGCAACCTGCTGAATTCGTTGAACTATTGGTAGATGATGAGCAAGGACATATTCTCCTAAAAAATAGCGGTTATGTTACGGTGAGTTTCAGTTACCCAGATCCGCAAAGGAGCGTTGAATTGGTCCAACTAAAGGGTGAGATGAATGGCTGGAATGCAGCGGCCAACCCAATGCACTACCGCGATGGTGCCTGGTGGGTTGAAATGAAGGTAGAATCTGGTGTATATGCCTATAAATTTGTGGTTGATGGTATTGAATTGATCGATCCAGCCAATCCACGCAAAGTACCTAATGGCTTTGGAGATTATAACAGCGTAATAGAAGTAGGACAGAGAAGTACCCGCCCGGCGGTGTTGTTGCCTACCGAGGCTAATGGAAGTCGGCTAAGCTTTAGAATGGAATCCTACCTTCCTTTGGACCAAAGCCTAGGACAATTTTCGTCAGAGCAGTCTACATCAACCAGTGGAAAAGAAGATAAAATTCCCAATCAGTTTTCTACTAATGAGCATACGCTTTTGGTAATGTGGGAGAACGAGGCGGTGGAAGTGCAAGAGATGGGGGCTTACTGGGAGTTGGAAATCCCGGCGCGGGCTGCCTTTCATGATCGTAGTCACCTTAGGCTTTGGTTGACCAATGAGGTTGAGGTGCTGCATAACTTGACCATCCCTTTACAGAATGGGCAAATTGTGCAAAAGAGAGATGATCTTAAGCGAAGCGATCGATCTGCTTGGAATATGTACTTTGTGTTTTTAGACCGTTTCAAGGATGGAAATTCACAAAATAATCGTCAGGTTGATGATCCTGAAATTCATCCTTCGGTCAATTATTACGGGGGTGATTTACAGGGCCTTATCGAGGTGATTAAAACAGGTTATTTCGATTCACTTTCGGTGAATACTTTATGGCTTTCTCCAATTATTCAAAATCCAGAAGGAGCCTACGGATTGTGGGACCAAGGAGGTGTTCGAAGTACCTTCTCTGGATATCATGGCTACTGGCCAATTTCGTCGTCTAGGATCGATGATCGCATGGGAACAAAAGAAGACTTGAAGGAATTACTTGAGCTTGCCCACGATCGCGAGATGAATATTTTGCTCGATTATGTGGCTAATCATGTGCACGAAGAACATCCGGTAATGGAGCAACATCCGGAATGGAAAACAGATTTATACCTACCTGACGGAACCATGAATACCCAACTTTGGGACGAGCAACGACTGACTACTTGGTTCGACACGTTTATGCCTAGTTTGGATTTTTCACAAGAGGCAGTCGTGGAGGCAATGTCAGATTCTGCCTTGTACTGGATTCAAGAATTTGATATCGACGGATTTCGACATGACGCAACTAAGCATATTCCGTTGGAGTTTTGGCGTACGCTCACACAAAAAATAAATCAGGAGGTGAAGGGCAATCCAGGGCGAAGTTTTTATCAAATTGGAGAAACCTACGGAAGCCGACCACTCATTGCTAGCTATGTTCGGAGTGGGTTATTGGATGCCCAATTTGATTTTAGTCTCTTTGATGCGGTCCAAGCAAGTTTTGGTCAGAATCAGTCATTGCATTCATTGGCGGAGCAACTCAGGGAAAGTGTTCGCTATTACGGAATGAGTAACCAAATGGGGGTTATATCAGGTAATCATGATAAAGCCAGGTTCATTAGTTTGGCTAGTGGTGACGTGCGTTGGAATGAGGATGCGAAACTGGCTGCTTGGACACGGGATATTCCCCATCCTAAAGAAGAAGGCCATGCTCGGCTTCAACTCATGCACACGTGGATGTTTACCGTTCCAGGAATTCCAGTCACGTATTATGGAGATGAATTTGGACTCCCTGGGGCCAACGATCCAGATAACCGGCGACCTATGAAATTTGAAGGACTTAGTGCACTCGAACAGCAAAGTTTATCTCATTATACAAGCATGGCTCGACTTCGTGCTAGTCACCTAGCGCTTCAATATGGATCGCTCCGATTCGAGTCCATTAGTGATGAGGTGTTGATTTATGAACGGGCCTATTTTAATGAATCGGTCTGGGTGTTTTTCAATATGGCCGATCATTCCGAGCTAATCACTTTTGAGCATCCTTTTACTGGTGAATCTATTTCAGTTGAGCTTCCACCATTGAGCTCGCTGGTTCAGGTATTTCACCCTTAATATTACACCTAACCCATTGTATCTGTAATCTTTCAATTATTTAATCATGAATTCAACACCTAGTTTTTTACCATCGCGCATAGTTAGTTTATGTATAGCGGGTCTCTTTATTCTCTCAGCGGCTTGTACACAACCCTCTACCATGGACGCGGTGGCTCCGGTGTCCAAAGTGGAACATCCAGAGTGGAGTAAAAATGCCACAATTTATGAGGTAAATGTGCGTCAATACACCCCTGAAGGCACGTTTAATGCCTTTTCAGAACATCTGCCACGCTTAAAAGAGATGGGAGTGGATATTCTTTGGTTCATGCCTATCCATCCAATTGGTAAAATTAACCGAAAAGAAACTGAACGTAGTATGGGGAGCTATTATTCAGTACAGGATTACAAGGCGGTGAGCAGTGACTACGGCACAGAGGAAGATTTCAGACGTATGGTTGAGCAAGCACATGGACTCGGGATGAAGGTAATCCTGGATTGGGTACCAAATCATACTGCTTGGGATAATCCATGGACAGAAAATAAGGAATGGTATGTACTCAATGAGGTAGGTGATTTCATTCCACCATTAGGCACTGATTGGACCGATGTCATTCAACTTGACTATACCAATGAAGAGATGCGAGCCGCAATGATCGATGCGATGAAGTATTGGGTGGCTGAATTTGGTGTAGATGGGTACCGCTGCGATGTGGCGGGTAAGGTTCCCACTGATTTCTGGGTACGGGCACATGCCGAATTGGACGAAGTAAAGGATGTATTCATGTTAGCCGAAGATGGGGAGCCTGAATTGCTCATAGAGGCATTTGATATGAACTATGCCTGGGAATATGCCCACATCATTAGAGAAATAGCGAAAGGAGCGATGACCTTCGATCGATTGGATTCGTTACTGGCAGAAGATGCTAAAAAGTTCCCTGACAATTCCTATCGTATGTATTTTACATCCAATCATGACGAAAATTCTTGGAATGGAACCGATCTCGAAATGTACGGGGATAATTTCCAAAATTTCGCGGTACTCTCAGCGACTATTGACGGCATGCCTTTGGTCTATAGTGGACAAGAAGCGGTACTCGACAAACAACTGCTATTCTTTGAAAAAGATGAAATTGAATGGAAAGACTATGCCTTAGTCGATTTTTATACCGATTTGTTGGCATTGAATAAGCGAAACGAAGCCCTTTGGAATGGCGCTCATGGAGCAAATCCCATGCGTATATCCTCTCCGGAAGGCACCTATGCCTACCAACGAAATAAGGATGATTTTGGCGTGTATGTCGGGCTTAATAATACCCAAATGACCCAAGAAATTAGCTTCCCATTAGAAGCAGGCACCATATATAAGGTATATGGAATGGAAACTGTTGATTACGAGGCAACAGGCAACGATGTCATGAGTGTGCCAGCTAATTCCTGGGTCATAGTTAGTACCCACTAGGCTATAATTACACATTTATACCCACAAATTAGTCACTTTTTATCCTAATCATTATTTGGAGTAACCAATGAAACGAACAAAACCCAACTTGCGAAAAGCTGATATTTGGAACATGAGTATGGGCTTTTTAGGTATTCAAATGGGCTTTGCCCTGCAGAATGCTAACGCCAGTAGAATACTTCAAACCTTTGGAGCCGATGTAGAGCATCTGTCTTGGTTTTGGTTAGTAGCACCCATCACCGGGATGATTGTTCAGCCCATTGTCGGACATTACAGTGATAACACTTGGACTCGTTTGGGGCGTAGGCGCCCGTACTTTTTGGCAGGTGCCGTTCTCGCTAGTTTAGGGCTCATTCTTATGCCGAATGCGGGCTTATTTGCGGCATTCATACCAGCTTTATGGGTAGGTGCTGGTATGCTTATGATTATGGATGCCTCCTTTAATATTGCTATGGAGCCTTTCAGGGCATTGGTGGCGGACAAACTCCCTAGTTCGCAGCGTACCCTAGGTTTTTCGGTTCAAACCGTGCTGATTGGAATTGGAGCTGTAGTGGGGTCTTGGCTACCCTATATTCTGGCAGAAGGCTTTGGGTGGGGGAAAACAGCCGGAGAAGGGGAAATTCCATTAAATTTAATCATCTCATTTGTGGTAGGTGCTGCTATCTTGCTGGGTTCTATACTGTGGACGGTGGTCACTACCACTGAATACAGTCCAGAAGAGCTTGAGGAATTCGATAGTGAAGAACTTGAAAACGAAGTAGTTGAAGAAGAAAAACCATCTTTGATTCATATCTTTAGGGATTTTGCATCTATGCCGGAAACCATGAAACAATTGGGGTTGGTTCAATTCTTCTCCTGGTTTGCATTGTTTTCGATGTGGGTATTTACCACACCAGCCATCGCCGAACATGTTTTTGGGGTAGCTAAAGGGGATACTAGTTCTCCATTATTTCAAGAAGCTGGAAATTGGGTTGGGGTTATTTTCGGGGTGTATAACGCTGTTTCTGCTGTATTTGCCTTTTTCTTACCAAAAATTGCCGCATCAATGGGGCGTAAAAAAACACATGCTATATCCCTCATTCTAGGCGGTTTAGGTCTTATTTCGATTTATTTTATTCAAGATAAATATTGGCTCCTGCTTTCCATGGTTGGTATTGGCATAGCTTGGGCTAGTATTCTAGCCATGCCATATGCTATTTTAGCTGGTTCTATTCCGGCAAAAAAAATGGGGGTCTACATGGGGATATTCAACTTTTTCATCACCTTCCCACAGATTGTAAATGGAATTATTGGAGGGCCTATTGTTAAGCATTTGTACGGTGGGCAGGCGATTTGGGCCTTGGTCACTGCAGGCGTCTTTATGCTACTAGGTGCATGGTCGGTTATGAGGGTGAATGATGTGGATGGAGACGCAACCATTTCAACTTGATACTAAACTATGCAACGAATTAGTCTAATTGGGTTTGTTATTCTGCTCTTGAGCCCGTTTAGTGTAAGTTGGGCACAGGCACCGGAATGGTCTAATGGACTGGTTTGGTATCAGATATTCCCAGAACGTTTTCGAAATGGCGATCTAACCAATGAACCCAATAAAGAACGTGCAAGGGGACCAGAAGGGTGGAGTCTGAGCTCATGGACTTCGGATTGGTATGCCAGAGCGCAGTGGGAACAGCAAGCGACACCCAATTTTTATGATATCGTTCGAGAACGCAGGTATGGAGGGGATCTTCAAGGGGTCATTGATCAATTAGACTATTTGCAGGATTTAGGAATCGGTGGTATTTATTTTAACCCTGTTTTCGATGCTCAGTCTATGCATAAATACGATGCAACCTACTATCATCACATTGATCGAAATTTTGGCCCCAATCCTACTGCAGATCTAACTCAGTTTGCCAATGAGAACCCTGCTGATCCTTCTACATGGGCGTGGAGCAGCGCAGACTCCTTATTTCTACAACTCATACAACAAGCTCACCAGCGAGGGATTAGGGTAATTATTGACGGGGTATTCAATCACACTGGAACGGAATTCTGGGCTTTTCAACATCTTTTGGAACATCAAGAAGAATCCCCCTATAAACATTGGTACACCGTGCGGTCCTTTGATGATCCATCTACTTCTGAAAATGAATTTGATTATGAAGGATGGTGGGGATTTAAAGGATTACCGGTATTTAAAGAAACTGGCGGAAACCTTTCTTCTGGAGCTAAGGAACATATTTTTGCAATTACCAAGCGCTGGATGGATCCAAACGGGGATGGAGATCCCAGCGATGGGGTAGACGGGTGGAGATTAGATGTGGCATCGGAAGTTGGGAAACCGTTTTGGAACGAGTGGCACGCGCTGGTTCGATCTATAAACCCAGCAGCCTTTACGGTGGCTGAAATATGGGACGAAAAAGGCGTAGGATACGTGGGAGATTCACTATTTAGTTCGGTGATGAATTATCCTTTTGCCTATGCATCAAAGGGTTTTTTTATTGATGAAACTATTGATGCAAATGAACTAAGCAGTCGTTTGCTAAACCTTCAGCGCAGCTACGGCCGGGGGTATGAGCATAGTTTGCAAAACCTATTCGATTCACATGACACCCCAAGAATTGCGACTCAAATTAGGAATCCTGGTTCACCTTATAATCCAGATACCTATCCGAAGGAAGGCTATCAGGTAGGAGCACCCACTAAGAAAGAGCTTCAAGTACTGAGTTTAATGGCAGTTTTTCAACTAAGCTGGCCTGGTGCTCCCATGATATATTATGGGACGGAAACAGGCATGTGGGGGGCTGATGACCCCGATGATCGAAAACCTATGATTTGGTCCGATTTGCAGTATAAAGCTGAAAAAAACCACCCTTATGGATGGGAGAGAGGCGTAGATTCGGTCGGTTTTAACGCTGATTTATTTGAGCATTATTCGGGTTTAGTTCAACTTAGAATGAATTCAGAGGCGCTAAGAAAAGGGGAGCTATCGGTAATTGAAACCGATAACCCGAAGGTGCTAGCTTATGAGCGTATAACGCAAAAAGATACGGTTTTAGTGATGATCAACCATCAGGATAGTGTATTTTGGATGGAATCGAAGCTTTGGAATCAAGTTTCAGCTAAGTACGTGACCGTGTTTACATCTCAAGACCAAAAAACAGACCCTAGGGATACTCAACACGTGCAAAACTATGAAGTTCGAAGTAACGGCCTCGTTATTCGGGAGAAAAAGCGGGGTATCTCACCCTATTCATATGTCATTTATCGAGCGCACAGATAAATCGACCCGAATTAAAAAAATTGAACCAGAACTCAGTAAATTATTTTTCTTATAACTCAGATTGCCAACGCTTAGCCGTATTAAATCAGGCGATAAAGTGCAGAAAACCATAACTTTGAGTATGAGATTAGATTCCAAACAATTTGTCCCTTTTGTGCTAGTGATAGCGTTTATTGGGTTGGTCGCCATCGTGTTTTCTTCCTTCAATTTTAATTCAAAACAATTGGAGACCTTCAATAGCGGCCTACAAGAAGGCACCGATCAGTTTTTAGAGGCCCATGTACCTGTATTGCAAACAGGGTTTTTAGAGCAAGAAATGGATAGTGTACAAATGGCTACATTTGTCGATGAACCGATCATCATGCTATTTGCTGCACGTTGGTCGGATAAGTCAGCTCAAGTGGTGGACCAATTAGAACCAATTATCGCTAGGTTTGATTCTGTTTCCTCGGTTTATAATCCAATGACTCCAAAACTGGTTATAGCTCTAGTTTTAGATACACGAGAGGGATATGTTCAACAAGTAGAGGGAGAGAAAGTAGAGGGAGAGAAGCTAGAAAGAAGCAACGGTGTATCTTATGAAAGTGATGAAGTATTTTCCGAGCGGCATCTTGTAGTCGATGGAAGTACCTTGTTTAACGAATTTCAAATCCCAGGGATCCCCACCCTTATCTATTTAGCCGATGGACACATCCTTTGGACTCAGGTAGGCTACCGAAATTCATCCCAATTAGAGCCTTTAATCAGTCTTTTAGAGGGTAATTTTGGGAACAAATAAGTTCGAAAAAAAGAGGACAGATGAGCCCGGAATGCTAAAAGTAGACGGACCATCAACGTTGAAAGTAAACCTAGATACTGTGTTAAACGAGCCGTTGGTCTGCCTAAATGGGACTTGGTTGCGAGAGTCTGAGGCGAGAATACCTGTTGAAAATAGAGGAATGATGTATGGGGATGGTTTATTTGAAACAATGCTTAGCGTTAATGGGCAGGTTATCTTACTAGACTTGCACCTAAAGCGTTTAACTAAAGGCTTAGACTATTTAGGTATTGATTTACAAATATCCGCCGAAGAGTGGCGACGCTTGTTTAAAGTTGGAATAAAAAAGAATGGTCATTTAGGCGTGAAACACATTCTTCGCTTGCAGTGTTGGAGGAATGGGGGAAGAGGGTATGCTAGTACAAGCTCGAAGGGGTTTTGGTTTCTTTCTTACCACCCAATGCCCGATCAATTAGACCCGTCATCTAGTCTCCGGCTCATGAAAAGTTCGTTTCATTTGCCCGTTAAAGCAGCAGAGATGAGCACATTAAAATCATCTAATGCTTTATTGTATGTACTGGCTGCTACTGAGGCTCTACAAAATGGCTATGATGATGCACTGCTTTGTAGTGCCAATGGTTATGTAGGAGAAAGCAGTTCGGCCAATATTTTTTGGATAAATAAACAAACAGTGTATACCCCCTCTATAAATTGTGGTATATTGGCAGGTACAAGACGTGACGCATTGTTGACTGCGTTACACAATCAATCTTTTTTTAGCATTCAAGAGGGATTGTATCACATAGAATCACTGTATGAAGCAGATCTGGTTTTTTCCACTAGTACCATCAAGGGAATTCAACCCATTCACAACATAGGCGCAAATCAACTTGTCACAGATCAGACCCTACTAGAGATGATCAGAAATATATATCAGTTAACTATTTCGTAGGAAATACCGAAAATTGTAGTCAATGCCAAAGGAATTTAGTCATATTAAAGATATAGAGAGGTATTTACTTACCCTCCCAAAATTTAGTATGGTTGGAGCCAAAGCCGCTAATTTTTCATTAAAAAAGGTCAAGAATTTTCTACAAGAATTGGGCAATCCTCATAAAAATTTCCCCTCTATTCACGTAGCTGGAACGAATGGAAAAGGTACAGTATGTCATCTTCTTGAAGCTACTTACCGCCGTGCTGGATATAAAACGGGCTTGTTCACCTCTCCCCATTTAATTTCATTTAACGAACGATTTCGCATACTCGGCAAGCCCATTTCTGATAAGAAATTAGTGGCCTTTTTTGCCCAAGTTTCTAGCTTACTAGATACATACAACCTTACTTATTTCGAGTTAAGTACGGTCATTGCTTTCACTCTATTTGACCATGAATTCGTCGATATAGCTATTATAGAAACAGGTTTGGGAGGAAGATTAGATGCAACCAATGTACTTTTACCTCTATTAAGTGTTATTACAAGTATTTCCTACGATCATACCGACATACTTGGAGAAAATTTAGCTTCCATTGCTTGGGAAAAAGCAGGCATCATTAAGAAGAAAGTTCCTTGTATTGTGGGTAAGGTACCGGATGAAGCATATAAGGTAATTGAAGAGCGTGCAATTAAACAGAATGCCCCTTTATTTGAAGCGGAACAATTAAACCCAAGTTTTTCAAAGAAGAATATCACACTGAGCGAACCCAATATTACGCTCAAAACTTCTTTTTTTGAACCTGTTAATGCTTGGAATGTAGCGATGACCTACCAATCAATTCAGTGTTTAAAGGATCAGTTGCCAGTAAGTGAAGAAGATTTTATTGCGGCTGTTGAAGAATTCCCTGGCGTTCCTGGAAGATTTGAGCGGATGCATCCCACCTTTGCTTGGTATTTCTCAGGCTCTCATAATTTAGAAGGGATTACATCTACCATTCGCACTGTTAAGTCATTTAAAAACAAGAGAAAAGTTATTGTAATGGGAATGATGAAAGATAAAATAAGCAAGGAAATTTTAGATGAAACACTCGGTTTTGCGGATCGTTTTTTTTACAAATTAGAAGGGGATAGGGCCGCTTCTTTGGCAGGTATTCCTTCTCATTTACATATGAAAGCCATGAATGACGGTGATGTAGAATATATGTTAAGTGAATTGAAGACATCTTTGGTTATTTTTACCGGAAGTTTTTACTTTTACTCTATTGTTAAAGATTGGATGAGCCGAATGTGAATATGCTTTTCTTGTGCGGCCAGAATTTTGACTCCCTTACCATCCATGAGTTCGAAGTATTCATGAAGTCGGTACTAACACGTTTATTTAATTAAATTTTATGTCATCACTAACGAATGATGGGTATTCTTGGAATGACCCTGAGCAATTGAAATCTAAAAAACTACCGGATTTACAAGCTATAGCTAAGTCTGTAGGGGTGAAGAGGGTAACTGGGTTAAAGAAGCAATTGCTTATTGACGCCATTCTAGAGGCAAGTGCCGGGCATGCTTCAGAACAGGAAGTTAAAGCAGAACATAGCTCAAAAGCAGGCAGAACCCCAGATTTATTCAACGAAACTCGGACAGCGACCCAAATTAATACCGCTGCGAATAACCTTTATGGCGGCGGCGAACATGTGGTTAGTTATAAAGAAGAAAAAGCGGAAGCCGAGGAGCCAAAAAACAAGGGGCGCAGAGGCAGCAGGGATTCCAATGACCAACATCATAACGCCTCTAACAGATCGAGAAATCGTAAAAAGCATGAACATGACGAACTTCCAACCTCGGATGCACCTACTCTAAAAGAACGTTTAGCGGAATTGGAGCCGAAGCTTGGTCCTTATCTAGTTAATGAGGGAACCCTAGAGATTCTTCCAGATGGGTATGGGTTTTTGAGATCGGTGAATTATAATTATAAGGCAAGTCCCGATGATATTTATGTGTCCCCTTCACAGATTAAACGATTTAGACTTCGGCAAGGTGATAGTGTAATTGGGATCATTCGCCCTCCTAAAGTGGGTGAGAGATATTTTGCTCTGCTTAGAGTGGAAGGGGTTAATGGGCACATCCCTCGTGATGTAGATAACAGAGGTTATTTTGATGAGTTGTTGCCCGTACATCCCGAGGACCGTTATCGTTTAGAATACGCTTCAAATGAGTATACCACCCGCTTAATCGATATGTTTGCCCCAATAGGTAAAGGTCAACGTAGCTTAATTGTCGCACAGCCGAAAACGGGTAAAACCACCATACTGCGTAACATTGCCAACGCAGTTAGTCAAAACCATCCAGAAGCAAAAATATTAATTTTACTGGTTGATGAGCGCCCTGAAGAGGTTACCGAAATGGAGCGAAGTGTACTAGGGGCAGA
>ERZ891134.272-NODE-272-length-44716-cov-14.144332_pt1 | contig 44716 bp, 46 predicted proteins | sample MGYA00520888_ERZ891134 | MGnify/ENA primary metagenome ERZ891134 (study PRJEB32303, sample SAMEA104408692) | aquatic metagenome | biome: Brackish water; feature: Coastal; material: water | place: Baltic Sea | collected 2014-10-23 | depth 10 m ... | reverse complement strand
TTAATTATTATAAATATGTTTAAATGTTTATTGGTAATAAAAAACTTCTCGATTTTATTAACAGTATCTTTGATTTTTAAAAAAGGATAAATGTCTAAAAAAAAGAAAGAGATAAAGGATTTAGAAAGGAAGATAACGTCTTTGATAATAAGCTCGCCGAACAGGGATTTTAATTATAAACAAATAGCTTTTTCCATAGGAGTGAATGATACGAAAGGAAGAAGTGATATAATAAAAGTGTTAAACACCTTGTTGAAAAAAGAAAAGATTTTAAGCGTAGGAAAAGGAAAGTTTATTGCGCCAGCTATTCAACAAGAATCAGCAGAAGGAATACTAGAAATAACCACAACGGGAAGAGGGTATGTTGTTAGTGATGACTTAGACGGAGATGTTATGATAGAGCAAAGAAACCTTAACAAAGGTCTTCATGGTGACATAGTCAGGGTTGTTACTGGCAAGAAAAACAGCAAGAATAAGTACGAAGGAAAAATTGTAGAGGTGATAGAAAGAAAAAAAGAGGTTTTTGTTGGGGTTTTTCAAAAAAGCAAAGAGTATGCTTTTGTAAACACAACAAACGCAAGAATGTACACAGACTTTTTTATAACCAGAGAAGAAATGAAGGATTATAAGGATGGGGAGAAAGTAGCTGTAGAGATTAAAAGCTGGGAAAAACCAAAAGACTCGCCACAAGGAAGGATAATTAAGAGTTTTGGTTTTGGAGACGATGCTCTTGACGCATATTCAATATTATATGAATATGGGTTGTCAACAGAGTTTGAAGAAGAAGTTGAGGAGGAGGCTGCTAAAATAAACCCTGTAATCGAAAAAGAAGAAATAAAGAAAAGAAGAGACATGAGGGGGGCGATGACATTTACAATCGATCCTGTTGACGCAAAAGACTTTGATGACGCTATATCTTTTAAGGATCTAGGACAAAACAAATATGAGGTGGGGGTTCACATAGCAGACGTTTCACACTATGTTACGCCAGGATCAAAAATAGACGAAGAGGCACAAAACAGAGCCACCTCTGTCTATCTTGTGGACCGGGTAATACCCATGTTGCCTGAAACGCTTTCAAACAACCTATGCTCCCTTAGACCAAACGAAGAAAAGCTAACGTTTTCAGCAGTGTTTGTAATGAAAAAGAATGGAGAGGTTATAGAAGAGTGGTATGGAAAAACAGTAACTGAATCTGATTGTAGGCTGTCTTATGAAGAGGCGCAACACATTATAGAAAACGGATCTACAACCATTCCAAAAGAAGAAACAATCCTTAAAGAGGAAAAAAGGGTAACCCAAAAAGTAGTAGACGCAATAACAACCCTTAATGGCATCGCTAAAACAATTAGAAATAAAAGAATAAACAGCGGTGCGCTTATTTTTGATAAATCAGAAATAAAATTTAAGCTTGACAAAAAAAACCAACCCGTAAAGATTTTGTTTAAGACAGCTAAAAGCGCAAATAAACTAATAGAGGAGTTTATGCTTTTAGCAAACAAAAAAGTAGCGGAAAAAATGAAACAAAGCAATGAGCGTTTTGTTTATAGGGTTCACGACCAACCAGACCATGAAAAGCTAGAAAACCTCCAAACGATTGTAAAGAGACTAGGATACAACCTTAAGCTATCAAATTCAGAACTTAATGGATCTCTGAATGATTTGTTAAAAAAGGTGTATGGAAAAAATGAAAAAAACCTTATAGACACCCTGATGATTAGAAGCATGAGTAAAGCCGAGTATACAACAAAAAATATAGGCCACTACGGCCTTTCTTTTGAAAACTACACACACTTTACATCTCCAATCAGAAGATACCCCGACGTATTAGTTCACAGGTTAATTCAAGCAGATATTGAAAAAGAAAAAATGAAAACAGAGGAGTTGGAAACGCTGTGTAAGCACTCAACACACATGGAGATTTTAGCAACAAAAGCAGAAAGGGATTCAATCAAGCTAATGCAGATTAAGTATATGTTAGACAAAGAAGGTGAGATTTTTGAAGCAGTGATTTCAGGGGTAATTGATAGAGGCATCTTTGTGGAGGTGGTTGAAAATAAGTGCGAGGGAATGGTTAGGGCTAAAGATCTTCCAGGAGATTATTTTGTTCTCGATCAAAAAAACCACAGCTTCGTAGGAGAAAAAACAGGAAAAAAATATCAGCTCGGCGACAAAACACGTGTTATGTTAGTCAAAGCTGATAAAGTAAAGAAAAGGCTTGATTTTCAAGTCCTTAATTGAGGCATCGAGCGGATTCGAACCGCTGTGAAAGCTTTTGCAGAGCTCCGCCTAGCCACTCGGCCACAATGCCATTGATTGCAAAAGTAAAAAAAAGATTAAACTTTCTTTCTTAATTCAACAGAATCAACATTTCCACCAATAGGAGGAGAAAGTTTTTTGATGCCAACCTCAACCGTGACAATGTTTTTGTTAATGTTTTTAATTCCAACGATCATTCTCTCAAGAACCGTTTCGAGAAGCTTTGCAGGCTTAGCCATTTCTTTTTTCATAACACCATATATAGAAACATAATCAACAGTGTTTTCTAGATTGTCACTTTTTTCAGCAATGCCAGTATCAACCTCAACAACAGCGTTAACTATATATTCTGCCCCTATTACGCTTTCCTCATGAAGACACCCGTGAAAGGAATAAAACCAAGCATTATTTACAAATATTTTTGACATAATTTCATCAAAGATATAAAAGTGAGCACAGTTCCTAATTTGCTTTTCAATATCTTTGACAAAGTGAAGAAAAAAGGACCAAACTTTATTGAACAAATTATTGACGGCGACTTAGCTAGAGGGTTTAAAAACAAAGACCTAAGGTTTAGATTTCCACCAGAACCAAACGGATTCCTTCATATAGGACATCTTAAGGCAATCTGTCTAAATTTTAATTTAGGAGAAAAGTATAATGCCCCTGTAAACCTCCGTTTTGACGACACAAACCCAGAAAAAGAAGCAAAAGAGTATGTAGACGCGATTAAAAACGATATAAAATGGCTAGGGTTTGAGTGGGACAAAGAATGCTATGCTTCTGATTATTTTGATCAGCTTTATGATTGGGCTAAAGGTTTAATTGAAAAAGACCTAGCCTATGTAGATTCGCAATCATCAGATGAAATAGCAAGTCAAAAAGGTACACCAACGAAAGAGGGTACAGCAAGCCCTTTTAGGTCTAGAGAAAAGGAAGAGAGTTTAAAGATTTTTAAAGAAATGTTCGAGGGTAAGCATGATACAGGAAAACATGTTTTAAGGGCCAAGATAGACATGAGCTCCCCAAATATGTTAATGAGAGACCCAGTTTTATACAGGGTTATGAATGTTGACCATCATCGAACCGCAGGAAAATGGAAGGTGTACCCAATGTATGACTGGACACACGGAGAGTCAGATTATATTGAGCAAGTTTCACACTCCCTTTGTACCTTAGAGTTTGAGCCTCATCGTGAGCTTTACGACTGGTTTTTAGCCGCGATTAGCCCACTTAAAGGCATAAGACCCAAACAAAGAGAGTTTTCTAGGCTTAACCTTTCTTATACAATTACAAGCAAAAGGAAGCTCGCTTTGTTAGTAGAAGAAAATATGGTAGAAGGGTGGGACGACCCTAGAATGCCAACCATTTCAGGTTTAAGAAAAAGAGGATACACCCCAGAGTCTCTTAAAAACTTTTCTTTAACCGTAGGGATTTCAAAAAGAGAAAACGTCATAGACGCATCGCTTTTAGAATTCTGCATTAGAACGCACTTGAATCAGATTGCGCCTAGAGCGATGGCTGTTTTAGACCCAATAAAAATTAGAATAATAAATTACAAAAATGAAGGTGGAGAAAAGATTGATTTTGATATAAACCCACAGGAAAAAGAATTAGGAACAAGAGAGATTAATTTTTCAAAGGAACTTTACATTGAAAATGAAGATTTTCAAGAAGACCCAGAGGAAGGGTTTTTTAGACTTTCTCTAGGAGAAGAGGTTAGGTTAAAAAACGCTTATATTATTAAAGCAGTAGACTTAGTTAAAGATGTAAAAGGAAACATAATAGAGGTTTTGTGCGAGTATGATAAAAAAAGCAAAAGTGGATCAAACACACCTGAAAGCAATAGGCGTGTTAAAGGAACTGTTCATTGGGTTTCTGCAGCAGACACTGTAAAAGCAAGGATAAATGTTTATGATAGGCTATTTAAGGTTCCAGAGCCAGGTAAGGGCGGTGACCTAAAGGGCGAGGTTAACGAAAATTCACTTGAGATAAAAGAGGCTTATGTAGAGCCTTATCTTGCAGAATCCACCGAAGGACAACAATATCAGTTTCAGAGATTAGGATATTTTGTAAGAACAGCAAATAAAAAAACCCTAGAGTTTAATAAAACCGTAGGGTTAAGAGATGGTTGGAAAAAATAACCAACCACGTTACTCACCTTCAAACTCACCAAACTCAGGGTTCTGAGGTTCTTGAGGTTTTTGTGAGATAATTTTTTTTGTTTCAGAATTAGAGGTTTTTTGATTTTCTCTTTGCATTGCCTCACCAATTTTGCTACTTGCAGTGAAGGCCGCAACCATATCATTTAACATTGTGCTTCCCGCTTGAGGAGAGTTAGGAAGAAGAATTAAATTAGAGTTTGTTTCTCCCCCTATTGACTGAAGAGTATCATAATGTTGAGTAACAACAATAAGAGCAGAAGCTTCTTGAGAGTTTATGCCAACAGAACCCAGCGTTCCCACGGAATCTTCTATACCCTTAGCAATTTCTCTTCTTTGGTCTGCAATACCTTGACCTTGAAGTCTTTTACTTTCTGCTTCAGCTTTTGCTTTTTCTACCATTAATATCCTTGCAGCATCACCCTCATACTGAGCTGCTGTTTTTTCCCTGTCAGCTGCATTAATTCGGTTCATAGCTATTTTAACCAAAGAATCAGGCTCAATATCTGTTACAAGGGCTTTAACAATAAAATACCCATATTCATCCATTGCCTCACCTAATGATTGCTTTACGGCAACCGCAATATCATCTTGTTTTGAAAAAACATCATCTAGCTTCATCTTCGGAACTTTAGATCGAATTAAATCAAAAACATAGGACGTGATTTGATCTTGAGGGAAATCAAGCTTATAAAAAGCTTCAAACACTTTAGAATCAACTACCCTATACTGAACTGAAACTTTTAGTTTTACAAAAACATCATCACTAGTCTTTGTTTCCACTACAACATCAAGCTGTAATACTTTTAAACTCAGCCTACCTGAAATTCTGTCAATAAGTGGAATTTTTATCTGAAGACCGGGGCCTCTAACAGACTGAAATTTACCAAACCTCTCTATTATTGCAGCAGACTGTTGTTTTACAATAAAAACTGTTGAGATAAGTATGAAAAAAAGAAATAGTATAATTAAGGGTGTTGTAAAATAAATCATTTTTATATTTTATTAGTTAAACTTTCAATTCTATGTAAGGCCTCTTCAGGTCCTATAATTTCAATAATTTTAAATAAATCAGGGCCAGATAAGTTTCCAACCAGACACAATCGAAGAGTTTTCATTATGTTTCCAAATGAAATTTCATTCTTTGACCCAAAATCCATTAATTCTTTTTTAAGCACCTTAGGGTTTGACATTATCGATTCCTTTAATTTACAAAAATTTAAAATATCAAAAGCCGTCTCTCTTCCAATTTTTTCAACTACAGCGAGATCATATTCTTTTGGTTGTCTAAGAAAAACAGCCAGCTCTCTGCCCAGGTCTTGGAAAGTGTTAAGCCTCTCTTTTACTAATTCAATGACTTCTGCAGACTTTTCTGTGGTGTATTTTTCATTCAGCTGAAGCGAATACTCTTCCGACAAAGAGAGAATTTTTTCAGCTGAGAAGCCCTTCATGTGAAGGTGGTTTATCCATAAAGCTTTTTTGTAATCAAAACGAGCACCAGATTTATTAATATCCCCATCGTTAAATTCCTGAACGAGCTCATCGAGAGTATATTTTTCTCTATCTGAGCTATTGCTCCAACCCAATAGAGCTAGGTAGTTAACTAGCCCTTCTGGTGAAAACCCTGACTCTTTAAATCCTTTTGAATCTTCCCAGTTTACCGCAAAAACTGGATGCCCCTGCTCCTCTGCGTCTCTTTTTGAAAGCTTTCCTGCTCCTGAACTTTTTAGTATCAATGGAAGGTGGTAAAACTTTGGAGGTGTCCAGCCAAAATGTTCATACAAAAGAACATGAGAGGGAAGAGAGGATAGCCATTCTTCTCCCCTTATTACAGAGGTTATTTTCATTTCATTATCATCAACAACGTTGGCCAGGTGGTACGTTGGCATGCCGTCTGACTTTAATATTATCTTATCCTCTAGCTCTTCAGAGTTGAATTTTAGACTTCCCCTAACCTGATCAACAACGTTAATTATTTTTTTTTCAGGAACCATCATTCTAACAACAAACCTTCCAGACTCTACTCTTCTTTTGGTTTCGTCCTCACCTAAAGAGAAAGAGTTTGCTAAGCTCCTTCTTGTAGTAAAGTTGTACTTAAAGTCTCCGCCTGAGATTTTTCTTGCCTGATCAAGTTCATCACCAGTATCAAAAGCATAATAAGCTAGACCTTTTGTGATTAACGAGGCAACACTTTTCTTATAAAGAGATTTTCTTTTACTCTGCTTAATGGGACCCTCGTCAAACTCTAATCCCAACCACTTTAGCGAGTCTATAATGTGTTTTTCAGCACCATTAACTGTTCTTTTTGAGTCCGTGTCTTCTATTCTAAGTATAAAATTACCACCGCTTTTTTTGGCTATTAAATAATTAAAAAGAGCAGTTCTAACTCCCCCAATGTGAAGTGGTCCTGTCGGGCTTGGCGCAAATCTAGCTCTTTCTACCATTCCTCAAATATAACACCATATTATTCCTTATTGAAATTATCCTAAAGAATTGATTTATATTTGTCAAAATATGCAGAACATTAAATTTATTGGAGCCCCTAAAAGCCTCTTAAACGAAGACACTATATCTTCTGTGCTTGTTAGTTTTGCAGGCAGAGAAGGCTATAAAATAGACAAGCTTGAATATAATTTTGTTGATTCTGAAAAAATGTACTCCTTGAACAAAGACTATCTTAATCACTCTACAGACACCGACATAATAACCTTTGATTATTCAACAAACAAGGATATACTTGCTGAGGTTTATATCTCCAAAGAAATGATGGCAGAGAACGCCATTTCTCACTCGCAACCCACTGAAAATGAATTGATTAGACTTGTTTCGCACGCTCTGTTTCATTGCATGGGATATAAAGATAAGTCTGCCAAGGAAAAAGAGATAATGAGAAGCAAAGAGGAGGATTTTCTTTCTGCCGTTTCACGTGAAACAAGACAAAATGTTTAATTCAAAGTATGACGTCATAGTTGTTGGAGGAGGTCATGCTGGGGCTGAGGCTGCAGCTTCGTCTGCTAATCTTGGAGCCAAAACCTTGTTGGTTACCATGAACCTTCAGACTATTGGCCAAATGTCATGTAATCCTGCAATGGGTGGAATTGCAAAGGGTCAAATTGTCCGCGAGATAGATGCTATGGGAGGCTACAGCGGTATAGTTTCAGATCTAACAGCAATTCAATTTAAAATGCTTAATAAATCTAAAGGGCCGGCAATGTGGAGTCCAAGGGTTCAATCTGACAGAGCACAGTTTGCTCTCAAATGGCGTGAATTACTTGAAAACACACCAAACCTCGACTTCTATCAAGATATGGTTGTAGGTCTAATTGTAGAAAAACATAAAATTGAAGGAGTTATTACCGGCCTTGGAAACAAGATATATTCTAAATCTGTTATTCTAACCAATGGAACATTTTTAAATGGCCTTATTCATGTTGGAGATAAAAATTTTGGCGGAGGAAGGGTTGGTGAAAAATCTTCTACAGGCATTACGGGAGACCTAGAGTTTTTAGGGTTTGTTTCAGGCAGGATGAAAACAGGCACCCCACCAAGAGTTGATGGAAGGTCTTTAGACTATTCTCTCATGGAGGAGCAGCCAGGAGATTTGAATCCAGGAAAATTTAGTTATTTAGAAAAAATTAAACCCCTTCAAAGCCAAACAAGTTGCCATATTACTCACACAAATTCTCGTGTTCATGATATTATGGCAAGCTCTTTCGATAAGTCTCCAATGTTTAATGGAAGCATTAATAGTACTGGCCCAAGGTATTGTCCTTCAATCGAGGATAAAATAAGCAGGTTTTCTGAAAAAGAAAGACACCAAATATTTGTAGAGCCCGAAGGCTTAAGTACTGTAGAGGTTTATGTAAATGGGTTTTCTACCTCAATGCCAGAAGATGTTCAATATTCTGCAATTAAAGAGATAAAGGGTTTTGAAAACGTGAAATTCTTTAGGCCAGGATATGCAATAGAATATGATTATTTTCCTCCTACACAGCTTAAATTAACGTTAGAAACAAAGCTCGTTGAAAATCTTTTCTTTGCAGGTCAAATTAATGGCACTACTGGCTATGAAGAAGCTGCAGCACAAGGTTTGATGGCGGGAATAAATGCCGTTTCCAAAGTTTTCTCTAAAGACCCTCTTATCCTTACAAGAAGCGAAGCGTATATAGGGGTTTTAATTGACGACCTTATAACAAAAGGTACAGAAGAACCATACAGAATGTTTACGTCTAGAGCTGAGTATAGAACTCTTTTAAGGCAAGACAATGCAGACATAAGGCTAACAGAGAAAGCGTTTAATATTGGTCTTGCCTCAAAAGAAAGGCTTTTAAAAGTTATTGATAAGCAAGAAAAAGTTAAAGACTTTGTTGGTTTCTTTGAGCAAACAAGTTTTGATTTGATCGAGGTAAATAAAGTTTTAGACTCTGTAGGGTATGAGCCTGTTCCTCAAAAAGGAAAGCTTGCAAAAATCTATTCAAGACCAAACATCAAGCAGGAGCACATAAACAAATTGACGCTTGTCAAAAAGTATATAGACGAACATGATCTTGATGTGGATGTTTTAGAGCAAACGGAAATTCAGATTAAGTATAAGGGCTATATTGAAAAAGAAAAGAATAATGCAGACAAACTGCAACGACTAGAAGACGTAAAGATTCCAGATAATTTTGATTATAACCCTTTAGCCTCTTTATCTTTTGAGGCAAAAGAAAAATTAAATAAAATAAGACCCTCTACACTGTCTCAGGCATCCAGAATTAGCGGCATAAAGCCAAGCGATATAAGTGTGTTATTAGTTAAAATGGGCAGATAGTTGTTCCACGTGAAACAGATGTTTAGAAAAGACTCTACAGCACACAAGGTTAAAGACTACATCGTCTCAGATAAGTTTTTTAATATCTATGAGGATGTTGAAAGTAAGATATTGTGGACCGATATTGACAAATCACATGACCATCTGAAATATTATTTATCAGATAATTATATTCCTCATTCTGATAAAAAAGGACTTTTAGGTTTTTTATACAACTTTTCTCAAAGGATAATGTTTGTCTACAAAAGAATTATTTTGAGCAAACAGCTTAAAGAGTCTAGCAGTGTTCTTGATTATGGTTCTGGCGATGGAAAGTTTGCAAAATATTTAGAGAAAAAAGGAAAAAAAATATTTACCTACGATCCACTTAAAGCAAACACCTCAAACAGTATTAGTTTATCTCAAAACACTGATTTTCAGGTAGATATGATAATGATGTGGCACGTTCTTGAACATATTCCAGATCTGAAAAAAGTTTTCCCCCAAATACTGCAGAGGGTGAACAAAAATGGTTTTTTAGTAATAGCTGTTCCAAACAGAGATTGTTTTGATGCAAAATATTATAAAAACCACTGGGCTGCTTGGGATGTTCCAAGACACCTATATCACTTTAATCATAACTCACTAGAAAACTTTATGTCTTGTTATGGACTTTCACTTGTTTTTAAAAGACCTCTAACTTTGGACTCTTATTATGTGTCTTATTTATCAGAAAAATATAAAAAAACGCCATTTCCATTATTTTCAGGATTTATTATAGGGTTCATATCAAACTGTTTAGCACTGTTTACTTCAAACTTCTCATCATCTGTTTATGTCTTTACGAAAGATTAATCTTCTGATAAGTTTATAAGCTTAGTTAGCTGTATAGCAAAGTTTGTGAAGACAATTTTAGAATTAACATTTCTTGAAACAGAGTAATGCGAGTCCTCAATTAAGCGAATAATTTCAATTAAATTATTGCTGTGGATGAAGGGAGCAAGGTTTTCTATTTTAAAATTAGAACTAGAAAGAAAGGAGTTAAGATTATGGGACTTGTAACTAACCAACATAGCCTCCCTAACAAGAAAAGAACAGTACCCTAAAAACTCTTTTTGCTGTTCTCTTGAGTTTGAAGAAATCCTCTCTGCCCATGTTGTTAAATCTAAAATAGCTTTCTTGCTTTTTTTTGCTAAAAAAGCGAACCTTAAACACTCAATAAAATTTTCTTCGTGAGATATTGAGGCAATATCTTCTTCTATGTAGTTCATAGATCGGGCAATACTTCCCCTAGAAGAATTAACAACAAGCCTATGTTCAATTCCATCAAAGGAGTTTTGAAGAAATCCTAAATGATCTTCGTGGCCAATAGGTTTTAATGTGGAAATCTGACACCTAGAAATAATCGTTGGCAACACATCTTGAATGCTATTAGTTATCAATATAAAGAATGTGTTTTTTGGAGGCTCTTCAAGAATTTTTAAAAGCTTGTTAGAGGTCTGAGCCATCATGGTTTCAGCTCCCCAGAAAACAAACACTTTATTGCCCCCAAGAAAGGACTTTAAAACAGCTTTTTTCTGAATCTTATCTACCTCTGAAACTTTTATAGACCCCTGAGATGAGGTGTTCCCAACAAAGCTTGACCATTTTTGAAAATCAGAAAATGGATGCTTTTTCACAAAGCCTAACCATTCATTGTAAATGTTGTCATTGTCTTTTAAAGAGGCAAACGAGGGAAATGAAAAATATAGATCGGGGTGATCTAAAACATCTCCTGAAAAAGAACTATTTTCAAGTAAACCTCTAGCAATTTCGATTGCCAAATTTAATCCACCATAACCATCTTTATCAATAATGATTTTTGATTGTGGATATGTGTTTTTTTTAATAGAACTATAGATCTTATCTTTTAAGTCATGCTGGCCTAAAATTCTATCTAAATTCATACTCAAATATATAGCATATTATATCTTTGTCAACAAAATAATATTAACATGTTTTTCTTAGACAGTCAAGATTTAACCAATAAGAAAGCGATCATAAGGGTTGACCTAAATGTGCCGCTGGACAAAAACAATAAGGTAACAGACACAACAAGAATTGAAGCGTGTATAGAAACCGTTGATAAAGTTATTAAGCTAGGAGGGTCATGTGTTTTACTCTCCCATCTTGGGAGACCTATAGGCAAAGAAGAGAAGCTATCCTTAAAAAATATAGTAGAGACAGTTTCTCTAATATTAAACAGACCTGTACTTTTTCACAAAGACTGTATTGGAGATGAAGCTGAGCGTGCGACCTCACTTTTAGAGCCTGGTCAAATTATGCTTATGGAAAACGTAAGGTTTTATGAAGAGGAAACAAAAGGAGACACAGGGTTTGCAGAAAGCCTATCCAAGCTTGGAGATATTTATATAAACGATGCCTTTGGAACGTGTCACAGAAAACACTCATCTACAGCAGTTATTGCAAAGTTCTTTAAGGGAAAGAAATTTGTAGGAAAACTACTACAAAAAGAACTTGAGGTTATTAGTCAAATTGCAGAGGAAGGGAAAAAGCCAGTGCTGGCAATATTAGGAGGGGCAAAAGTTTCAAGCAAGTTGAAAATACTATATAACCTAATTCATAAAGTAGATAAAATCATTATAGGAGGAGGAATGGCATACACTTTTATAAGAGCAAAAGGCGGAACAATAGGCAACTCTCTTTATGAAGAAGAGTTAATTGAAAATGCTAAGGAAATAATAACTATTGCAAAGAAATACGGAAAAGAAATTATTTTGCCAGAAGATTCCCTTGCCTCAACAGATTTTGACAACAACGACAGAATAGAGACTTTTAAAACATCAGAAATTGAAGAAGGCTGGATGGGCCTAGATATTGGAGAAAAATCTATAGAAAAGTTTAATAAAGCAATTCTTTCAAGCAATACAATTTTCTGGAATGGACCAATGGGGGTTTTTGAAAAAGAAAAGTTTTCTCTTGGAACAAAATCAATTTGTAATTCTCTTAAACAGGCAAAAGAGAAGGGTGTTAATGTTATTGTAGGAGGAGGAGATTCAATAGCCGCTTTAAAAAAGCTTGGAAATAAAGAATGGGTTACCTATATTTCTACCGGAGGAGGAGCTCTTTTAGAAAGCTTAGAGGGAAAGATTCTTCCAGGAGTTAAAGCCTTATCAGATGATTCTTAAAAAGAAACTTCAATTATTATTAATTATTCTTTTATTTGCTTCTTGTCAATCAGATAGCTCAAAAGCATTTGTTCCAGAGTCAAATGGAAACATTAACACATTAACAGTTGTTATGGATAAAAGTGCGTGGGGGGACAACTTAGGAAAACAGATTAAAAAAACTCTAACTGAGCCATACGAAGGACTTCCTTTTGATGAGCCAAAATACGACCTTTACCACCTAGAACCATCAATTTTTACTGGTTTTGCAAGAAGCAGTAGAAATATAATAGTTTTTAACAAAGACACAACAGACCAAGGCTTTAGGGTAATAAAAAATCTTTGGGCAAGACCTCAAATCACTGCAATTATAACCGGAGAAGACGAAGAGGTAATGAGTTTTTATTTTGAAGAAAACAAAGACTTATTGATGAGGACAATTGATGAGAACGAAAGAATTGAGAAAATAAGAAGAATGTCAATTTCTCCAAACAAGGATAAAGAATTAAAAGAAAGACTCGGAATTGCTTTAACTTTTCCAGATGCATACGAAACAGTGAAAGATACAACTAATTTTGTGTGGATAGAGAAACAAGTTGTTAAAGGTCATTTAAACATAATCGCATATTCACTACCCATAGACATAGATCTCAAAAAAATAGAGGAGAGAATACCAAAAATAAGGGACTCAATAGGAAAAATTTTTATTCCAGGAAGAATTCCAGGCTCCTACATGATAACAGAAAGAGCATATCTTCCATACTACTATAAAACAAAAGTAAATCGTCTTGATGCTATACTTACCAAGGGAACATGGGAGGTTCAAAACGATTTTATGGCAGGCCCTTATGTTAACTACATAATTAACGACACTATAAATAAAAGAAAGATTGTAATAGAAGGTTTTTCATTTGCACCATCAGAGAGCAAAAGAAACTACATGTTTGAATTAAACACGATTATAACAACATTGAAGTTTGTTAATTAGAATAGTTATTCTTTAGAATCGTCCTCTTCTTCTTCTTTAGTGGCTTTTTTAAATTCCTTAATTCCACTTCCAAGGCCTCTCATAAGCTCAGGAATTTTTCTACCACCAAACAATAAAAGAACAACGATAACTATTAAAATAATTTGAGGTCCACCTATCATGTTTAAAAATTTACGGAACCTAAGTTCCTTTTAACAAATTTACAGAATTATTTTTTGTAATATGAATTTATTGTTCAGATAATAACTTATGACTAACTATACATATATTTGCATTAATGCCAAAAAAGAAAAAACATACACTATTAGACAAACTGTCTGAGCGTTTTCACATTCTTTTAGTTAATGAAAAAACACTTGCAAAGAAAAAACTTTTTTCAACCTCAGCTATAAATCTTTTAGGATCATCACTATTCTTTTTTTTATTATTATTATCCACTTCTTTTATTGTTATATATTTTACACCATTAAAAGAATACTTTAGAGGTTACACCAGTATTGAGCTTCGAGAAAATGCTGTTGAAAATTCAATGAAGTTAGACTCTTTAGAAAAGCTTTATTTAGCCCAAAACAGCTATATAAATTCATTAAAAAACATTCTTTCTGGAAACTTGTCTTTTGATGAGATTAAAGAACCCCCAGCTTCCTTAGAAACAAATCAAGTAGAACTTGAATTAGTTAAAACAAATAAAGAGGATTCTCTTTTAAGAGCGGTTGTTGAGGAAGAAGAGAAGTATAATGCATTAGAAATCGAGGGAGAAAGGTTCACAACAGTTTTATTCCCCCCGGCAAAAGGAGAATTGTCATCAGGATTTGATTATGAGAACAAACACTATGGAGTGGACATAGCTATGCCGGAAAACTCACCTGTTCACTCAATTAGCGAAGGTATTGTTGTTTTTGCAGAGTGGACATCAGAAACAGGCTTTGTTATAATAACCGAACATTTAAATGGGTTAACATCTATTTATAAGCACAACTCCTCAATAGTTAAATCCCAAGGAGACAGAATACAAACAGGTGAAATAATTGCATTTACCGGGAACACAGGATCATTGACAACCGGACCACATCTTCATTTTGAATTATGGTATCAAGGAGAGCCAGTAGACCCAGAGAACTATATTGAATTCTAAATGAAAACAATAATCACAATACTATTTGCCAAGCTGATTAGAAAAAAAAATAAAAAATGGATTTCAAATCCCGTTCAATGGCAAGTTAAAACATTTGATAATTTAATTTCCTCAGCATCAGACACAAGATTTGGAAAGGATCATGCATTTTCTCAAATTACATCTTACGATGACTTTAAAAAGAAAGTTCCGGTAAGAGACTATGAAGCTCTTAAGCCATATATAGATAAGGTTGTTGCAGGAGAAAAAAACATATTATGGCCTGGAAAACCTCTTTATTTTGCTAAAACTAGCGGCACAACATCTGGAGCAAAATACATACCTATAACCAAAGAGTCAATAAAAACCCATGTTAAATCAGCTAGAGACGCATTACTAAACTATTTTTTAAAAACAAAGAACTATAAGCCAATTAATGGAAAGCATATGTTTTTACAGGGAAGCCCCAAGCTTCAAAAGAAAAACGGTGTTTATTTGGGAAGACTCTCAGGAATAAGTGCACATTATGTGCCAAAGCTTTTTTTAAAAAACAGAAAGCCTTCATGGTCTACAAATTGCATAGATGACTGGGAAAAAAAGGTTGACAAAATAATTGAAGAAACAGTAGGAGAGAGAATGACAATTATAGCAGGAATACCATCTTGGGTTCAGATGTATTTTGAAAAAATTGTTTCAAATGAAAAGAAAACAATTAGTGAAGTTTTCCCTCAATTGTCACTATATGTATACGGTGGCGTCAGCTACGAGCCTTACAGATCAACATTTGATAAACTATTTGGGAAGCAGATAGACACTCTCGCAACCTTTCCTGCCTCTGAAGGATTTTTTGGATATCAAGATGTTTTTTCAGAAGATCAAACAGATCTTTTGTTACTTCTAAATAATGACATTTTTTATGAATTTATTAAAGCCAAAGATTTTTTGAAGGGAGACTATGAAAGGATTAGCTTAAAAGATGTTGAATTAAATGTAAACTATTTATTAATCATTTCTACATCAGCAGGACTATGGGCATATAACATAGGAGACACCGTTAAGTTTACATCAAAGGAACCATATAGAATTGTTGTTTCAGGACGAATTAAGCATTTTCTTTCAGCATTTGGTGAGCACGTAATCTCTGAAGAAGTGGAGAAAGCCATGAAGACTGCAACAACTAATCATGGCGTCACAATAAGAGAGTTTACAGTTGCTCCTAATATAAATCCTGGCAAAGGACTTCCTCGTCATGAATGGTATGTTGAGTTTGAAACAATACCAGACGACATCAGTAGTTTTTCTGCAACCCTGGAAAAAGAAATGATTAGTCAAAATATTTATTATAAAGACCTTATACATGGAAATATCATTCAGCAATTAGATGTAGTTCATGTTAAAAAAGGAGGGTTTAATAATTATATGAAATCAGTAGGAAGGCTGGGAGGACAAAACAAGGTTCCAAGACTTTCTAATGATAGAATAATAGCAGATAAACTTAATAATTTCAACTCTTGAAAAAGAACGTAACTGTTGTCTATTCTGTTGAGAGAAGTTTTGTAAAGTCAGACATTTCAATTCTAGAAGCACTAGGGTTTAGAGTTTATAAAATTCATTCAAGGCCAGAAAAAAACCTATTATTTTTTTTATTAAACAGAATAAGGGAAAAACTTAAATCTATTCTTTTCATATCTAGATCTAAGGTTTTAATTTCCTGGTTTAATGATTATCACTCATTTATACCCATTCTATTTTCAAAACTCTTTTTTAAAAAATCTATCATTATTGTAGGAGGTTATGATGCCATAGTTGATAACAAAAACAATCATGGTCTTTTTTTTAAAAGTGGCATAAGATCAGCGATTGCAAAACTTAATTACAAAATGGTAAATGAGGTTTGGATAGTTCATAAATCTCTTGAAAACGGCTGTGATTTTGCAAAGCAAAAATTTAATATTATTTCTGGAGTAAGAAGATTTACTTCAAAAAAAAACATTGTGATTAAAGAAATAAACACTGGCTATGACACAAGGTTTTGGAACTACAATCAAAATGAAGAAAAAACAGGAGTACTAACTGCAGCTTTTTTTTCGGATAAAAGAGTTATAAACATTAAGGGCTTAAACATCTTTAATAAACTAGCCTCTCTTCTTCCAAATGTAAACTTCACAATTGTAGGCGAATCAGGCATAAGAATTTCAGACTTTATAAATTTAGAATCAAACATTAAAGTGATGGGAGTGCAAACTAAAAGTCAAATGAAAAAACTGTATCAAAACAATAAATTTTATTTTCAAGGCTCTAGACTGGAAGGCCTTCCAAATTCTCTTTGTGAAGCAATGTTATGCGGCTGTATTCCTGTAGGCTCTAGAGTTTTTGGAATTCCTGATGCAATTGGGAAAACAGGGATTTTGTTTGATACAGAAAAAGATTTAGATAAGATAGTAAAGTTTATTAACTCTGATTTTGGGGTTACAGATTTTAAAAAAGCTAGAAATCAAGTTGTCAGAAAATATGATATTTCTAAACGAATTGAAAAAATAAAGCAAAACATTGTTTGATGGAAATAGCAGCACTGGGGTTTATTGGGTCTAAAAATATCGGAGATTATATTCAAACAAAAGCAGTAATAGATATTATAGATTCAAAAAAAATAAAAATTCTTGACAGAGAAAATCTTGATAAATACAACGATGATGATATAAAAACAATAATTAATGGGTGGTTTATGGAAAACCCCAATAACTGGCCTCCAGGCAATAATATTATACCTTTATTTATATCATTTCATATAAATCCATCAACACAGGGTGAGCTTCTTAAAAAAGAGTCTTTAGAATATTTTAAAAAACATGAACCAATAGGGTGTCGAGACCATTATACTAGAGATATTCTTTTAGAAAAAGGAATTAATGCTTATTATTCCTCATGTGTTACAACTTCATTTGAAAGAAATAAATATTTAAAAAAGAATACAAAGCCAGAGGGAATAATTGTAATTGGCGCCTTTGACAGACTAAAACCATCAATAAACAACAAAACATTCAGCCAACTAATCATATCAACCCTTAAGTATCCATTAAAAAAAATAGCATATAAAATAAAAATATCAAAATTCAATAAGCACTTAAATAAACAAAAAACCATAATACAGAATCATAGTCAGATTGTAAACACGCCTATTATGTCTCACAATGAGGGGTTAATACTAGCAGAAGAGATGTTGAAAAAAATAGCTAGTTGCGAAACTCTTATTACATCAAGAATTCATGCAGCATTACCTGCGCTTGCTATGGGATTAAAAGTTATATTTATTGATGAAGGGCTAGAGCATTACAATCATAAACAAAGACTCTCAGGATTAAAAAATTATTTCACCTGCACCAATTTTAAAGATTTTTTTATGATTAATTTAGACAGCTTATTAGAAACAGAAGTAGATAAAAAGCAAATCAAAAAAATAAAATTGACAATAAATAAATTTTTAAATCAATGAACATTTTAGTCTTAGGTTCAGGAGGAAGAGAACACGCAATAATACAGAGCATGTCAATAAGCAAAAGGTGTACAAAGCTTTATGCGCTTCCTGGAAATGGCGGAACGTCACTATTAGCTCAAAATATTCAAGGAAGCGTTAATGATTTTGACTTAATTAAAAAAGTGGTTAAAGAAGAGGATATTTCAATGGTTTTTGTTGGACCTGAAGATCCAATTGTAAACGGGATATATGATTATTTTATGGCAGACCAACATCTTAGTAAAATTAAAATTATTGCGCCAAGTAAGCAAGCAGGTTCATTGGAAGGAAGTAAAGATTTTGCCAAAGATTTTATGGAAAAATATAATATTCCAACAGCAAGACACAAAACTTTTACTGCAGAAAACATTCATTTAGCCGATAATTTTTTAGAAACGATGACCCCTCCATATGTTTTAAAGGCCGATGGTCTGGCAGCAGGAAAAGGCGTTTTAATATTAAACGAATTAAGTGAAGCGAAGAGAGAAATAAGAAGCATGATAATCGATAAGAAATTTGGCAAATCATCTTCAAAAGTTGTGATTGAAGAGTTTCTAGACGGAACGGAACTGTCTTGTTTTGTTTTGACAGACGGAAAGACTTATAAAACACTTCCTTTTGCAAAGGACTATAAAAAAATAGGCGAAGGGGACACAGGTTTAAATACAGGGGGGATGGGGGCAATTTCCCCAGTACCTTTTCTCAATGAGGAGTTTTTATTGAAAATTGAAAATAAAATTATAAAGCCTACAATTGACGGAATTTTAAATGAAAGGATGGAATATGTGGGGTTTGTTTTTATTGGCTTAATTAAAGTAAAGGAAGAGCCATATGTAATTGAATACAATGTTCGAATGGGAGATCCTGAGACTGAAGTTGTTTTTCCTAGAATAAAAAATGACATTGTAGAGCTTTTAGAGTCATTGGGAACATCAAAATTTAAGAATACACCTATAGAAGTAAACCCTAATCATGCAGCTACAGTAATTTTAGTTTCAGGAGGATATCCAGAAGACTATGAAAAAGAAAAAACAATTAAGGGACTTTCTGAAATCAAAAATGTAGATGTTTTTCATGCAGGAACAAAAAGGCAAGGCAACAACTTTGTAACCAACGGAGGACGAGTGTTAGCTATTACATCAACCGCAGAGAAATATCAAGAAGCATTGCAACAGTCTTACAATCAAATTAAAAAGTTAGAATTTGAAAAAATGTACTATAGGAAGGATATTGGCTTTGATTTATAAAAATGAGTGAGAAGTATTGTCTTTATCTTCTTCTCCGCTATCATCAAATTCTTTTAGTTTTTTTATCCAATAAGAAGCCCCAGCGATTCCAATTAATATAAATGACCAGCTTACTATGTTCGAAATATACCAGCTGTCAAGCTGTATATTTCTTAAAAGATCAAAAGGAAAGAAAAAAACTTCTTCAAAAAGCCATGCAATTGAGTAAAAAAAATCTTTAACCATAACAATATTTATTCCACAAAATTAATACATTGAAATATGATTGCAAAGACTTTTGAAAAAATTTCTTACACTTCAGTTGGTATATCAACAATTCTTTTATTAGGAGTTTCATATTATTATACAACTCTAGAAATAAATTGGTCTTTTGTTGAGTCAAAAACTTTAAATGGAATATTAATATTTGGAGCATTCCTTCTTTCTAATTATGCAATTGACACAGTGACCAGACAACTTACTATTGAAAGGTCAAACAGAAATGCATATCATTTATTATTATACCCATTAGTTATTATGTCCTACCCAATTGAATCTGTTGATATCAGATTTATATTGTCATCAGCGGCTATCTGGGCAGCATTGAGAAATGTGAGAATTTTTTTTGAGCATTACAATAACTCAAAAAAAAGTAAAAGATTATTTGACGCCTCTCTTCTACTTAGTTTTTCAGCATTGATGATTTTGGACAACCTAATTATTTTCATCTACCCGTTACTAGCTTTAATTACAACAAATATTAAGAGAGATTTAAAACATTTTATAATACTTTTAATGACTCCACTTATTATTTTACCCACGGCATATGTGCTTTTATCTTTTTTATCATTAGATAGTTATTTGTTTAGTTCATACTTTTTTGCAGATCAACCTCTAGCGATAGATGAGTATAACGATATTCCTAATTCATCTAGGTTTTTTTTGATGCTCTTACTTGAGTATAGCTTTAATCTAACATATTCTTATGTCCCAATACTTATTGTGTTTGTCTTATTTGTAATTTCAGTTATAATTAAATTCTTAAGAACCCATAGCTTGAGAAGAAGAATTCTTGATGGTGTAGGTGTATTATTTTTTATATTTACTTGCCTGTTCTTTTCCACTGATCGGCAACTCAGCGGTTCAGAGTTTCATTATCTCTCACTTCCTATTGTTTATATGGTATCTCAAATTTTTGTAAAAAAAATAAAGAGTTCATATGTAAACTTTATCTTTATGTCCTTAATTGCATCTATTATAATTTTTAATTTTTTAATATGAACAACACTAAAATAAGCAAGCTGGCAATTGAAATATTTGAAAAATCTGTAAACGATTATCACGTGCATGATGACATATCCCGCTTGCCTGTAAACCCTTACGAAAAGAAAAGTTTTGAGCATTTGCTTTATGAGAAAAACTGGATAGACACTGTTCAGTGGCACTATGAGGACATAATAAGAGACCCTGAAATTGACCCTATTGAAGGAATGAAGCTTAAGAGAATGATTGATAGTTCAAATCAAAACAGAACGGAAATGGTTGAATACATTGATTCATATTTTCTAAACCTATACTCAGATGTAGTTCCTATTAAAGAAGCTAAAGTAAATTCAGAAAGCCCAGCATGGGCAATGGACAGACTTTCAATATTAATATTAAAAATCTATCACATGGATGAAGAGGCAAAAAGGACAGACGTAAGCGAGGAACATAAAGAAAACTGCCAAGCGAAGCTAGATGTCTTACTTGATCAACAAAAAGATCTTTCAGAATCAATAGATCAACTTCTTGAAGATATTGCAAGCGGAGAGAAAAAAATGCGAGTTTACAAGCAAATGAAAATGTATAATGATGAGTCGCTAAACCCTGTTTTGTATAAAAAAGATGATTCAAAAAAAGGATAAATCTATTCTGGTTTTTAGATTTTCAGCTCTTGGCGATATCGCCATGACAATTCCTGTCTTAAGATCTTTTTTTAACACCTATCCTAATCAAAAAATAATATTTGTTTCTAGAGGTTTTGTGGAGCCTTTATTCAAAGAGTTTGATAATCTTGAGTTTATTTCGGTTGATTTTAATAATGATTTTAAGGGGTTAAAAGGATTGCTCAAGCTATTCAAAACCTTAAGGAAAAACAAAATAAAAGCTGTAGCAGATTTACATAATGTACTAAGGACCAAAATTCTAAAACTATTTTTTAAACTCACCTTTATTAAAGTTCAGTCAATTGACAAGGGAAGAGCAGAAAGAAAAAAATTAACTCAAAAAAAGAACAAAAAATTTAAACCATTAACGCCTATACACTATAGATACTGTGATGTTTTTGGACGCCTTGGGTTTCCAATTGACCTTACAAACCATGAGTATCCAATACAACCATTTTTACCTGAAAATTCAGAGGAACAAAAAATTCTTTCTAAAAGTGCAGGCAAAAGAATTATTGGAATAGCCCCATTTGCTTCATTTGCTGGAAAAAGCTATCCATTAGATTTGATGCAAAATGTTATAGCTTATCTTCAAAAAGATCACCTAATTTATCTTTTTGGAGGCGGAGAAAATGAGCTAAAGCAAATTAAGGTCTGGGAAAATGCTTATGATAATGTAATTGATATTGCATCACCATTTAATCTAACAGAACAAATTAACATAATAACCTATACTGACCTTATGATTTCCATGGATTCTGCAAATGGGCACATTGCTGCCAACTATGGTGTTCCGGTTCTTACAATATGGGGAATGACCCATCCTTTTTGCGGCTTTACCCCTTTTGATCAAGGTATAGAAAATTCAATTATGATTGATAGAAACGTTTATCCTGAAATACCAACTTCTGTTTTTGGCAACAAAATTCCAAAGGGATATGAAAGTGCTTTTAGATCAATTGAGCCTAAAGAGGTGATTGAAAAAGCCTTGGAAATTTTAAAATTAACTAAACCTCATCATAATTAACCTCAACTTCACTGGAAGTTGGTCTAGCTTGACATGAAAGTATATATCCTTCACCTATCTCATCATCAGTTAATATTTGATTGTTAGCCATTTCAACAGACCCTTTGTTAAGCTTTGCCAGACAAGTGCTACAGATGCCCCCTTGACACGAATAAGGAGCGTCTATATCGTTTTCAAGAGCTAACTCTAATATAGTTTTATCTTCAACCATCACTAGGTTATGCTCAACATCATCACAAATAATTTTTACTTTTTTTGACATTTATGTACTGATTATCAGCGCAATATTACTAATAAAAAAGATATTTATTGAAAATAAAATTGTAGTTTTATTTCCCAATTTTTATAAAATGAAAAATTACGATTTATCAGCAAGCTGTAATACTATTGAAAAGAACAGCAGCTTTACAGGAAATTTTACTTCTGAATCAGACTTTAGGATTGATGGTTCTTTTGAAGGTAACATTGAAACAAAAGGAAAAGTGGTTATAGGGAAGAACGGAAGAATAGACGGCACCATAGTTTGTTCTTCAGCAGACATTGAAGGCAACTTTAGCGGAACAATCCATGTTCAAGATCTTTTGTCAATTAGATCAACAGGTGAGGTTCATGGCGATGTGGTAATGTCAAAATTAATTGTAGAGTCTGGAGCTGTTTTTAACGCAAAGTCATCTATGCAAAACGACGCAGCCAATATAGCGCCTCTAAAAAAGATTACAAACTTCAACGACGCACGTGAAAAAACAGCCTAAACCTTGGCTTGTATTCTCCGGATTAGTTTTTCAGATTGCAGCAATTATGTACCTGTTCTCTTTGATTGGTGAATGGGCTGACATGCGCTTTGAAATTGAAAACAATTACTTCACTTTAGCCCTTTCAGTTTTAGGGATAATCATAATAATTTTTCTAATAATTTCTCAGACAAAAGATTTAAAATAACTTTTTAAATTTTGACCTCAAATGATTTTAAAAATATCTATTTATATATTACATTTGTCGCGCAAAACTTAATCTACTTTGTTTAAGCATGATATATATTAAAAGCAGATCTTTTTTCCTATCTTTGATACTATTATCTGCATCTTTTGCTCATGCTAAAGAAGAAGAAAAAAAACAATCACTTCAAGAGGAGATAACAGAATATATTTACCATCACGTTCAAGACTCCCATGACTTTTCTTTGTTTTCAACTAAGGATAAAAAAACAGGCGAAAAAATTTATTATGGCTTTCCTCTTCCAGTAATATTAGTTGACGAAGGCCTTAAGTTTTTTATGTCCTCAAAGTTAGATCATGGAAAAAAAGTTGTAGAATCTTCAGGAAAATTTTACAAGCTTTATCACGGAAAAATATATGAAACTAATCAAGAGGGAACGATATCTTATGACGAAAAAGGAGAGGTAACAAACTTGAAACCTTTAGACTTGTCAATAACAAAAAGTGTTTTCTCTATTTTACTAGTATCAGTGTTAATGTTTATGTTATTTACATCACTTGCAAAATCATATAAAGAAAATAATCAAATAGCAAAAGGAGTAGGAAGATTTTTTGAGCCAATTGTAATTTTAATTAGAGATGAAATTGCTATTCCAAGTATTGGAGAAAATAATTACAAAAAGTACATGAGTTTTTTGCTCACTTTATTTTTCTTCATCTGGTTTTTAAATCTTCTTGGTTTGAGCCCCTTAGGTGTTAATGTAACGGGAAATATAGCGGTAACTTTTGGGTTAGCATTGATTACTTTTTTAATTACAAACCTTACTGCCAATAAAACATACTGGAAACACATTTTTTGGATGCCAGGTGTTCCAGTTTGGCTTAAACCCTTATTAGCACCAATAGAACTTTTGGGAGTATTTATAAAGCCTTTTTCATTAATGATAAGGTTGTATGCGAATATTCTTGCAGGTCATATTGTATTATATAGCTTGATCGGACTAATTTTTATTTTCAAAAATCTTGTTGGATCTAGTTTATCACTCGTCCTTGTGTTTTTTATATCAATAATCGAAGTTTTAGTGGCACTTTTACAAGCGTATATTTTTACTCTTTTATCTGCACTTTATTTTGGCTTTGCTGTTCAGGAGGACGATCATTAACTTTAAATAAATGTATAACTTAAATAAATAAAAATGGAAATACCTAAAATAGTCGGAGCAGGACTTGTAATCATTGGAACAGGGATCGGAATTGGACTTATCGGCCGTGGAGCAATGGATGCAATCGGAAGACAGCCGGATGCTTCAAATAAAATTCTTGTAGCAGCTATTGTAATAGCAGCACTTGTTGAAGGAATTGCTTTTGCTGCATTATTTGCAGTTAACTAATTGAATTAGTTTATGGAAAAATTAATAAGTGAATTTTCATCTGGCCTATTCTTTTGGCAGACGCTAATATTTGTTACCCTTATTTTCTTGCTTAGAAAATTTGCGTGGAAACCAATATTAGATACAATAAATGAAAGAGAAAAATCTATTAGAGATTCTCTTGATTCTGCTAAGGAAGCTAAGAAAGAAATGGAAAATCTTCAGGCAGAAAATAAAAAAATTCTCCAAGAAGCTAGGGCTGAAAGTGATGCTATGATTAATCAAGCAAAACTGTCCGGGAAAGAGCTTGTTGAGAAGGCAAAGTCTGATGCACGTTCAGAAGCTGAAAATATTTTAGCTCAAGCACGCACCTCAATTGAAAATGAAAAAAGGTCAGCTATGAATGAAATTAAAAATCAAGTTGCAGATCTTTCAATTGACATTGCTTCTAAGGTTTTAGAGCAAGAGCTTGATGATGATAAAAGTCATCAAGAATATATTGACAAACTATTAAAAGAGAAAAAATTTGACCAATAATTATGGCTCTAGGAACTTCTTCTAAAAGATATGCAAAAGCGTTAGTAAGCCACTCTATTGATGAGGGCAATCTAGATGTTATGTTTGATGAAATAAATTCATTAATCACTATTTTAGAAGAATCAGATGATTTAAAAGAGTTTATCTCTAACCCTACTATTTCAAGGGAAAACAAGACAAAGTTTTTGAATGAATTAACCGTCCAGTCTTTGCCTAATGTTTCAAAGTTATTAAACCTTCTATCATTAAATAACCGAGTAGATATGCTTTTAGATGTCTGTAAGGTTTTTGTTCAACAATATAATACGTATAATGATATTGTTGATGTTACAGTTACTACTCCTGTTCAAATTTCAGAAAATCTTGAAAAAACAATAGAGTTGTACTTGTCTTCAATTAAAGCAGGAAAGATAAAATTGACAAAAAAGAAAGATAAAGACTTAATTGCAGGATTTACTCTAGATTTTGATAACACGAGATTAGATGCAAGTGTTAAAAAAAGATTAGAAAAAATGAAAAAGCAATTAAAAACAACAAATTAAAAATTAAGAAATGCAAAAAATTAAACCAGCTGAAGTTTCAGCACTATTAAAAAAACAACTTGAGTCAGCAGATATCCAGTCATCATTTGATGAAGTTGGAACAGTACTTGAAGTAGGAGATGGTATAGCAATAGTATATGGACTTTCTAATGCTCAATATGGAGAACTTGTTTCATTTGACAATGATCTTCAAGGAATGGTGCTAAACTTGGAAGAAGATCATGTGGGGGTTGTATTATTTGGATCCTCGAAGGGAGTTAAGGAGGGAGATACCGTTAAGAGAACAAACCAAATTGCATCTATAAAAGTTGGTGAGGGAATTTTAGGAAGAGTTGTAGATACTTTAGGTAATCCAATTGACGGAAAAGGACCAATAAAAGGTGAACTTTTTGACATGCCAATTGAAAGAAAAGCACCAGGTGTTATTTATCGTCAACCAGTAAATGAACCTCTACAAACAGGAATAAAATCTATCGATGCTATGATTCCTATAGGAAGAGGTCAAAGAGAATTAGTGATTGGCGATAGACAGACAGGTAAAACAACTGTATGTATTGATGCGATATTAAATCAAAAAGAATTTTATGATGCAGGGGAACCGGTTTTTTGTATATACGTTGCGATTGGTCAAAAAGCATCTACTGTTGCAGGAATTGCAAAGACTTTAGAAGAAAAGGGAGCTTTAGATTATACAGTAATTGTCGCTGCTAATGCATCTGACCCTGCTCCAATGCAAGTTTTCGCTCCATTCTCAGGAGCCTGTATTGGTGAGTATTTTAGAGACACAGGAAGACCGGCTTTAATCATTTATGATGATTTATCTAAACAAGCAGTTGCGTATAGAGAGGTTTCGCTTCTTCTTAGAAGACCTCCAGGAAGAGAAGCTTACCCAGGGGATGTTTTTTATCTTCACTCAAGACTTTTAGAGAGGTCGGCAAAAGTTGTTAATGATAATAAGGTTGCAAGTGAAATGAATGACTTGCCAGAATCCTTGAAGTCAAAAGTTAAAGGCGGAGGGTCTCTTACAGCACTTCCTATTATAGAGACTCAGGCAGGAGATGTTTCAGCTTATATTCCTACAAATGTAATTTCTATTACTGATGGTCAAATATTTTTAGAATCTGATCTATTTAACTCTGGTGTAAGACCAGCAATTAATGTAGGGATTTCAGTTTCTAGGGTTGGAGGGTCTGCACAGATCAAGTCTATGAAAAAAGTTGCAGGAACACTTAAGCTAGATCAAGCTCAGTATAGAGAGCTTGAAGCTTTTTCAAAGTTTGGTTCAGACCTTGATGCTGCTACACTAAATGTTATTGAAAAAGGAAGAAGAAATGTAGAAATTTTGAAACAAAATCAAAATGATCCTTTCCAAGTTGAAGATCAGGTTGCAATAATTTATGCTGGATCTCAAAATCTTCTTAAGGATGTTCCAGTCGATAAAGTAAAAGCTTTTGAGGAAGCTTTTCTTCAAGAACTTAGAAAGAATAACAAGAAACTTTTAGCTGAATTAAAGTCTGGAAAAATCTCAGATAAAGAGACAGATGAAATAAGAAAAGTTGCTGAAAAAATTGCAAAAACGTTTTAATATATGTCAGGGTTAAAAGAGATTAGAAATAGGATAAATTCTGTTTCATCAACTATGCAGATCACAAATGCCATGAAAATGGTTTCTGCTGCTAAATTGAAGAAAGCACAGGACTCAATTACTGCTACGTTACCATATTCTAATAAACTCTCAGAATTAATTAAAAGCATATCTGCTTCAGTTGATTCGGATGAATCTAGCCCTTTATTTGAAAAACGAGAATTGAAAAAACCTCTTTTAATTGTTATAACCTCCAATAAAGGTCTTTGTGGAGGATTTAATTCTAGCATAATTAAAGAAGTCTATAATTTAGCCTCGGAATATGGCTCTAATACTCCAGATCTTTTAACAATTGGAAAAAAAGGAAATGATATTTTAAGAAAAAAATTCAATGTTATTAGCTCACACAACGAAGTATATGATAACTTTTCTTATTCTTCAGTAAAAGAAATTGCAGAAAACATTATGCAAAGATTTGAAAATGAAGAGTATGACGAGATAGTTCTGGTTTATAATCATTTTAAAAATGCAGCAACTCAAATTATAACCAAAGAACAATATCTTCCAATACTTGACGATTCAGATGAAACGAGCAATGTTCAAGGTGATTATATCTTTGAACCAAATAGAGAAAAAATTCTTGAAGAATTAATACCAAAATCTTTAGCTATACAATTATTCAAAGCTATTTCAGACTCTATAGCGGGAGAGCATGGAGCTAGGATGACTGCCATGCATAAAGCTACAGACAACGCTACTGATCTTAGAGATCAGCTTAAGCTTACATACAATAAAGCAAGGCAAACGGCAATTACTAATGAAATTTTAGAAATTGTTGGTGGTGCCGAAGCGTTGAATTCGTAAATAAAAATAGTACATCATACACTTTTTGTATTTTTGATTTAAATCAGACAAATGAAAATATTTATTCCAATGGCTGGAAAAGGAACAAGGCTTAGACCTTTTACCTTATCTAGACCAAAGCCTTTATTAGAGATAATAGATAAGCCAATAGTTGAACATTTGATTGACCAAATTACCTCGACACTTTCATCAGAGATTGAGGAAATAGTATATATTCTTGGAGATGAGGCTTATTTTGACTCTAAAGTTGTTGATTCACTAATATTAATTTCTGAAAAATATAACGCAAAAACAAAGATTTACAGACAGTTGGATAAACTAGGCACAGGTCATGCAATAATGTGTGCAGAAGAATCGTTATCTGGGCCTGCTATAATTGCTTATGCAGACACAATGATTCAAGGTAAAATTGAAATTGACTTAAAAGTAGATGGAATGATCTGGGTTAAAAAAGTTGAAAATCCTTCAAGTTATGGCGTTGTTAATCTTGATAAAGAGTCTAATATTAAAGAATTAATTGAAAAACCTAAAGATTTCATTTCAGATCTAGCAGTAGTTGGGATTTATTACTTTAAAGAATCTTCATTGCTTCGAGATGAGCTCAAACTTCATCTTAAGGAAAAACTAGAACCAGGCAAAGAATATCTTTTAAATTATGGAATTGAAAAAATGATTGAAAACAATAAGATTTTTAAACCTCAAGAGATTGTAACATGGATGGATTGTGGCACCCCTCAGCTATTGTTAGAATCAGCAAAAATAATAATGAAATCAAAAGAGAAAGACAGCAATGAAAATAATTTCACACAAGAAGGAACAGTTATAGTAAATCATCCTGTTTTTATTGGAGAAAATGTTTATGTTAAAGATTCAACGATTGGCCCGAATGTTTCTATTGGAGATAATTGTGTCATTTCAGACTCAAGTATCCAAGCATCACTAATATACCGTGACTCAAGTATTTCAAACGCAAACATTAAAAATTCTATATTGGGTATCAATTGTAATTATGATGGTTCTCATAAAGAAATCTTTTTAGGTGACTATTCTCAAATCAATAATAATGAAAAATAGAGTATTAAAAAACCCCATTGTTTTTACTATCATAATTTTGTTTCTTGTGCAAGGATGTTCTCCAAAAAAAACGATTATAGGCGACATTCCCACTAATGAAATTGAGTTATCAGAAATTATAAAAAACTCAAGAAAAGCTGATCTTAAATTTAAAAACCTTAGAAATAGAGTTAGAGTAGAATTTAATGACGGCAGATCAGTTCAAACGATAAATCTAAATCTAAGAGCACTAGAAAATGAACTTTTATGGATGAGCGCAACAATGATTGTCCCAATTGCTAAAATTTTATTGACTAATCAAAAAATTTTGTTCTATGAGAAATTTCAGAAAACGTATATAAATCAAGACCTAGATTTAATTATGAGAACGCTGGGGATTAAAAACCCTGTAGAAATTTTTCAAAATATTCTCTTTGGAAACCCAATTTTGAACACTGGTAAAGAAGATTGGGAGATGGTTGAAAACTCAAATTACTATGTACTGAAATCTTCAAAAAGTGTTCAGTCTACTCTTTTTATTAACCCCGAAACTTTTAAGCTTGAGCAACAAAGAATATACTTGCCTTTTTTATCATCATTAATAACTATTAATTATAGTAATTATAAAATACTTGAAGGAAAAATTTTTCCTAACAACGTCTTAATCTCTTACATCAAAGGAAGTGAAATTATAAAAATTAATTTAGAATATTCACAATTTGACTTTCCAGAAAAATTAACTTTTCCAATGGAAATACCTGCTGATTATAAAATCAAAACTTTAGATGAAATTCTTAAGTAAGACAGCTTTTTTACTATTAATATTTTCGATCATTCCATTGAACGCTCAAAACTATGAGGCAAGGCAAAAGAAGCTTGAGGCTCAAAAAATATCTATTAAAAAAGAAATAAATCAAATAAATTCTTTGATTTTAGATTCAAGAAAAAAGTCAAAGAATTTAGCAAATGACTTAGAGGATATACAGCTGAAGATTTCGGTTCGAGATAAACTTATAAATATTAATAATTCACAATTAAACAACCTAACTAATATTATTAATAATCAAACAGAAAAATTGTCTGATTTAGAAAAAGACTTAATTAAGCTTAAGGATGAGTATGAAAAAATCATTTACAGCTCCTATAAAAAGAAATCTGCTCAAATGAAGTTAATGTTTTTATTTGCATCAGAAAACATAAACCAAGCTTTCAAAAGATTTCAATATTTTAAACAATACTCTAAATACAGAAAGAAGCAGGCTAATAAAATTGTTTTGATTCAAGCTCAAATCTCACAAGCTATAGACAGTCTTCAAATTAGAAAAATGGATCAACAGAATATTATTGATGAGAACAGGATTGTAAAACAAACATTAACAAAAGAAAAACAGGAACAAAACACTTTATTTAGAACTCTACTAAAAAATCAAAAAAACTACGCATTAGAAATTAATAAAAAAGAAAAGCAAACCAGATTAATTGATAATGAGATTCAAAAATTAATAAGGCTAGCCATTGCTGAGTCAAACAAAAACAATAATTCAACAAACTTTGCTTTAACTCCTGAAGGCAGATTAATTTCAACAAATTTTCAATCTAATAAAGGCAGACTTCCCTGGCCACTAAAGGAAGGTGTTATTGTAAGACGATTTGGAACACAACCTCATCCAGTTGTAAGGACAACCACAATTAATAGCAATGGAATATCTCTAGCAACATCACCCAATTCAGTAGTTTATTCAGTTTTTGACGGAGAGATTCTGTCAGTTTATGGTTTTTCTGGAGGAAATCCAGGAGTTTTAATTAGACATGGTAAGTATATCTCAAATTATCAAAATTTATCATCAATCTTTGTTAAAAAAGGAGATAAAATAAAGGCGAATGATGAAATTGGAATTGTGTTCACAAATGAATCTACAGGAAAAACCGTATTAAAATTTAATATTTTCAATGAGCTAAAGCCAGAAAACCCAACTATATGGCTTGATAAATATTAGTTCTCAATTAATAACCAAGCATCTTGGCCATTACCTTTAATTTTTGACATAAGGGAGGCAGCGGCATTTCTAGTTTTTAATCTAGCATAAGCAACTCTAAAAAGGCCTTTAGGGTTTATTGAAGTATAGGAGGCTTCATACCCTAAGCTAATTAAGTTATTTAATTGTTTTTGAGCATTCTCTTTTGACCTAAAAGAACCTGAAATTACACTAAAGTATGTAAAGTTTTGATCAACTACTGGAGCTGAAACAGTAAGATTAATTAAGGGAAGCTCACCTAAATCAAATGTTGCAGTTTGAACATTTTTAAGTATTTCTTTTTGAGCAAGCGCAATATTGTTAAGCTTTTCATTATCTATATAATTAGTATAGTTGAAATAACCAAAAAAGCTTACTCCAATTAAAAAGATAAATATTGCAGCGTTTTTTAGTATTGAGCTAGAAATAAACTGTATATCTTTTTTAGAGCCCTGTTTAACAGTTTTCAAAATAGGATCTTTAGTAAATGACTGAAGTCCAAAACTAGATGCATCAAAATTTATCGCAAAGTCAGGGTTGAAGTTTATATTGTTTTCATTTTTTAATTCAAAAATTCCTAACGATTCTACATCAACAATAAGGTCTTTATAGAGTTTTTTCCTAAATGATTTAATCTCTTCTTCAACAAGACTAAAAGCTTTATCATATGAGATTTTCCTAGCCCTACTTATTTGCTTAACCAATAATCCATCATTTTCCTTTAGCATTGAATTAAAAGAGATGTTTTTACTAGGAGGTGAAAATTTATTTCCAACAACCGATGCTGCCTTTTTCTTTAGAACAAAAGCGCCAAAGCCAGGCAAAATCACACAATCATTATTGTGCAATAAATCAACAACGTCTTTAAAAAGTGTCATTAAGTAAATTTAAAAAAAAACAGTTAAAAACCAACACGAGTCCGAACTCTTTTAAGAACATTTTGAGCTTGTTTTCGTGCCTTCAAAGCTCCTTCTGACAACAATTGTTCAACTTTATCCCTGTTGGCGTTTAGTTCAAAGAACAACTCCCTGTTTTTTGAGAATCGATTTAAAGTCTGATTATATAGAAGTTCTTTGGCTTCTCCATACCCCATACCCCCATTTGTATATCTCAAATGTAATTTTGCGGTCTCTTCTTCTGAGGATATTACTTTAAATAATTTAAAAACATTACATTCATCAGGATCTTTAGGCTCTTCTAAAGATAAGGTTTGAGTTTGAATTTTCATTATCTGTTTCCTTAACTTTTTATCATCTTGAAAAATATCTATAATATTAGATTTAGACTTACTCATCTTTTCACCATCGGTTCCAATTATATACTTAGTATCATCCTGAATTTTAGCCTCAGGAATCACAAAAGTATCCCCCATTAAATTATTAAATCTTGTAGCCACATCCCTTGTCATTTCAAGATGCTGTAGTTGATCTTTTCCTACCGGAACTATATTTGCATCATACAGTAAAATATCAGCAGACATTAGCATTGGATATGAAAAAAGTCCTGAATTTATATCTTTTAGGTTGTCTGCTTTATCCTTAAATGAATGAGCAAGCTTTAGCCTTTGGTATGGAAAAAAACAACTTAAATACCAGGCTAATTCTGTAACCTCAGGCACATCACTTTGTCTAAAAAAACAACTTTTATTTGGATCTAGTCCAAAAGAAAGCCATGTTGCTGCTGTTGAAAAGGTATTTTCATTTAAGATATTTAGATCTTTAATTTGAGTTAAAGAATGCATATTAGCAATAAAAAGGTAAGACTCTTCATTAGAAGAGTTAGCCATATCTATTGCCGGAATAATTGCTCCAAGTATATTTCCAAGGTGAGGAGTTCCGGTTGATTGAATACCTGTTAATATTTTGGCCATTAGTGAGTTTTTACAAAACAAAGATATTTTTTTTTGATCTTGAAACAAAATACCTATTACCTTTGAGTAAGCAATGTCAAAATTTAAAATATGATTAAAAGATTCTTTTTAAAATTTTGGTTAGAATTCTGGTTTTATTTTCTAGCAGGAATTCAAGTTATAATATACTTCCCTTTCTTGGTTTTAATACTTCTTCTTCCCAAGAGTTATTCTAAATTATTTTGGATTGCAAGAAATCTTTGGGCAAGAATAACTTTACATGGAAGTGGTTATTATGTTAAAGTTGAAGACAAGGAAAAATTAAAATCAGACACAAACTGTCTAATAATTGCCAATCACTCAAGCCATATGGATGTTTTCCTTATGCTAATCACCTGCAAGAAGCCTTTTGTATTTGTTGGAAAAAAAGAACTATACAAGCTTCCTTTTTTCGGATACATTTATAAACGAGCTGCAATAATGGTAGACAGGTCAGATTCTAAAAGTAGGTTTGAGGTTTATGGCCAAGCAAACGAGATGTTAAAGGAGGGGTATAATGTTTGTATTTTTCCTGAAACAAATTACTTAGATGACACTATTCTTCTGGCTGACTTTAAAAGAGGTGCATTTAAAATAGCAATTGAAAATAATCTTCCAATAATACCACTTGTGTTTTATGATTTAAAATTAAAACATCCATGGTATCCAAAGTTTGGTTCATTAGGAAAATTGAGAGTTAAAGTTTTAGATAAAATAAGCGTGGAAGGACTCAAAGAAAAGGATATACCAGCTCTAACAATGAATGCTTATAATAAAATAAAAAGTGAGCTAGAGAACGACCCAAAACAAGCTGCAGTAAAGGCTACAAATAATTGGAAAAAAATATTATCCTAATCAGCACTTAGCTGTTCAAGGATCTTTTGTTCTAATTCCTCCATCAATTCAGGGTTGTCTTTTAAAATAGCTTTTACAGAGTCTCTACCCTGTCCTAGTTTGCTACCCCCATAGCTGAACCATGACCCGCTTTTTTCAATTATATCATGTTCGACACCAATGTCTATTATTTCACCAATTTTTGAAATACCCTCACCATACATTATATCAAATTCAGTAGTCTTAAATGGTGGCGCTACTTTATTCTTTACAATTTTAACTCTTGTTTTATTACCAAGAACTCCTCCCTCAGAATTTTTTAATTGTGTTGACCTTCTAATATCTACTCTTACAGAAGCATAAAATTTTAACGCATTACCACCGGTAGTAGTTTCAGGATTTCCAAACATAACACCTATCTTTTCTCTTAATTGATTAATAAAAAAGACAGTACAATTTGTTTTGCTTATTGAGGCAGTTAATTTTCTTAGAGCTTGTGACATTAATCTTGCATGAAGACCCATTTTAGAATCCCCCATTTCACCTTCAATTTCACTTTTTGGAGTTAATGCCGCTACAGAGTCTATCACTAAGGCATCAACAGCTCCTGAACAGATTAAGTTATCTGCTATCTCAAGAGCTTGCTCGCCGTTATCAGGTTGAGAGATAACAAGCTCTCCTATATCTACTCCTAATTTTTGAGCATATAACCTATCAAAAGCATGCTCTGCATCAATAAAAGCTGCTATGCCACCTGCTTTTTGACATTCAGCAATTGCGTGAAGTGTTAATGTTGTTTTTCCAGATGATTCAGGACCATAGATTTCTATAACCCTTCCTTTGGGATAACCGCCAACCCCTAAAGCAATATCTAATCCTATTGAGCCTGAAGAAATGGCTTCAATTTTTTCAATAGTTTGATCACCAAGCTTCATTACAGATCCTTTTCCGTATGTTTTGTCTAGTTTATCTAGTGTTAATTGTAAGGCTTTAAGTTTAGAATCTTTTTGATCAGACATATTGAGACATTTATCACTAAAGTAATATTTTTTATATTTATATTTTACTTAACTATGAGAAAAATATTAATATTAATTACCGTTCTATTTGTTTCAAATCTCAATGCACAAGATATCCTCCCATTAAAGGAAAGAGCAAAGTTTGTGAACAAGCTCCAAAAGGATAGATTCAATAATTTATTACCTGAACTTATGGAAAAAACAGGTATTGATATGTGGGTTTTAATTGCAAGAGAATACAATGAAGATCCCATAATTAAAACAATGTTACCTCCAACATGGCTAAATGCAAGGAGAACAACAATAATTGTTTTTTCTTTAGATTCTGAGTCTAAAAGCTTTGAGTCAGTTGCGATTGCTAGATATGCTTTTGGAGATAATATTCCGTCTATTTGGAATAAAGAAAAACAGCCTAACCAATGGGAAGCACTTAAAGATTATATAGTTAGTAAAAATCCTGAAAAAATTGGAATCAACACCTCTAATTATGAGTCATTAGCAGACGGGCTCAGTAAATATCATTATGATCAACTTTACAATGTGCTACCACCTAAATTTAGAAAAAAAATTGTTTCTGCAGAAGATCTTGCCATTGCCTGGATTGAAACTAGAACTGATCTAGAGATGACAGCCTTCTCACAATTAGTTGAAATTAGCAGCGCAATAATAAGGGAAGCTTTTTCAACAAAAGTAATTACACCCGGAGTTACAACTACTGATGATGTTGTTTGGTGGATGCGTGAAAAAGTTATTGAGCTAGGACTAGATACATGGTTCCACCCATCTGTTGACGTGCAAAGAAAAGATGAGAGTGATTTATATGCTTTTGATAACAATTCAAAATTTGATACTATTTTGCCAGGAGATCTTTTACATTGTGATTTTGGTATTTCATATCTGACGCTTAATACAGACACCCAAGAATTAGGATATGTTTTAAAACCCGAGGAAACTAGTGCTCCTGATTTTTTAGTTAATGCATTAAAAGAGGGAAACAGAGTTCAAGATATTTTTACTAATAATTTTAAGCAAGGAGTTACAGGTAATCAGATTTTAAAAAAATCATTAGAGCAAGGAAAAGCAGAAGGTCTAAGGCCGTCAATTTACACTCACCCATTGGGGACATATGGTCATTCAGCCGGAACAACACTTGGAATGTGGGATTCACAAGGAGGTGTTCCTTTTTCAGGAGACTACCCTCTTCAATACAATACCGCTTATGCAATTGAGTTAAATACAACGGTATATATTCCAGAGTGGAAAAAAGACATTAGAATTATGCTAGAAGTGCCAGGTTTTTATGGTAAAATTGGATTTAGATATATTAATGGTCGTCAAACTAAACTTCTTTTGGTTGGTCCAAAACAAGATGGACTTACTGACTAAAATTAAAAAACAAGCTATTCTCAGTTTCAAAATATCTACTTAAGAAGGTCCTTGCTTATTGAATTACGCGAGGGGTTATTAAAATAGTTGTAATTTTGCATTCTATATTAGTATAGCATGCAACTGTACAATAAACTTAGTGCTGAAGAGCGCGCCAGAATTATTGATGAGAATTCTCAAGAGAGAATAACACTTTCTTTCTATAAGTATTTTAATCTAGGAAACCCTTCTTTGTTTAGAGACCACCTATTTATTTCTTGGTCTAAGATTGATGTATTAGGAAGAATTTATGTTGCAAACGAAGGATTAAACGCTCAACTTTCAGTTCCAAAAGAAAATATTGAGAAGTTTAAAAAATCAATTAGTGAAATCAAACCCCTTAAAGATATTAGACTCAATATTGCCCTTGAACACTATAGTAAGTCTTTTTTAAAACTTACTATTAAAATTAAAGAGAAAATAGTTGCGGACGGACTAAATGAAAACACATTTGACGTTACAAAAATAGGAGAACATTTAGATGCCGAAAGATTTAATCAAATGTTAGATGATAAAAACACTATTTGTATTGATATGAGAAATCATTACGAAAGCGAAATAGGTTTTTTTAAAGGTGCTATAAAACCAAACGTAGATACTTTTAGAGAGTCGCTTAAAGTTATTGATAAAGAGCTTGACAAAAATGGAAAAGAAAAAAATTATTTAATGTATTGCACTGGGGGCATTAGGTGTGAAAAAGCCAGTGCATACTTAAAACATAAAGGAATTCATAATGTTTTCCAACTAGAAGGTGGAATTATTGAATATACAAGGCAAGTAAATGAAAAGGATCTAAAGAATAATTTCCTTGGGAAAAACTTTGTTTTTGATGAAAGAAGAGGAGAAAGAATATCTGATGATGTTGTATCTAACTGTCATCAATGTGGAAATCCATGTGATTCTCATATTAACTGTATTAACGAATCATGTCATCTTCTTTTTATTCAGTGTGAAGATTGTAGAGAAAAGATGAATAGCTGTTGTTCTATTGAATGTATGGAGATTATTAAGTTATCTTATGAGGAACAAAAATCTCTTAGAAAAGGCAAACATAACAGTAATAAAATATTTAAAAAGGGAAGATCTTCTAAATTAAAATTCAAGATAAACTAATATGAAAAAATTACTTACAATCAGACTTCTTTGGGTCTCTGTAATTTTTGGTTTAATATCCTTTTTTGGATTATTTATTCTTGCCGGCAATGGAACATTTGGGGAGATGCCAGAATTTGAGCAGTTGGAAAATCCAAATACAAACCTTGCAACTCAAATAATATCATCTGATGGTGAGATTTTGGGTAAATTTTATTTTAACGACAACCGAACTCCTATAACTTATGATGAGCTTCCAAGTAACTTGGTAGACGCTTTAATTGCAACTGAAGACGAAAGGTTTTATGATCATCCTGGAATTGATGTTAGATCAACACTTAGAGCAATAGTTTTTTTAAATACACGAGGAGGAGCTAGCACCATTAGTCAACAGCTTGCGAGACAGCTTTTTGTTGGAGTAAGATCTAGAAATATATTCCAGGCCGTACTACAAAAAGCAAAGGAATGGGTCTTGGCTATTCAAATTGAAAAAAGATATACCAAGAATGAAATTATTGCCATGTATTTAAATCTATATGATTTTGGAAATACAGCTGATGGCGTAAGATCAGCATCAAAAATATATTTCAATAAAACTCCAGATTCTCTTCTAATAGAGGACGCAGCTACACTAGTAGGCATGCTTAAAAATTCATCATATTATAATCCGTTAAGAAGACCTGAACTTGTTAAAGAAAGAAGAAATGTTGTTTTTCAACAGATGCAGAGAAATAAAATGATTACGAAAATTGAAATGGATTCATTAACAAAACTTCCTCTTTATATTGATTATTCTCCTGAGTCTCACAGAGAAGGATTGGCTACATATTTTAGAGTCTACCTGCAAGAGTTCATGAATAGGTGGTTAAGAGAAAATCCAAGCCCAGATGGATCAAAATACAACTTGTATAGAGATGGTCTAAGAATTTATACAACAATTGATTCTAGACTTCAATCTATTGCTGAAGAGTCTGTGAGTGAACACATGAAAAGTCTTCAATCTGAATTTTTTGCCCAAAATAAAAAGTCAGAAGAAAACCCAACACCTCCTTTTAAAGATTTGCGAGAAGGACAAGTTGATACTTTAATAAAACTTTCCGCCATGAGATCAGAAAGATGGAGAAAGATGAAATTGAGTGGAAAAAGTGAAGATGAAATCTGGGATTCATTTAAGGTAGATACACCAATGAAAGTTTTTTCATGGAATGGGGATATAGACACAATCATGAAACCAATTGATTCGATAAGATATTATAAATTTCATTTACGTGCATCTATGATGTCTATGGAGCCTCAAACCGGACACGTTAAAGCATGGGTAGGAGGGTTTAATTATAAACATTTTCAGTATGATCAGGTTAAGCAAGGAAGGCGTCAAATAGGATCAACTTTCAAACCATTTTTGTATGCTACAGCTATTGACCAATTAAAACTTTCACCATGTTATACTGTTCCAGATGCATTATATTGTATTGAGCCAATGAAACATGGAAACATGGACGCGTGGTGTCCAAAAAATTCAAGTGATAAATATGGCCAAACACGTAATTTAAAAAACGCTTTAGCTAATTCTATCAACACAATAAGTGCAAGATTAATGGATCAAGTGGGTCCAAAACCTGTAGTAACATTAATGAAAAAAATGGGAATTAAATCATATCTTCCAGAGGTGCCTTCTATAGCTCTTGGAACACCAGACATTAGTCTTTATGAGATGGTAGGAGCGTATAGCACTTTCGTTAATAAGGGGATTTATATTGAGCCAATTTTTATTACCAGAATAGAAGATAAAAACGGAGTGCCCTTATTTGAAGTAATTCCACAAACAACAGACGTGCTTAGTGAAGAATCAGCATATGTGACCGTAAACTTAATGGAAGGGGTAACTAAATATGGATCAGGAGGCAGACTAAGACATTCAGGTTTAGAGGAAACAAACTATATATACAAGAACTTGATTACGGGTTATCCCTATGCATTTGAAAATGCAATTGCTGGAAAAACAGGGACAACTCAAAATCAAAGTGATGGTTGGTTTTTGGGGATGGTTCCTAACTTAGTAACGGGTGTATGGGTTGGAGGAGAAGACAGATCTGTTCATTTTGAAGACATTGCCTTTGGACAAGGAGCAACAATGGCCCTACCAATATGGGGTCAGTTTATGAAAAAGGCATATCTAAATCCTGATTTAGGAATTTCATTAGAAGACTTTCCCATCCCTGAAATAGTCACGATTCCTTTAGATTGTGAAAACTTGAATATTGAAAGCTCAAAAAAGAAAAAAAATTTAGAAGACTTAGGGTTTTAATATAATTTTTTCATAGCAATGAAACGGATATTCACTTTGCATCGGAAAAAAAACATCACCAAGCTTAACATATTTTCTTGATTTGTAGAATTTATTGTTTCTTTTATTTTGACTAAACGTATCAAGTCGAATAGACTTAAAACCATTTTTTTTAGCATACATTTCTGTAAAGTCCATTAAAGATTTTCCAACCCCTAGTTTTTGAAACTTTGGATCAACTGCTAATCTATGAATGTATAAATTTTTATTATCCTCTGTTAACCACTTTATATCTTCATATTCTAGATCTTTATTTGAACATAGCGCTACACAACCAATAACCTCTGAGTTATGTCTAGTAATATATAGGGCATTTTCTTTAATATCATTTTTAAAAACCTCCCTACTTGGATATTTTTCACTCCATTGAAAAATTTTTTTGCTAATCAAATTTGCGGCACAAGCCTTAATGATTCTCATTACTCCGTCTAGATCAGTTGTTTTGGCCAATTCAATTTTAATCATAAAAAAATAATAATAAAATTAGAGTAAAATTATTAAATAAGGTAAAGTGTTAATAATGAGTTATTTACAAGATATTTCACTACCTTATATATTAAACATTAAAACAAACACTATGAAAAACATTACAATGTTGATACTTGCAGCAATTGGTATGGTTGCTTTAATTGGAGGTTCTGCCATACAGGATAGGCAAACAGGAAAGTATCAAATAGACTGTGAATTTACAAGTGATACTTCTCGAGCTCCCTGTGTTACTATAGACACTTAAACTGGAGATATATTTGCAACTCACAAAATCAAAAAAAGTGATTTTATATTGATGAACTAATTCTTAAATTAGATATGTGAAAAACATTTTCTTATTAAAGCTAATTGTATTCTTCATTTCTTTTAACTTTTGCTATTCTCAAAACCAGATTACTTTAGATGTTGATAATGATCTATACTTTGATAGTAGAGATATGTATTATTCTAGTGGGATTTTTCTTTCTTTTTCTGCACTAAAAAATATAGACGAAAAAAAACAAATTAATCATTTTAAAATTGGTCAGCTAATTTACACTCCTTCGAGTAGGTATGAAATAAACCCTCAGCTATATGACTATCCTTATAGTGGATACCTTTTTTTAGAGCTGAGCAAACAAAAACAAATTTCTGAAAATTCCAGCTTCACCTTTGGTGGAAATATAGGAATAACAGGTGACGCATCATTAGCAAAGGGAATGCAGAATTTATATCATGATCTTGTTTTAGACTTACCACATTTAGCTTGGAATTCGCAAATGCCACAAGAATTTCAAATCAATTTAGCAGCTAATTACTTTAAAGGTTTTAAGATTGAGGACAATGTGAGTATTACGACAAAGTTTTATTCCAAAATAGGAACCTATCAAATTATGACTGGCATTAATGTTGGAATATTAATAGGAGATCTAAGCTGGACAAGTTTTTCAGATAATATAATTAACAATTCTAACAATAAACTATCGTTTTACATAGGAACACATCAAAAATACTTTTTTCATGATTATAAACTAGAGGGGAGTTTATTTAATGATAATGCCCCCTTAACTATGACTTCAAATAAATACAGAAACACTATAGAGGTGGGTCTTCAAAAGAGATTTAAAAATCTACAAGTTTTAACAACTTTTAATTCTATGTCTAAAGACACAGAGATGCAAAGAACCTTTAGACATCCTTTTTTGAAAATAAGTTTAAGCTATCAACTTAACTAATTTTTAACTTTTCTTTAGAATAATATTATTTAGAATAAAGTTATATTTAAATAGTTGATTCAAAAACGCTCCTTAGGCAATTAAGTCCTTTTTTTAGCTAGGTTAATTTTGAATTTTTGTTAATTAGTTTTGTTAGGAGCGTTTTTTACTCTACCACAATTTTATACATAAAAGGGCTTCCTATTCCCTCATCTTCAGATGTTACCCAAAAAGTTTTTTCATCAATTATCTTGATTGCTTCAATTTGAGCTTGCTCTAGAGGAATTTTATATTTAATAAAGTTGTTGTTGTCAAGATTACTTATTTCAAATTCATTAAACAATATAAGGTGTTGATCTCCTCGGGAATTGTATCCAACTAATGCTAATAAGCTATTTTCTTCACTGTAGTCTCCGCCTGTTATCAATGTGTTTACATCATATGAAACTTCACTTGTAAGGATTTGAGGTCCATCTATCAATTTATCAATTAGATATAAATCTGAAATTAGGCCTTCTCTGTCTTTTGAAAACAATACAATTTTATCTTCAATAATTACTATAGCTTCAGCATCATATTTATGTTTTGGCCTTGGGAAAAAAGACTCTTGATCTGAATAAGATATTTCAATAACCCCATCAACAATAAGGCCGTCTTGTTTGTTAACTCTGATTATGTTTAGGTTATCTCTATTGCCAAAATTATTTCCAGTATCCGCAACAAAAAAATATTCCTTATCATTTGATATGTCTTCCCAGTCATTATTTTCTATTTTGAAATCAGAATTTTTATTCAATCCTATCGTTTCAATTAACTCACCATTTTCATTAAAAACATAAAGAGAAGGTTCTCCTCCAGAGTCATTGTGGGTTATAAAGTTGTTGTAGTAAAACTCAAGACCTGAAGTTTCGTTTATAATTTTAGGTAATACAATTTTGCTTACAATCTCTGCAGAATCAATCTCTGCAGAATCAATCTCTTTATTTGAACAACCAAATAGCATTAACCCTGCTAATAGGCAGGCCTTATTCATAATTTAAACATCTTTAGAACTTAATTTTACTGTTTTTAATTGATTATTGTCATTCTCAAACACAGTCCATACAATAAATATCTCGTTATCTAGTATTTCTAATTGAGGGACTCCCGTATTCCTTCCACTATCAATTTTAGAAATTGTAATCGGCTTGGAAACTTTCCCATCAATTGAAACTTTTTTTAGTCTTAAATATGTTCCAACATCATCAACTTCCATATAACTAACTAGGACTTCATTGTCGTTTAAGAAAGCAACATCTACTCTGCCTATAGCAGTATAATCATTAATTTTTATTGGGTTGCTGAAAGAAGACCCATAAGATTCTGAAAATGAAAGATTAACTGATGGCTTTCCATCAGCAACAGTAAACCAGCTAACAGCAAGATTATTTGAATTAGATACAACTTTAGGACCATTTACTGGACACCCATATATTTCCCACTCATCATTATAAACTGGAACTGGGGTTTCCCATCCATCATCTATATTTCGTGTTACATATATATCTCGAATTTCTTTATCACTCCTATCTCTGTAAACAACTATAGGCCCTTTATCAGTATTTGTTATTGATGTCTGACAACAATCACAAACAGAGGAATCTAGTTCAATTTCATTTACAATATCTCCAGCAGTTGTAATTTCTGCAAACCTAATGGTCATTGGTTTGTGATTTCCGTTCAATTCCTTTTCTACTGTATTTCTTCCATCTAACCAAGTAATAAAAAACCCTTCGTTATTGCCTTCAGCTATACTCACAAAACCATGTTCTGCTTTAAAGCCGTCAGTATTTAATATAAAATCTTCTTTTATTTTCTCTCCGGATAATTTTTGTAGATTTAAAAAAACATCATAAGTATATGTCCCAGAAGCAGATTTTTTCAGATAACTTGTTAAAACTCGATCCCCATTTATTGCATGAGTTGGAAAATCAGCCCAATTAATAAACCAGTCAGAACCTATAGCCAATGTTTGGGAGTTAGTCCATTGTTTGTTTTTGAATTGCCTGAAAATTAAACTAGCATTCATATCCTTGTCAGAAGAAATCCAAGTCAATGCTAAAGAACCATTACTTGAAGTTAAACTAGGCTGTGCATTACTATTGTCATATAAAAAAGATATATCTTCTATTATAATATCTTTCGATGTACAAGAAAAAATACTTAATAAAGACAAAATTATAGCAAAATTTTTCATGTCAAAGCATCTTTAATTTAGTTATCATTTCTTCAGAATCCCATTCAATTGCTCCAACAATAGTTTCAACTATTTTTCCGTTTTCATTAAAAATATATGTTGTTGGCATGAAATAAACTCCAAGTGTTTCAAATGACTTATTAGATTTTAAAAAATTGAAATCAAAATTCATATCATTTTTAAAGTTAGATATTTTAGAAATTGTTTCATCAGAAACTAATAAAAAAGTGTAGCCGTAATCTTTTAATATTTCTTCAGCTCTTTTGAGACTGGGCATTTCCTCTATACATGGCCTGCACCATGTGGCCCAGTAACTAATTACAGTTTTCCCTTTTTTAAATACTGAGAGATCCAAGTTATTCTCATTTAGATCTACAAATGAAGTTTTAAGTTGTAAGGACTCTAAATCAGAAACATCTTTTTTATTTGTAATGTCTGTGTTGCAGCCTAATAATAAAAAATAACACAATATGTATATGGCACTTTTTTTCATAATTGACATCTATTTAAATTTACAAAAATTAAGAACGCTCTTAGTAATATGTTATTAGTTTTTTGATTGCCTATGGTTTACTAAGGATTTTTGTTGTGGACAAGAACACTAAAAAGACTTATGACTTCTTTTTCTTTTTGGATTTTTTAGAAGTAACTTTTTTTGATCTGTTCCAAATATTTTTTCGACTGTTAAACTTTTCAGCACTTACATTTGTCATTACAACTATAACACCTGCTCCACCTTCACTTCCATATTTGTTTGTAGCAGCAAGACCACTTAAAACTTCAACATACTTTATTTGACTGGCATTTAATTCTGGAGGGTTGGTATATAAAATACCATCAATCTCCCAAAGAACTTGATCTCCAGCTGTTTTAAAAGATTGCCTTCCTCTAAGAGCAATATTTCTATTCCCACTTCTGTCAGTAATTTTTCTTGCTCCAGGAATTCTTGAAGCAAGAGCATCAACTAACGTCATAGACGAAACTGCGTTTTGTTGTGCAGTTTCAATTTTATCTTCTTGTGAAAAAGAAAATGAAGTAATAAAAATTAGCGCTAATATGTAGATGTTTTTCATATTTATTTGACATCAAAAGTAATGAAAAGTTTATAAATTTTT
>ERZ891134.270-NODE-270-length-44878-cov-8.607233_pt1 | contig 44878 bp, 39 predicted proteins | sample MGYA00520888_ERZ891134 | MGnify/ENA primary metagenome ERZ891134 (study PRJEB32303, sample SAMEA104408692) | aquatic metagenome | biome: Brackish water; feature: Coastal; material: water | place: Baltic Sea | collected 2014-10-23 | depth 10 m ... | reverse complement strand
CAGGCAACCGGAGTGGCCAGACCGGATCTCTCATGACTGCTCTCGGCTTCAGCGCGGTCGATGACGTCGACGGTGGAATCATTGTCTGGCAGAACGCCGGGCTGCCGCTGGTCACCGAGTGACGACGGTCGCGTGACGCTCAGCTCGACGTCGACACCATCGCTTCCTGCCAAGCCCCGTATCCGCCGATGATGTCGGACACATCAGCGAAGCCCGCTTGGCGCAGCACGCTCGCTGCCACCGATGAGCGGTATCCACCGGCGCAATAGACCACGGTTGGAGCCGCTGGATTGAGTTCGCTGATTCGCGCTGGAAGCTGACCGACGGGAACGGTTGCGGCCCCTTCGATGGTGCCGTGTTCGAGCTCGCCCGGGTTGCGAATGTCGACGAGCTGCAGCCCTTCAATGCCATCGCGCTGTTCACTGAACTGGACCGCAGTCAGCCGCGAGGCCCGCTCGACCCGATCGGGATGTGCCGCCATGACAGCGAGCGGGTGTTGGAGGAAGCCGACGACGCGGTCGAAACCGATACGGCCGAGACGATTCTTGGCTTCGGTTTCGAATCCATCACTGACGACCAACAGGATGTCGACGTCGCTCGGGATGACCGAGCCGGCGAACTCGGCGTAGCGGCCGTTGAGCCCGACGTTGATCGAATCGGCGAGATGCCCGTGGGCAAATTCGTCGGGATCACGCCCGTCGATGACCATTGCTCCGCCCTCGACCAGTCGGTCGAAGCCATCGAGATCCACGGCTTCCGGCAGTGCATGCTCGTCAAGGAGCCCCCGGTCTTGCCGGTTCAGCACGGCGTCGTAGATGAAGTAGCTCGGCGCCGGGGGCTGGCCCTCGGTGACCAGATCGAAGAAGGCTTGCTTGTCGTCAGCGAGCAGCGCGTAGTTCGTGGTGCGCTGTGCACCGATCGTCGACCACGTATCGGTCGACAGGTTCTTACCGCAGGCGCTCCCCGCGCCGTGTGCAGGATACACCTTGGTGGCGTCAGGCAACGTCAGCAGCTTGTCGTGCAGGCTGTCGTACAACTGGGCGGCGAGTTCTTCGCGGGTGAATCCAATCGACGACAGCAGATCGGGCCGGCCGACGTCGCCAATGAACAGCGTGTCGCCGGTCAGCACACCGTAGGGCTCGACATCGTCGGCGTGCTCCCACACCACAATGCTGACCGACTCGGGCGTGTGCCCGGGCGTGTGCCGGATTTCGAGGACGACCTCTCCGAGTTCGATGTGTTCGCCGTCGGCAAGTTTCCGCGACGAGAACTCAGTCTCGGCAACCGACGAGAACGCGATCTCTGCGCCGGTGGCGGCGGCGAGCTCGAGGTGGCCCGACAAGAAGTCGGCGTGAAAGTGCGTCTCAATGATCAATTCGATCGTGAGACCGGCCTCGGCTGCGTCGCGCACGTATTCGTCGGTGTCTCGACGCGGGTCGACTACCACTGCTCGACCTGACGATTCGTCACCGATCAGATACGACGCCTGCGAAAGGCAATCGAGGTAGTACTGCGTGAACTTCATCGTTGTGCTCCTTCAGAGAATTCAAGTATGCCTCCCGTGAGATTGACGACATCAACGAACCCAGCGCCAGCCAGGAAATGGGCTGCTTGCGCACTCCGACCGCCACTCCGGCACAAGACAACCGTGCGCTGAGTTGGATCGAGTTCGGCCAGCCGGTCGGCGAGTCGGTCAAATGGGATGTTGCGGGCCGTCGGCATGCCGCCGTCAGCCACTTCGGTGGGCTGGCGGACATCGATGAACTGCGTGTCTGGATCCACTACCGACGCGTAGTCGTTGATTGGGTGGTTCCGATACGAGGCCATCATGATGTTGCCTGCATGTCTGTGAGGACGCCCTCGATGTCACACCCGGCACCACGGTTGTAGGGCAGTCGCCCAAGCGCATTGCCCATCGCGCAGGTGTTGGACACTGCCGAGAACGTCAACCCCACCGCCACGCCTCCAGCCAGCCATTTCGCTCGCGGTACGGCGACCGACAGCAACATCCCGGCGAGCGAAATCGACCCCGCAGCCAGGCGGACCTGACGATCCAATGCCCAGGTCTTGGACGACCCGCGCACAACGTCGCCGCCGCTCGCCGTCCAACTATCAAGGCCACCGTCGAGCAGGTGCAATTGTTGTTTGCCGGCATTGCTGAGCGTGATGTGCGCCTGGTCAGCTCGAGCGCCAGACTTGCACACGAGCACGACCGGGTGATCCACGTCGGCGAGGGCACTGGCGTGCTCCGAGAGCGTGTCGAGGGGAACGTTGTAGGACCCACCAATGTGGACACTGGCGAACTCAGCGCCGCTTCTGACGTCGAGAATTCTGAGGCCCGGGTCATCGGCAAGCAGTTGCAGGAGCGTCGCTGCGTCGATCACGTCGGTGCCGAGTGCGCCTGTTGGACTGGTAAGGGTGCTTGTCATGTGAGTCTCCTGGTTCGAATCTTCGATTGGTATAGCTTGCTGAATGAGGCTGGCGTCAGACGCCGAGGACGGTGGAAGCAGCGGTGTAGATCCCGACCACCCCAAGCATCAGAGCGAAGCTTCGGGTCAGGCGGTCAGCATCGACGTCGGCAGTCACTCGGGCGCCGACGACGACACCGATCGTGACAGTGACAAGGAATGGCACGACGACGGCCCAGTCAAAGCCGAGGTCTCCACTGCGCATGGCCAGTGCCATTGCGGCGTTGATGACGATGACGACCAGTGATGTGCCGATCGCTTCCTTCGCTGGGAAGCCGAGTAACAGGGTGAGCGCTGGGACGACGGCGAATCCGCCTCCAACTCCGAACAGACCGGTGAGCAAACCCACGGCGGTTGCAGCGACAGCGAGCTTCGACAGCGCCGCTATCGAGAGGTGATGGCGGGTTCGTTTTGCTATCGGTCGGGCAGCAACGAGGGTGGCGCCTCCGACCTCAGCGTCGGGGACCAGCTCAATCTCCACCGACTTGGCAGACTTCGCACTGACGCTTTGATACATCCGGACAGCGACAAACAGGATCAGCACCGCGAACGCACCGAGCAGCACCTGTTCGTCGATTTGCCGGTTGATAAGCATTCCGACTCGGGATCCAAAGACGCCGGCGAGGCCGAACGCAATGCCTGCGCCGAGCCGGACGTTGCTGTTGCGGAAGTGGCCGACTACTCCGAACGCTGAGGCAATGCCGACCACGAGGAGCGAGGCAGTGGTTGCGTCCTGGGCCTGCATTCCAGCGACGAACACGAGGATTGGAACCGCGAGGGTCGACCCCCCGCCGCCGAGGGCGCCGAGTGAGCCGCCGACAAGCAGTCCCAGCACGATGGCGATGATTTCACCGCTCATGCTGCAGCCCCATTGGTGCGCGGTTCGTTCTCATGTACATATAATCGTACAATATGTACGGACATTATGCAACCTCAATGAACTGGGCAGACGCAGATCCTCTCGGGAAAGTTCAAGCAGATCGTCGGTCAAATCGGCGACGAGATGAGTAGAGTCCGTTTGTCCGTATCTTTCCAGTGCCATGCGCTGGGCAACGAGAGGAACCCGTGGCGCTTGATCGCTCCAATCCCCTACCCCTCTGGGCGCAGCTCGAATCCGATCTGAAGCGGCGTCTCGACGCCGGCGAGTTTGACGAGCGATTTCCCACCGACCACGAACTCGTCCAGCAGTACGACGTCAGCCGACACACGGTCCGCGAGGCAATCGGACACCTCAACCGTTCGGGCATCTTGCGTCGCGAACGTGGCCGCGGCACCGTCGTCAACCGCACCGAGTTCGAGCAACCCCTCGGCGCGCTATACAGCCTCTTCGGTTCCGTCGAATCCTCGGGAGCAGTCCAACGCAGCCAGGTGCTCGATCTCCGCGAGGACCTCAACCCCACCATTGCTGCCCAACTCGAGCTGGCACCCGATGCTCCCCTGCTCTATCTCGAACGCCTCCGATGTGCCGACGACCAACCGCTCGCAATCGACCGGGCATGGCTCCCAATGGAAGTCGCGAGGCCTCTCTTGACCAGCGACTTCGAGCGGACAGCGCTGTACGACGAATTGGAACAGCGCTGCGGGGTCCGGCCAAACGCAGGATGGGAACGCATCGCGCCGCTGCTCCCCACGCCAGAGGAACGAACGTTGCTCGACATGCGACGCGGCGAAGCAGCATTCTTTCTCGAACGACTCAGCGTCGCCGATGGTCGCCCAATCGAGTGGCGCACGACCACGATTCGCGGCGATCGGTACCGATTCGTCTCCAAGTTCGAGCAAGGCGTCGCGCCAGCAATGGTCGCGTCGGCCAGTCCCGCAACGAACGACGCGTAAGGCAGGTGCGCCGCTCGGGCGCACCGACCTCGCGCGTTCACACGTTGCGATACCCAGTGGTGTTCGGAGCGTCGGGCAGTTAGCCGACGGCGAGAAGATCGACGACGAAGACCAGGGTCTCGCCGCCTGCGATGACACCGCCAGCGCCAGCATTGCCGTAACCCATATGCGGCGGAATGGTGAGACGGCGACGGCCACCGACCTTCATCCCCTGCACGCCTTCGTCCCAGCCTTGAATGACCTGGCTCTGGCCGAGGCCAAAGCGGAATGGCTCCATGCGGTTCCATGACGCGTCGAACTCGGCACCGGTCGACCATGACACGCCGACGTAGTGCACGGTGACGCCCTGGCCGGCGGCAGCTTCGTCGCCGTCGCCCACGGTGATGTCGTCGATGACGAGCTCTGCGGGCGGATCTTCGGCGGGGATGGTGATCTCAGGCTTCTGCATGGCAGTGCAGGCTAGTGGCCGGTCGCTGTGTCGCCCCAAGACCGATTGGTGGTGCAGATTCATGTACACGCACCGGTGTTCATCGGCCCGGACTGGCACAATGGAGCCATGCCCGGCGCCTTTCTGCACCCATTCGCCAAGCCCAGCCGTGAGCGATTCCCCTCGATCACACACGGCAAGGGATCACTTGTCTGGGATCACACCGGCCACGAGATGATCGACGCGATGGCCAGTCTCTGGTACTGCCAGATCGGTCACGGACGCGGTGATATGGCTGACGCAATCGCTGGTCAGATTCGTCAGATCGAGGCCTACTCATGCTTCGACCCCTTCACCAACGGCCCCGCCGACGAACTGGCCGAGAAAATCGCCAGTCTGACCCCGATGCCCGACGCTCGAGTCTTCTTCGCCAACTCTGGTTCAGAGGCGATCGATTCGGCGATGAAGTTGGCCCGGCTGACCCAAGTCCTCGACGGCCAGCCTGAACGCCGCTTGATCATCTCTCGCGTCCGCGGCTACCACGGCACCAACTACGGAGGAACCAGCGCGCAGGGCCTCCCACTCAACAAGGAGGGCTACGGGACGCTGCTCGATGACGTGGTGCAGGTACCGGCCGATGACATCGAGGCACTGTCGATGCTGATGGCGGAACACTCGAACCGCGTCGCGGCCGTTCTCACCGAACCTGTCCAGGGCGCGGCTGGCGTTTACCCGCCCAACGAGGGCTATCTCGACGAAGCCCGCCGACTCTGCGACCAGCATGGCGCACTGTTGATCTTCGACGAAGTGATCACCGGATTTGGCCGTCTTGGCACATGGTTCGCAGCAGATCACTTCGATGTCGTGCCTGACCTCACCGCATTCGCCAAGGGGGTCACCTCGGGCTATATGCCACTCGGTGGCGTCATCGTTGGGCAGCGAGTCAGCGAAGCGCTCGAATCAGATCGCGACTTCATCCTGCGCCACGGCTACACCTACTCCGGTCACCCCACAGCCTCCGCTGCCGGGCTCAAGAACATCGAAATTCTTGAGAAGAACAACCTGCTGAAGGCAGCCAGCGGCATGGGCTACCGCCTCGAGCGCGGACTCCGAGCCATTGCCGACGACGGCGGCGTCGATCACGTCCGCGGCGTGGGGGCCGTGTTCGCCGTGGGTCTGCGCGACGACCAGAACGCCGTGCATTTGCGCGATGCCATGATCGAAGCCGGGGTGATTACCCGGGCGATCGGCACCGACACCATCACCTACTGTCCGCCATTCGTGACGACCGACGAACAGATCGACACCATCGTCGACGTGCTGGCCGAGGCGGTCGGCTGACCCGTTCGCCACTCGGCGCAGGGCAAGCTGCGCACGGCCCAGATGGGCAGATCAGGCGTTGCGGAGGAGGTCGATCAAGCTGCTGGTGTCCCAACGGTCGCCGCCGCGGGCAACGACCTGCTTGTACATCTGATCAACGACGGCGGTCACCGGCAAACGGGCGCCATTGCGCTCGGCCTCTTCGAGACAGATGCCCAGGTCCTTACGCATCCACTCGACTGCGAATCCGAAGTCGAACTCGCCATCGGCCATCGTGCCAGCGCGGTTGTCCATTTGCCAGCTCTGTGCGGCACCCTTGCCGATCACACCGACGACCTCGGCGATATCAAGGCCCGCGCGTTCCGCGAAGTTCAACCCTTCGGCGAGGCCCTGCACCAGTCCAGCGATACAGATCTGGTTGACCATTTTCGTGAGTTGGCCAGACCCCGACGGCCCGAGAAGCGCGCACTGCTTGGCGAAAGCACCGATCACCGGGATCACTCGTTCGTACACCTCGACGTCGTCACAGCCGCACATCACGGTGAGCTGTCCGTTCTCTGCGCCGACCTGTCCACCGGAGACAGGCGCGTCGACAAACCCGATCCCTTGCTCTTCACACGCAGCAGACAATTCACGGGCGAGGCTTGCTGAGGCCGTGGTGTGATCGACGAGGATCGATCCGGGCGCCATCGATGACAGCACACCCGTGTCGCCGAACACGACCTCACGCACGTCGTCGTCGTTGCCGACACACATCATCACGATGTCGACCCCTTCGGCTGCCTCGGCCGGCGTCGGTGCAGCCTGGCCGCCGTTCAGCGCGACCCATGCCAACGCTTTTGCTGCCGTGCGGTTGAAGACGACGAGGTCGTGACCGGACCGCTTCAGGTGGCGCGCCATCGGAGCGCCCATGACGCCGGTACCGAGAAAGGCGATCTTCTTTCGGTCGTCTACGGGGTTCTGGCCTAAGGCTGGTGCGGTGTCGTCGCTCATGATCCCTGAGTCTTTCAGGTCACAACCGCACGTACGTCACTACCTTGACGAACCACCATTGGAGTACGCCCGAGGCACAGCCGTTCGGACAACCACGGCTATGACCCCGCACAGTGTCCGGCGTGAATCGCAGTGAAGTGAAGCGGGGCGCATTCGCCCCGCGCCATCACTTCTTTTTCTTCTTCGGTGTCTCTTCTTCGCCGTCTTTGAGCACGCCCTTGGCCAGTGCCTCGTCAAGGTAGATCTCTGCATCCTCGGCCGAAACCTTCAGAGCGGGTGAAATCTCGGACACGAGGTTGACGCGAGCCCGTTCGTACATCGTGCGTTCGGCGGCGGACAGCGAGGCGTCACGATTGCGAGCAGCAAGGTTTCGAACAACTTCGGCCACCTGATACACGTCGCCGCTCTTCAGCTTTTCCTGGTGGTTCTTGAAGCGTCGGCTCCAGTTGCTTGGTACGCGTGGGTCAGGCTTCGCGAGCACGGACACGAGGTCCTCAAGCTCGTCAGCCGACACGGGTGGCCGAACCCCGACCTCGTCAGTTTTGTCGACAGGCACACGCAAAGTCATCTCGTTGATGACCGTGGTGAGGATCAGGTAGTCCTGCTTCTCACCGAAGAACTCCATCTTCTTGGTCCCCTCGACTTTGCACGCACCGTGCTGGGGATAGATGACGACTTCGCCCTTCTTGTATTTCACGCAAAACCTCTTTGGGGGTCGATGAGTGGCAACACGGCGAATCCGGTCCCCACAGCGAGGATCTAGGATAACGGCAGCTAACCCCGTTCCGAACCCCGGGCTGATGCTCGACGCTGCTGAACATAACTCGGAGCGTCCTCGCAGTCGATTTGGCGCCCCCGGCAGGACTCGAACCTGCGACCGACGGGGTAGAAACCCGCTGCTCTCATCCACTGAGCTACGGAGGCGTAGCAAGGTCAATCGTATCCGCACCGCGCTCATGCGCTTCGTTCCATCAGAGACGAAGATCGAAAGGTCAGACGTTGGCCGACATCTCGAATCCTGCACCACCCGGTGTCGAGCCATTGCCGCCACGGCCTGCGGTCCCCGCGACAAACTCGGCGGCGTCAAAAATCTGATTCGCAGCACTGTCGTCGAACCATCCATACGACGAGCCCCCGGAGGCGCCGGCACCAGCGGTGGCGTTCACATCGTTGGCGGGTACGCCGCCGGCACTACCACTCCGACCATTCCCGTCGGCACCGCCGAGGCCTGGGGCGCCACCGACGCCGCCATCGGCACCGTTGCCACCGCTTCCACCCCGCACTGTGGTCGCCGAGACCTCGACGATCAAGACCCGAGTGGTCAGCATCCCCAACGAGGGGCCGCCCGCGCCGCCGCCACCCTGGCCACCGGTTCCGCCGCCACCACCACCGCCGCCGCCACCGCCGTTACCGCCGTCGGCCAGCAGTCCGCTGGCGCCTTCGGCGCCGCTGCCGCCGACCCCTCCAGCCTGAGCGAGGTTCGCGAGTGCACCGGCGCCGCCATTGCCACCGCGCCCGCCGGCGACCAGCGACTCAATGACGACTAAACGTTCAACGCCGACTGTCCACAGTCCAATCGATCCACCGCCACCGCCACCTGAAGCCGCGCCCTCGGTTGCAGTACCTCCGGCGCCACCGCCTCCGCCGCCACCACCGCTGACAAGAAGCGGTCCGTTTCCACCGCCACCGCCCGATCCGCCTCCGCCCGGCGATCCGACTTCACCACTGGCGCCCTCGCGACCAATCGGCATCGTCGCGTCCTCATCGGCCTGGGCCAAGCCCACACCGCCGTTCCCACCGGGGCCTCCATTACCCCCTGCGCCGCCACGCCCAGCTTGACCATCCGGCGAGCCACCAGAGCCGCCCGCACCGCCGCCCGGGGCACTGGAACCGCCACCGGTGTTACCGCCGTCGCCACCGCGACCCCCAGCGGTCGCACCTGAACCGCCGCCGGAGCCGGCATCACGGCCACTCGCGTTCCCGCCAGCTGACGCAGAGTCTGCCGGGGCCTCAACGGCCACGCCATCGCCGCCGCCACCACCGCGTGCGGCGTTGACGGTTGATCGTTCGATCCGCACCTCGGTCGCCTCACTGACAAAGATGCCCGAGCTCATTCCGCCTGAGCTGCCATCAACGCCAATGCCACCGTCGCCGCCGACGATCCGGCTGTCGAGCACGCTGATCGTGCCCGCATCTTGCACCAGCACGCCTGCTGAGTTGCTGCCGGCTGCAGCGTTGCCAGCGGTGACCTCGATCGCAGACAACCAGCGCTCGGATGATCCTGCCAGACGAATGGCGATCGCTGCTCCGTCGATGACGACACGCTGATTGACGTTGCGCATCCAATTCTCATCGAACCCGCCGTACACGCTCATCCCGTCGCTCAACTCAAGGGAGGCCTCCGTGGTGTCATACGTCCCCACGCTCCGCACGTAGACGTCTCGTCCAGGGGCCGACTGGACGGCCGCGGCCAAGCTCCGCACGGGTGCATCAATCGTCCCAGGAGCGCCGTCATCGCCACGTTCGCCGTCGACGAACACCGCTTGATCTGCGTCTTCCAACACCCGGACGATGACATCGTCTGTTGCGACTCCATCGGTGCCGGCAACCTCGAGCGTGAACGCAAGCGTTGAAACGTCCAGCGGCGCAGTCACGACCGCTTCGATGCCGAGCAAACTGCCGACACCGGTCGTCACATCCGGGCCGGCCGTTTGCGTCCAGCGAACGGCGTCATCCGGCGTGCCCTCGGCGAGATTCTCTGCGGCCAGCACGAATTCGGCCGCCCGATCGACGAGCAGATCTTCTCCCGCCTCCGCATTCGCCGGGAGTAGCAGTGTGGTCGACGGCGTCGTCGTTGTGGACGCAACCGTGGTCGTCGTGGCTTGCGTTGTGGTGGTCGCTGGTTCGCTGGTCGGCACCGATGTCGGGAGCACCGTTGACGGTGCCGCAGCGTCACCACCACCCTGTGAAGCGACGAACGCGATCATCCCGGCGATCAGCACGAGTACTGCGGCAATACTCAACGCGATCAAGACATTGCGCTGACGCTCCTCGTGTGGACTGAGCGGCGGCCGACGAGCGGCGCCGTTGGCGGCCGCTGGCCATCCTGCATTCCAGTCGTTCGTCATCGTCGTCAGCCTTCCGGGACCCCTGACGGTAGCCACGGAACGCTGTCACCGGGTGGCACCAAGGCAGAGCCGGCACGCGCGGTCAGATGAGGTGCTGTCGAAGAAACCCCAGCGCAGTGATGACGGAGAACTGCCGCATCAGCTCGCGTAGACCCGGCATGTTGGCTTGCCGGACTTCCTCGAAGCCCGGCCCGACCATCCCGACGAAAAGTGTTCCGACAGGTTGCCCGTCCTGCTCGGCGGGGCCAGCCACGCCGGTCAGCGACAGCCCGATATCGGCGCCCAATCGGTCGCGCACACCCACTGCCATCTGCCGTGCGGCAATTTCGCTGACCACTGGCCCTTCGCCCACGCCAAGCAGGGTCTGCTTGACGTCGGTGGCGTAGCTGATGACTCCACCTCTGAACACATCGCTCGAACCCGGAATATCCGTGAGTCGCCCACCGACGAGACCGCCGGTGACCGATTCGGCGACTGCCAGGGTCAGACCGCGCTGGCGACACAGGTCGAGCACCACCGACTCCATCGTGTCATCGTCCGTCCCGAAGATCAGGTCGTCGATCTCATGGCGAACCACCGCCTCCCACTGGTCGAGTTGCGCTCCGCAACCGTCACGCGTTGCGTCCTTCGCTGTGAGACGAACCTTGAGGCCATTCCAACCACTGGCGAGAAAGGCCAACGTGGGAGTGTCCGGCGTTTCGAGCTGGTCGATGACGTGCTCAAGCTTCTCGTTGAGACCGCTCTCGCTCTCACCCCAGGTGCGTAGAACCCGCGATGCAATGACCGCTCTCTCGCCGCTGCGCTCGAGCAGGTCAGGAACGATCGCTCGCTCGAGCATGTCGCGCATCTCATGCGGCACGCCGGGCACCGCATAGACCACTTTTTCGACACCGTCGACGGTGATCGGACAAATCAGCCCCGGAGCAGTGCCTCGGGTCTGGGAGATGATTACCGCCCCCACCGGCACTTCGGCCTGGCGCCGGTTATTCTCGGCCATTGTCCGGCCACGCGACTCGAACATTTGCCGAATCGTGTCGACGAGCATCGCGTCTTCGACCAGTTCGACGCTCATCACGTTCGCGATGGCATTGCGCGTCAGGTCATCGTGCGTCGGTCCGAGTCCCCCACACATGATGACTGCGTCGGCGTCGACGAGCATGCGACCGAGCTGCGCCTCGATGCGCCCGACGTTATCGCCAACCTTGACCTGCACGAGTGAGTCGATGCCACTGGCAGCGAGTTCGCCACCGATCCACGCTGAGTTCGAATCGATGATCTGCCCGAGCAGGAGTTCGGTACCGACGGCGAGGACATCACAGCGCATCGACGCAGTGTGTCAGGAGTGACGGAGCAGGCCCCACCTCATTGGTAACTCGCCTCAGGTACTGGCCGGTGTTACTGACGACACGTTCTGCGGGTTGCGTGCGTAGTGGAGATACTGCGCACCACTGATCAGGGCCAGCACGACCGCCGCCCAGAGCAGGCCCGTCCAGAGCCAGGTGGCATCCAACGCTGTCCACGGCAGCAGGGCAAACCCGACGGCGAGCTGCTGGGCGAGCGTCTTGTACTTCGCCAGCTGGGACGCCGGGACGCTGATGCCTTTGCCGCTCACCACGACGCGATAGACGCTGATGATCAGTTCGCGGGCCGCGATGATGACGACCGGCACCACCCAGAACACACCGGTACTGACCAAGGTGAACATCGCGCCGAGCACGAGCACCTTGTCGGCGAGCGGATCAAGAAATGCTCCGGCGGCGGTCGGGCCCCGGCGTCGAGCGACATACCCGTCGATGCCATCACTGAAGCACAGCACAAACCAGAAACCGAACGCGATCCAAGCGCCGCCCGGCTGATCGGGGATGATCCAGAACATCACCGGCGAGAGCAAGAGCCGCGCAGTCGTGATCGCGTTGGCCCAACTGGCGATCGACAACCCTTCGCTCGGCACCGCAGGGGTGGTGTTCATCAGCGCTCGCCGGCCTCGTCCTCGTCGAGCGACGCAACGTCGACACCTGCGGCCACGAGATCGGGCCCCAACGCTTCAACGATCTCGACGTCAACGAATTCTCCCACCGGAACATTCTGCCCGACGTGCACGATGCCATCAATCTCGGGCGCCTCGCGATGGCTCCGGCCGACACCCGAACTGTCGACAAGCACGTTCATCGTCGAGCCGATCAGGTCATCCCGACGGGCTGCGGTAATGTCGTCCTGGAGCGCCCGAAGCTCGCCGAGCCGCTCGTGCATCAGACCATCGGGGACAACGCCTTCGCCCTGGGCGACCAGGTCAGCGGCATAGGTGCCAACTTCGTTGCTGTAAGAGAAAAAGCCACACCAGTCAAGCTGTGCCTCTTCGACGAATCGCAGCAACTGGTCATGATCATCTTCTGTCTCGCTGGGGTACCCGACGATGAAGTTGCTGCGGAACGCTGCGTCGGGCTCGCGTTCGCGGATGTCGGCGATGCGGTCGAGGAATCGCTGACCGTCACCCCAACGACGCATCTTGCGCAACAACGGCTTGCTGACGTGCTGCAGTGACAGGTCGAAGTACGGGACCCCTGTCTGACAGATCGAGTCGATCAAGCCGTCGGTGAGATCACTCGGGTACAAGTAGAGCAGCCGGACTCGGTCGACTTCGGCGGCCACCGCATCGATCAACGGAACGATCGAGCCGGCACCCATCTCATCGGGACGGTCCTTGCCGTACGACGCAAGGTCTTGGGCGACCAACACAATCTCGCGCGCCTGCAACTGCTCGACCTCGGTGAGAATCGCAGAGACATCACGGCTGCGCTGCGGACCTCGGAAACTCGGAATCGCACAGAACCCACACGAGCGATCGCAGCCTTCAGCAATCTTGATGTAAGCCCACGGGACAGCCGACTTCGGTCGCGGCAGATTGAGCAGATCGAACGACGGCAGCGGCGCTTCCGACACGGGAATCAGCTTGCGCGAACCAGCACCTCGGCTCGGCACTTCTCGGCCATCTCGTTCAGCGATCTCGATGTTGAATGCCTGCCCGAACCCGGCGACCTGATCGACCTCTGGCAATTCGGCGGCGAGTTCGTCGCCATAACGTTCGGCCATACAGCCGGTGACCACCAGCTTGGACCCGTCGAGGCGCTGCTCATCAAGCGCAAAGATCGTGTCGATTGATTCTCGACGCGCTTCGTCGATAAATGCGCACGTGTTGACGACGACAAGATCAGCCGCTCCAGCATCATCGGTCGGCTCCATACCGTCTGCGAGCAACGCTCCGACGAGCTTGTCGGAATCGACATCGTTCTTTGGGCAGCCCAGGGTCTCGACATAGAACCGCTGCACCATTCCGGCGACGCTATCTCCCCAGGTGCCCGCTCGCTGAGTGGGACGCGCCGCAGATGGCACGCCGTCTCATCGAGGCCCTCGGGCGCATCGGGCGACTACTGATGTGCAAGTCGTAAACCCAACCGCGGCCAGTGGAATGACGCCAGCTTGCCGGTTCCTGACAACGTGACAAACGCTGTGGTCATACCGTCACCGCCGAAGCAGATGTTGGTGGTGAACATGTCGCCGGTGGCGTGGTGCTCGGTGTGTTCACCGTCGGGGGAGATTGCCGTGATCCCACCGTTCAGCAGCGTGGCGACGCACACCCAGCCGTCGTGGTCGACGGCGAGCGAATCGAGGAGTTGATGTCCTGGAAGTCCGTGCAGGACCGAAGGACGCCCGCCCGGGACAAGGCGCCCCGGCTCCTCGAGCTGCCGTTCGAACACGCGGCCCGTATGGGTCTCGGCCCAGTAGAGCGTGGTCCCCTCCGGCGACAGGCCGATGCCGTTCGGACCATCGACCGGGAAGATCGCTTCGGTGATCTCGGACCCGTCGCATGCTGCGTGGTAGATCGCCGTGAGGTCCGCCGTCCGGGCGCCATGGTCGCGGATGCCGTGGTCGGTGAACCAAAATCCACCGTGGCCGTCCATCACGAGATCGTTCGGGGCCCGGAGCGGCCGGCCCTGGCACTCGGTGTACAGATCGGCGACCGACCCGTCGTGCAGGTCAACGCGTTGGATCTTGCCACCAAGGTGCCGGCTAGGGTCGAATCGTCCGGGCTGTGAGCGTCCGTTGCGCTCGATCGGCGTAAATGATCCGCCGTTATTGCAGAGATAGATCGCGCCGTCAGGTCCAATGGCTGCGCCGTTCGGGCCACCAGGAGTGTCGGCCACGCGCTCCTTGGTGCCGTCAGGCCGGACCCTGGTCAGGCATTCGGAGAACATCTCGACCACGATCACCGAGCCATCCGGCATCGCAATCGGGCCCTCTGGAAAGCGCAAACCGTCGGTGATCTCGGTGAGTTCTGGCTGCAGGTCGATATGTGCCATCCCCCAAGCCAATCACACCAGCGCCCGCAGACGCGCACACGTCAGATTTGGCCGTTTTGCTGCAGCAGTTCAAACTCTTCGACGGTCATCAAGACCGAGCGGGCCTTCGAGCCTTCGCTCGGACCGACAACACCACGTGTTTCGAGCAGATCCATGATGCGACCTGCCCGAGCGAAACCGACCTTGAGCTTGCGTTGCAACATCGACGTGGAACCGAGTTGGCTGCGCACGATGAGCTCCATCGCCTGGCGCATCATCACGGTGTCTTCGTCCTCTTCGCCTGCGGAGAATGCATTGGCATCGGAGGTCAGATCCATTGTTCCCGTCGACATCGGAGCGGCCCCGGGCACTCCGAGCGCCGGCGGTACCAGGGTGGGCTGATCAATGCCCGCGAAACCGTTGGCGTCGGCCGTTGGTGCGTCATCGCCGTCTTCGACTGCTGCGGAATGAATGGGCTCCGGCGCCTGAGCACGCCAGTGGGCCACGACCTTGCGGACCTCTTCCTCGGTGATGAACGCACCCTGGATGCGGTTGGCAACTGAGGAGTTACCCGGCAGAAGCAACATGTCGCCCTTGCCAACGAGTTTGTCGGCGCCGGGCTGGTCCAAAATGACTCGCGAATCGGTGAGCGACGACACCGCGAAGGCCATCCGGGCAGGGATGTTGGCTTTGATCACACCCGTGATGACGTTGACCGACGGGCGCTGGGTGGCGACGATGAGGTGGATGCCGACCGCACGTGCCTTCTGAGCGATGCGGGTGATCGATTCTTCGACATCGCGCGCTGCGACCATCATCAGATCGTTGAGCTCGTCGACCACAATGACGATGTACGGCATGTACTCATAAACGGCAGGACTGTCCGGGTCCCAGCCGATGGGCTGCTCGATCTCGCCCTTCTTGAACGACTTGTTGTAGCCACCGATGTCGCGGTATCCGACCTCAGAGAGCACGTCGTAGCGGCGTTCCATCTCCTTGACGGCCCAGCCGAGCGCGTTGGCCGCCTTCTTCGGATTGGTGACCGGCTGCGTCAGCAGATGCGGGAGACGCTGGTACTGCCCCATCTCGACCTGCTTTGGATCGATCAGGATCAGGCGCACGTCATCGGGTGTCGTGCGCATCAGCAACGATGTGATGATGCAGTTGATGCCGGAAGACTTTCCGGCTCCGGTAGCACCAGCGATGAGCATATGGGGCGTCGCAGCGAGATCAAGGAACACCGCCTGACCCGCAATGTCCTTGCCGATCGCCACGTCGAGAATGTTGTTTGATGTCAATGCCTCGGGCGACACCATCAGATCGCCGAGCGCAACGAGCTGACGTTGGTGATTCGGAACCTCGACACCGATGGCCGAGCGGCCCGGGATCGGGGCAAGGATGCGCACATCGGTCGCCGCCATCGCGTACGCGATGTCTTTCTGCAGGTTGGTGACCTTGGCGACTTTGACACCGGGTCCAAGTTCAAGTTCGTATCGCGTGACGGTGGGGCCGACAGTCATACCGATCAGCTCGGTGTCGACGTTATGCGATGCGAGCGATTCCTGCAGCGTCTCGCCGCGTTTCTCGATGGCCTTCAGGTCCATCTTCTGCTCGCCCGCCATATCGAGGAACGACGTCGGCGGAAGCACCCAGTCGCCGACGTGCGTGCCATCGGATGAGACGTCGCCGGCCTTGGAACCGGTGCTCGCTTTTGGTTTCGCAGCGCGCTTCCGTTTCGGTTTCGCCGGAGCGTCTTCGACCCACTCATCTCCGTCGTCTTCGAAGTCGTACACCTCAGCGCCCGTGCTCAACGTCATCGCTTCGCCAGTGATCCCCGCCCCAGGGACCTCACCGGAAGTTCCATGCCCGGACGAGTCGTAACCGCGGAGTTCACCACTTTCATCGCGGTCGCTGCTCAACGTGGAGATGTTGCTGAGACCCGACCGCGCAGCGCGTCCCACGGGCCGTAACACCGTCGACAGGAATCCGCCGGTAGATGTCGCCATCGTGCGCAACGACGTCTGAGTGACAATGAGCGCTCCGCCAATGAACAGCGCAACGAAGATGACAACAGCACCCGGCGCAGCCAGCGCCGCGCTCAGTGGCTCGGCCGCCAACGCACCGAGCCAACCACCTGCAGTTTCGAGTTCGTCGACGTCGGCAGAGATCTTGTCCGGCCCGCGCACAATATGCAGCAGGCCGAGCAACGAAATACCGACCAGAGTCCATCCGAGCACCAGCCGGAACGGGCTGTACGAGCGACCCCGTTTGACGAAGGCGATTCCGGTGGCGATCAGCACGAGCGGCACGGCCAGACGTCCAAGACCCGCAAACCAACCAATGACCGTTTCAATGCCGCGACCGAGCGGGCCGGCGAGATCGACATAGACGGCGAGCGCGGTGAGCACTCCGGCGCCGATCAGGCCGAGGCCAAGGAACTCGTGCTCACGACCGTCGACAGCGCCACGCAGTTCGGCAGCAGCGCGATCGCCGCGCGTCAGCTCCGGCGGGGTCTGGTCGCGGACTGATCCGGTCTGCTGACGCCCGCCGGTCGACATCACCTCGGTGGGATCAGCGCTCTGCGATCCCTTCGAACCAGCCGACCGCGTGGTTTTCGCTGATCGAGACGAGGCGTTGACGCTCGTTGAACGCTTACCAGGCGCCTTCTTGGCGGACTTCTTCTTGGACGGACCCCAGGTGGACATGACAGAGACCACCGTACCAACCCAGTGTCATGGCGTTCAGCGACCCCGCGAAGAACGTCCGTTCGCTCTCGACCTGCCTAATTGAGCGGTCACAGCGGACGTACCTCGATCACCGCGCCGGATGGAGCCACCACGATGTCGAGCACCCCACCCTGAGCCGACCGCGCAGATATCACGTAGCGGACGAATCCACCGGGCCCACCTTCGATACTGAGGGCATCGATTGATGCCGTCGGAAGGTCGACAGCGACGCCCGCGAGAATTATCTCGTCATCGAAGTCGAGGGACGCAGCGGTGAAGGTCTGGCCGGCGGCCCCCTCGATTGTCGGCCCCGGCGGCTGCAACTCGCCTGCGAGGAAGACGTAGGGCGCGGCTGCAGTTCCGTCGTCGACGGCGACGAAGACGTTCGTGAACTGGGGCGTTGCGGTGATCTCGAAGTACTCCTGGGTCCCTTCGAGCTCTGCTTCGATGGCAGCCACAGCCGCCCGAATTTCCAACCCAAAGGGTGAGCTATTCGGTGCTGCGGCCGAGTCCGCACTGCCGCTGCAACCCAGCAGTGCGAACAGCACAGCGACGGCGCCAAGGCGTCGGGAGAGCGAACCGAAGGTCATCACGTCGCGCTTATGCGCTGAGAATCGGGCCGAAGTCGAAGCCCTTCATCACAGCTCCGAGGTCGCCGGTCAGGAGCGATCCACCAGGCGACACCTTGTCGACCAGACCGGGGATCATGCTGGCCAAGCCGTTCTTGGCCTCGTCACGGGTCAAGCCTGCCGCGTCCGCGATCCGGTCGACTTCGAACGCGCCGAGCGCTTGCTCGACATCGTCGGGTGAAAGCGGCTCGTTGTAGCCGGTTCCCACCCAACTGTTGGCCTGGCCGCCCAAGCCGGCGCTCGTGAACTTGCCGAGCAATCCGCCAAGGCTCCCGATGGCCCCGCCTTTGCGCAGCATCAGCAGGAGTGCATCCATCAGTGGATCGCCAGACTTGGGCGCCTTGGATCCAGTGAGTCCGCCGAGCACGTCCATGAGTCCCATCGCCGCGCAGGTTAGGCGCCGATTGGCCGAAACCGTCAGGCTTCCATGACGACGGGGACGATCATGGGCTTGCGCTTGGTGCGCTCGCTCACGAACTTGCCCGCAGCGCGGCGCACTTCGCGCTCGAGTTGCTCGACGTCGCGAACCCCTTCGCTCAGTGCCAGTTCGACCTTTGCAGCAACGGTGTCGCAGGCTTCGTCGAGCAGATCTTCGGCTTCAGGCGCATAGACCCAGCCACGGGTGATGATCTCGGGACCGACCAACACCTTGCCGGTCTGAACGTCGACCGTGACGACCACGACGACCACTCCCTCTTCGGCCAACTTCTGACGGTCGCGTAAGACACCCTGTCCGACGTCGCCGACGATGCCGTCGACGTACAAGTAGCCCGCAGGCACTCGGCCGACCGGCGCGAGGCCCCCGTCGGTCAACTCAATCACGTCGCCGTCTTCGCATTGGATAATCCGGTTGGCGGGCACGCCCATCAGTTCACCGAGCTTGGCATTGGCGACCATGTGGCGGTACTCGCCATGAATCGGTACGAACCATTCAGGGTTGACGATCGAGAGGTAGGTTTTGATGTCGTCGGCTTTCGCGTGCCCGGTGGCGTGGACGTCCATGATCCCGGAGTGAACAACTTGGGCGCCGAGGCGGAGCAACCCGTCGATCACCTTGTTGACGCTGCCTTCGTTACCGGGAATGGCATGGCTCGACAGCACCACGGTGTCATGTTCGTTGAGCTTGAGCCAACGGTTTTCGCCGCGGGCCATGAGGCCGAGGGCTGACATCGGCTCACCCTGGGATCCGGTGGAGATGATGCAGATGTCGCCGGGATCGTGCTGGTTGATCTCTTCGATATCGATCAGCGACGATTCGGGGATCTTGAACACGCCGAGGTCGAGGCCGAGGCGGATGTTCTTTTTCATGCTCAACCCGAGCGTGGCGACCTTGCGGCCCTCGCCGACTGCAGCGTCGGCGATCTGCTGGATGCGATGCAGGTGGCTGGCGAAGCTCGCGGTGATGATTCGTCGGCCGCGTTGCTGGGCAAACAGCGAGCGGAGCACACCGCCGACGTTGGTTTCACTCGAGGCGTACCCGGGCTCCTCGGCGTTTGTCGAGTCGCTCATCAGCAGGCGGATGCCTTCGGTTTTCGCGAGTTGGCCGATGCGGGCCAAGTCGGCGCGACGCGAGTCGACTGGCGTCAGATCGATCTTGAAGTCGCCCGAGTGCAGCACGACACCCTGTGCGGTGTGGACCGCAATGGCATGGGCATGAGGCACGGAGTGGGTGACGGGAATGAACTCGACGAGCAGTGTTCCAACGTCGATCTGCTCACCGTCCTTGACCGGGCGCATGTCGATCTTCGGCATCAAGCCGGCTTCTTCGATGCGGTTGCGAGCGAGGCCGAGGGCGAGCGCCGAGCCGTAAACCGGCAGCGGAGTGTCGCGTAGGTGGCCGATGCCGTCGCCATCGCGCATCAGGTACTGAATGGCGCCGATGTGATCCTCGTGACCGTGCGTGAGAATGATCGCCTGAATGCGTGCTGCGTTCTCACGCAGATAGGTGAAGTCAGGAAGGATCAGGTCGACCCCGTGGTGGATCGCATCGGGGAACATCAGACCGCAGTCGATGAGCATAATCGTGCGATCTGGGTCGTCGGGTGCGCCCTGCTCGATCGCCATACAGTTGCGGCCGATCTCGCCGAGCCCGCCGAGAAAGACGACTCGTACGGGAACGGTCGGGTCAAGCGGAGCGGTGTACATCTGGGTCATGTCGAGTCGATTCAGTTGCGATCGGTTGGGCAGTTCAGTGTGACGCAGCACGAGCTGCGACGAGATGCGCGTAGACGGTACGGGCTGAGTCTTCTGTGCCGTCGGGTTCGGGACCCATCGGGAGTCTGCAGGCACCGACCGCATGGCCGAGCGTGCGCATCATCGACTTGGTCTGCACGGGATTCGGGGCATCGTCGTTGCCTTCGAATTCATAGCTCTCGATGAGCAGACGGTTTAGGCGCTGGGCCTCGCCAATGTCGTTGCGATCCCACGCGTTGAACATCGCGACATGCTCGGGCGCGGCCCAGTGGGTGCACACGCCAATCGCCCCCACAGCACCGACCGCAATCAGCGGAAGGTTCATCGGCGAGTCGCCCGAGTAGACCTCGAAGTCGTTCGGGCTTGCGGCGATGACCTTGGCGGTCTCACTCGGGTCGCCGGCGGCGTCCTTGAGCGCGACGATGTTGGCGACGTCATTGGTAAGGCGGATCAGCGTCGAAGTCGACATCTTGCGACCGGTGCGCTTTGGGATGTCGTAGAGAACGACGGGGAGGTCCGTACTCGATGCGATCGCGCGAAAGTGCACTTCGATGCCGGTCTGGGACGGGCGGCTGTAATACGGGCTGACGCCGAGGACTCCGGCAATGCCGAGCTTGCTCGCCTCAGCCGTGAGACCGATGTCTTGGCGTGTGTTCGAACCGGTCGTGCCTGCAATGACCGGAACGGTGACAGCGGCAGCAATCGCTTCGAACAGCGTGAGTTTCTCGTCGATCGACAACGTCGCTGACTCTCCAGTCGTGCCAGCAACAACCAGGGACTCATTCCCTTCGGCGACGAGCCATTTCGCCAAGGCGACGGCTGCGTCGATGTCGAGTTCGCCGGTTTCGTCGAAGGGCGTCACCATCGCGACCGACACACGTCCAAAGCGCGGCATCAGTACGTTCCTCTGATTGCGGGCCTGGGCGATTCCGTGCTTATCACGCCAGAGAACCTATTGCATCGAACCGGCGATGACGCGTCCGTGTTCGACTAAAACGATCCCTCCGCCGATCGATCGATGCCCTGAGTGAGAATGAGATCTTCGTGGAGCTCCATCCAGGCATCGTGATAGCTGCCGCACATCACCCCGGTGAACATGTTTGTCTCACCTTGTTGCAGGCGTGCCAGGCTCTGCGCGAGACGAGGTGCGTACGGCTCGAGCCGCGCAAGCACGCCGCCCACGGTCGCCACCACCGGCTGAACCGCTGTGTCGAGGGTGCCAAGACGGTCGATGACGTCGGCATCGTAGGCCGGATCGCTGTGGTCGTTGACGTCGCCGTCGCGGAGCTGCCAATCACCGCAGAGCTCCTTGAAGGAGCTGTTGATTGCCAAGAAAGTCGCATAGGACGGCGCCAGGAGCGTGTAGTCGACGCCAGCGAGGTCGTCGGCGAGGAGCCTCGGGTAGGCCGCTCGACCATCGGGCGTGAGCTGCCACAGACCGCGGGCCTCACGGAATTGGGCCTGCTCGGCTTCGAGCATGACCGCCAGGTGCGCCTCGACATCGCCCACTTGCAGGGCGGTCATCTCAATCAGCGTGTCGACAGTGGCGAAACCCTTGATCCGAAGAGCGTGAAACGTCCGGAATGCGGGTGTCGAGCTGTGCGCCATAACGGCGAGACTAGTGAACGGCGTCACTTCCAGATCGCACGGAACGAACGACACGACCAGCTCCTGCGGCGGGGCCTGTGGAGCTTTGGCAGCGCCACCACACGTACCACGCTGTCCCGAGGACAATCGGCATCACGTAGGTGATGAATCGGTAAACGAGAACACCGGCGAGCGCCAGTTCGGTGTCGACCCCGGCAGCGACGAGCGCACCAGTCACTCCGGCTTCGATCACACCAACTCCACCGGGGGTCGGGGCGAGCGACCCAAGGATGTGGGCAACGAAGTACACACGAGCAAATTCCGATATGTGGAGTTCGTCGCCGACGCCCAGTCCGCGCAACGCCACCCACAAGATGACTGCGCCCGTCCCCTGCGCCACCAGCGTGCGCAGCAGCAAGCCGACTGGCCGACGCGCAACCAACCGCAACCCGTCACGAATCTCGTCAACGATCCGCACAGCGAGATCCCGGTCAGACGCTGCAGGGTCGACATCGCCGAGCACTGCCGGCCAGCGCGCCACGAACCACTCGCTGCGTGCGGTGACGAAACGGTGGGCCCGCTCGGACCGCAGCATCAGCAGCCAGAACAACGCTGCCCCACCGAGCACTGCGGCACAGACAGCGACAATCACCAAGTCAGCGAGGTCAGCGTCACGGCCAGCCATGTCAACAACAGTCGCGACCAGCGGATACCCCCAGCTCACGAAGGCTGTCGCGACGCCCGAAGCGATCAGCATCACAATGAATCGCGTCCCGGTGACCCACCGTTCACGGGCGAGTCGCCAGCGAAGCACGGTGGCGATCGGGCCACCGGCCGGGATGCCCTTGCTTGCCGCAGCGCCAACGTCGCTGATCATCTCGGATCGTGTCAACGTCAGCTCGGGTAGCAACGAGTGGATGACTTCCGCACGCGAGATTCGATCAAGCACACCGAGCAAGGCCAAGACGACCACGGTCGCTGCGGACAGCTTCCCAATCTCCGCAATGGCATCAACAATCGTCTGCCACTGAAGAATGACGGCAGCGACCAGGACCAGCGCGACGAGCAGCACGGCACCCTGTCTGACCCGTGGCTCGTCGATCAGTCGCCGCACTCGGCCGAACGTAGAAGCCCGACGGCTTGGACGCTCAACGCTGCGCTGATTGTTCTTGGGACCGCAATACTGACGGCCCGAACACTCAGCTCAGGCGGCTGACGCCATCAGCGATAGCTGCCTTTGCGACGGCTGCGGCCACGGCCATCGAGACCGAGCGGTCGAACACCGACGGCATAATGTTGTCCTCGGTGAGTTCTGCGTCGGACACCGATTCGGCAATCGCCTTCGCAGCCGCAAGCTTCATGTTTTCAGTGATGTCGGTGGCCTGCGCGTCAAGGGCACCTCGGAAAATGCCGGGAAACGCAAGCACGTTGTTGATCTGGTTCGGGTAGTCGCTTCTACCAGTTCCCATGACGCGGACGAGATCACCGACCAACTCGGGACGAATCTCTGGGTCCGGGTTGGCCATGGCAAAGACGATTGGGTCGACATTCATGTTGCCGATGTCCTCGACGGTCAACACGTCGGGGGCGCTCACACCGATAAATACGTCTGCGCCGTGCATCACATCGGACAATTCGCCCTGCTTGCCATCCGGATTGGTGTTCTCAGCAAACCACTGTTTCCAGCTGTTGAGGCCGTCGCGCCCGTCGTAAACCGCGCCCTTGCTATCGACGCCAACAATTTTTGTTGCGCCTGCTCCGAGCAAAATTTTACCAATTGCAACGCCTGCAGCGCCGACCCCTGAAATGACGATCGATAAATCGGCCATATTTTTACCAGTGATTCGCAACGCATTTTCGACAGCGGCCAACGTGACAACAGCTGTGCCGTGCTGGTCGTCGTGGAACACCGGAATGTCGAGGGCTTCCTTCAGCGCCTCTTCGACCTGAAAGGCGCCTGGAGCAGCGATGTCTTCGAGGTTGACACCACCGAAGGTCGGGGCGAGACGGATGACAGTTTCGATGATCTCCTCTGGCGACGACACATCGAGGCAAATCGGGAAAGCGTCGACTCCGCCGAACTCCTTGAACAGCAGCGCCTTTCCTTCCATCACCGGCATCGCACCCTTAGGGCCGATGTCGCCAAGACCAAGCACGGCCGTGCCGTCGGAAACAATAGCGACAGTGTTTTTGCGGATCGTGTACTCATCAGCAAGACGCTCGTCAGCAGCGATGGCCTTACACACCCGAGCTACGCCGGGGGTGTACGCCATCGACAAATCGTCTTGATCGCCAACTGGGAGCAGCGAAAGCACCTCAATCTTGCCGCCTTCGTGCATCCGAAATGTTCGATCATGCCATTCCTCCAACGTGACACCATCGGTCGTAACAACCGCCTCGACAATGTCCTGCTGGTGCTCGACGCTCCTGCAATTGACAACGATGTCGCGCTCAAGTTCCTCACCTTTGGCAACGAACCCTTCGATTGCGAAAATGTTGCCACCTGCCTCACCGATTGCTGAGCAAAGACGGCCGAGAACACCGGGAACATTGTCAAGTGTGACGTCGAGTGTGATCGAGAACTGCGTTGCGGTAGGCGTCGACATAAGGCGCAGAATCTACCCGGTGTCCAGCTGACACGCTGCGCCACGGAAATCTGAGCAACTTTCTCAACCCGGGCCGCATCCGCGAACATGGCCCACTCAAGCAGATTTTTGGCGAACCGCAAGAGCCGTGCACCCGTGAGTTCCTGCAGCGCGTGATCGGTTCCAGCCGCCTTTAACCGTCGGGGTCAGCTCGAAACACCGCAGACGAGACCGCGGTTCAGGCAGTTGGCCACCTCGCCTTCAAGCTTTGTCTGGTCCCAAACGTTCCAAAAGTCGGCATGCGCCGTCTCCACCCCACCCGAGCTGAGCGACAGGTTGGTGGGATCAACAGGCGGATAATCGATCCCGATCATCAACTGCGGCAGCACCACCGGATGGCTTGCAGGGCAGCCGTTGGTCTCGATGCTGCTGTACCGGGCATGCGCCGACGACCCGAAGCCTGTGAGCTGTGCGCCGTCCCAGCAATCGGGGAACGTGACGATCATTCGCAGCGTCGAATTTTCACCGCATTGGAGCGGAGCGGGTTCTCGAACTGCCCCCGTTCCACACGACCAGGCAACGATGTCGGTCGGCTGGGGCTTCTGTGACGAGGAGTTGCCACCAATCAGCATCAATCCCTCGGGATAGGCGACGATCTGTTCGTAGTCGACGCCCTGACCCGGCCGGTAATAGGCCGTCATACTGATCGGCTCGATGGTGCTCCCCATCGGATCGAGAAGGGCCGGCGCCCAATAAGAAGCTGTGTCCCTGCGCTGCTCGCATGACGTGCCGGCATTCAGAAGTCGATCGTCGTAGACCGGGTTCGAGTCCACTGCATTGTTGCCGAAGAACAGGTGAAGATGGCTCTTGCCCGGCTGCCACGGCAGCACGAGCGGGTCGTCGAACGCAGCGTGGCTCGGGTCGCACTGCACGACGAACTGCGCGAGCCGCCCCTGAGGGCCGCGGCGTTCAGGGTCCGGATCGCGAATGGCGCCGGGCTGCGCGCTCGATCCGCAGGCCGCCAGCACCAGCAATGTGGCGATCAGCACCGCTGATCGGAAAGACGTCATAGCGCACAGCGTAGAGACCACTCGGCCCTACTGAGCGACGGTGGGGCAATGTTCACCACTGCCTCATCATCGGTTCGATCCCGGGTGTCGAGTTGATTAGGCCGGCATGTCCGGCACCACCATTGCGTCGAGGTCGACGTCGACGATGATGTTGGTAGCCGGGTCGACAGGTGCAGTTTCGGCGTCAGGCATGTTCGGTAGTTCCGGCGGGTCCGGGATGACTGCGTCTTTGTAGTCGACCGAAGGCGGTGCGGTCTCAATGTCGACCAGCCAGGTGAGCACATTTAACATACCAAGCGTCCAGTCCCCGCTTCCCTGTCCCTCACACGGTGCGAGGTTCTCGAGGTCTTGCGGCGCTGACGTCGTGAAGATGTTTCCGCCCCAGCAGTTGCCGAGTTCTTCGGTCGCCATACCAACACCCTCGACAGCAATGTCAGCAACGCGGCTGTCGCTGACGTCGTTGAGTGTCACACGGTTGTTCTGTGCTTCCCACAGGAGCGCGCCTGGGATCTCGTCGGCCGGCGGCTGTTCGCGCTGCTCAGCGCAGCCGATTTCCCACTCGTCGGGGGTGGGCATGTCATCGTTCGCGCCCTCTTCGAGGAAGGGGACCAGGCCGATTCCCGTCTTGTCATGATTGAACACGAGGTTCTTCGTGATCGTGTTGTCGATACCGCCCGGCGCCAGAATGCCATTGCCCATGGCGAGAATCGCCACATCGATAGCTGGCGTGTCGGCCTGGTTGTTGGAGTGCACGATGTTGCTGACGATCGTGGTGTCTCGCTCCGGGTAGCACAGCTCGTAACTGCCCGAGTTCGGTACGATGCCAGCACGGTTATTGCGGAACGTTGAGTTTTTGATGACGAGGTTGCCGCCAGAGTTGGTCCCGGAGTATCCGAGCCCGTTGTGCTCAGCGATGACATTGTCGACGATCGAGTCGCAAGGGAAGCATTGGCCGATGTAAAAGCCTGCGTCGGGGCTGCCCGATCCGTACGAGTTGTCGATCTGGCCGTTGATCGAATCGAAGGCATAGACGCCGTAGTCGCCGTTGCGGATCGCCGTAACGTACGAGGCCCGGTAGCCAATCGCAGACGTGAAGAACACTCCGTTGCTGGTGTAGTTCTGCGTGGTCAGGTTTTCGACGACGACTCCCTTGGCTCCAAGGACGCGAATACCATTGTCGAGTTCAAACTCACCATCGAGCACCACGCCAGCGCGGTCGGTGCCACGGATCGTGATCTCGTCGGTGACAACGTTGACGGCTTCGTTATACGTGCCGGGCGAGACGAGCACAAGGTCACCTGGTGCTGCTGCATCGACCGCCTCCTGGATTGCGCCGAACTCTTTCGGCACCCGAAGCACACCATCAGCGCCGGCGGGAGGAGTCGTTTCGACGGGTGCGTCGGTCGCGACCGGGGCGTCGGTCTCCGCTGGTGCATCAGTTTTGACGGGAGCATCGGTCACGGCCGGCGCCTCAGTTTCGGCGGCCGCTGTACTTATTCCCGCCGCTGGCGCTGCGTCATTGCTTCCACACGCGGCAAGAATAAGTACAGCGGCTAGCGCCACGGCAAGTTTGCGTTTCACGTTTCCCCCTAGTGCCAGCGACAAGCTGCGCCCGTCCTCTCAACATCCTACGTCGTGCTTAATACTGACAGGTCAGGCGCCCGCTGCAGTAACTGTGACCGAGCCGATCATGCCGGCGGTCTTCGTACCGTGAATCGAGCAGTAGTAAAAATAGATGCCGGGAGTGTCGAAGACGCGGCGGTATTCGTCGCCCGGCGCGAAGTCCTCGGTGTCAACGCCCCAGGCCTCATCCTCGTTGACCGGCAGAACGTTGTGGTCGTTGCGACCGTTGTTAGTCCACCAAATTTCGGTACCCGCCAAGACCTCAGTATCCGGGAGCCGAAACGAGTTGTCGAGAGAGCGGACCTGAAGAACCTCGCCGTTCGGTGCGACTGGAGCGATTGTCATCGGCGGCGGCAGCGTCACACCCGACTCCGGCGGGGGCGGTGACAAGGTGGTCGATCGCAGCACTCGCTCAGTCGTGACAACAGCGTCGTCCACCGGAGCCGAATAGGAGTCAGGCCCATCAGGCGCGCATGCCACGAGGCTGATCAGGCTGACCAGACCACCCAGAAAGCGAGCCCACACACGGCTTGACAACCTCATTGGTCCATGAAGAGGTCTGCGTGGTCGTCACGCAACGTCTTCTTGGAGAACTTGCCGACGCTGGTCTTTGGAACTTCATCAATCCAGACGATGCCCTTAGGCATCTGCCACTTGGCAATTTTTCCCTCGAGATGGGCGATCACAGCTTCTTCGGTCAGCGAATCATCGGTACGCACCACGCAGGCGAGCGCTGCCTCACCCCACTTGGGATGCACAATGCCAACTACCGCAGCTTCGGCCACCTTGGGATGCGACATGATCTCGTTCTCGAGTTCGACCGAGGAGATCCACTCGCCGCCGGATTTGATGAGGTCCTTGGTGCGATCGACCAACCGAATCCGGCCGCGGGCATCGACCGTGGCGACGTCGCCGGTCTTCAGCCAACCATCGTCGGTGAAGCTCTCTCGGGAGCGTGGGTCGTCGTAGTAGTCCGAAGCAATCCAGTTCCCTCGGCATTGCAGTTCACCACTCGCTTCGCCGTCCCAAGAAACCGGGTTGGTGGAACCGGGCTCGACGACGCGGGCCTCCACACCGAACGAGATACGCCCCACCTGAGTGCGCAGATCGGCCTGCTGGTCGATGGAAAGTTCCTGCTGATCGACATCGAGCTGACAGACCGACGCGATCGGGCTGGTTTCCGTCATCCCCCACGCCTGAAGAATCGGCAGACCGGTCTGCTCCCGGTATGCCTCAGACAGCGAGCGCGGCACTGCGGAACCGCCACAGGGAATCGACCGCAACGACGAGGTGTCGCGACCCTTCAACTCAGGCAACACCGCCATCCAGATCGTCGGCACACCAGCGGCAACGGTCACGTTCTCGTCCACGATCAAATTGGCAAGCGCCGGTCCCGACAAGTCGGCACCAGGCATCACCAAAGTCGCTCCTGTCGCAACAGCGGCGTGCGCCAACCCCCATGCGTTGGCGTGGAACATCGGCACCACGGGCAAGATCACGTCGGCTTCGCGGACACCGAGGCTGTCGACCATCATCGCCCCAGCTGTGTGCATGAACGTTGACCGATGGGTGTAGACGACGCCTTTGGGGTTACCGGTGGTACCTGAGGTGTAACACATGCTCGCGGCACGACGTTCGTCGGTGATCTCGGGGAAGTCGATCGGTTCCTCTGCGGCGATGAGCTCTTCGTAGTCGAGCAGCGCGTGCCCACCGAGGTCGTCGGGAATGTCTCCCTTGCCGTCGTCCATCAGCACGAGATGCTTGAGGTTGGTGAACGTGTGGAGCAGCGGGGCGAGCAACGCGAGGATCGAACGATCAACGAAGATCACCTCGTCATCAGCGTGGTTCACGATGTAGGTCAATTGCTCAGGGAACAGCCGGATGTTCAGCGTGTGCAGCACCCGGCCGGTACACGGAGCAGCAAAATACAGCTCGAGGTGACGAGCCGTGTTCCAGGCAAACGTGGCGACACGCCCGTCAGCCGAGATCCCGAGGGTGTCGAGCACTCCCGCCAGCTGGCGCGTCCGCCGAGCAAACTCGGCGTACGTCGTGCGCTCGAGGCCACCCGCAGCAGCGGTGATGATCTCTTTGTGCCCGTGGTATCGCTCGGCTCGATCGAAGAGATGGTTGATCGTCAACGGAACATCTTGCATCAGCCCTTGCATCCGACGAATGTAACCGTTCACCCTGGCCGCTCTCGCAACCCGAAGCGTCGGCGCTACGGTTCTGCGCCGTGAGCGATGCGGTGGCCGTTGAACCCGAACCCACACCACACGTCCGCCCCAACTGGGCGCCGCTCACGCTCGCCGCCTTCGTCGCCCTGGTTATCTGTTCCAACATCGCCAGTGCTGTGTGGGCTCGGTGGGTCAACACCAATCCCGAAGGCTTGCTCCTTCTGTCGTCACGGAACCGATATCTCGCGCTCACTCTTGCCGCCGGTGTCTCGCTCCCGTTCTATGTCGCCATCGGATTTCTTCGCATCGGCTCCGTATTTATCGTGTGCCACCTCGTCGGCCGCGCCTATCGCGATGACGTTGCCGGGTGGTTCACCAAGTACCTCGGTATGACCAAGGAATCGATCTTTGCGTTCGAACGAGGTTTCGACAAGGCCGAGTGGGCACTGATCCCATTCTTCGCCGGATCAAACATCGTTGCGGCGCTGAGCGGAGTACGTCAGACGCCGCCGATCAAGTTGGTCTCGTTGTTGGCCATCGGCATTGCCGGTCGGCTGGCGTTGATGTGGTGGCTGGCACGGACCTTCGAGGACCAACTCGTCGACTTCCTCGGCTTCCTGCAGCGTTACCAATGGTGGGCAGTCGGCATCTCAGTCGGTCTAGTCCTCCTCGTCAACGCCCGCAACCTTCGCCGCTAACCGATCCGGTACACAGTTGGCCGTGTCTCAAGTCACTCTCGGCGGCAACCTCGGCAACATTTCGAGCGCTGACCTCGTCGGTCAGAACGTTGTTCTCAACATTTTCCCAAGCGTCGACACACCCACGTGCGCCACGAGCGTTCGCACATTCAATGAACGCGCCGCTGGTCTCGACAACACCGTCGTCCTCCGTGTGTCCGCTGACCTGCCATTCGCCCAGGGCCGCTTCTGCGGCGCCGAAGGCATCGCGAATGCGAAGACCGCGTTGACCTTCAAGTCGAGCTTTGGCGACGATTACGGCGTCAACCTCGTCGACGGCAAGCTCGCTGGCGTTCTCGCCCGCGCCGTGGTCGTCGTCGGCCCAAATGGCAACGTGAAGCACACCGAGCTCGTCGGCGAAATCGCCCAAGAACCCAACTACGACGAAGCGCTCGGCGCACTCTGATCAGCACATCCTGATCAATTTGGCGTAGGCATGTGAATCTTGCTCACTCTGTGCGTAGCGAACACATGCCTTCGTCGCGCTCGGCGTTAGTCGAGGTACGAGTCGAGACTTAGGACAAGACCGGGTCGCGCGTGGATCTGCTTGCAGGCGAGCACGACGCCGGGCATGAAGCTTGAACGGTCGTAGCTGTCTTGGCGGATCGTCAACGTCTGGCCCTCGGCGCCCAGGATGACTTCCTGATGCGCCACCATCCCCTCCATCCGCACCGAGTGAGCCCGGATGTTGCGTGGCCCCGCTCCCCCACGGGCCCCGGGGTAGATCTCGATCTCCGTCGGATCGCTCACGAAGTCCGTGTCTCGCGCCGCGGCCATTCGCTCGATCGTTTTCACTGCTGTGCCAGACGGTGCGTCGATCTTTCGCATGTGGTGCAGTTCGATCACTTCTGCGGTGTCGAACCAGGGCGCGGCCATCTCGGCGAAACGCATCATCAGCACCGCAGAGATCGCGAAGTTCGGCGCGATCAGGCAATTCGGCCCATCAGCAGCGCCGAAGGTCGTTTCAAACAACACCAAATCGTCATCGGTGAATCCGGTCGTCCCCACAACGGCATGGATGCCGTGCATGCCAAGCCAGGGCAGCGTCGTCCGTGCCGACTCTGCGACGGTGAAGTCGACAACCACGTCGCACTCGGCATCGGCAAAGGCCTGCAGCTGCTCAGCGACGACCACGTCGTTGATCTCCTCACCGGCTCCGTGGCGGTCGACCGCGGCCACCAACGTGAGGTCGGCATCGGCCGTCACCGCAGCACACACCGCCCGCCCCATCTGACCCACCGCTCCATTGACACCAACACGCATCCCCCCATCATCGCAGACCTCCCGAAAAATGATGGATCAACATCGGTCAGCGACGCTTTTCCAACAAATTTCCGCCGTTGGGCCCGACCCCCACCCAAACGTGTAGGAAAAGCGTCGCCCGGCGCACATTCCTCAGCATTTTTCGGCTCTGACTCGGGCTTGGGCTGGCGTGTCGGGTGGGGGCACGGCGTCCGAAAACGGCGAAGGACGCCGCGGCGCTGGGCCACGGCGTCCTTCAGATGTTCAGCGTCGTGCTGAGTGATCAGCGATGACGACGACGTGCGCCGCCACCACCACCGCCACGACGGTTGCCGCCGTCGCGCTCGGCGGGGCGTTCGCCCTTCGGACCGAGGTCACCAAGCTCACCAGCGAGTTCAGCATCGAAGCTGTCTTCGAAGCTGACCTCGACAATGTCGCTCGCTGTGTCAGCTGTGTCAGCGGTGTCAGCTGCCGAAGCGCTGTCACGGCCACCATCGCGTGAGCCACGATCGCTGCGCTCGCGACGCGGCGGACGATCGTCGCGGTCACGGCCACCGCCGCCACCGCCCGAGCCGCTCGTGGCGCCCTCGGGGATCTCGAGCTCTTCGGAGAGCATCAGGCTGACCTTGCCCTTGTCGTCGATCTCTTCGACCTTGACCTTGACGACCTGGCCGAGTTCGAGCACGTCGTCGACCGAGTTGATGCGCTTGCCGCCACCCATCTTCGAGATGTGCAGCAGGCCGTCACGACCCGGGAGGATGTTGACGAATGCACCGAACTTGGTGATGTTGACGACCCGTCCGTCGTACTCCTTGTCAAGTTCAGCCTTCGGCGGATCGACGATGTTGAGGATTGCCGTCTTGGCCTCCTCCATCCGCCATGCCTCGACCGCACCGATGGTGACGATGCCGCGGGCACCATCGTCATCGACGCCGATGTCGGCTCCGGTCTCCTGCTGGATCGTGTTGATGACCTTGCCCTTCGGGCCGATGACTTCGCCAACCTTGTCGAGCGGGATGTAGATCGTGCTGATCTTCGGTGCCGTCTCGGCAATCTCGTCACGGGTCGCCGGGAGGCACTCGTTCATCACTTCGAGGATCTCGAGGCGAGCAACGCGAGCCTGGGCCAGTGCTGCGGACAGCACGTCGGCGGGGATGCCGTCGATCTTCGTGTCGAGCTGAAGGGCCGTGATGGCGTCTTCGGTACCAGCGACCTTGAAGTCCATATCGCCCATGGCGTCTTCAGCACCAAGGATGTCGGTGAGCGTGACGTACTTGCCGTCCTCGTAGATGAGGCCCATGGCGATTCCGGAGACGTGGCTCCGGACCGGCACGCCGGCGTCCATCAACGAGAGGCTGGAGGCACACACCGAACCCATCGAAGTCGAGCCATTGGAGGCCATGACTTCGGAGACGAGGCGCAGCGTGTACGCGAAGTCTTCCTGGTTCGGGATGGTCGGTATGACCGCGCGAGCAGCGAGGGCTCCGTGGCCGATTTCGCGACGCTTCGGCGAACCGACGCGGCCGGTCTCGCCATTGGCCCATGGCGGCATGTTGTAGTGGTGCAGGTAACGCTTCGTGTCGTTCGGTGACAGCGAGTCGATCATCTGGTTCATCCGCGGCATCGCCATCGTGAGAACGTTCATGACCTGGGTCTCGCCACGCTGGAACAGGCCAGAGCCATGTGCGCTTGCGAGCACGCCGACTTCGGCGCTGACCGCACGGAGGTCAGCCGGGCCACGACCGTCGATGCGAACACCTTCGTCGAGCACGCGGCGACGCACCATCTTCTTCATGAGGGAGCGAACCGCTTCCTTGACCATCTTGGCCTGGCCGGGGAATTCCCCGTCATCACCACAGAGCTGGGAGACACAGTCAGCAGCGACGGCGTCAACAGCGGCATTGCGCTCACCCTTGCCGGCAATCTTGACGGCTGGGGCCATGCCCTCGGCACCGATCTTCTCGACAGCGTCGAAGATCTCCGGGGTGTAGTCGAGGACCGGGGTCCACGACATCGGCTCGATCGGGCCGTGGGTCGCAATGACCGAGGCGACGAGCTGACGCTGGAGTGCGATCGACTCCTTGATCCACACCTTGCAGGCCTGGAGGGCGTCGCCGAGCACTTCTTCGGTGACCTTCTTGGCACCGTCGTCGTAGTAGTAGAACGCGTTCTCGGATCCACCGGCTTCAACCATCATTACAGCGACATCGCCGTCTTCCAGCTCGCGGCCGGCGATGACGATCTCGAAGGTGCCGTTCTCGGACTCTTCGTAAGTCGGATGCGGGATCCACTCGCCTTCCTGGCTGTAAGCCATGCGGACAGTACCGAGCGGGCCGTCGAACGGGATGCCGGAGATCATCAGCGCAGCGGAAGCAGCGTTGATCGACAGCACATCATGCGGGTTTTCCTGGTCGGCGCCGATGACGGTTGTGACGACCTGCGTCTCATGGCGGAACCCGTCGGGGAACGACGGCCGCAGCGGCCGGTCGGTGAGGCGACAGGTGAGGATGGCATCCTCGGTCGGGCGTCCTTCACGGCGGAAGAACGAGCCGGGGATCTTGCCGGCGGCGTAGGCGCGCTCTTCGACGTCGACGGTCAACGGGAAGAAGTCCATGCCTTCGCGCACGTTCTTCGCGGCGTTGGCCGTGGTCAGAACTTGTGTTGCACCGATCGATGCCACAACGGCACCCATAGAGTTGGGGGCAAACCTGCCCGTTTCCAAGGTGAGTGTCTTATCGGTTCCGGAAATCGGACCGGACACGGTAATTGCTTCAGCCACAAGGGCTCCTTTCGATCACGCGACACCCTGCCGCGTGGCTTCTGATCGGAGGAAGAACCGGTTCCCAGGCCTGACCCGAGATCGACGGTTTGAAATCAAAGACTCCACACGACACCTCGGAGTCATCGACCGGCAACAAGCGCCAGAACTCCGTCGACCGGGCGATCCGGTCAAGCACAGTGTACCCAATGTCGAGGGTTTCAAACGGATACCCAGAAAACGCAAAACGGCTACCCACCGAAGCGGGCAGCCGTTTCAACGCAGAATTCGGACCGACTACCTTCTCAAGCCGAGGTCGGCGACGATCTTGCGGTAGCGCTCGACGTCAATGCCCTTGACGTAATCCAGCATGCGACGACGCTTGCCGACGATCATGAGCAGTCCACGACGGCTGTGGTGATCCTTCTTATGCATCTTCAGGTGCTCTGTGAGGTGGGTGATGCGCTCGGTCATGAGCGCAATCTGCACCTCGGGCGACCCGGTGTCGGAGTCGTGAATCTTGTTCTTGCCAATGGTCTCAGCCTTGTTGGGCATGGAGATCTGCCTTCCGTGATCGTTGGAGGTCGCAACCGTCCCGGAGATCGGGACACCTGCATCGCGCCCACGCCGGAGCCTGAACGGACTGCGCTATCCTACGGCTGGCGATCCGTCCTGCAACCCAGGCGGGCTGGATCAGCTCCGACGACGAGGTAGCGAGACGCAGTTATCGGAGTAACTGGCTGGCGTGGGCGGTATCGAGGTCCAGCTGTTCTTTGAGCGCTTCGATGCCATCAAACTTGCGCTCACTGCGCAAGAAGTGCGTGAACTTGACCCGGGCCTGCTCGCCGTACAGGTCGTCGTCAAAGTCGAGGAGGTGGGCCTCGAGGAGTGAGCTGTCGGCGTGTTCGTAGAACGTCGGGCGGCGCCCCAAGTTAATCGCGCACGGATACGACTCGCCGGACGGGCGCTCATACCAGCCGGCATACACGCCGTCGGCTGGAAGCGAGATCGTGTTCGGTACTTCGACGTTGGCCGTCGGAAAGCCGAGCAATCGGCCGCGCTGATCTCCAGTGACGACCGAGCCGCGTGCTTCGAAGACATGGCCGAGCATCTCGTTGGCCCGTGTCACATCGCCGCCAGCGAGCGCACGGCGGATGGCGGTGCTACTCACTGGTTCGCCCACTCCGTCGACTCGCGGGAGTAGTTCTAGCGGCTCCACGTCGAAGTCTTTTTCAGCACCGAGCTTTCGCAGCAAGTCGACATTGCCATCGCGATGACGGCCGAAGTGGAAGTCTTCACCCACAACGATGAGTTGGGTGTCGAGGCACCGTACGAAGACTCGGTCGACGAATGACTGAGGGCTTTCGGCGGCCTGTTCGTCGTTGAACGGCACGACAATGACGGCGTCGATACCAGTTGCTTCCAACAGCTCCATCTTTTGATCGGGCGCGGTAAGCAGGAGCGGCGCTGACTCGGGTCGCACCACAGACGCGGGGTGACGGTCGAACGTAACAACCGCTGATCGAGCGCCGAGATCCGCCGCTTGCTGGCGAACGTGCGAGATGACGGCCTGGTGGCCGAGATGTACCCCGTCGTAGGCGCCGATCGTGATAACCGTGCGTTCGCCGGGGAACGCAGGCAACGACTGGTCGGTGATGATCTGCACAGTGCAGACGCTACCTGTGGCAACCCACGCGGAGCCATTCGAGGACAGGGGAAGACCGCGTTGGATCAGTTCTGTGGCACAACGACGGCTGGCTTCGCTTCGCCACCGAAGGCCTCGTACACCGCCACCAACAACCCGTCCGGGTCGAACAGCGCCCACGGGCCATCTCCCTCGAATGCTGGAAGCACGCGGCCATTAGCCACCAGGTCAGCAAGGTCGCGGGTGATGTCGATGCGATCGAGTGTCCGCACTGCCTCCTCGACAGGGAGCAGCTCACAGTGATCGGGTGCCTGCGCCTCGCCGATCGTGAAGCGCCCCACGGCCGTGCGCCGAAGGTTTCGCAGGTGAGCTCCGCCGCCGAGCAGCGTTCCCAGATCGGCAGCAAGTGTCCGAATGTAGGTTCCCGATGAACACTCCACCGCTGCCAGGAACACGTGTGGCTCGTCGGTGGGCATCAGTTGGAACGAGTAGATGGTGACCGGCCGCGGCGGACGATCAACCTCGATGCCCTCACGTGCGAGTTCATGGAGGCGCTTGCCGTCGATCTTGATTGCGGACACCATCGGCGGAATCTGCTCGATGGCCCCAACGAAATGCGCAGCCACGATCAACTGCGCATCTTCCAACGTCACGCCAGCCATGTCGTGGGTGGCGGTGATCTCACCGTCGGCATCGAGCGTGTTCGTCTCAGTTCCCAGCACGATTTCACCGAGATACGCCTTCTTGGTCTTCTCGACGAAGCGCAACAGTTTGGTTGCCTTACCGACAGCAACGACGAGCACACCGGTGGCACTCGGGTCGAGCGTGCCGCCATGGCCAACCTGGCGTTCGTTGAAACGTCGGCGGAGCGTCCCGACGACGTCGTGACTTGTGACCCCGGTTGGCTTGTCGACCACGGCAATCCCGTGAGTGGTCGCTGGCTTCTTGCGTGCCATGTTGAAGTACCGGTGGCGTCAGTCGGTGGCTTCGGGTGATCGGTAGCTGTCGCGCTCGCGATCAGCCCGGAGGATGGTGTCGATGCGTTCCGCGGAGCGAATCACGATGTCGGGTTGAAAGCTGAGAATCGGGGTCTTCTTCGCTTTGATCTGGCGGGCAATTGCTGCCTGCAGTCGGACTCGATGTTCGTCGAGAGCGATCACAATCTCGTCATCTCCATCTTCGCCGGTCAACGAGTCGAAGAAGACAATGGCGCGATTGAGCTCTGGATCGACGTCGATCGAGGTGATGGTCACGAAGGCAAGTCGTTCGTCATCGAGACGCACGAGGTCTTCGGCGATGATCTCGCGCAGCGTCTCGCCCACGCGTGCACTGCGCGGATACTTCGGACCGCCGCTGTTGCGGCCACGTCGTTGTGCCATGTCGTTCCTTCAATCTCTGGAGTTACCTTGGGGTCGGGACCAAACGTAACTGGAGTTACTTTGGGGTCGGGACCAAACGAAACGGATCAGGTGTAGTCGGGGGCTGCTCGGTTTGAGCGCTTCAGTTCGGCAACGCCGGACGTTGCCAGTTTCTCGATGGCGTCCCACAGTTCGGATGCTTCCTCGCCCTTCGGTGCCTTCGAGATGACCGGACCGAAGAAACTGCCTTCGCGATCAGAACCCGGTCGGAACGTGAGGATCGGGGTCCCGACGTCCTTCCCCGCGCGGCTGAGCGCCAACTCGGTGTCGGCTCGTAGGTAGACGTCGTGGCTGTCGTCGTCAGCGTCACTCAGATAGGCCGCCGAGAATCCGGACTCATCGAGCACTGCTTCGAGAAAGGCCTCGTTGTCGGCACGCGCTTCGTCACGCCGGTTGTTCAGATGCAGCGCCTCTCCGAGCGCGGTGTACCACGCGCCAACCGCCTCGCCGTCTTCCTGCAGTCGGATTGCGTTTGCGATGCGGAGGCCTTTGTGGCCGAGATAGTGACCCGCCCGATACTGCGGCGTGTACCAGTCCGCCTTGAGGTCCGCGTTGAGGATCCACAACGAGATGAATCGCCAGTCCACCTCGTACGAGCGTTGTTGTTGCACATCCACCACCCAACGGGAGGTGATCCAGGCCCAAGGTCAAACGGGATCCCAGAAAAAGTCGAGATCCGGCTGCTTTGTCGCGTCGGGGTGAGCCATGCAACGAACCTATCGAGGAAGTGGAAAACCGAGCTGTCTCCGAAGTGAGAAAACTCAGCCCGGCGATTGCTTACTGACGGCCTGAGCCGTCAGCTTCTCGAAATCTCTTGGTCTTCGAAGGTCTCGATGATGTCGCCCGGCTTCAAGTCCTGGAAATCGTCGAGTCCGATACCGCACTCGAATCCGTCGCGGACTTCGCGGACATCGTCCTTGAAGCGACGCAGGGTGGCAATGGCACCCTTCCAGATGATCGTGCCGTTGCGGAGGAAACGAACCTTCGACCCGCGAGTGATGACGCCTGACTGCACCATGCAACCCGCAATGGCACCCTGCTTCGGAACCCGGAAGATCTCGCGGACTTCGGCTTCGCCAGTGACCACTTCTTCGAACTCGGGATCGAGCATGCCGATCATCGCCTGCTCGATGTCTTCGAGCAGCTTGTAGATGATCTCGTACGTACGGATCTCGACTTCTTCCTGCTCGGCCAGCTTGCGGGCCTTGCCGTCCGGACGGACGTTGAAGCCGAGGATCGTCGAGTTGGTCGTGTTGGCCAACGAGATGTCGTTCTCGGTGATGCCGCCGACAGCTCGGTGCACGAACTGCAGGTCGACTTCCTCACGCTCGAGGCGACGCATCGCCTCGGTGACCGCTTCGAGCGATCCCTGCACGTCGGCCTTCAGGATGATGTTGAGCGATGCCTTCTCGCCCGACTGAATCTGAGCAAACAGGTCCTCAAGCTTCGTGCCGGTCTTGACCCGGCTGTCTTCACGCAGATGACGGGCCTTGAGACGAATGGCGCGAGCCTCGCCGACGGCCTGAGCGACCTTCGGATTGGGTGCCGAACGGAACTCGTCGCCGGCTTCTGGGACGTCGGACAGACCGAGCACCTGGACCGGCGTGGACGGACCTGCGGTCTTGACCTGCTCGCCCTTGTCGTTGATCATCGCTCGGACCTTGCCCCAAGCACCGCCGGCCACGATTGGGTCGCCGACCTTGAGGGTGCCCTTGTCGATGAGGATCGTGGCGACTGGGCCACGGCCCTTATCGAGCTGCGCCTCGATGACGATGCCTTTGGCCCGACCATTCGGGTTGGCCTGCAAGTCTTCGAGTTCGGCAACGACTTGAAGCTGCTCGATCATCTCGTCGACGCCAATGCCCTTGAGTGCCGACATCTCGACGACGATCGTGTCACCGCCCCACGACTCGGGAACGAGTTCGTACTCGGCGAGCTGAGTCAGCACGCGTTGTGGGTCAGCGTTGTCCTTGTCGATCTTGTTGACTGCCACCACGATCGGCACGTCGGCCGCCCGTGCGTGGTTGATCGCCTCGATCGTCTGCGGCATCAAGCCGTCGTCGGCCGCGACCATCAGCACAACGATGTCGGTCGCATCGGCACCGCGAGCACGCATCTGCGTGAACGCAGCGTGGCCTGGGGTGTCGAGGAACGTGACTGAACCGTTCTCATTGGTGACGGTGTAGGCACCGATGTGCTGGGTGATGCCACCGGCTTCACCGTCGACAACATTGGCACCGCGGATGTGGTCGAGCAGGGTGGTTTTACCGTGGTCGACGTGGCCCATGACCGTGATGACCGGCGGGCGAGGCTCGAGGTCCTCTTCGTCGTCGGAGTCGTCGAACAACTTCTGCAGCTCGACTTCTTCCTGCTGGCCAGGCTCAACAAGCAGAATCTCGGCGCCGACTTCGAGCGCGAAGAGCTCCATCTGCTCGTCCGCAAGAGTCATCGTCGCCGTAACCATCTCACCGTTGTTCAGCAAGAAACGCAGAACGTCAGCGGAGGTGCGGTTCAGCTTGGGACCAAACTCCTGCGCCGAGACGCCGCGCTCGATGACAATTTCGCCCTCGGGAACGGGGACGTCAGATGACGTGTATCCCATGTCCTGCGGCTGCAGGTCGTCCTGGTCGCGACGACGGCGGCGACGGCCGGTACGACGCGGGGGCCTGCGCTGACCGCTGGGCCGGTTGCCCGGACCACGACCAGGACCGCCACCGGGGCCGCCACCGGGACGAGCGGCACCAGGGCCACCACCGGGACGAGGGGTATAGCCACCTGCGCGACCGCCAGGACGAGTGTTTGAACCAGGCTGCGGACGCGCCGACCCTGGCGGCGGCGGAATGACCTTGCCGCTGGGCGACACCGGACGGCCGGGTGGGGGCGGAACAGCCTTACCGCTTGGAGAGACGGGCCGAACCGGAGCGGGCGGCGCTCCAGCGGCGGCAGCTTCGGGTGCGACCGACCCAGGGGCGGGCTCGGGCGGACGGCCGTCCGCGTCGGGGCGTGCACTCGAGATCACGCGTGCGGCGGGCTCGGCGGCAACAGGAGCCGAACGTGGCTCTGGCTTAGGCTCAGGCGGCGCCGGTGCAGCAGCCGGAGTCGCAGCGACTGTCGGCGACTTGCCGACGGGAAGCAGACCTTCCGCAGCTGCAACGACAGCATCGGCAGCGCTCATCGGCTTCGGCGCAACCGGCTTCGGCACAGGAGGAGGTGTCGGCGCAGGCTCAGGGGCTGCTGCGACTGGTTCGGCCGCTGGTGCTGGCGCCGGCTCCGGGGTGGGCTCCGCTGCAACGACAGGGACCTCAGGATCGGCCGGCGCTTCGACAGCCGCTGGAGCGTCGGTCTCGGCAGGCTGGTCGGGAGTGGCGTTCCCGTCGGACGTCGCCTCGGAGGACTCGTCCTCGGCAGGCTTCGGCTTGGCCGGTGCCTTCTTCGCCGCGGCCTTCTTCTTCGCCGCGGCCTTCTTCTTGGCCGGCGCCTTCTTCGCCGCGGTCTTCTTGACCGCCGTGGGCTCTTCGGGCTGTTCGTCGCGCGTCAACCCGTCGCGCTGAGCGCGTCGGGTCACCATGTCGGAGTATGCCTCAGCGAGTGAGGACGAAGGCCCCTTCGCGGCAACACCGAGTACGCCACAGAGGTCAAGGACCTCCTGGTTTGTCATCCCGAGCTCTTTAGCCAGCTCGTGGATTCTGATCTTCTTTGCTGCCACGCTTCGATTCAACCTTTCCCAGTCGGGATTCCCTCGCCGATGTGCCAATCAATGCACATCGCACCGGCGTCACAAGTGGCCGGTGTGTCTTCTGATGTTCGTAATGTCGTCAGCACCGATGTCGGTGCGCCATGCCCGAGCGAATGCTCGCTTGGTGATTGCGGTCTCGAGACACTCCCCCGCAACCTGACGTTCTGTTGTCTTGTCTGCGCAGATCCACGCACCTCGTCCGCGACTAGGGCCATCGATCTCAATATCACCTGCGGCGTTCGTAATCCGCACGAGAGCGGACTGCGGGCGCTGCGTGCGACAGCCGATGCAGCTGCGAACAGGCTCGTGGTGCTCAGTCGTTTGCCTCACTGCTCGTCTCGGTGTCGGCTGCCTCGTCGGCCTCCGCTTTCTCGTCAACTGCTGCTTCGGTGCCGGCTGCAGGTACTTCGACGGCTGCACCATCTGCGACTACCGCGTCAGCAACGTCGTCATCATACGTGTCATCAGAGCCGCCCGCCGGTGAGAAACCGGCGCCTTCGGCGGCATCGATCGAACGGAACCACAACTCGGCCTTGGTCTGGTCGTAGTAGCGCGAGCCGGGCACGTGATACAGATCCGAGTCCTCATTGGCCTTGATTTCAAAGCCGGGCGGCACCTGATCAGGATCGGACATCGGCCGCACAGAACCGGCCCACGGACCGGCTACGAGCTCTTCGGTGACCTCAGGAACCTCAGCTTCGGCTTGTGCCGCTTTGACTTCTGCCTCTGCCGCTTGCTTGTTCCACTCAGATTCTGAGATGACGCTGCCATCGGCTGCGTGCCACTCGTTCTCACCGGACTCAGGGTTCGGTCGCCATTCACCCACGGCGTACTCGACGTCGGAATCACGCCCATGGCTCGCCGGAATGCCCTCAGCGAGCTGTGTCTCGGAACGAATGTCGACGCGCACCCCGGTGAGGCGGGCAGAAAGTCGAGCGTTCTGACCTTCGCGGCCGATGGCCAGGCTGAGCTGGTGATCGGGAACGATGACGTCAGCGGCAGTGCCGTCGTCGGAGATATTGACCTGGGTGACCTTGGCCGGCGACAGTGCCTTCGCAACAAAGTCGGCGAGGTCCTCGCTGAACGGGACGATGTCGATCTTCTCGCCGCGCATCTCGTTGACGACCATCCGGACGCGGCCGCCACGGGCACCCACGCACGCACCGACCGGATCGACGTTGTGGTCGTTCGACCAGACGGCGATCTTGGTGCGGTGGCCGGGTTCACGGGCGCAGGCCTTGATCTCGACGATGCCCTCGGCGATCTCGGGGACTTCGAGTTCGAACAAACGCTTGATGAGACCCGGGTGCGTTCGAGACACAACGATTTGGGGGCCCTTGGGCGTCCGGCGGACTTCGACGATGTACGCCTTCTGACGGTCACCTTGCGCAGGACGCTCGAACGGAACCTGCTCGGCCTGCGGGAGGAGCGCCTCGGCACGACCCAGGTCGAGCAGCGTGTAGCGCGCATCGGTGCGCTGAATGATGCCGGTGACGATGTCGCCCTCGCGGTTCGCGTACTCCTCGAACTTGCGGTCCGACTCGACTTCGCGAATGCGCTGGCTCATCACCTGACGGAAGGTCATGGCCGCGATGCGACCCATCTCTTCTTTGCGTGGCGTGTCGTCTCGCTCGTTGACCCAGTTGCCGTCTTCATCGACGTCATAGGCGATGAAGGAGAACTCCATCGTCTCAGGGTTGACCTCGACGACCACTTCGTCGGCGGCATCGTCGCGACGCTTGTACGCCGACGCGAGCGCGTCGACCAGCACGTGCAGCAATGCTTCTTCGGAGAGGCCCTTTTCTTGGGCCAACATTCCGATGGCTTCACTCATGTCCATGTTGGTCATGACGACTGCTTCTCCTTGTTCGATTGTGGGAGGTGTGATTCTGGTGCCGTCGAGTCGGCCTTGTTCGAGCTCGCCTGTTTCGATGCCGCAGGCTGCTTCGCATTGGGACTCTTCGACTGCTGCGACTTCTTGGACGCGCTCTTCTTCGGTGCGTTGGGCTTGGGAGCCGGACCCCACTCGAAGACGGTGCGCGCTTTGTCGACACCATCGAGATCGAAGGTGGTCTCGGTGCCGTCGTCGAGCAACAGCGTCGCGCTGGAATCGGTGGCTGATATCAACTGCCCGTCGACGCGCCGCGGATCGGCGTTGGGATCGCGGAAGCGCACGGTGATGTCTTTGCCAACCTCACGCTGAAAGTGAGCTGGTGTGCGGAGTTGACGTTCGAGTCCGGGGCTGGTGATTTCGAGCGTGAACCTGGTGCTGATCGGATCCTCGTGATCGATCTCGCGTGAGATCAGGCGAGTGGCGAGCGACAGATTGTCCAGCGTGATGCCGCCGTCGGAACCGGCGTAGGTATCAAGCGTGACGCGGACAGTGACGCCACGCCGTTCGATGTCGTAGACATCAAGATCGAGGTCAGAGGCGATGGGCTCGACAATCTCTCGCACTCGTGCGAGTTCACTGCTTTCGGTCATATCGATCTGCCTCCTCTCCGCTTCGATCTTCTGCTTTGGTCTGCCGCGTTCTGTGTCCGTTCAAGAAACAAGGCGTGAGGCAAAGCCCCACGCCTTGGTCACGAACCAAATTGCGAACCTCGATCGTAGCAGGGTCTGCACAGTTTCGTGAGAGGGCCCGACGTGCGGTCGCGTTGCAGCCGCAGCAGCCGCTGCCGCCGTGGAGACTGGCCAATTCCGACTGCATCACCAACTCGACGCCGCGCGACGTGAACCCGGTCGGCCGGTCGCAAGCCGGTAGCTTCATCCCGTGCATCGGATGTCGAACTTGTTCATACGAACCCTGCGTGACGACCCGTCGGACGCCGAGGTGCCAAGCCACCGCCTCCTTGTCCGCGCGGGCTACATCAGGCGATCTGCTCCGGGTGGATTCAGCTGGCTGCCCCTCGGCTACGAAGTGTTCCGCAATGTCGAGCGCATCGTGCGCGAGGAGATGAACGCCGCAGGCTTTCAAGAAGTCCACTTTCCAGCCTTGTTGCCGATTGAGCCGTACCAAGCGACGAATCGCTACGAGGAGTACGGCCCGAACCTGTTCCGGCTCCAGGACCGACACGGCGCGGACTTTCTGTTGGCTCCCACACACGAGGAGATGTTCACCCTCACGGTCAAGGATCTCTACAGCTCGTATCGAGATCTACCGCTGGTGATCTATCAAATCCAGACCAAATTCCGCGACGAGGTTCGCCCGCGCGCTGGCCTGCTGCGCACCCGAGAGTTTTCGATGAAGGACTCCTACAGCTTCGATCTCGACGATGCCGGCTTGCAGGCGTCATACCGGGCACACCGTGCGGCCTACATCAAATTGTTCGAACGGCTCGAGCTGCCGTACGTCATCGTTTCGGCACTGTCCGGGGCGATGGGCGGCTCAGCGTCCGAAGAATTCCTCGCTCCACTCCCGGTCGGCGAGGACACCTTTATTCGCTGTACATCGTGCGATTTCGCCGCCAACGTCGAGGCCGTCCACACGCCGGTCCCGAAGGCGCGATCGCTCGACGGCCTGTCAGCAGCCGCCGTGCACGACACTCCGAAGACGCCCACCATTGCGACTCTCGTCGACTATGTCAACGGTGACTCGGCGTTGCGTCATCCCGAGCGCGACTGGACCGCTGCCGACACCTTGAAGAACGTCGTCGTCAATGTCAAGCATCCCGACGGCACGGTTGAACCCCTTGCAGTCGGCATCGAGGGTCACCGCGAGGTGGACATGAAACGCCTCGGAGCGCAAGTCGAGCCGGCAGAGGTCGAGCCGTTCAGCGAGGATGACTTCAAGAAGTACCCGTCGCTGAAGAAGGGCTACATCGGCCCAGGCGTCCTTGGGGCCAACAACGAGTCGGCTATTCGATACCTCCTCGATCCGCGCATCGTCGATGGGACGCAGTGGATCACGGGCGCCGATCAGTACAACCAGCACGTCCTGCACTTGACGGCCGGTCGCGACTTCGTGGGTGACGGAACAATCGAGGCTGCCGAAGTGCTCGATGGCGATACCTGCCCGTCGTGCGGGTCAGACGTCGAGATCGCTCGAGGCATCGAAATCGCACACATCTTCCAACTCGGTACCAAATACGCCGAGGCCCTCGAGCTCACCGTCCGCGACCAGAACGACCAGCCCGTCACCCCCACCATGGGGAGCTACGGCGTCGGCGTCTCGCGCTGTCTTGCAGCGATCGCCGAGGCCACCCTCGACGACAGCCGGCTCTGCTGGCCACGCGAGATCGCCCCAGCC
>ERZ891134.263-NODE-263-length-45318-cov-24.565517_pt1 | contig 45318 bp, 38 predicted proteins | sample MGYA00520888_ERZ891134 | MGnify/ENA primary metagenome ERZ891134 (study PRJEB32303, sample SAMEA104408692) | aquatic metagenome | biome: Brackish water; feature: Coastal; material: water | place: Baltic Sea | collected 2014-10-23 | depth 10 m ... | reverse complement strand
CCTATAGCGTCTGATAATTCTGCATTACCAGTTTCATTATAAACGTAATCAGCTATTTCATCTGCAAACATTGTAGCAATTAAACCAGGTACACCACGCTTTAGCATACCCATACCAATTCCACTTGCAAATCCTAATAGGCTCTTACCGCCGAATAAACTACCTCCGCCTGCAGGTGCACTTGCTGGTGCGGCTCCACCACGAACTGATGCTTCTCTTTTTTCTTCTCGTTCAGAGCTATCGTTTTCAGATAATTCACGCAAGAATAAAGAAAAATTCGTATTGAGTTGATCAATAGATTTTGTCTGAGCTTCTGCTTGGTCGTTCGAAGCATCTAATTTTGCACTGACATCAGCTAGTGTAGCCATATTATCCTCGTTGTTGTTGTGCTTGTTCTTTTTCTTTCAAATCTTCAATTAGCATTGTAATATAAATCTCCCTCTCCCACGGTATCATAGTGTCAAGGTCATATAACGAATAATGAAAATTCTGTAGTAACTGAAAGTTTACTCTAAAAAAGTTCTCGAGACTATCATGTGAGAGGTTTATTAAAAAAAATCATCAAGCCCTTTCAGTGTTTTTTTGTTTTCTTTTTCACATGCCGTACACACAAATTCAATATCTGCAGATACTGAAGGAATTGTTTCAACCCAAGTTGTAATCATTTCAAATTGGCTTGTAGATAATGATTCAATAAATCCTAATACTTCTTCAGGAGATTCATCACTAATCTTAATTACTTCGTCTTCTGTCATTACAGAATCTAAACATGACACAACGAGATCCATCATTCGATCTGTAGAGCTTCTACCTTCTTTGAAAAACGTAGCACTCTTCATAAAGTAGTCATATGTAGGATGACGAAGCTTTACAGAAATTTCATCATTAAGTTTTACTGTATCAGTTTCTTTTTTGTTCTGTACTTCGATTGCATCTAAATTAACTTTTACATCATTATATTCTTCACACGATTCGCATGCTACTTTAATGTCTGCAGACTCTCCAACAGATTTTGCCCTGATTTTGGTAAACATATAGTCTACATCATAAGTAGTTAATTTATTATAATCAATTTCTTCAGATATACATGCATGTATTGTATCTAGAATTGCTTTTAAAATTTCTTTTTTATCTTGAGATTCATATCCTAACATCAGTACTTTTTGCTCTTTCACCAAGAAAGGGCGAAAGCGTACTGTTTCATTAAGAGATGGTATAACTAAATCATACTTTGGTATTTCATTCAACTTCGGTAGTGCCATTTATTTCTCCTATAACCCAAGGCTTCCCAGTCCAGCAGACGCTGAGATCCAACCTTGGCCACCTTCGGTATTTATCCAATTCGTATAAGATATGCCTACAGTTACCTGTACAAGGCCATCTAATTCATTACTTAATTCAATTGCCGAAACAGTAGTAGGGAATGCATCGAGTAATTCAACCGAATATACACTACTACCTCCTAGACCTAAATTGATTTTTATTGGTCCAGCAGAGAGAGTTTTTCCTACTAATGGTCTTCTTAATTGGTGTATCTTAATTGGTTTAGCATAATCTTTTTTATAGAATGCTTCACCAGGAATTTCATTGATTGTTAAGTTTCTCCACTCATCAAAGTATTTAACTACGCCATAATCATTCATACAATAAAATGTCAAAGAAACGGGGTCTGCAATATAACCATATGCTACTTGCTGGTTTTCTGCACCGATGTTTCTTTCGTGTGTAAGAATTCTTTTACCAGGCAACTGAGCTTGAGCGCATAAAAGATTTAAGTCTTCTCCACCCAATAACGAACCAATTTTTTGTAGTAGGCCTGCAAATCCTGTAAGGCCAGGTTTTCCACCTAAGTTTGTGGGTAGCTGTACTAAAAACTGATTTGATCTTGCAAATCCCATTTTTAAAGAGGCAGCAGATTTAAATTGATCGATAGTTGACATTAAATCATCTTCCTTGAATCTTTGTAGACTTTATTGCCACTCGCATTTTGCCAATCGGCTGTCGGTAAAAATGTAGCTATTTCCCACTCAGGGGCGGGTACACGGGCAAATCTACTTTTTACATTACTCAATAAGTAATGCTTATAACATGGTTTAAAGTACCGCATTTTACTCGATGCGTTTAGCATCTTATATGATAATTCAAATTTGGTAGTTTCGTCAAATGATTTATTATTTGTAATATTTAACAGTGCATCTAAGAATTTGGCCCGTAATACAGCAGGTAGATAATGTAAATTCAAACCATAAAATCCACCAGGTGCAGGACCTACAATAATAGCCAATGGGAATTTATCATAATAAGGTAAAGTATCTTTATGTTTGGCATCATAGAAAAACATATTCATTGAACCAACCAGTTGTCTATTCTTTAATTCAAGAGGCTCGCTTTTCATTAGTTCTAAACGATTAAGATTTCGTAGACCTGCTACTCTTTTCTGAAACCAATCACGAGATTGCGCAGTTCGAGGATTAATTCCAGCTCGAAAGGCTTCATATCCAATTTTTTGAAATAGATTACTCATGATTCTATTTATATCACTTTTTCTTCTTTTTACGGTACGGCTGTAATGGTTTAAGTGGTTTTAATTTACCTGGCTGAGGTTTAGGCATGATGCCCATTTTTTGTAAAGTGTTCTCGGTCCATACTTGAAACTCCCATCCTCTGTCACCTGCATAACTATGTGCAGCTTCCCACTTATTCATATTCTTTACATATGTCATTGCCTCAGAGATATATCGTTTTGTCTTACGAGATCCTGTAGGTGGTGCAGTTTCTTTTTCTGGTTTAATTTCAATTAATACCGTTTTTCCATTCTTAAATGTAATTTTAAGATCTACAAAATATCGATGGTATCTTTTATCAACATCATAATAATAAGGCACGACGGTTTCTTCTGAAGACCAAGATTTAATCTCTTCGTTCTTATCACACCACATAAAGGCATACTTTTCCCACATCGATCGATAGACTACTTTGTCGGGATTGCCTTTATACTTTTTAATGTTTGGTTTATATCTTCCAGAATACGCCATAAAACTATATAAATAGATTGTAAAGGATTATGTTTTTATTTATAAGGAAATACTATGTCCGATAGAAGAGATATGCAAGCTAGCTTTGATGGCGCGGTGCAACAACCTGAAGTACAAAAACCAGAAACTACATCCGTTGTAATCAATAAGCCTACACAGACTGAAGCCCAAGGTTCATCGGCAAAATCGTTGAATTTAAAATACCCGTTAGAAAACCAAGATTATTATAAAGCAGGTATTCGCTTTTCTTTATATAGTATAACTCCATATGAAATCGATAAAGAAGCTGCATCACAAATCGCAGACATGCCATTTCTATTTAAATCTAAGAATGTTCAGAAACAAGGTCAAGATTCGACAGTTAAAGATGCAAAAGAAGCTGGATCTGGTGCACCTAATGTGGCTAAAATACAATACGATAACACTGTAGATCCAGGACTTTCATCTGAACGCGAAAAGTCTGAACAAGCTGCAATTAAAACAAATAGAGATTTAAGCTTAAGTCCAAATGATTTAAATCAACATATAACTCTGTATTTCCCACCTAATGTTGCAAACGTTGATACTGTCACATATTCAAATGCAAATCTTGGACCGAGTGGAGCTACAGCTTTAGCCGCGAGTAGAAATGCATCAACTTTGTTGGGATCAGTAACAAAAGGCATTACTGAAGGTGCTGCTGATCTCTTTAATCTTTTGAAAGGTGATGTATTAACACAAGAAGCTGCGCAAGTTGCGGCTACTCGGGCATTTAATAAGTTGCCATCTGGTGGCATACAAAACTTTACGAGAGTTGCACTACAAAAGATTATTAATCCTAATACTCGGTCAATGTTTGAAGGACCAAATATTCGTAAATTTACATTCGTTTTTAAATTGATTGCAACTTCATCGAAAGAAGCAACCGAGATACAAGAAATTGTAAAGAAATTTAGATCAGAAATGTATCCTGAAGCGATTGAAATTGGTGGCTTGCCGATTGGTTATAACTTTCCAAAGATGTTTAAGATTCAGTATCTCTATAATAATGTACGTAATACTAAGTTACCTCAGCCGTTAATGTGTTATCTTGAAAATGCTACGACTACATATAATAGTTCGAGTATGGTGTTTCATGCAGATGGACAACCTACTGAAGTAGATCTATCGTTAACATTTACAGAATTCAGAGCTCTTACAAAGAAAGACATTTTAGAAGGCTCGGCTGCAACAAATGTAGGACCACACTAATGGATTATTTTAAGTATTTCCCAAGAGTAGAATACGTTTTTGGCAATGAAGCCGAAGATATTGGTACAGGTATCGTTGTTACTGAGCTTATTCAGGATATGTCATTATATGTTGATGTCATTGATGAATTAAAAAGAAGTAAAGCGTTTTATTTAAAATACTATATTCAAGAGCACGAAAGACCAGATAATGTGTCGATGAATCTCTATGGATCACCGTCTTATCATTGGACGTTATTCTTAATGAATGACCATCTACGGGAATCTGGTTGGCCATTGTCATTCAGGCAGATGGATAAACAATTAAAAAGAGACTTTCCTCATATTGTAGCAATGACGAAAGACGATCTTACAGGTCACTTCTTTCCTGGTCAAATCGTAGTAGGTCAAAATTCTGGAGCAAGAGGTAGAGTACTACGAAGAAGATTAGATGTTGGTGCTATACACATTGAAAAAATTGGAACAAAAGATTTTAGTCCTATCGAAAGAATAATTTCAAAATCAATTGACGCTATTGGAACACAGTCAATTGATTGTACTACTATGTTTGAATATAAATCTCCTCATCATTATACACAGAATGGTGAAAGAGTAGATATTGATCCTACTGTAGGACCAGGTGCATTACAACTTGAAGTAACAATCGAAGATTATTATCATACACAAAATAATAAATTAAAAGAGATTAATATTATTAAGCCTGATAGTATTCAAGAAGTAGCAGCATTATATCGTAAAGCTGTAGGAAGTTAATATGACCGAACAGCAAGTTTTTCAAAATGATCAGCAGTCGTCTGATTATATTATTGAAAAAGTAGAGTTAAATCATGTTGGCAGGTTTATTGAACCTGTTGACATACCTACGCTTACTTCGGCGATTGAAATCTATGAGCATCTCGATAAGCCTTACTTGTCTGGCAATATTATTCTTACAGACTTTTCAAAAGTATATAATAGAGCCGACTTGCAGGGTGCAGAAAGCCTGACGATTGGACTGAAGAAATCAAAGAATGGCCCTATATACGAAAAGACTTTTATCATTGACTTAGTAGAAACAAAAAAGTTGAATGATAATACCGAAAATATTATGTTGCACCTCACCGAAGAAATTGCATTTAAATCTAATTTATATAATGTAAATAGATCTTATCGTGGTAAACCATCAGACATTGTAGCCAATATTGCTAATCAGTTTTTGAGTAAAGTAGTAAATGTTATTGGAGAAAATAATTATCAAGGCGATATGAATGTTATTGTGCCTAATATGAATCCGCTTGAATCTATGGTTTGGATTAAAAACAGAGCTACAGACAAAGATGGTTATCCGTATTTTCTATTTTCTACACTTTCGAATGATGAATTATATCTTGTAAATCTCAGTGACATATTATCGGCGCCTTCTTTGAATAAGAAAAATCCATATTTTTACGGACAGTCTTCAGCTTCTTCAGAAAGTTTTAAAAGATTTATGATTATACATGACTATAGACATAAAAACGCTGAGAATATGGTACGTCTTATTAAGAAAGGCTTGATTGGAGGTACACACCATTACTATAATACGAATGAAGCACAGGATATAGCAGTTAACTTTAACATTCAAACCGAACTACAAGAGTCTATCGCAGAAAAGAACGACGATCAATCTCAAATGAATGTGGCCGATGATTTCACTTTTGATGATGTAAAACTGCAAGATCATAATGCAAGAGAGATATTTCATATTGCCTCGTCTGGTGCTTATTCAATAGGTAAGGGAACTTATAACTCTTATGATGAAGAAGGAACACAAGGCGGACATAAAAAGAAACTGATAGCGAGTGCATTGAAGAATCTATTAGCGAAGAGCACGATAGAGATTCGGGTTTCAGGTAGAGAGTTTATCGAAGGTACACATTCTGAATCTATTCATTATACAATTGGAAACTCAATTACTCTGATGTTTATGAGTAATATTAATTCTACTTTACAGCATCAAAAGATAGATCCTAAGAAGTCAGGAGATTATATTATATTCCAGGCAAAACATACGTTTGTTGGAGAAAGACATGATTTAACTTTACTTTGTGCAAAAGTTGCCAATCTCAATACCGATGAGTACTCGACTGGAGTCGTAACATGATACCTACTACAGACATTGAATATTATGGTGATCAGAACAGATGGTTTATTGGTACTGTAATTGATATTAACGATCCACTTGAACTCGGACGTATTAAAGTTCGGATATACGGTGTTCATACATCGAATACAATTCATATTTCATTAGGTGATTTACCATGGGCACAGGTCGTATCACCTATTACAGAAGGTGGTAGTAGTGGTATCGGCGCAAATACTGGTATTAAACCGATGGCTCAAGTATTTGGTGTGTTCTTGGATGGTAAAAACTCGCAACTTCCTCTAGTAGTTGGTTCTATTCCAAAGTACGAAGCGATTGATCATGGTGTACCTGAATCAAACTACATACAACAGAAAAATAATTCATATGCGAATGCAAGTAAAGCAGTAATGAATGCTGAATTGGCCAAAGAAATAGATAATGCGAATTTAGTTGGTGCTGACAATAAAGAGAAAGCATATCTTTTCTTTATTTCTGATTTATTGCCAGTACCTTTTGAACCACATCAAGCTGCAGGTATTGTAGGTAATATGATTGTAGAGTCTCGTACTGGAAATGATATTAATCCTGCAGCATTTAATGCTGGTGAGGGTTCATTTGGTATTTGTCAATGGAATCCAGGCTCAGGTAACCCAAGTCGTTATGCTCAGCTAGTTAACTTTGCAAACGATAATAAAATGCCTATAGATAGTTTATATTGTCAACTACAATTTGTAATGCATGAGTTTTATAAGTTCGGTTATCTTGGATTAGAAGAATTACGGGCAACCGAAGACGTTGAATCTGCAGCAGGTGTATTCGAAAGAAAGTTTGAAATACCTGCAGAAGGCACGTCTGCAAAAAGAGTAGCAGAAGCAAAAGTAATATTTAATTTAATGGAATCTGCATAATGGCAATTGATAAAGAACTTGCACGAGTACAGGCTGATCAGGCTATTAACACATTAAGAGCCACAGGTCTAGTACCAGAACAAGACTTACAAATTCTAAATAGAATGGCAACAGTGACAATTGAGGTTGCTGCTGATTTAGAAGAAAAAGGTGGGTTTAAAACTCTCGGTGCATCAGGTGTGACTGGTGAAACAGTTACTGATGGACCAGTGATATCGAGAATTACGAATAACGGTCCTGCAAAAATAGAAAAAACAAATACAAATACACAAGGCCAATCAGATATTACCGGTAAATCTGGAGGCAATGGTCAGTTAACAGTTGCATTAACTCAAAGATCTCCGAAGGCAATTCAAAAAGTACTAAAAGATGTTGTGAAGGCAGATCAAACTACTATTGATAAAGTAAATGCCGAAACATCTTCAGTGCCATCAGTTGTAAAAGAAGCAGTAAAGAAAGATCCTGTAGCAGATTTGAAGAAGTCAGTGAAAGCTGCAACTAAAAAACAACAAGAAGAATTAGGAAATCCTATTGGTTCAGAAGATCCATTTGGTTCTCTTGGTGCTAAGTTTGGTAATATCTTAGGAAGTATTGCTTCGCTCGCTCAAGGTACTGGATCTTTCAAAGAAGTTGGAAAAGCAATTGCTGACAACACATCAGAAGTAACAGATGCTGTAACAGGAGAAAAAAGCTTTTCACGGAATGTAGTTGAACCAACTGGGACTACGAATCTATCAAAGTCTTTAACAAAAGGCGGAAGCTTTGGAGCTTTTGTTTCTTCTCTTGAATCATTAGATATTAAACTTTTGGCCAAGGGATTTGCTGGTAGACATACTAATACTCGTCAATATAAATTTGAACCTGTAAGTTCACAAGAAGAATTCGAATTAGAGATAGCAAATTCGAACAGAGAATTACAGAATATGGTTATTGATTGGTTAGGAAATGCAACTGACGTTTCATTTACAGTAAAAGAATTACATTTGGCTCTTGCCAATTCAATACCAACCGAGACACCTGCGATTGAATCTGGTATACAGCATCATTATATCATTTATTCTGATGGTCAAGTAATTCGTGGTAGGCCAATTGATTTTGAAACTGGTAAATTTAATCCAGAACAAATGCGAGTTGGAGCAATTAATATACAATTGATTGCAGGTTCTACTGAGTCAAAATCAAATCCTCAATGGGAAGAGTTTTTATCACAAGATAGTATAACGCCTGAACAATGGAAATCACTCGATATTCTTATTACAAGTTGGTTCAGAGTAAAACCTGGAGGAGAGGTTCTTTCTATACAAGATATTGATCCACAACAATCAGCACCTGGATTCAGTGGAATTCAATATGTAAAGAAGTTTAATAAAGAAAGTATTTACCAAAATAAGGCGTCTACAACAAAACTTCCACAGAAACGTTCTACTGGTTTATTAGATGTAAAGACAACACCTGCAGAAGTTGTAGAAGAACCAGCACCTAATAATGTGCAAGGAGCTCCTGATCCAAATGTTCCTAAATCATTGGCTGAATTAAAAGAAGCTGTAGTTCCTAAAGATCCGCCGAGTCCTGAAGAAGTAGAAGCAGCAATTGATAAAGCAAATAAAGATATAGACACTGCACTTAGCGAAATAGATAATAAAATGGCAGAAGCTAATAAACTTGGTACAGGATTGCTTGGTATCTTTAAAGATAATATTTCTTCATCAAGCAACTTTCTTGAGGCTGCAGTTAAAACCGGTCAACAACAAAGACAAAAAATGTTAGATGCTGGTTATACTTACAATCCTAAAACCAAAAGTTGGAATAAGTAATGTACAAAGTAGATTTAAATACAAATAGTGGTACTGTCGAACCAGACGGGTATAAAGATCCTAAAAAAGTTTTTCCGCGTAAAGAATATCAAGGTAAGGCTTCAACTAATTTTGCAGCTCGAGGTATTAAGCGCAATAATCTTTATATCGGCGGCGGGCATGTAGGATTAGATCTTGGACTACGAGAAGGTCCGAGTAGTAAGTATCCTAAAAATCAAGTTCGCGAGTCAGTATCTGGTCATGTTACCGAGATTGATGATACTCCGGGTAACGAGCGTATGTTATTTAAACATAAAACTGGTTCAGGTGTTGAGATGCGGGCAGATGGCACAGTTATTATGTCATCGACAAACCATATGATTCGTATCTCTCAGCATGACGAAAAAGTTATTATCGAAGGTAATGGCGAACTCTTTTATAATGGCAATCTTAAATTAAATGTCTCTGGTGATTTTGATTTAAATGTTGGCGGTAATTATAATATTACTACTGGTGGAGATAAAGTCGAGAATATTAAAGGTGGTGTAAGGCAAACAGTAACTAAAAACCTTGAGTCAACTATTATTAAAAATAAAACAGAATATGTAGCAGGAAGTATGTCAGAAACTATATTGAGAGATAAGGTTTCTATTACTAAAGGTGCATCTTCTGAATATGTAGAAGGCGATAAAGAAATCTTTGTAGGATATAAAGATCCTGATGACGGCAGTGGCGATCTCGTCGGAGATTTTATTATCACAACTGCAAATACATTTACAACAACATCAGATAATATTAATGTCTTAGCAAGAGATTTAACAGCTGTTGGGGATGAAGGTATTATTGGTGGAACTAATATTATTATGCATAACTATAACATGTACACTGGACATTCAATAAATGCTGGTGATAATATTACAGTTCCAACCATTTATAATGATACACAAGTAACAACTGGTCATATGAATATTCCAGTTGTATATGGCGATTTGCAAGGTACTGCGCATCAGGCAATTACGGCTGACGTAACAAATTCTCAGAATTATGCTGATCCAGTCGCTGGTGGAGGTGTGGGTGCTGATCAGGGTTACACTGTTACTCAAAATAGTAATGCTGATATACCTGTCGATGCGACAACTCGTGTACTCGATGGAATAAATTCTACTACTGCAGTAACACGAGTTGATCTTGATGGTGCTGATGCATATTTACATCAAGGCAATTTAGGTATTCGTAATGTGCGTATTGATATTGGCGATGACATAAAAGACGCTATTGATAAGACAACTCCATACGGAGGTTTAAGTTCTCGTAAGTTAACTACGCCTGAAATTAGAAGTAAAATGCGTGATCCAGCTAATGCGCGTAACGAAGATTTTACTGCATCGCAAGCAACTGAAGGTAAGTTAGCTGCAATGTGGATTAATAAAGTGGCTCCAGATGCTGGTAGAATCGTGAAAGCAAGTGATACAAAAGTAAAAGGAAGAACTCCTTTCCCTAATTCTAAAAACGGCAATAAGACGGTAACAACATAATGGCAATTTTTACAGTTGATCCAGCATATAATCCAGAGAGAGCAGGTAGAATTACACCTGCGACAAAGCTAGCACCTGGAATTACTATGGCAAAATTTTTAGGTGGATATGGTTCGCAGACAAATATGAATCATATTACCGATAACACTGATAGATTAAACTTAGCAAAGAATTATGCTATACATGCTAAGCTAATGAGACATGTAATTAGTAATCAAGCAGAGTTTAATAACCATAGAATGATTGTAGCCGAAGGGCTATATGTTCCTGCTGAAGGAGAAACTCCTCAACCAGGTAGTTTAACTTTTTTAAAACAAAAAGGTAGAGCAGTTGTATATGAATTGCGTGGTATTAATGGACTCATATCAAATCAAAAAACATTTGATCTTGCAAAATATTTAAAAGATACTACTGAATTTGATATGTTATCGCTTTCGTATGATACCTTTAATCCTGATGAATCTCTTACAGTACAACTTATTATTACAACACCTGTAATTAAAAATGGTTGGGAAGTTGTTTATAAGAATGAAATTGAAACTCGATTCAACGAAAACGTTCAAACGCAGGGCGAATTAACTGAAATTTCTTTATAAATAGACTAAACAATAGGAAAAGTAATGGCAAAAGCGTTTTCATTAGAAGATGGTAATCTTAACGGTTCATCGATTGTACAATCAAATGCCCGAGTTTATTCGGATATTGATTTAGCATTTTTAGTTAAACCATCTGGTGATGTTTATAAAAAACGCCATGCGGCAGCTGTTAAACAGGCAGTCAAAAATCTATTGTTAACAGGAGAATATGAGAAACCATTTCAGCCCAATTTCGGCGGAAATTTAGGTGTAGCTCTTTTTGAGCTGGAAACAGATTATAATCCACAAGAGGTTGCAGAAAATATAGCATCTACGATTGCGCGATACGAACCAAGAGCAAGAGTGTTGAATATAGATTTTACTTCATATCCTGATAGAAATGAGATTAGGGCAACAATTACTTTTGAAGTGGTGAATGTTGGAGAAACAGTATCAATAGATGTAAACTTAGCGAGGCTTAGATAGATGGCTACTACAATTAAATCATCAGATCTTGATTTTCAAAATATCAAAGGACGATTGAAAGAGTACTTTAAAGCTCAATCAGAATATGCTGATTATGATTTTGAAGCCTCAGGCTTATCGAATATTCTTGACGTGCTTGCATACAATACACACGTTAATGGTCTAACCGCAAACTTTGCATTGAATGAAGCATTCCTTAATACTGCTCAACTACGTAGCTCTGTAGTATCACACGCCGAAACTCTTGGTTATGATGTAAGATCTATGACAGCCTCGAAGGCTTTATTGAAATTATCTTTTAATTTAGCCGGAGTTTCAAATAGACCACCTACAATACTAGTACCAAAAGGTTTGACATTTACAACACAAATCGATGGAATAACTTATACATTCAGAACGCTTGATGCATTTACTGCAAAAGATAACGGTTCTGGACTTTATACTATAGAAACAAATGCAGGCTCTACTGATGTGCCAGTTTTTGAAGGAGTAGAAAAGGTAAAAACATTTTTGGTTGGAGAAAAAACCGAAAGACAAATTTATGTTATTCCTGATGCAAAGATGGATAAATCAACTGCAGTGATGCAGGTATTTGACACTGCAAGTTCATCTAACTTTGAAAACTATTCTCCAGTAAAAGATGCTGTTCGTATTACACCAACTTCTTTGTTATTTACTATTCGCGAAGCACCTAATGGATTTTATGAAGTTAACTTCGGTGATGGTATTTCTTTTGGCAAATCTCCTGAGCCTGGTAATAAAATTGTTATTACGTATTTGCAAGTAAATGGACCTAACGCTAACGAAGGCGCAGTGTTTACATCAACTAACAATGTAACGGTTAACGGTCAGTCATATCCGATATCTGTAGTTACTTCTTCAGCTTCTACTGGTGGAGAATTAAAACAATCAATTGATTCAATTAAAAATCTTGCGCCATATGCATATGCTACTCAACAAAGGCTTGTAACTTCACTCGATTATAAGGCAACTATACAAAGTAATTACACAGTAATTGATGATGTTACAGTTTGGTCAGGAGACGAGAATGTACCAATTGACTACGGTAGAGCATACGTTTCTATTTTATATAAAGCTAATACTGCAGCATCTACAAAAACAACTACTGAATCAAGTATAGTAAATAACTTTACAAAAAATCTTTCGGTTATGTCAATTGAAACAAAGTTTATTGAGCCAATCACTGTGTTTGTTGAATTGAATACGGTATTTAACTTTGATCCTGCTTTAACCGGTAATACACTTGCATCTGTAGAAACAGATGTATTTACATTTAAACAAAATTTCTTTATTAATAATTTAGGAAAATTTGAATCAGTATTTAGAAGATCAAACCTATTAACAGAAATCGATGCATTAAGTCCAGCAATTTTATCTTCTCGTACAGCAGTCAAATGCCAACTAAGATTTACTCCAAGTGTTGGTGTTGCTACATCTCACGAGCTAGCATTTCCTATGAGAATTTCAGATCCTGATGATGTAAATCATACAGTAATTTCTGATACTTTCCAATTTCGCGGTGTTGTAGCTCAATTAAGAAATAAACTTTCTTCTCAAAAATTACAAGTTTACGATCTAGCTGGTAATGTCTTACAAGATAACGTAGGCGAATATAGTGCGCCAAAAGGTACAGTTAGCATTTCTGGTATTAAACCAGAAGCATTGATTTTAGGTACGACATATTTAAGATTATCAGTAACACCTGAGAATCAAAGCTTTGTTAAACCACTCAGAAATTATGTGCTAAAGTTGGATCCGACTAATTCATCTACTTCAGCACTTATCGATAGACAAACAACAACATTGGAAGTCGATAACTAATGGCTAAAGAAGAAACCCTTAAACATTTTGACAGGATCGATATAAACTTTCGAAGAAGTTTAGTCGACGAAATTCTACCTGAATATTTTAGGGAGGATTATCCAAATCTTGTATCATTTCTTGAGGGATATTATGAATTTCAAGATTCAGATACTAATTTTGATGGAATTATTCATGAGTTAAATACTGTACGCGAAACAGAAGATGCAAGCTTAGAGCGCTTAGATCAGTTATTTGAAACTCTTGCGTTAGGTGTGGCCGGTGGTAACTTTACATTTCCACGAGAAGCAATTAGAAACTTTGGTAATTTCTTCCGTGTAAAAGGTTCTTTATTTTCTGGCGAAGGATTTTTTAGAGGATTCTTTGATGAAGAAGTAGAAATTATATATCCTAAAAAATCTTTGTTTAATGTAGGTGAATCTGAAATTGGTGCAGAATATGGTAAGTTCATGCAAGATGGTAGAAAATACCAGATTTTCTCTATCTTAATTAAGTCACCTCTTTCTATTGGATTATGGGAACAATTGTGGCGAAGGTTTGTTCATCCAACTGGATTTTACTTATCGGGTGAAGTGGCAATTGAAGGTACTGATACTATTAATATTATTACCGATGAGTCAGTTCCAGATCCGTTTAAGAATATTAAATTTGTAATAGATAGCGCAGATGCGATTAGTACTATTAATCCACCACAAGCTCAAGGCGATATATCACATCTAAACAATTATACAGCACACGGTGCTAAATCTAATTTTGGTGCTAAATTCCATATTAATGATCCACAGTTTAGAACAAGTCCATATCGATTAACCGGTTATTGGGCAGATTCAGACTTAGCCACACCAGTTGGTGGTAAACAATATGCATCTATTAACGATGTAATGTTGTTATATAAAGATCTAAAAGAATGGGCAGATTATGGAATTACATACGATAATTTAGATTCTGCTGGTGTTGGAATTCGATTTGATAACGCATTCGAAACGTTTGATATGAGAGCATATAAGACATTTGCTGCTGATTATGTAAGTCCTCAGAATTATGTCGCAATTGGCTATTTAACATCAAATAAGCCGTATTAACATATATAAATAAGATTAATATTATTGCAGGATAGAAAATGGCAAGACAAAACATATTTACTGGAACAGTAGGCAATGACGGCACTGGAGATGATCTCCGTACTGGTGCTACTAAAATTAATGCCAACTTTACTGAATTATATTCTAATATTACCGCTCTTTCACTACAACTTAATTTGCAAAGTGTAAACAGTAACGGTATTGGATTTGGTTTTGACGGCATTCTTTTTGACGGTGCTACAAAAGATTCGATGACAACTGTCACTCGATTGATTCCTACTGATCCTACACAAGTCAATAATATTACATTACAAGATAGTACTGGCACATTAGCCTTTATGACAGATATTAAGAGAGAAGCTAATCGCGATTATATCTTAGGAATTCGTGGCGGTAGCACAAAACTTCTAGACTCAGCGTCTGCAATCGATGCACTATTTGGTGCAGGCTTCTTAGATTCTGCTAGAGCAAATAGACTGAGTCTTGACTCTACTGATGTTACAGCATACATCGATTCGGCTTATGTGCAATTTAGACAAAAAACTGGATTAGATTCAAATGCCGCAGTTGCAATGGGGTTCCAAACTGCATTTCAAGTCGATTCGGCTATCGATTCAGCAAACACAAAATTTGGCATTACAGGTAGTCATTTAATTGATTCTGCTATTACTTTTTTGCAAAGTGCGTTAACTGGTTCAGTCACTGATCAAGTTCCAGAAGATTCTGCTGGTTCTAATAGCGGTGCAGGTCCTACAAATTTATACTTTACAACAGCAAGAGCTAATACAGCAATTGACAACCGTGTAACAACTGCATTCGTTGATGCTTTGAATGTAGATGCTGAAACTCTTGGAGGGCAAACTTTAGCCAACCTACAAGCAGATTATCAAGATGCTACTGAAGTACAAACGCTAATCGATACTAACTTCAACGCAGTTGGTAGAGATCTAGTACCTGCCACTGATGAACTATACGATCTTGGTACAGCCGCTAAAAAATGGAAAGACTTACATCTTAGCGGTACTACTATCTTCCTTGGTGGAGGAGAGCTTAAGTTTGAAAACAATGAGTTTAGATTTGGCGGTGGGACGTTAGGTGTTAATGATGCCCTTGTACTTGATTCAGGTCAAAGATTATTCTTTGATTCAGCAGCAGGTGCTCCAAATATTACTAAGTCAAATGCTGAACAGACAAACGGTATAGCCATTAGTGCTAATGCTCTTTCACTAAGAACAACAGATGATGTAGATGGTGGTTGGTATATAAGAACAAATAGCCCTGCAAGTGGTGCGTTCTCTGTTATGGGAACAAAAGGTCTAGTTTTCTTACCACAAAATACATCTACTAATCGTACGCAATATCAAACTAATGTTCTTTATAGTGATGATTATCGTAAAGGTGGTATACACTATAACACAGATTTAAATAAGTTTGAATTTGCTGACTCTGATGGTTGGTATGCTATAGATCGTAATGCTGTAACTTCGGCTGCAGTAAACGCCCAATATTTACAGTTCGGATTAAATGCAACACTTAGCGGTGCTGGTTCAGCTCAAAGTGTTTTAGGTAGTAATGGTTCTAGCTTGGGTACAGGTGTTGTAATGCCAGTAGCAGGTACAGTAACAAATATGACAATATCATCGACAACAACTGCACATTCTGGCGGAAGCTTGACGCATTCAGCATCGTTATATAAAAATAACTCGTATCAATCAGGAATTTCGATAGAAGTAACATCTGCAGGTGCAGTAGGATTATCTGGCTCGTTCAATACGACGTTTGCTGCAGGAGATAGATTGAAAGTACAACTCGATAATGACACAGGATTAGATACCGAAGATCATATCGTAATAGTAAGATTTGTAGAAAGTTAAGGAATAAATCATGCCAGCTATTGTAACCGACGCACTTAGAACCCTACTCGCAAGACAGTTTTTTGATCAGTTTGCTCAAAATACTGCGCGATACTATATTGGTATTGGCAGATCAGAAATTTGGGATAGTTCTGATACTGTACCAACACCTGTTAATAGAGCAAGTGATGTTACTGCTGTAAGAAATCAAATGCAATCAGTGAAGAAAGTTCAAGCTACATCACTCGTTGTTCCAAGATATAACTGGTCAAATGGCTCTATATATTCTCAGTACGATAGTCAAGTTTCTGGGTATCCAGCAAATCCATATTATGTAATGAATGACAATAATAATGTTTATATTTGTTTAGAAACTGGAAGAGATAATGATGGAGTAGCAGTAGCATCTACAGTAGAACCAACTAGTGCAAATAATGATTCTTTCAGATTGTCTGATGGATATGTTTGGAAGTTCTTATTTACAGTAAGTGCATCTCGTGCTAATAACTTTATGTCATCAAACTTTTTGCCAGTTAAAAAACAAGAAGCCACTGATTCATCATCAACCGGTATTCAATTGAAACAAGAAGAAGTTCAAAATACTGCTAAAGTTGGAGCAATAACATCTATTATTATTACTAATGTTGGTAGTGCATATACTTCAAATCCATCAGTAGTAATTACTGGTGCTGGTACTGGAGCTCAAGCACGAGCTCGTATTGATTCAGCAACTGGTACACTTGCTTGGATTAAGATGGCTGATAGCGCCACAACTCAATTGCTAGGTAGTGGATACACTCGAGCAGAGGTAGAAATTACTGGCGGAGGTGGAGGCGGCGCGACAGCTCGCGCAGTTCTTGGTCCTGATTCTGGAATTGGCGCAGACTGTCGAGTTGATTTAAAATCAGCAGCTATTATGTTCCATACTCGTATCGAAGGTACAGACAGTAACTTTATTGTAGATCAAGATTTTAGACAAGTTAGTCTTATAAAAGATGTCAAAGATGATGATGGAGTTATCTTTACTGCCACGACTGGTAATACACTTAAAAGAATGAAGCTATCGAGTGTAGTACAAGCATTTACTAAAGATAAAATTATAAGAGGTCAAATTACTTTAGCAGAAGCTTATATCGATGATATTGATTCAGTAGATATTTACTATCATCAAACTACAACAACTGGATTTTCTGATTTCCAAGACGGCGAAGTAATTAACGAAACAAACGGTGTAGGTACTGGTATTATTGATTCTGCAAAAATCAATCCTCTAGTAGATCCTAACACTGGTGATATATTATACATAGATAATAGAGCAGCTATCTTACGATCTAATGTACAAGCAGAAGACGTAAAAGTAATACTACAGTTCTAGAGGATGAGCAATGCCTAATAATTTTACTAAAAACGTATTTGGTACAACATACAAAGACGATTTTAAAGATAGCGATCACTATCACCGCATTCTATTTAATAGTGGAAAGCAGCTGCAAGCACGTGAGCTTACGCAGATGCAAACTATTATCCAAAAAGAAATTGAAAGATTCGGAAGAAATATATTTAAAGAAGGCGCTTCTGTTGTACCAGGAGGCATGGTCCTCAATAATCAATACGAATATGTAAAAATTGATTCAACAACTAGTTTACCTGCTAGTACCACTACAATGATCGATGATACTTTCGTTGGTCAGACTTCTAACGTTAGTGTTAAAGTAATTGAAATTTTAACTGTTGATGCTTTAACCGGTGATCCAGCTACATTATATGTTCAATATATTAATCAAAGTTCTGGTACTATTGGAGCTGCACCAGTTCGTTTAACTGCAGGTGAAAATATTGTTGGAACTAGTAGTGGCGTAACTCTTAAAGTTCAGACTACAAATACACCATCGAATAAAGCTATAGGCAGAGGCACTCGAGCCTCAATGCAAAAGGGTACATTTTTTACACAAGGACACTTTGTTCAAGCAGATGCGCAATCTATTCTAGTATCAAAATATGATTCTGCTCCGACAGAAAACGTTGGCTTTATTGTAACACAAGATATTGTAACAGTAAGTGACAATTTAGCTTTATATGACAATCAAACAGCTAATCCAAATCTAACTGCTCCTGGTGCAGACCGTTATAGAATTACATTGACTTTAACAAATGAATCTGACAAAGATTCTGCAGATACATTTGTTTTCTTTGGAAAAATCCGTGATGGTTCATTAATTGAAGCAGTTACTGGAACAAATGATTATAATAAGATTGCAGATTTTGATGCTCTACGAGTAAAAGAAATTAATGGTGATTTTATAAAAAGACCATTTAGAATTAATTATGATTCTGCATCAGCTAGTAATTTTGATTTAAATATTTCTCCTGGCACTGCATACGTTGCAGGTTATAGAGCTCATCGTGCAGATCCTACAGTAATTGAAGTACCGAAAGCTACTACATCCGTTACTATTAATAGCGAACCAGTCGCTGCTGGTTTCGGCAACTTTGTTATGATTGATTCTATTAACGGATTACCAAATATTGAAACATTCGAAAAACAGAATCTTAGAAGTACACGTTCTTACGGTGGATCAACTATTGGTACTGCTCGTGTAAAATCTGTTGAAGAAGATGGAGCATTAACCCGCTTTTATTTGATGGATATTCAAATGAATTCAGGGCAGAATTTTAGAGATGTATCATCAATTGGTACAGGTGCATCATCATTTGCAAATCTAGCTCAAGAAAATGGAATTGCTGTTATTAAAGATGCGGCAAATAACGATTTACTATTTGATTTTCCAAATGGAAGAGTAAAGTCTACTTCTGATGTTACGGTTACTACACAAAGAAGATTGACAGCAACTACTGATGGCAGTGGTGCGGCAACATTCCCATCATTATCAAGTGGCGAAGACTTTGCGAATTCAAATCAATGGATTTTCTCTGCTGTGGCTGGTGTTGCATTTACCCCAACCACAATAACAGGAGTTGGAACACAATCAACATCTATTACTGGTGGTCCACCAAATACTGCAATCGAAGTAATTGCTCAAGTACAAAAAGATGGTGTAACAAGAACAAAAACATTAGCAACTCAAACAATGGCTGCAGGTATTACTACTCCGTCTGGAAGTGGACAGCCATATATTGATTTAGGCAAAGCTGATATTTTTGAAGTACAAAGAATTCGTACAGTAGATTCAGACGGAAACGATTTGAGGGCTGACTTTATTGTTGATACCGGCCAAAGAGATAACTTCTACGAAACTGGTAAACTGCTTCTAAAAACTACAGCAAAAACTCCAGTAGGAAATGTTTACGTAAGGTATACTTATTTTAATCATGGTGCAAATGGTGATTATTTTGATGCAAGTTCATATACTGGTCAAGTAGCCTATGGCAAAATTCCATCACACACAAAACAAAATGGCGATGTTGTTAGCCTAACCGATGTACTTGATTTTAGATCACGTAAAGATGATAATAACGTAGGGTTTTCTGCAGCAACAGCAAGAGTAAATGAGATTCCTATAAACACAAGTCTAGTTACACTCGATACAGAATATTATTTGCCTAGGTATGATAAAATTGTTATTGATCAACAAGCAAAAATTTCTGTAGTTCAAGGCACACCTTCTTTAACACCTAAGTTTGCGAATACACCAGAACAAACTTTAGAACTATATCGCGTTGAATTAAATGCTGGTTCAAAGAGCGAAGAAGATATGATAATGCGTAATATTGAAGCTAAGGGCTTCACAATGCGCGATATACAAAAGCTTGAAGATAGAGTTGATAATCTAGAAGAAGCGACTGCTCTAAGTCTATTAGAAGTAGACGTTCAAAACTTTGCAGTCTTTGATTCTTCTGGCACTGATAGAACAAAATCAGGATTTGTTGTTGATAATTTCGTAGATCACTCAGTTTCATTTACAACAAGCTCTGAATATAAAGCATCTATTGACCCATCAACTCGAATAATGAGACCAACATTTAATGAAGAAAATGTTCGACTTATTTATGATTCTGATCTGTCAACAAATACTATATTAAAAGGCGATAATGTTTATATCAAATATACAGAACAAACTTATATTGATCAGCCTGTAGTATCACAAACTATTAACGTTAATCCATTCGCGGTTATTACTCATAGAGGTAATATGCTTCTTTCTCCTGCGTCTGATGAGTGGAAAGAAACAATTTATATTCCTCCAAGAATTATTCAAGGTGGAACAAGAATTGATAGAACACAAGCATTTAATTTTAATAACTGGAATTGGAATTGGGGTGGCAATCTTGCAAATGCTGGAGTCGGTCAAACTGTTAATAGAAGACGGCTTGGTAATAGAATTGACACTAATAGAGTCGTTAGAAACGAAACTATTCGAGAAGTTATTGGAGATAGAGTTGTAAACGTTGCTATCATCCCGTTTATGCGCTCTCGTATGGTATTCTTTAGAGCTCAAGGCTTGGGACCGAATGTACAAATGTGGCCAAGATTTGATGGTGTTTCTGTTGATTCATGGGTCAAATCAGAATCATTCCAAAGATTTTCAGCTACATCAGATGAATACGGAAATAGACTAAATAATGCAACTCAGCATCCAAACACACCTTCTACATTAAGCACTAATGCTCAAGGCGTGGTTGAAGGATCGTTCTTTATTCCATCTACTACAAATCTTAGATTCAGATCAGGTGAACGTGAATTCAAACTTATGGATATTACGGCTAATGTAGATAAAGATGCTCTTTCAATCGCCAAGACAACATTTACTTCTGCTGGAGTAATTGAAACTCGACAAAGGGATATTCTTTCAACTCGATTTATTACTGTAAGAGGAACATCAATAACAACACCAGTTGATCCATTAGCTCAAACGTTTTATGTAGATAAAGTTGATGGAATATATGCTACAAGAGTTAGATTGTATTTTGCAACAAAATCTAATTCAATACCAGTATCAGTAGAATTAAGACCAGTAGAAAATGGACACCCATCATCTACTACTATTATTCCTGGTTCAGTAGTATTTGTTAATCCAAGCAATGTTTCAGTATCTAATAATGCAAATGCACCAACAGATTTTGTTTTTGAAGAGCCTATTTTCTTGAATCCATATACCGAATATGCATTCGTAGTTAAAGCTGAATCAGTCGATTATAACATTTACATTGCAGAAACCGAACAGTTTATTTTGAATTCTACAGAAAAGAAAGTTACAAAGCAGCCAACTCTTGGTTCTTTATTCTTATCTCAAAATTCATCTACATGGGAACCTGCGCAAACAAAAGATATGATGTTCCAAATACATCAAGCACAATTTGATTTGGCTGGTGGTACTGCAGTACTAGAAAATGCTCCTATCTCTCGCAAATTAATGGATGAAAATCCACTTACATTTGATTCAGCAAGTAGCACTCTCATTGTAAATCAAAAGAATCATGGATTTGTATCAGGTGATAATGTAAAAATTTATGGTCTTGATTCAGGTACTAGTTATGGTGGTGGATTAGTAGGAACAGACATTCTAGGTTCACGAACAGTAGTCAACGTTGATGAAGATAACTTTACAATCACATTGTCTAAAACAAATCCTAGCAGCGCGTTTAACTTCGGTGGAACAGAAGTAATGTCAACTAGAAATATGATGTTCGAAACAGTTGTACCATTTATTGAGCCGCTATTGCCAATTAGTACTGGATTAACTGTAAGAGGTAAATTTACATCTGGTAAATCATTAGCAGGTACAGAAACACCATATGCTAAAGATGTTGTATTTACTGATTTAGATGTTAGAGAAAATAATGTCTTTAATTCACCGGCTATGATTGCAAATAGTGATTTAGAAACAACTGAATTAGGAGCAGGAGTCAAATCAGCTACTATTGAATTAGGTTTGACAACCGGCAATACTGATGTTTCTCCGCTGATCGATATGCAAAGATCATCTTTATTCTTAATTCACAATCATGTTGATATGCAAGACTCTGCTAATCCTCCAGTAAATGCTCCACAGCATAATCATCCAATTAATTTTGTTGATGAGACAGCGGCTATTGGTGGATCACACATTGGTAAACATATTGTTAGACCTGTTACTCTTGAAGAAGATGCTATCGGCCTTAAGATTCTACTTTCAGCCCATCGGCCTTCAGTAGCAGATTTTGATGTTTACTATAAAGTTGCTAACGATGGTGAAAATTTCGATGATACACCTTGGATTGAAGTTAAAAAAGAAAATGAATTACCGTCAGATGAAAATCCGAATGTATTTAGAGATTATAGATATTTGGTAGGTGGTCAAAACGGTCTTTCAACTTCTTTCTCTCGATTTGTAATTAAGATTGTAATGAAATCTACTAACTCTGCAAAGCCACCAATTTTTAGAGACTTGAGAATTATTGCACTGGCAGTATAATGAGAAAATTTTTAAAAGTAGAAGGATCACAAACATTAGTTAGAGACACAAGCTCGAACGCTATACTAAATACAGATTCTGCGACTATTGCTGCGGCACGTGAGGCAAAGAAATTTAGGAAATCAAGAGATGATGAAATTAAAGAATTGAGAAACGAGCTACAAGAAATGAAAGATCTAATTAAACAACTGATAGAGAAATAAATGGCAAGATATATACAAGTTAGCTTAACAAATCCTATCGGAACTTGGGTGCAAAAGACAAATGCACTTCAAGGTTATGTCGGAGATCTTGACGATCTTAATCCGAATATTTTAACTCAATTTCCAGCTACAGACTCAAGTGTAGTCTCTGTCCTAAACTTCCTTGACTCATCTGTTAGTCAGATGCAAGATAGTGTTAATATGGAATATATGAGACTAGAGTCTGGAGACTTTGGTCTTATTCGAGTTGATAGTGGAGTATTTGGATATATACATGCAGATAGCGCGTATTTTGATTATGCGCAAATTAATAGTGCAGATATTACACATCTGTTTTTTGAGAGTGGTGTAGGACATCACTTAAAACTTAGAACTTTGATTGTAACCGGAGATTCTACTGGTTTTGATTCAAATATGTCGGTTAGATTGCCTTATGGTTCTATTGATAGTGCAGAAATTCATGATAGTTCAATTTCTTCTAGACATTTACAAAACTTAACAACTACTTTGATTTTAGATTCAGCTAGCGTAGTATTGAAAACATTATACACACCAGGAAGATAGATTATGGCCGTACGTAGCCCTTTATATTATACAGATTCCGGTAATCTGAAAGAAATGAGCTTAATTGAATTAAATGATATTTACGCTCAAGGAAAAAAAGCTTTTTTAGCAAATCCTGCAGTTGAGCTTACAGTCGTAGGAAGCGGTGGTAATTTAGGCAACTTATCAGAAACCCACGTTATTGCTTCTGACGTAAGAAATAATAATAGAAGATTTTCGAATAACACTAATAGCTTAGGTAATATTTCTACAACTACTGTAAATTATTCGCGAATTAACCAAACGATTACTAATCCTACACCTGGCGCTGGTGCTAATCCATTTGATTTAACTGTATTAAAAAATCAACTCGGTACTAATTGGCCGGTATACCATAGATATTCAAATGCTGGTGGAGGGTATAGGGCTGGTGGTGATTCACAAGACAGTTCTGAATTTATACCATTTACTTCACAAGATTTTTTAGATACCTTTGCTAAGCCAATTATGCAAGAAATTGCTGGCCAAAATATGGTTACATTTGAGCCTTTATATCTAATACACGATGCTACTACAATTGGTAATCCAAGATATTCTTTAGTAAGTGGTACACCAGTATATACTGATAATACAGCTAATATCGCTGCTTTTGGTTCAGGAAATTTGCCAGAATCTAGAACTCAGAACGTAACTGTAAATAATTATTATTTGTATAAATTAAATCCTAATAGAACTGGTCAGCAATTCGTATTTGATTCTAGTGGTCAAGCTAGTCCTACTGGGTATAGAGATTCTGCTTATAATAGAGCAGTCGTAGGAACTGGATTTAAAATGGGGGTTGAAAAAAGACCTGGTTCTAGTTATGTAACTACAGTAAATACACGCGGTACAGGCTATCTTATATCTGATAACTTTATTATAACTGGAGAAAAATTGGGTGGAACAAGCCCAGTGAATGATGTTCATGTATATGTTGATGCAATTGATTCTTTTGGTGGTGTAACTAATTTATTACCTCATCCATTTAATAATGGTATTGGCAATCAACCAAGAAATCCAATGACTCATGATGATAGTGGAAATCTACAATCCATGACTAGAAGCAATTTCGAATCACTAATACAATCGGCATGTAAATCTCTAGCCTTTAATGAACCTGGATTTAGAGTTAGATTTGAATATAATTCTGGCCAACAATGTGGAACAACAATGAGAGATACACGTTTGACTGGTGCAACACAAGCGAGAAGAGATCAACAACTTGGAGATAACTATAGATCTCAAAGAGTGCCAACTGGAGGAACAGCAACAGAAGTGAAGACACATTATTTAGGAGTAAAAATAACATGATTACAGAACATAATCTTCAACAAGCGATCTTTACTAACGATGAAGGTACTAACATTCAAGCCTTTATCGAAGAAGCTGATGGTTCTATTACTAATATTAATATTCTAGTTGATGCTGATCAAGCATTATTTCAAGAACTGATGGCTGTGTGTTCTATTGCTCAAATTGAATCTTGGACTGATAATTATTATGAAGTGATTGGTGAAAATATTGTAGAATATCAAAGACAATTAATTGAACAAGGTCAAGTGAGTTATGTTCGATCAACTGGTCCAGAAGATAATGCTAGAATTATGGGCGAAGTAGCTACATTTCTATTCACCTATGATTCAACAAGCGCAGATCATGTAGAAAAACTCTTTAATCTCAAATTAGAAATGTTTGAGATAGATGCCGTAAATTCTGCGAGTGAAGAAGATAAAACTGCTTTGAGAGAAGCAGCTACTCCAATTGCAGCAATAACTATTTATAATTCTATTATTACATAGTATAGTGTAATAGCTTGACATCTGGATTTATTTGATCCAAATAAAAATACGAACCAGGATATTTACGATTTACTTGAGCCAGCCATTCTTTGGTTGGCTCTTCTACCATCCTTCCTACCCAAGTGTCAGGTACAAATTGAAGATCAAGTTCTTTCTTTACCATCCACTCAACAAAGTTTTCTTCTCCGTTGACTGGTCCAGGTTTTGATCCTAATTCTATCCAAAAGTTTTCATAATACTCTTTATTCGATATAAATTTTTCATAGATGTATTTAGTATCAGATGGATAGAATTTATAAAATCCTCCATTTAATTCGCAATCACTTCTATCTTCCCACCAAGATCTCATACTTAAAAATTGACCTCTTTTAATTGGATAATTTATAAGTTCTTGATAGTTATTAATTAAATCGATATCAATATCTAATACGACAATTGGTTTATCAATATCAAGATTAAAAAAATGCAACTTATTCCACTGTAACTTAAATTCATCTTTTTCAGAATGAATTACGTGCAATCTATCAATTTTTTCAATTAGATTAATCTCATAGTCAAATCCATATTTGTCGCCTATTCGACAAGTGTATACATCTACTGCCATAGTTCTTTTACTTCATCATATATTTTTATTGCGTCATGCAATTCTAAATTTGTTGCATCGCCTGGATCTGTATTAAATGCACACATAATCTTATCTTTTCTAATAATATGTTTATCTAAATCATGCGGCCATTCGCAGCCACGATTAAATGAGTAATACATTGATGATGGTACAAAATCAAATAATTCTAAATGTCTTTGACTAATAAAGTTGTCTGTACCACCAGTATAAATGTGGTATATTTTTTCGTAATTCTTTAAACAATCATGCCATATATTTTCAAGTTGATTATCTTTCCATATATAGAATCCGCCATTTGTATAAGCTCCATTCCTACGCTTCCAATCTGGTCTAGCCTCGTGATCTCTATTATGCCACCACGATCTTCCAACCATGGGCTTATTGAACATATTAACAATAGGGCTCATATCATTATGTATGATCATATCTAAGTCTAAAGCAATACGTAATCCATCTAATCCCCATCCATTTGGTTTAAAATAATTTAACTTTGGTCTATCCCATAGACGAGGTTTATTGTTTCTCCAATTGTCTGAAACAAACATCTCATCTGGCGTTGATTCTGGTAGGTCTCGTAGGAATGGGAGTATAGATATACGCTCATCTATTCCCTGCGCGTCCTGGGTCTGACAGTGAAATTTAAATTCAAATGGCAGGTGTTTTTTAACCATATTGAAAAGCCGGTTAACGTATATAGGTCCATATGTTTCACCCCAGCGGCTACAAAGCACATGGATCATTGTCTACCTATTAACATGAATCTTTTATTATCGTGGTAATCGTCAAATTGTATTTCGCCTTGGTAATCTATTTTTTGAAGGCCAGTCTGATCTATAAACTCTTCAAGGCTATGGACACAATTGACATGCGAACTTTCTTGTAAGAAATCATTACTCTGTAAGGCGCATAAACCGTTTAACTTTATATCTTTCATATGCCACATATGTTCACATGAAGTATTGATAATAATATCTGATTCTATTTCTTCGCAATCGAAACTTACATCTGCTTTTTGAGTAACGATATCTGAGCCAAACATAAATCTCGCAATAGAAAGGGCTTCTTCATCATAATCTATAAGTCTGATTGTTTTAATATTTGAATAGTAATTAAGCAACAAAGGTACAATAACGGTGCCGTACCAAGATCCAAGTATAGTGATATTGTTTGCAGTACCTGTAATCATATATAAATGTTCAACTAGCCAAGATTTTGCTAATACTTGGTTCTTAGAAAAAGATTTTGCAAAATCATTGATACGATGCGGATATTCTTCATTCACATGCATAATCATAGTTGAATAGCGCCAAAAAGGAATTGCGCATTTAGACATTGTTCTTGTAGTATTCAAAGCTTTCTTTTCCTAATACTTGACCATCTACATTGCATCCAATGCATGGATTGATAGTACGTCTATCTTTTAATAAATTATCACGGTATATTTTAAATTTGTCTGATTCCCATATTTTGTGTATTGGTGTATCTTGAACATATCCAAACACTTTATATTGAGACCAATCATTACTACATAAACCTACTGCGCCATTCCAATTAATAAACATTTTATAAAATGGTAAGTAACAAGCTCTTTCTATATTAAGTTTCTTTGGCTTTTTCCATAGTTCTGTGCGATTTACTTCAACTTCTTCAGGAAGTCCATTATAATAATGTTTGTATATTCTTTCTACATGACTATATTGAGATAAGAAGGCTTCATATCTTTCAGTATCATCAATATCATACATTGATATTTTAATGCAGTTGACACCAGCATTAATTAATTGGAATGCAGTCTTTTGTGTTAGATAATCACCGTTCGTTATAATCTTTATCTGTTTTAATTGTACACCATTTGAAAGCAATTGTACATGCTTTTTTAAATTTTTTTGCAATAAAGGTTCACCGAAACCAGCAAAGGTAACAGTTCCTCTATAGTCAATATCTTGTAATGATTTGTTGATTGCAATGACTGTATCGTCAGTCATCATTGCTTTTGTATTTTTAAACCCATGGCCACGTGGGCAAAACCCACATGTTCTATTGCATATATCAACTGGGTTTAATTCAATCGAAGAAAGGGTGTTCTTTGTTAATAGCATTCTTAGTTACCATATTACGATTGATCAATGCCATACGGCAATGACCTTCAAGTTCTTTTACATGAAAATGACGACTAAACTTTTCATAATTTTTAATTAATACATAGTTACCGTGTGAAGGTATACAGTCATAATTCTTTTCTATATATGCCTTTGTTGCATTCATTCTTTTTACATGGTTTGGTATTTCATCAAGTATTGATATTAGATTGTCATCGATTCCAGGTAATGCTATTTGTGCAGGTCTTAGATTTTGTATTTCATTGATTAAAACTTCATGCCCAAAGGCGTAACCAAATCTAGCACCAGGCATTGCTAAAGACTTACTTAATGTTTTTAAGACTAATACATTAGGAGAACCATATTTAGCCTTTGGTATTTCTTCACAAAAATCAGCATAGGCTTCATCGATAATGAGTAATTTATGTTTATCAATTAGTTCATCATAATTTTCTATTATAGTTCCAGCTGTACCATGAGGGTTTGAAATATAACACACGTCTTGGCCATGTGGAATTTGATATAGTTTTCTACACATTTCGATAGGAGCCCACGAAGTGTGGATACTTGTAAAGGTTAATCCTTTGTGTTTTATCAGAGACATTATTCTCATAATTAATTCACTAAGACCTAATCCAATTGCAATTTGACGAGAATATAAATCATAACGATCAGATAAGATTTTATAACATTTACTAGTATCTGAATAACGATTTAAGTCAAACTCAAATGTAGGTAATGCGGCATCAAAACACACGTTATTCGACAAATCGATTTTGTGTCCTATTGGATATTGTGCTTCAGTCCAATCAGGCCTTAATTCCAGTGTTTTTGTATCCATGGATCTTCTCCTAATTCATCTTGTTTTTTATCAAGTAGAATATGTACGGCTTCTGGTTTTTTCATTAGCTCGTAATCGTCAGGAAACCGGTGCTCAATAAAAGAATCAATACCAGTAAATATATCCATAATCTTATTTCTGTTTTTCATAAAATATTGCCATATATGGTGTCTTTTTGTGATTTGATTCCACATAAGTATCGACGAATTGATAGAGCAATATCTCTGTTTATTTCCAATCGTATCTACATGTAACTGATTTAAATCTACCCAATCAGTATGCAAAAATTTAGGCACTTTGCCTGGATTCCATAAATTAGTTATGTCACCAGTAATTACAACATCAAGATCAAAAAAGAAACCTTGTTCAATAAACGACTCATCAAATAAAACCATTTTAGCCCACCATTTCTCAAGACCGAGATCTGGCATTTCTATTGTATGAATATGTGAGGGTAAGGTTTTGTCGTCTGTAATACATGAGAACTTGAAATCACCACGATAGTTTTTAGCAATCATGTTTTCAAGTTTGATTACAAATGTAGAGTCGTATCGAGTTCCTACTTTAACGCAATAAAAGTTCATGCCTATCTAACCAAAGTTTGGCATGAGGTGTGTTCTTATATTTATCAAATAAAGGTACCCCATCCGTATAATGTATAGCCTTTGCATCATCGCAATCATAATATCCCTCAAGACAATTCCATTCTAAAGGAATCTCTCCGATCTCTTCATCTTTTAACCATTTAAATTGATGTAACCAAAGTGGATTGCAATCAGCAATAAATGGTGGCCTCAATATTCTATTTGCCGGATGAGAACAATTCCATAAGATAAGTGATGACCAGTTCTTTCTCTTATACGACGTCTGCTGTTTACCATCCATTTTTAAATCAGTTTTTGGTTCATATTCAGGATGTTTACATACTACAACTGCATATCTAGAATCGGCATAGTGTAGAAGTTTTCTTACATCTTCTATAAAATAAAAATCACTATCACAGAAAACATGCCATCCATGGTATTGCATCATTTCGGGTACATTGAATCGAGACATCGTAAACGCCGTAGAACCATCTTTAAATGGTAAAAACATATTTTGTGTTGGCATTGTATCTACTGAAATAGTAGATTTACAAACCTTATATTGATCTATTAAGGCGTCATCCCAACCAATTATGCATTTCATCTTTAATAACCTTATCTAAATTTACATTCTGATCTACATTGAAAAATGGAGAATCGATATATTTTTGTGTAATATGTTTATCGTAGTAATCTACATTCCACGTCATACCAAGATTACCGTTACCAAATAATATCGGTCTTTCTTTACCGTCAAGATATATTGTATGAGCTGGAGCAGATAGCATAAAAGTTGGCGTATTAGTAAAAAGTGCTAGTGCTAAGAGTGTAGATCTTTCGCTAATAATATATTTGCAATGAATCATATCATCGACAAGATCTGACCACTTTGTTTTATAATCAAACATTTTAATTTTAAGATTATTATCTTTAGCGTGCTTATATGCTTTATCTAAAGATATTCCCCGAGTTTTTACGTGATAGCTATTAAATCCAGTTGGAAATGGTTCTTTAATCATTATATAATCGCCATCACCAATCCATTGTTTTTCGAATGGCCATAAAGACGTAAAGACTTCGGTATCTTTAAATGGCACATGAGGAACAGTAGCAATCGTATATGCTACTTCAAACTCTGGTTTTTCGAATGATTGTGTTAGGAATTTTAGTCTATCAAGATTTGTTTCAGAATCTTCTTCTTTAAATTTACCACATGCATGTTCTGGTACTAATATCAATATATTCCATGACATTAGCAAATAGCCTAAAGATTCATGGATTCTTTGGGCTTTTGCAAGTGACATCGCGATCTGAGAGCCTGATACTCCCAAATCCCACATATCTTTTATAAGTAATGTATCGTCGTGATGATAAGCTGGGGTTTTATTCGAGTAAATTACATTCATTTAATATTGTATCAATCGCTGCATTATATTGTTCAAGTGTTCCATCATTATTTATATGGTAATCTGCATTAGATTCTAGCCAAGCTACATCACTAGCGTGTGATTGAAATTCTTTAATATACTCTGGCTTTACCAATTGATAAGAATTAGATTTTCCAATTAATCGTGGATCGCGTATTTTTTCTCTAGCAAATAAGCGTTCACATTGAGTATCAATCGGAACAGATACAATAATAACTGTATGATTATCACTAGATTTATTTTCTACTATCCATCTACCAAATTCTGGATTGCATTGAGTCCACACTGGCCTGTCAATGTTAAATTCCATCAGATAATCATATAATGCAGGGAACTGTGATCTCAATTCTTCAATCATGCTATTAATATTTGTTTCACTAAAGAACGGTCCAGAAATAGGATCATGAGTTGTTTTCATTGAACGACGGTACGTAATATAAACTTTATGTAAATTATCACTTGCAATATTGTGGTAATCGCATCGTTGTTCAAACGTATTTACGCCAGATCCTTGTGTACCGCAAATAATAAGTGCCATTAAAGTCTCCTATCCATCATCGTATCATATGCATCGATTGTTAAACCAATAAAGAATTGGTATACATTATCACCTGTTGCAAATGCTTCGTGTACTAATGATGAATCAAATATGTAAATCTTTCCAGGTTTGATACTATTTATAACCTTTCCATCCATTTTTAACTGCATATTTGTCGATGTTGTTCCCCATAATCTTAAGTTTGGAGAAGGAACCTTGACATCAACATGGGCTTTAAAATGCCCCATAGTATCCCATTTTAATATCGCGCTTCGGCAGAAATAATCACCAAAGGCATCGACTAATGGTGATAAAGAAGGCATATTACATACTTCAGTTTTTTCTAATATATCGTGGTCAAATATTACGTTATCTTTATTTTGATGTAACATAAAATGTTCATCTAATGGCATTCGTGATGGATCATTTGTTTCATCTAATTTACCAGTTAAATTAACGAGCGGTATGCCAAATCTCGGATAAGATGTATGAGTATTGCCCCATTGTGTAAACTCATGACTATATTTTTCAATATCTTTATCGAACTGATTTAAGTCAATATCAATATCAGTTTCTACAATAGGATTAGTATGTAATTCATAATATTTTTCTTCTTCTATTCCAGGTAAACTAATATATTTAAATATCATAGCCATTAACTTATCTTCAGGTTGTCCCTCAAGATGTGGATGCGTTTCAAATAATTGATCAAATGCTTCTTTCATTGTGTCATCCTTGCATAATATTGCTGCATTACTGCACTCGCTTTCAAACAAACTGTAAAATGAATTCGTGGAGTTTTGCCTAAATTCATAGCAGTGTGTTTATTTGTAGTGTGTAGTTGATATGTGTTACCAATTTCTGGCATTTTAAATATTTTATCATTTACAATGAATAGAGCGTCTTCGTTCGTAATTAAAGGTATATGAATACGATCAGTTAAATCGTAATGATACGAATATCCTCTAAAGCTTTCATCAAGAGTCATGTATCTACCACGACATACGTTATATTTTTCATTTAAATCATTATATACTTCTTCAGCATAAGTACCTTTAAATAACTCATTTACAATAGTAAAATCATTTTGATCTAGTTTATATTGCGTAAGATCGCCCGAAGCAAATGAGTATCTTTTACCATTAATAGAACTAACATGAATTTGTTGGCCAAGTTCTTCCATTCCGACAATACAATCTAATAATTTCTTAGGATCGTACCTATCTTTTAATTCTGTAAGCATTGAATAATCTCTTCGTATGTAGTTTCAAAATATGAAATCTTGAATAGGTATCTATTCTTTTTACCTAAGTTGTTAACACCATGCATTTTAGTCGTATCTAAAACAGCCGTACTATATGTAAATTCACCATAATCATTAAAAGTAACTGGTGCAGCTTCATCATTCAGAATATGATTAATTGAGCAAGTAGTATTGTAGTCAATATGTGGTAATAGTACTGAGTTTGCATCAAGTTGATAATATCTTGGAGAACCATATGGCAATTTAAATTGATTACAAAAGAATTGCATTTCTCTTTCTGCCCACCTAAGAGTTTGATTTATGATTTTCCAATTGTCATATGATCCATGCTTTTCATCTGAATATGTTGTTGCGTCTTGACTTTTTAATTCTTCTAATAATCTAATATCATCAAAATTATGTTGTATTTCGTAAACTGGCTTCATAATTCATCCTTAACGCGTGTTTGTCATATGACATTATTTTTGGATTCCAATCTTCAAAGGTATAATTATCTATAGTCATGTAAATAATATTTTGGTAGCAAGAAGCCAAATTGCCTTCATGTACTTGTACTAATCCATCATCATAACTTTTCCATCGTTTATTTAATGAATATATCATAGTAGTAAAAGCTTTCCACCATAATTGCTTTCCAGCTCTTTTTGAATTTCTTTGTTGCATGCTAATAAAATATAATTTGTATTTTAATTTAAAAAGTTCTCTCATAGATCCATTCATAAATCTTAAAGCAGATATTAATTCTTCACGCTTCGACCATGGTCCACGAGATTTTGGAAAAAGATACCATCTATTAAATATGCGACATACATCAGGAGTGTATTCTTTTACTCCAGACATGGCAATAGGTTCATTGTCAAATCCATATTGAATAGCAAAAAATATATGATCAGAAATTTTTAATTTTGCTTTTGTGTAATTTTCTCGTAGTTTATTATTGGTGTCAGCTAAACACAACTCTCTGACTCTTTCAAATTCTGCATTATCATAGTCAAATACCCAAAGATACCCAGCATCATTTTTTATCTTTTTATCCATGGGTACTACTGCCCTCCTTAATTAATACTACTTATTATACCATAAAACGAGCTCTTTGTACATGTATAAATAGACAATATGCACAATTAGTTTTATTTATAAATAGATCAAGAAACATTTTGCAGGTGGAACATGGCACAATACGAGTACTTTACATTTGATCAAGGTTCGGACATAGCAGTTGAGCTTCATCTTCAAGATGCAAATGGAAATAAGAAAAACTTAACTAATTATTCAGGCGCAGCTACTATGAAGAGAAGCTATAGTAGCGATAGCGCAGATACGCAATTCTTCGACTTTGCAATTCAAGCCCCTCCGACAGATGGCATTGTTACTTTATCGCTGACTAATGCTCAAACTGATGCTATGGAAGCTGGAAAATATGTGTATGACGTAGAGATTTCTTATGTAGATAGTAACAGTAATACTATTATCGAAAGAATTTTAGAAGGCAAAATAGACCTTACACCTTCTGTAACAACATAAGGATCACTTATGGCTCAACAAACCTTCGTATCTAGAATTACGGTCAACGAAGACGTAGGACAAACTATTGTCAAAAAGGTAATAGTTGGCTCTCCGATTCGTCGTGTCACAGGTACATCAGCTCAAGAATTATGTGATCTTATCGATGTAGTTTGTACCGGAAAAGAAGATGGGGATATAGTTGAATTTGATCTTGTAACAGAAAAGTTTTATATAAGAAAAGACCCTCGATTACTGATAATTAGAGGGGGTACATTTTAATGCAAACAGGCGGCCATAATAATAGAATTCTAATAAAAACCTCGGCCACTACTCCAAAAGTTGAAGTATCTGATAATACCTTAATGGTAGGAGAACTTGGTTACTCCTATGCAAATGCTGATTCTAATGGCGGCGGTAGACTTTTTATTGGAGTATCACTAGTAGAAGGTGATAGCGAATTTGCTACTTCGATTCACGAGATCGGTGGCAAATATTACATAGATATGATGGATCATGATCGTGGTCATGTCGTCCCTAATTCTGTTCTTATTACAGATAGCGCAAATAAGATAGACTTATTAAAAGTCGATAATCTTATTCTTGACGGCAATATCATTGAGAATAATAACGGCGGCATTGAGCTAGATGCATTTGGTGATGTAGTACTTATCACTAATGGCCAAGGTAATATTAATGTTGATAGCAACAGAATCATTAATGTATTAGATCCTATTAATCCTCGGGATGCAGTCAATAAAAGATTTTTACAAGCTCAAAATACAAATGTTCGTGCCGACAATCTACAAGGTCAGTGGAATATATTTGATGCAAATGACGAACTGCATCTCATTGGCGGTAAAAATATTACAACAGTTTTGGCAGTTCCAAGTGGAGGTACACTTGATGTAACTACAAATCTAAATGATAGTGTTGATGGCTTAACTAGCATTACGATTGATAATATTAAAATCGATGGTAACACAATTAAGAGTTTAGTTGGCAATCTAGTTATTGATCCAAATCCTGACGGGTCAAGTGGCACATTAGTAGTTCAAGGTAATTTACAGGTTGAAGGTACAACAACCACTATTAATTCAACTGAATTAACTATTAATGATAAAAATATTGTATTAGGTGATGGAGCTGCAGACTCAGCACAAGCAGATGGCGGCGGTATTACTCTTGACGGAGCTGATGCTACAATCATATATAATGCATCGACAGATGCATGGGTATTTAATAAAGATATAACTGCTCCGAATCTTGATGTTACTGGTGATTTTACATCTACCACATTAACTGGTAAATATCTTGGATTTGATTCTGACCTCCTTAATTCTACAACTGATGGTTTACCTGAAGGCAATACTAATCTATACTATACACAAGCCCGGTTTGATTCAGCCTTTAGTGGAAAAACCACATCTGATTTAACCGAAGGTTCGAATTTATACTATACAACTGCTAGAGCAGATAGCGATGCACGTAGCGCGCTTTCAGTTGCAAATCCATCTGGTTTTGGTACTTTATCATACGATTCAGCTACAGGTAAATTTACATTTACTGGAGTTTCAACACCTGAGATAAGAGCTCAATTCTCTGCTGGTGGAGATATTACCTATAACGAATCAACCGGAACATTTAGTCTTGATGTAGAAGAAATTTATACGGCTGATAACTTTGATTCTGATTTTAGAGATAGGTTACAAACCACAACTACTGATTCGATTGGTGAAGGAACATCAAATCTATACTATACAAAAACCCGTGTAGATTCTGACTTTGATGCTAAGCTATTACTAAAAACAACTGACGATCTTGCCGAAGGTTCGACAAACCTATATTACACTACGGCCCGTGCTGATAGCGCAGCACGACATGCAATCAGTGTTGTAGATGGTGGCGGTCCTGGTTCACTTGATTATAATAACAATACTGGTGTTATTACTTACATAGGTCCAAGCCCTGCAGAACTAGCAACAAATGTGCGTCCGCAATTCTCAGCTGAAGGTGATTTGAGCTATGATGTAGCGACTGGTGTATTTAGTATTGATGTTGAAGTTGAATACACAAAAACTAACTTTGACTCTGATTTAGGAGATGCATCTACAACAGATCTACCTGAGGGCACAAACCTATATTATACACAAGCCCGGTTTGATAGTGCACTGGGAGATAAATCTACTGATGATGTAACTGAAGGTTCTAATCAATACTTTACAAACGAAAGAGTAGATGATCGAGTAAATGATCTTTTAGTTGCTGGACAAGCTATTGACTTAGTTTATTCTGATGCGTTAAATACCCTTGCTATTGGGGCTGAAATAGCAACAACTACTAACTTTGGTGTTTCAAGATATGACTCAGTTGACTTTAGTGTAACTGCAGGAATGGTTGAAATAAACACTATCGATTGCGGCACATACTGATATAAATAGAATCAAGGTTTTTATCTTGATTACTCATCCTTATTAGGAAGCACTATGACTACACCAAAGGTCCTATTAAAACGTTCATCCGTAATTGGCAGAGTCCCACAAACAGGAGATCTCGATTACGGCGAACTGGCCGTCAATTTCGCTGATGGCAAGATTTATTATAAAAATTCATCGAATCAAATCGTAGCGTTCATAGATTCAGCCCGTACACAGGCGCTGATAGATGCTGTTAATCAAGCTGCAGAAGATCAACTAGATTCTGCAGAAGTCATCTCTCTTATTGATTCTGCTTACATTCAATTAAGACAATCATACAATGCTACATTGTTGAATGGTGATAGCGCTGGATTTTATCGTGAATATCCTAATTTACGTAATAAACCAGTAATTCTTGATATTGTTGACGTACAAAATATTATTGACGATTATGTAGATGTAAGTTTTGTTGATAACTTAAATACAGATGCAGACACCTTAGATGGCTTAAACTCTACACAATTCTTACGTAGCGATTCTGATACTAGACTAACAGCCGATTTGATAATTGATTCAAACCTTACGGTCGGTGGTGATGCAACATTCAATAATAATGTAACACTAAGTGGCAACCTATATGGTCCAGCTACAATGTACATTGATCCAGCAGCGCATGATAGTGATACTGGTCGAGTAATTATTCGTGGTGATCTTCAAGTTGATGGTACACAAACAATTGTCAACTCAACAACTGTAAGCATTAATGATAAAAATATTGTTCTAGCTGATAGCGCAACAAATGCCGCTGAAGCTGATGGAGCTGGTATTACAGTTAATGGTGCAAATGCCACTATAACATATAATGCAGCCGAAGATGAATGGCAGTTCAATAAAAAAGCACAAGCTCCTAACCTTGAAGTTACAAACGTAATTGATGCCACTACTGTTAATACGACAAATATTACAGCCACAACTATTAATACTACTAATATTACTGGTAACTATACAAATTTTGATTCTGATTTTGATTCTGCATTAGGTACTAAAACTACTAATAATCTAACTGAAGGTGACAACCTTTATTATACGACCGCAAGAGCAGATAGTGATGCTCGTAGTGCACTCAGCGCAAATAAAGTTAGTGGATTTGGTAATCTAACATATGACTCTGCTGCAGGCAAGTTTTCATACACAGGTATTTCTACTCAAGAAATACGTGATCGATTTGCTGCACAAGGTGATTTGTCATATGACTCTGCAACAGGTGTATTTAGTATTGATGTTGAAAATGTTTATACAAAAACAAATTTTGATTCTGATTTAGGAGATGCTAGTACTACTGATTTGCCAGAAGGTAGTAACTTATACTATACAAAAACTCGAGTAGATTCAGATTTTGATGCTAGATTCGCAGGAAAATCTACTGATAATCTTGCAGAAGGAAATACTAATCTATATTATACTACAACTCGCCACGATAGTGATACACGAGTTTTAGTTGATTCTGCTTATGTACAAGCAAGAGTTGATTCATCATTTATAGCAACAATTGCCGATCTAACATTCTTAGATTCTGGAGATGCATTACAATTAATCGATAGCTCTCATGTCCAATTAAAAGCTAAAGGCCTAGATTATAATGTACTGAGTAATAAGCCTGCATTAATTGACTCTACGTTAGTAACACAACTTATTGATTCAACTTATATTAGAGTAACAATCGATTCTGCGCATATTGAAAATGTTATTAACAATTCAACAACTGTTTTTGTTAATAATGTCGATAGCGCATATGTCCAATTAAAAGCTAAAAACTTAGATTATAATATTCTTTCTAATAAACCAAATCTTATTGATTCGGGTTTAGTCGAAGGTTTAATTGATAGTGCATATGTACAACTACACGCTAAAGGATTAAACTATAACTTATTAAGCAATAAACCGAATGTGCTTGATTCATCAGATATTGTAAGTATTATTGTATCAGAAACTTTAGACTCTGATCTTATTATAAATCTTGTTGACTCTGCATACATTCAACTACGAGATAGATTCCAAGACTCTGCTGGTGTAAAAGCGGTTATTGATTCTGCATACGTAAGAGCACGAGTAAAAACAGATCAAAACTTACGAACAATTGATAGTGTTTCATTTGCTGGAATTACAGTATCAGCCAATAGTATTACTTGGGGTGAATCTGATGCTACAATGACATATCTGCCTGACAGCGATATGATTGAATTTAATAAAGCAGTTAAAGGTGAACAAGTACAATTTACTGGTGCTACTATTCAGAGTGACTCTGGTACATTCAATGGTCTATATGTTTACGATAATCGTAGAGGCCAAAAAGATTGGGTTGCACGATTCTCTCGTAGACAAGACGAGTATAGTTCTCCTGCTACAGTACTTATTACTACTGATGCTGAAGCTAGAAGTGATATAGCCCTCGAAGTTCGCGGCAACGCAAACTCTACATTATTGGGTCCTGAGTTTGATGATAAATTCCATGACGATAGCAACACAACATTTGCAGTTTACGGATCAGGTCATACGCTAATTGGTTATTCTAATCTACCAGGTGGAGTTGGCGCACTATATCCTTATAGCATGTTATCAGGTGATAATGACGTAAAACTGCAAGTTAACTATGGTATATCTGTTGATTCTAACTTAGTTTTCCATGAAGGCAATTATAAGACTTATATTGATTCTGCATATATTGAAGCACGTCGACCTGCAGAAACAGTATTCTCTCTTAGTGGTGATGGCTCAAACTATGTATTTGCTGGTGATGGTTTCCCGTCGACTGCGAATGATCCGACATTATATTTAACACGTGGCAAAACTTATAAGTTTACAAACATTCCTGGTAGTCATCCATTTGAAATTAGATTGTCAAATGGTGGTACAGCTTATAGTGATGGTGTAACAAATAACGGAGGTTCAGGTACAGTAGAATTTACAGTACCTATGAATGCTCCAACATCATTAGTTTATCAGTGTACCATTCATGGTGGAATGGTTGGCGATATTGTTATTAATGCTGCAGCTGGTCTTGATTCTGCACAAATTATTAATTTAATTGATAGCGCCTATGTTCAGCTTCGTGACTCTTCTAGTAGTGGTGGAGGTGGAGGTGGTGGAGTAGATTCAGCCACAACAATTGCTCTTATTGATTCTGCTTATGTTAAAGCAAGAGTTGATCATAACGCTGATGAAACATTAATCTTTGGTGATGATCAATTTATTGCAGGTGTTTTGTCTGGTACAAATACTGGAACTCAAGTTGTTACATTCTTTAATGCCATTTATCCTACTGGCCAATTCATTGCTAGCTATGATTATGCTAATGGCGGTTTACCTCTTGGTCAATGGTTATACGGCGAGTATTGGGTAAACTCAAGTCTTGGTTACTTTAAAGTAATTAATAAAGTTGATCTTAATGATGGAACATACAGATATTACTGTGTTAATACTGCAGGTAATGCAGCACCTAGTTGGGCTGGTGGTTGGACACAAAGAGTGTTCATTGCACAAATAGATGGCGAAACAAAAAAACCATTAGAAATTAGCCATCAAGCAAATGGTGATTACATACTATTTGAAGGTCATAGAAACTACCACTTCTTCCAAAACGATAGCTCAGGCCGTGACTTTAAAATTGAATTAGCTAACGACAGTTCAGTAGTTAATCTCATCGGCGGCGGTCGTATACATTATGCCAATAGTTATGATAGCGATGGCGATTTCCCTGATGGTACAATCTATAAGGGAATGACTGCTCATGCTAAGAATAATGACGCAATGTACTATGCGAATGATTCTGGTGTATGGACAACAATTGCTGGAACAGGTGCACAAGCATTCCAAGATTCTGCGGTTGTTGTTGGGTTAATCGATTCGGATTATATTCTCGGTAAGAAGTTTGTACCTGGTGATGCTGAAAGACGATGGAATATTACATCAACGGCACCTGCTGGAGCACAGGCTGTCGCTGTTGGAGATTATTGGCTTGATCGTGATACCGAAGTTTTATATAAACTTACTGCTGATACAAATTGGACAACTACTTTACCTGCAGGGACCTTTACTGCAGAAGCAGGATTAACATCAAATAATTGGTTTGCAAATGGAGTTGGTGGTGATCCAATCACAATTAATCAGGGTCCTCTTGGTCCAGTTGGTACATTTAACAGAACTTTCAATATGGGTACTAGCCCATATAATTCTGGTGGTCGATACACATTTACACAACCAGTTAATTTTGGATATTTCCAGATTGGTAATCTAGCCTCTGGACATATTTACTCTGTCGGATATACCGATGGCTCGTACATGGTTTCAAACACTGGTATCAATGGTTCTAAAACCGCAACGCCAAGTTCATATACTTGGTATGACGCAAACGGTGTTTCTTTAGGTCAAACAGTGGCGGCTGGTAGTGGTTTTAGAAACTATAGTCATCCAAACGGCACATTAGCAACATATATCGTTATTGGTAGAAATAACTATGGTACTCGTGGCTATAGTTGCTATATGTTTTTTTCTGGAGCAAGTAGTTGGCAGCGGATAGGTGAAATTTATGATGATAGTGATATTAAAAATGTTATTGATTCTGCTTATATTACTGGCATTGCTGGCAGTGGCGGTAGCGGCAGCGGATTAGATTCAGCTGCAGTCATTACTCTTATCGATTCAGCATATGTACAAGCTAGACAAACAGCTGGTGGTGGAGGCACAGACTCTGCAGCAGTACAAACTCTAATTAATGCTGCTCTTGATTCTGGTGCTATACCATTCACCCAAAATTACTTTCATTTTACATCAGATTCTGGACATAAAATATATAGTGGATTCGATGATGATAGTGATAGTTTAATCTACACAACTGGAGCATTAGCTGTTTACCTTAACGGTATTTTGCTTGTAGATTCAGTAGACTATACTGCAACTAATGGAACATCTATTGTATTGACTGATTCTGCAGAATTGGGAGATATTCTTACAGTACAAACATTTGCTGGCAATAGCCTTGGACTAGACTCAGCAAAAGCAATCAACTTAATTGACAGTGCATATATCGCTGCAAGAACAACAGCAGGTACAGACTCTGCTGCCATTATCAACCTTATTGATAGTGCGTATGTTCAAGCTCGGCAAGCAGCTGCTTCTAGCGGTGTTGATTCTGCTGCTGTTATAAGTCTTATAGACAGTGCGTATGTTAATCAAAGGGTTTCCTTTACAGGACCATCATCATCTAGAACTGCACTAGGATTAACCGCTGTTACAACTGGTACAAATAACGCAACTTGGACATTTAACACTGATGCATCTGCCGAGAACTTTAAGTTATTAATTGACGGCGTGTATTTAGCTAGCAGCGTCACTGGTAGCGTATTAGGATTTAAAGATGCTGGTGGAAAATACTTTGCTGTTGGAGACAATTACAATAGCCATAATTTTACCAGATCAGTTGTTGCTGTTAGAACCAATAATGCAGTAACTCTTACTTGGTATAATGGACTTGCATATAGTTGGGCTAACTTTACAGATTATAGTGGTGGATTTAGTGCTGCATTCACAGCAAATGGTGGCACATTACCTTTAGTTTCAGTATATTCGCCAAGAATAACAAACGGCCAGCCTGGATCATTTACTACTCCATATGTTGTTGGCGATGCAACAACTGGTAATGCCGCTGGTGCATACGGTACTAATACAACAAACTTTGGCGCATTAACAACAGTTGCTGCTTCGGCAACATACTTATCGTTAACAAGTGCTATTGATTCTGATTATATTGCAGAACGTGTAAATGCTTTGGATTCAGCAGAAGCAATTAACCTTATTGATTCCGCTTATGTAAGAGCTAGACAAAACTTTGCGTATAGCGCACTTACTAGTACACCAACAGATCTTAGTGACTTTGATAATGATGTAGGTTATATTACCGATGCATCATTTGATGACTTTGAATCAAGAGAATTTATTGGTAATCAAGGTGGGTTAACAGATAAAGTATATTCATTTATCGTCCCAACCGGAGTTACTACTATTTCTGCTGTCGCCATTGCCGGTGGTGGTGGAGGTGGTGATGCAGCATCTGGCCCAGATGGTGTAGGTGGCGGTGGTGGTCTATCGTACGATACTTCTCTTGCTGTTACTCCAGGTGAAACACTTACAATTACAGTTGGTCATAGCGGCAATGGTGGTATGGCACCTAGTGATCCACCTAATTCTATCGGTACCGGTTCCCCGGCTAATAACACGACTATTAAAAGAGGTTCTACTGTATTATTGCAAGCCAATGGTGGTACAGGTGGTAGTGGAGGTACTAATGGTGCCGGTGGATCTGGTGGTACAACTTTATCATACGATGGTGGTGGTAATGGTGGAGTTCGTGGAGCAGGTCAATATACTGGTAACGGTGGATCTTCAGGATCTGCGAGTCTCTTAGGAACATCAAGTACAGATTATTTGTATGGTGAAGGTGGTGCAGGTACACTTAATGGCCAAAAAGGTGCAGTAAGAATTATATGGGGTGCAGGTAGATCTTATCCAAATACAAATATTGTACAAACATTCAATAATGTGTATGGTTCGACAGGCGGCGTAGATTCAGCTACTGTTATAAGTCTTATTGATTCTGCGTATATCAATGCAAGAGTTGATCCATTCGATTCTTCACACGTTTTAGGTCTTGTTGATTCCGCGTATATTCAATTACGTGATAGATTCCAGGATTCATCAGGTATTCTTTCAATAGTCGATTCGGACTACGTAAGACAAAGAGTTACTAAATCTGATCTCGACATGGAAGGGAATAAAGTTCTCTTTGCAAATGTTTATGATTCAGTCGGAGCTTTGCCAAGTGCAACCACTTATCATGGTATGTTTGCTCATGTTCACGCTACCGGTGCAGGATATTTTGCTCATGCTGGTAACTGGACAAGATTAGCAAATCAGAATGAATTAAATTCATATGATTCAACAAATACTATCGGCATAATAGATTCTGCATATGTTCAAGCAAGACAAACATCTGGTGGAGGTGGAACAGTCGATAGCGCAGATATTATTGCGATTGTTGATAGTGCTTATGTTCAAGCAAGACAAACATCTGGTGGTGGAGGAGGAGGGCTAGACTCTGCTCTTGTATCACAGCTTATTGATTCAGATTATATTGCAACAAAGGTTGACTTTACCCGTGGAGAATTTACTACACAAAGATCGCAGTTTACTGCAACAGCAGCACAAACAGTCTTTAATCATAGTTCAATTGATGCTAGTCACCTTGATGTCTATCTCAATGGCGTCTTGCAAGTGGTCAATGATGATTACACTGCCACTACATCAGCAGTCACATTCAGCACAGGAGTCGACAGTGGATACAGCGTCTCGATTATTGAAAGGCGTGGACGTGTCCTTACCCAGCGAGGATTAGTAGAAAGCAAATATTACTTTACAACACCTACACCTATTACAACAATTACAGGTACAGATGACAATGGCATAACACTTGATTATTCTAATGGATTCCTAGATGTTTACCTGAATGGTATTCTGCTCAAAGATTCTGATGACTATTCAACAAATGCTGGTACCACAGTCACTCTTGTATCTGCAACTGATTCAAATGATCTTGTTACTCTGATCAATCGTAAAGGTGTGGTTGTAACACCGAATGTAAAGAATTATGAATTCACTGCTACTGAAGGTCAAACAACATTCAGTGGTTCTGATATTAACAGTAATACTCTGACATATGTACCAGGTGCAATACAAGTTCACCTAAATGGTATTATATTACGGAATGCAGACTTTACTGCAATTAATGGTTCAAGTATTGTTCTTGCTTCTTCTGCATCACTCAATGATGAATTGGTTGTATCTGCATTCAGTAATCCTGGTCAGAATATGGATCTGTATAAGTTTACTGCAGATTCCGGTCAGACTATCTTTAATGGTAATGATTTGACTGATGCATCACTTGCATATCAGCCTGGTAACATTCAGGTCTTTATGAATGGTCTGTTACTGAATGACTCGGATGATTATACTGCATCAAATGGTATGTCGGTTGTCTTGACATCGGGTGCTGATCTGAGTGATGAAATTAAGATTGCATCATTTGTATCAAATGCAGATGTGATTAGAACAAATGCATGGACTGCACCAACGGGAACACCAGTTACTGCAACTGCAGGTGATAAACTCTTTATTGATACATCATCTGCCAAGACTGTCACACTTCCGTCATCTGCAAGTATGGGTGATGAAATTCGAATTATCGATGTAACAGGAAATGCATCATCAAATAATATTACTGTTGCTCGTAATGGTCATAAGATTCAAGGTGCGGCAAGTGATTTAACAATTAACGTAGACAGAGCAGGTATTGGATTGGTTTATTACAATTCTGCTCAAGGTTGGGTACTGATAGAGAACTAATATGACAACATTATCATCGATAAGAAATGCAGCAATTGAAGATGCAGGAGCAGGTGGTCTCACTGTATATGCAACAAAAGAAGATTTGCCAGCAAGTGGACTCACTGCTGGTGATCAGGCTTATGTG
>ERZ891134.261-NODE-261-length-45443-cov-8.943047_pt1 | contig 45443 bp, 45 predicted proteins | sample MGYA00520888_ERZ891134 | MGnify/ENA primary metagenome ERZ891134 (study PRJEB32303, sample SAMEA104408692) | aquatic metagenome | biome: Brackish water; feature: Coastal; material: water | place: Baltic Sea | collected 2014-10-23 | depth 10 m ... | reverse complement strand
ACCGCTCGTGCGCGGCGTTCACCGCCGAGGTGGTGCAGCGGCTCGACCTCGGCTGCGCCCGGTCCTGCGACTCGATCAAATGTTCTTGAACTTCCATACTCACGAACATACGCTCGCACTGTCACAGAGTGAAGGGAACGGTGCGAGGCCGGCAGGTTCAGCGAATCAGCGTGCTGGTCGCTGGCATTACGACCGGGTGATGCGCCGGCTGGCCGAAACCGCGTAGAGGGGGTCACCCGGCGCACCGGGGTTGCGCAGCTGCGTCGTGGGCTCATCAAAGCCGGTGGTGATCTCGAAGTAGGTCTCGACGATTCGGCACCGACCGACATCATCAGTGGACAACCAACCACGGATCGCTTTTGTCGGAAAGCAGCGGTTCGAGAACGTGCAGACGAACATGCCATCGGGCTGCAGGACGCGTCGGACTTCGGCAAAGACATCGAGCGGCTTGGTGAGATAGTCGACGGAGACACAGCAGGTCACCGCCGCGAACGTTGCGTCTGCGAACGGCAGGACCGGATCTGCGTTGAGGTCCTTGACGAGCCGTTCATCGGCCATGTCGTTGGCAGCGAGTTCGGCCTCGTTCATCCCGGTGATGACCAGCCGCTCGGGCTTGGTGGGAAAGTGCGAGATCCACGACGAGCAGATGTCGAGCACCGGCCCGGACGAGGCCCCGCACAGTCCAAGTTCGTTGTACAGCTCACCGACTGCGGCGATGGCGCCGTCGTCGATGTGCGTCACGAGTCGGTCGAACGCGTAGAAGTCCGAATCGTCTGCCTCGTCGCTACGGGAGAAAAACCCAGGGGGAAACGTCGTCACATGTCGTTGATCCACCCGCCGACGATCCCACACGGCTGCAGTCTCTGCCCGACTCAGGTGTCGTCATGCTGGACGACACCTCCCGCCAGCTCAACACCTGACATCATCACGTCACGTTGTCACGGAAAGGGACGCAACATGATCACGATCATTAATGGCGGAACGCAAGGACTTGGTGCGGCAGTCGCGCGTCGACTCGTCGCCACTGGATTCACCGACGGGTTGCTGCTGGTGGGCAGGTCCGCCGACCGCGGGAACCAGCTCGCCGAGGAACTCACCGCCGCTGGGGTCGACACCGCCTTTCTCCAGGCCGACCTCGCTGATGCTGAGGCTCCCACCGCGATCGTGGCGGCGGCGATGGATCGCTTTGGGCGCGTCGACGGGCTCGTCAACGTGTCGGCAGTGACCTCGCGTGCCACCCTCTTCGAGGACACCCCCGAGCACGTTGACAGCCAGATGGCGGTCAACGTCAAGGCGCCGTACTTCCTCATCCAGGCTGCGGCCCGAGAGATGATTGCGCAGGGAACCCCCGGGTCGATCGTCAACGTCGGCTCCACGTCGGGGCACGGCGGTCAGTCGAAGCTCACCGCGTACTGCATGTCAAAGGCAGCCCTGACGGTGATGACCAAGAACCTTGCGTACGGCCTGATGCGCCACGGCATCCGTGTGAACCAGGTCAACCCGGGGTGGATGGAGACAGAGTCGGAACACCGGACGCAGATGGAGCAAGATGGCGCGCCCGAGAACTGGCTGGAGTTGGCTGCACCCGGCCGGCCACTTGGTCGCCTTGTGCAGCCCGAGGAAGTCGCGAACGCGATCGTCTACTGCTTGTCCCCAGATGCCGGGCTGATGACCGGGAACTGCCTCGACATCGACCAGTCGGTGCAAGGCGCTGGCGACCCGCCACTGCCCACCGCCAGCGACACCGTCTCACCGTGACCTGTGCGTGCTGACCACACCGGCGGATTGAGGCTCAGGTCGCAGACCACCCGCACCACGCGAGGAAGTTGGCGATGACCGTCCGGCCATCTGGGTGTTCTTCGGTCCAGTACTCCGGGTGAAACTGCGTACCCACCATCGGCCGCTCGTCGTGAACGGCCATCTGGATCGGCGTCGCTGCGGTTGACGCCAGGTTGGCGAAGCCGTCAGGAAGCTCGGGAACATAAAGCCCGTGTGCGTGCCGGAAGATGGGCTGATTACCGAGGCCAGCCAGCAATGGGTGGCCCGAGTTCTCAACAGCTAGTTCGACGGGGTGGTACCCGAATTCGAACAGCCGACCACCCTTGGTCGTGACCAACGAGGGGTCGTCCGATGGGCCGTCAGAGGCGGGGAGCGCGACGATGTCGGCGCCCAGCGCTTGCGCAATGAGCTGGAAACCGCCGCAGAACCCGAAGACCGGCAACTCGGTCTCGCGGATGATTGCATGGATTGGCTCAAGTGCGTGTAGGTCGTAGTCGTCGGGTGCAAACGAGTTCCCGCTGATGAAGATCGCGGTCGCCCCGATCTTGTCCAGCAGAGCCTGGTCGACGCGGTCGTAGCGGACGAGGTGACAGTGCGTGCCGGCGAGATCCTCCAACCGGTATGTGATGCTTGTCCGGCCGGCCAGCATCTTCGGGCCGTGCTCGCGTTCGAAGCCGTCGGCGTGTTCATAGTCGACGAAGACGAGCATCCAGTCAGCCTAGGAACGGCAATGAGTTCCGGTCAGGATTCGAACGGCAAGCCTGCGTACTGCTCTGCCATTGCGGCCTGGGCATGCGTCGACGACGCCAAATAGTCAAGTTCAGCCTCTTGGGCCCGCTGATCGAATGCAGTTTGTTCAGGGAAACGGTGCAGCAACGTGGTCATCCACCATGAGAATCGAACCGCGCTCCACACTCGCCGGAGGGCCATCTCGGAGTAGCGGTCGAGATACTCGTCATCGCCACCGTCGTAATGCGCAGTGAGCGCCCGCGACAGGTAGTGCACGTCCGAGATTGCAAGGTTCAGGCCCTTGGCGCCAGTTGGTGGAACGATGTGTGCAGCGTCGCCGGCGAGGAACAAGTTGCCGTATCGCATGGGTTCAGCGACGAAGCTGCGGAGCGGGGCGATCGACTTTTCGATCGATGGGCCGGTCACGACCTGGCCGCCAACAGTGGATCCGAGCCGGGTTGTCAGCTCTGACCAGAAGCGGTCGTCGGACCAGTCGGCAAGGTCATCGTCGAGTGAGCACTGCACGTAGTACCGGCTCAGCATCGGGTTGCGTTGGCTCGCCAGGGCGAAGCCGTTCGCGTGGTTCGCGTACACGAGGTCGGGGAGTGGCGGCGTCTCGGACATGATTCCGAGCCAGCCGAACGGGTACTCCTTTTCAAAGGTCCGCAGCACAGTGTCAGGGATCGCGGGGCGTGCAGCGCCGTGGTATCCGTCGCAGCCCACGACGTAGTCGGCATCGACCCGCTCGGCGATGCCTCCCACGTCGAAGGTGATGCTCGGACGGTCACTCAGCGGATCGTGGACTTCGACGTTGGCGGCTTCGAAGACAATCGCAGCATGGCGAACGTCGGCTGCTGCGTACAGGTCCTCCTGCATCTTGGTCTGTCCGTATGACATGAAGTGGGAACCAACGTGACGGTTGATGTCGATGAAGAACGCTTCGCGTCCACCCCACACCAGTGCTGCTCCGTCGTGGACATGGCCCTCGGCATCCATCCGCGCATCAAGTCCGGCGGCGCGGAGTACTTCGACCGACCCCCATTCGAGTACGCCTGCTCGGATTCGGTCCAGGACGTGGTTTCGACTGGACCGTTCGACCACGATCGAGTCAATGCCCGACCGGTGCAGGAGGTGGGAAAGCAGCGACCCGGCTGGGCCGGCACCGATGATGGCCACCTGGGTTCGCAGTGTCACGCGGAGAGTCTCACGGATTGTTGACACTCCGGCAAGAGGACCACCATGATGACGCCACGATGATCATCGACTGCCACGGTCATTACACGACCGCGCCGCCACAGCTCGGTGAGTACCGTGATGCTCAGCGCGCCGCGCTCGACGTCGATTCGGGCCACGTCGGTGAGCGCGGGCAACTCTCGATCTCTGACGAGGAGCTGAGGGAGAGCCTCGAAGACAACCAGCTGCGGTTGCAACGCGAGCGCGGCATCGACCTGACGCTCTTCTCACCGAGGGCCTCGTGGATGGGCCACCACATTGGCAACGAGCACACCAGCCGAAACTGGACTGAGCACTGCAACGATCTGATCTGGCGAGTGTGTGATCTGTATCCAGACAACTTCGCCCCGGTCTGTCAGCTCCCGCAGTCGCCAGGGATCGGCGTCGAATCGTCGGTGCGCGAGCTGCGACGCTGCGTCGAGGAGATGGGGTTCATCGGTTGCAACCTCAACCCGGATCCGTCGGGTGGGCATTGGACTGGGCCGCCGTTGTTTGATCCGTACTGGCATCCGCTGTTTGCGGCGATGTGTGAGCTCGATGTGCCGGCCATGGTGCACGTCAGCGCCACCTGTAACCCGAATTTCCACTTCACGAGTTCGCACTACCTCGGGGCCGACACCACAGCGTTCGTCCAAGCGATGACGTCAGGACTGTTCCGTGACTTCCCATCGATGCGGTGGGTGATCCCGCACGGAGGTGGAGCGGTTCCGTACCACTGGGGTCGATTCAAGGGGATGGCCGAAGGACATCACGCCGAGGGCGGCACGACATGGCAACTGCTCGACGAATTGATGGCCAACATTTTCTTCGACACATGCGTGTACCACCAGCCGGGCATCGACCTGCTCGTCGACGTTGTGCCGACCGACAACATCCTCTTCGGTTCCGAAATGGTCGGCGCGGTCAAGGGAAAGGACCCCGATACCGGTGAGTACTACGACGACACGAAGCGTTACATCGATCGCGCCAATCTCACAATTGAGCAACGGACCAAAATTTTCGACGGCAACGTCCGCAGGGTGTACCCGCGGCTGACGACCACAGGAGTCGCCTCATGAACAAGCACGTCATCGTCCGCAACATCGATCGGGCTGACTCGTCGGTGATCGACCGATTGGCTGTGGCGGGCACGGCAACCGTGCACGAAGCGATCGGTCGCGTGGGATACGTCGGCCCGCACCTCAAGCCGATCCAACTCGACACGAAGATCGCCGGGTCGGCGGTCACCGTGCTCAGCCACCCGGGCGACAACATCATGATCCACGCTGCGGTCGAGATGTGTCAGCCCGGTGATGTCCTCGTCGTGGCCAACACCGCGCCGTCGACGCACGGCATGTTCGGAGACCTCCTGGCCACGTCACTCATCGCGCGTGGCGTGCGCGGTCTGGTCATCGACGCTGGGGTTCGTGATACCGCTGACTTGCGCTCGATGGGCTTTCCGGTGTGGGCCCAGCACGTGTCGTGTCAGGGCACGGTCAAGAACTCCCCGGGTTCGGTCAACGTTCCGGTCATCTTGGGTGGAGTCACGGTGCAGCCGGGCGACGTGGTGTGCGCTGACGACGACGGCGTGGTCATCGTCGAACGAGCTGACGCAGCCTGGGCGCTGGAGCGGTCAGATGCACGGCTGGCGAGAGAAGAGCAGATGCGCGTGACGCTTGAGTCCGGCGAACTCGGTGTCGACGTGTACGGGCTGCGTCAGAAGCTGAACGACATGGGAGTCGAGTACATCGACTGACACGTCCTGACCCTCGACGCAACGATGTCGCGTGTGTTGGATCTGGCTGTGGCGGCGCCCGAAACCGGGTGGTGTCCGACGGCGACCTCACCGCGCATGCTGAGCTCACTCTGGTTCGCAAGTTGGAACGATCAGGGCAGCTGGAGCTGCTCGCAGACGGTGTGGTCTACGCGTCGTGTGAGCCTTGTTCGATGTGTGTCGGCGCCTTGTTCTGGGCTGGATCCTGTCGGGTTGCGTATGCGCTCACCCATGAGCGGCTCAACGCTCTCGCCGGTTCAGCCGATGAGCCGGCGGTTGGTTTCCGGATCGGCGCTGCTGAATTCCGGCTGACAGAATCGTCGTTGTGACATCGACCGTCGGGTGGAATGCGGCGGTGCCGCCGAATGGCTTCGTCAATCGGCCGCGCCAGACCGCCGCAAGCAATGACAATCCGGATGGGCTGGCGACACCCGACTTGTACGCCGGCGTCGAAACCACCCCCGAGCACCGCAACCTCGCTGCCGGAGACCCGACCTGTGTGGGCTGGGAACGTCGCCGTGACGATCCTGGCGTCACAGCTCTACGAGAAACCTTGCGGCTGAACAACGGGATTCCCGAGCTCGAGATGTGCACACCTGACCAAGTCGAACGGGCTGCTGGACTCTTCCATCGCGACGGGTTCGTCGTGGTCACCGACGCCCTCGATGCACGACGACTGGCCAACCTTAAACGGGCAACCGAACGCGTCGTCGATGAGATTCTTGCGGCTGACCCCGATGCCTCGGCGGGAGGCGGTGCGGGCGGTCTACCGCATCGATATTCGTTCGGCTCATCGTCGGCATCGAGACATCGGTTGCATGAGCCTGAATGGGTCGACGTGATCGATCTCGCCACCACGACACCGATTCTCACTGCCATCTTTGGATCGGCTGACTACATCGTTGGCGGCGGCGGCGGTGACCTCGCGTTGCCCGGTGCGATTGAGTATCAGGGTCTCCACAGCGACAACATTTGGGTCGAGCCGCACGATCCGGTGGGGAACTTGTCCGTTCGGCAGATGCCGGTTCCGGTCGTCACCATCAACTTCCCGATGATCGACTTGACGTGGGAAAACGGCCCGATCCGTCAGATCCCCGGTACGCAGCGCTCGCTCGACCCCATCCCGACGCTCGCTGGCGAGCCCGATTGGATGAAATGGTCAACGTTGTGTCCGACGCCAGCAGGGTCGGCTGTGATCCGCGACAATCGGTGTTGGCACAGTGGGACGCCGAATCTGTCGGACGACGTTCGCTCGATGCCGAATATCGAGTACTTCGCCCCGTGGTTCCGGAGCGAGGGTGTCAACCGTTGTCTGCCGTACGACCTCTGGACCACGCTTTCCGAGCATGGCAAACGGGTGAGTCGTTACGTTGCCGGCCACGACGGGGAGACAATCATCGGTGCCGGTTACACGAGCCCGAGGTCCAAGGACCGAGACGCATTCGTCGAAGCCCAATGTGCAGAACTTGGCGCCGAAGTCGCTGCCGAATGGTGGGCCAGGCGCTAGGAAGTCCCGTCGCCGGACGCCAGTCACCCAGCTTGGGGTTTGAGTCGGTAGAGCAGCGCAGTCCCGAGCAGACCGGAGGCGAGGGCGGTCCATTGGGCTGCGGTGTGGCCTGACGAGTCGATGATCTGCCCGATCGTTGGTGGGCCGATGAGGCCGCCGAGGCCGTTGGCGGTGTACAGCGCTCCCAAGACACCGCCCATGCCGATGGTGCCGAATAATTGGGCCACAACGGCTGGCGACAGCGCGATGATCCCGCCGTAGGAAACGCCAAGGACGATCGCGAAGGCGATCAGGAGCGCGTAGTTCGCGTCCGCAACAATCCAGATGAGGAAACTCAGCCCGAGGCCCAGCGATGACAGTCGGTAGAGCCCAACGATTCCCACTCTGCCGGCGAGCGCACCGAGTCCCAGGCGGCCGATGATCGACGCCATGCCAATGAGCCCGAGGAGCACGGCTGCGGAACCCGACGTCTCCGTCGTGTCGATGTAGTCAGCCATGAACACGAACGGCGTGAACAGTGCGGCCGCGAGGAAGAGCGAGGATGCGTAGAGAAACCAGAAGTCAGGGCGTCCACTGATGATCTCGCGGATCGGTCGGGGGGAAGCGGCTGAGCCGGGAGGCCGATGCGCTCCTATCGCGGCGATGACCAACAAGACTCCCGATACAGCTGCCAGGACTCGGTACGCGTCGCGCCAACCGTTGGCTTCGATGACTCGCTCGATGATGGGAACCATGACGAGCGTTCCGAATCCGATGCCTGCGACAGCGAGGCCGAGGGCGAGTGTGCGTCGCTGCTCGAACCAGCCGCCGACAGCGGCGACCATGGGCACGTAACAGCAAGCAACCCCGATCCCGACCCCGAGCCCGTAGGTGAGATAGCCGAGGCGAATCGAGGAGACCTCGGCGGTGAGGAGAAGACCGGTCACCATCGCGACAGCGCCAAAAATCATCACACGTCGCGGGCCGATGCGATCAGCAATCCGGCCGCTGATGATGCCGATCGCGAAGTAGGCGAACGTGGTGATCGAAAAGAACAGCGCGGTGGCCGATCGGCTGGTTCCGAACTCGTCAGCCATCGGTCCGAAGAACTCGCCGAAGCTGTAGGCAACTCCGAACACGGTGAACATGGCGAGGAACGCGGAGGCCACGACCACCCACGCTCGCGTTGAGTCGACCTCGTGGGCAGCACTGGTGCTCGTACTGCGGATCTTCGTGGTCGGCATCTGGGTTGTCTCCGAGTTCAGGTCGGTGCGGGTCCGGTGCTTGATGTCGTACTCGCTAGTACGACATACTGAATCGCCGACACTCGTTGGTCAAGCACTTCTTTTACTTAAAGGTACGAAATGTCTGCCGGACGGCCACGAGCACTCAATCTCGAGACCGCAATGCCCGTGATTCTTCGTCACTTCTGGCACGACGGGTACGGAGGAGCGACCCTCGATCAGGTCGCCGCCGAGGTGGGCGTCACCAAGCCGACTCTGTATCGGACGCTCGGAGAGAAAGAGGCCGTGTTCGCGGCGGCCCTCGGCACCTACCACCAGACGTACATCGCGCCCGCCGAACGACATCTCGAACAAGCAGCCACCCTCCGTGCAGCGCTCGCTGGGTTCTTCGCAGTCTTTGTCGATCGGATCCTCGACGACGACCTTCCTGCAGGATGCTTCCTCGGCGACAGCGCCATGACCGGCAGATTCAGCACCGGACCCATCGCCGCCACCATTCAGGGCTTGCAAGGACGATTGGCTTCGCTTGTCGAGCAGCGCGTCACGGCGGCCGTTGACGATGGTGAGCTCGAACCCGCCACTTCGGCGGCGGCTGTTGTCCCGTTCGTTCTTGGCCAGGTCTCAGCGCTCTCGGCAATCTCGCGGTCCGCGCCGACCCGGCAGCAACTCGACTCTGTGGTGGGCTACATTCTTGACGGGCTCCCTTGGGCTGCCCCACGCTGATCGCGTGCGTCAGGCCCGGCTTGATCGCGGCCGGTCTATTTCGTCGAGAACCCGATAGAGCGGTGCCTGATTAACTCGACAACCCTCGGCCTCGCTGAGGGCGACGACGGATCGTTGACGATCCATATCCAACGCGACAAACCCGACACTGTCGAAGGCCGCGCCAACTGGCTGCCCTCACCCGCCGGCCCGCTGTACCTGACGATCCGGATCTACTGGCCTGAACCCGAAGCACTCGATGGAACCTGGCAGCCTCCGGCTGTCGTGGCCGTCTGACCTCAGCGCTCATGGACATTGATGAGATCGAACGGGTACTGATCAACAAGACCAACACCAACCTGAGACCAGCGGCCCCCTTTCACCATCTCGGCGCCACTGCTAACTTGTAGCAATGATCAGAGAGATTCCGGCCCACTGATGGGCGACGCGATCGGCGCCACACTCGGGTTCGCAGTGGGCATCGCCATCAGCCCGATTCCCATCGCGGCAGTGATTCTGATGCTGTTCAGCGGTCGGGCGCGCATCAACAGCGTCTCGTTCATGGTCGCCTGGGTTGCTGGCATTGCACTGGTTACGACCGTCGTGCTGCTCATTCCAGGCCTCGAGGCCGACGACAGCGAACCGAGTGACACCACTGGGTGGATCAAGCTTGCCCTCGGTGCGCTTCTCTTTGTTGCAGGCGCGCGGAAATGGCGCACACGTCCTGGCCCCGACGATGAGGTCGAGACGCCAGCGTGGATGGCCAAGATCGACGACCTCAAACCGGGTGCGTCGTTCGGGTTGGGATTCGTGATGTCGACATTGAATCCTAAGAACCTGCTGCTCGCGCTCAGTGCAGGTGTCTCAATTGGAGCATTGTCTCTTACCACGGGCGAGACCGTTGGTGCGGTTGCGGTGTTCACCATGATTGCTGCGATCACCGTGACCGTTCCCGTGATTGCCTATCTGATCGCCGGCGAACGGCTTGACCCCACGCTTGATCACGCCAAGGTGTGGTTGCTCGGGAACAACTCCGCAGTGATGGCGGTCCTGATCATCGTGTTCGGCGTCAGCCTGCTCGGTGACGCCATTCAGATTCTGACCTGACGAGACAACAAGCGCCTGCACTCGGACCCAGAACGGGGCGCCAATGCTCATGATGGTGCCAATGAATCCAAACGTCGATGCAAGCAGTAGCCAAAAGGCCCAGTCCGGTTGCCCGTTGATGTCTTGTGCCTCCGATAGCTCGTCACCTGAAGTCGTAGAGCGTCCCAGGATTATCAACCAGCACGCGACGACGAGTCACCTCGTCGGGGATGAGATCTACGAGTAGATCGATGAGGTCGCCGTCGTCTGGCGTATGACGAACATTGGGATGTGGCCAGTCGGTTCCCCACAGCACGCGCCCTGGGGCGGCGGCAACGAGTGCTCGGGCGAACGGAACGACGTCGTCATAGGGCGGTCGACCGTCGGCAGTCAGCCGTTCGGCACCGGAAATCTTCACCCAGGCCCGTTCGTCGCGCATCAGGTCGAGCAGTGTTTGGAAGGGTTGTTGCTCAATCCCGTCGGCGGTCGGGACGCGAGCCATGTGATCGATAACGAACGGACATGGCATCTGGTCGAGGACATCGGCGTACTCAGGCAGATCTTTGGCATCGAAGTGCAGCACGATGTGCCAACCGTATGGCTGGACCCGTCTAACTAGCCGCCAGAACACATCAAGGTCAGGTGCGCCACCAAGGTGCTTGACGAAGTTAAATCGGGTGGCGCGGACCCCAGCGGCGTGGAGTGCAGCGATGTCGGCATCGTTGAATGACTCATCGATCATCGCCACACCTGCGTAGCGTCCATTGCCGCGACGAAGCGCATCCACCATCGCTGCATTGTCGGTGCCGTGGCACGACGCCTGCACGAACACTGCACGTGACAGGCCGAGGCGCTGCTGGAGCCGCTCAAAATCTTCGAGACCAGAGTCAGGAGGGGTGTAGGCCCGGTCAGCGGAGAAAGGAAAGCGAGCCGCCGGGCCGAATACATGGCAGTGAGCATCGGTTGCTCCGGCAGGCGGGGTCCAGCGCCGAGGAGCGTGGGGAGCCGGGTGGGGGCCAGGAATTGATTTCATAGTGAGGTCGGAAAGACCACACCGTCCATGAGCTTGCGTGCAGTGCGCACAATGCCGGAGCGGCGGGCAGTAGGCGGATCTGTGCTCGTATCGATCTCAACAGCGGCGGTGAAGCTGCCGGCTGGATGCTCGCAGATGATCATGCCGTCGAGTCCGGCGCCCTTGCGGAGGACGTCTGCGGCCGGTGAGCCAGGGAGTAGTGATGCAGTTGCGACTGACACTGCGCCCAGCACCCCGATCGCCTCGTGGCATCGGTGTGGAATGAATGTTCGCGTTGAGAGGTCGCCATGTCCTCTAGCAGAGGACACCATGGTGAGTTTTGGAACGGTCGCCTCGGTGACATCGCCGAGCCCCATCAGGTGGCCGGCCTGTAAGCGGATTGATTCCAGGCGGGCCCTGAGTGCGTCGTTCCTATCGAGTTGGACGGGAGATTCGGCACCCGTGATCCCGAGGTCTGTGGATTGCATCACGACGACCGGCATGCCGTTGTCGATCATCGTTGCCGCCACACCATCGATCTGATCGACAGTCGATCCCGTTGGAAGCAAGGCGCCGCACGAGCCGCCGGCGATGTTCGCGAAATCGAGTTGCACGCGAGCCGCAGGGCGGGGTACGCCATCGATCGCAGTAGTGCCGACATAAACCGGTACTCCGTTTTTGACCGGAAACGTCGACGTGGCGACAGAGTCGGTGTTCGACATGTAAACGCGAACACTTTCGTGGGCTCCTGTGACGACGATTAGGCCACGCTCGACGGCAAACTGAGCAGCTGCTGCGAGCAGATTGCCGCAGTTCTGCCGGTCACTCACGAGCGCCTGGTCAACGCTGACCTGCAAGAAGAGGTAGTCAATGTCTGCGTCTGAGCGCACGCTTCGATTGATCACAGCAACTTTGCTCGTCAGGGGAGTCGCGCCACCGATCCCATCGATCTGGCGGACATCGGGCGAGCCCATCACCGCAAGTAACAGCGCATCGCGCTCCTCGGGATCTGCCGGAAGGTCATCGCTGAGAAAAAACGCACCCTTGGACGTTCCGCCTCGCATCACCATGCAGGGAATACCGACCACCCTGCCATTCTGCCCCGATTCGGTGGTTGTCTACAATCAACCTCCCATGGCGATTGACAAGCCCTATCTCGACATTCCGGGAACGACCGTCTTTGACGCAGCACAAGCGCGTCGGGGCTATTGGCTTAACCAGTTCTGCATGTCGCTCATGCAGGCCGATAACCGTGAGCGTTTCCTCGGTAATGAACGTTCGTACCTCGACGAATGGGACATGACTGCTGCGCAAAAGCAGTCGGTACTCGATCGAGACATGAACGCCATGATCGCTCTCGGTGGGAACATCTATTTTCTCGCCAAGATTGGAGCCACTGACGGCAAGAGCTTCCAGCAAATGGCCGGGTCGATGACGGGCATGTCCGAAGACGAGTACCGGGCGATGATGATCGGCGGCGGACGCTCAATCGACGGAAACCGCGAGGTTGGTGAAACATCATGAGCGCACGGATCACCGCGTCAGTCTTTACATCCCATGTTCCTGCAATTGGCGCAGCACTCGATCAAGGTAAGACCGAAGAGCCGTACTGGCAGCCATTGTTTGCGGGCTACGAGCTTTCGCAGGAGTGGATGCGCGGCAACATTCCGGATGCGATTGTGCTGGTGTTCAACGATCACGCCACGGCCTTTAGTCTCGACATGATCCCAACCTTTGCGATCGGCACCGCGTCGTCGTATGCAGTGGCTGATGAGGGATGGGGGCCGCGTCCGGTGCCCGAGGTGCAGGGACACCCCGACCTCGCGGCGCACATAGCGCACTCTGTCATTCAGCAAGATTTTGACCTAACCATTGTCAATCGGATGGCCGTCGATCATGGCCTCACCGTGCCGCTGTCGCTGATGTTCGGTCAGCCCGATGCCTGGCCATGCCCGATTATCCCTGTGGCGGTAAACGTTGTGCAGTACCCAGTTCCATCTGGGCAGCGTTGCCTCGACCTTGGCAAGGCCATCCGCAACGCGATCGAGTCGTATGACGAGTCACTTGACGTACAGGTATGGGGCACTGGCGGGATGAGCCACCAACTACAGGGTCCACGCGCTGGCTTGATCAACGCTGATTTCGACGCAGCATTCTTGGACACACTGATCTCTGATCCACAGTGCCTCGCCGCCATGCCTCACGTGGAGTATCTCCGCGAAGCAGGTTCGGAGAGCATCGAACTGGTGATGTGGCTGATCGCTCGCGGTGCAATGGGCGACCTTGCCGGCCGACCCGCACCCTCCGTGGAGCACCGCTTTTACCACGTGCCCGCCAGCAATACCGCCGTTGGTCACCTCATATTGACCGAGCCAGATTTGGAGAACCCATGACGATCAATGTCGCGCTGGCGGGTGCCGGCGCATTCGGAATCAAACACCTCGACGCTATGAGCAACATCGAAGATGTTCGTGTTGTGTCGATCGTTGGCCGAACGCTCGAACCTACCGAGGAGGTTGCTGCGAGGTACGGCATCGCACACGTCACTACCGATTTGGCCGAGAGCCTCGCACTGGACGAGGTCGACGCCGTTGTGTTGGCCACACCAACCCAAATGCATGCAGCTCAATCGATTGCCTGCCTCCATGCCGGAAAACATGTCGAAGTTGAGATCCCGCTGTGCGACAACCTTGCCGAAGGTCGCCGCGTCGTCGAAGCGCAACAGCAAACGGGACTCGTGGCGATGTGCGGCCACACACGCCGGTTCAACCCGAGCCACCAGTGGGTTCACCGACGCGTCCAGGCAAACGAGTTCGAAATTCAGCAGATGGACGTTCAGACGTACTTCTTTCGGCGGACCAACACCAACGCGCTTGGCAATGCACGCAGTTGGACTGACCATCTGCTGTGGCACCACGCAGCGCACACCGTTGACCTATTCGCATACCAAGTCGGCAGTCCGATAGTCGATGCCCATGCGATGCAGGGGCCGATTCACCCCGAACTCGGGATCGCAATGGATATGTCAATCCAGCTGAGAGCTGCGTCAGGTGCAATATGCACACTGTCGCTGTCGTTTAACAACGACGGTCCATTCGGTACCTCTTTCCGCTACATCGGTGATAGCGGCACGTATATCGCTCGTTACGACGACCTCGTCGACGGGCGTGAGGTGCCGATTGATGTGTCCGAGGTTGATGTTTCGAGCAACGGCATCGAACTCCAAGACCGAGAGTTTTTCTCGGCCATCCAGGAGGGTCGCAAGCCAAACAGCAGCGTCAATGACGTGTTGCCGTGCTACGAGATCCTCGACCGCCTCGAGCGCCAACTGGCGAAGTGAGGCGGTGCGCCGGGCGAGCGGTGTGTTCTTACAGACACCCGCCACATGAAATTCGACGATGAGTTGGCGTCGTTGTGATGGCTATTCATCAAATCGTCGTCGATGGGCTCCAGCGCGCCCTGCACGTCGAATCCTGCATGGTCCAGGAGCGCTTGCCGAGCAGTCCACCATCGGCAAGGGTGCCGTTGACTGAATCGGGACTACACACATCAAAATGATCCATTTCGACCTCAAGGCCCTCGTCCGCCTTAAGCAGGCCGTCACCCTGAACACCGGAAAGAAGATTTTTGCTGCCGAGGCTGCATCCCTTCTTTTGGCACATCTTTTTCGACTGATGGCCCGCTGCTCTTAGGGAAATACCTGGTTCCAGTCGTTGGCCACGCTTACTTTGAGCCATCCCAGCCGATCTGCAACGTCCCTGATCGGTTCGCCGTCGGCAGTAGTTTCTGCAGAGCCAGCGTAGGAAAATTCGCGGTCCGCATCATCGTGATCAATGAGAATCGCTAGTCCCGGCTGGGGCCCCGCAAGCGCGTATTCGAGCATTGCCTGATCGCCAGCGGTATTTCCGGCTGCCAAGATCGGTCGTCGTCCGATGTGCATTTGAATATGCTCAACCTTCGCCTCTTTGTCGTTGAGTTTCCCGTGCGCCGATGACTTGCGCACGAGCGACGGTCGGCCCTGGTCATCAGGGATTAAGTCGTATCCGATCAGGCTGCCAACAACGAGCTCAGAGGGAATGCCGTACAACGGCTCACTAATTACTCGAACAAACTCAGTCCCTCCACCTGTGACGACGCCGACGGTGAATTCGAGAGCTCTGAGTTCCTCGAGAAGTTCCAGCATGGGCTGAAATACGAGGCCCTCGAGTCCGGTTCCCAAGGTGCGGTGCTTGTAACTATTCTTAAAATCGAGCACTAACGCCGTGAACTGCTCCGGCGTAAGGCCATCCAAGAGAGATGTAAGTGATCCCAGGAGTCGCTCGAGCCCTATGTCATCCATCGCCGCCGCATCGTGGGAGAGCAAAGCAGCAAACTCGGGCCGTTCTCGAAGCGTTGGATCAGACTCGACTTGTCGGGTCAGTATCTCGACAAAGAAGTCGAGTTGTATGTATGACGGACGTTCCGTCCAGAGAGTCCCGTCGTTGTCGAAGCAGGCAACACGTTCATTTATCGGGACTGATTTCAGGTCATCGAGATAGGCGATGAGCCGCTCCCGCGTTTCCCCCGGACGCCAGGATGGGAGTCGATCTGTCATGTCACTCTCCTGTCTCGCAACCAAAGATAATGTGCCGCTTAGGTGTAATGAGATATTACCCTTTCTGAGTGCCGCTGTCGACCCCGACCCAGCCCTTTCGTCTGTCCAGCATTTAAGAAGTATTCACTAATCGGCTTGAAGCGAGCTGAGCTCGCCTGCCCAAGGGTGGCGGGTGCGAGGCCGATTTTTTGGGAAAGGCCAATGAGTGCAGAAGGATGACGGGCTTTCGGACGTTTTGTGCCTGATCGGTTGGAATGGGCACGCTGACTGATTCAGCGTGAGCTGTAAGACGGGGCTCCTTAAAATTGTGACCACTTTACGCCACTCGTTACTCTTTGGAATGGCGTTCCAATATGCGGGGACTTCGGGTAATGAGGTCAAGAAGGGGTAGCGACAATGACTGACACCGATACCAGTACTGACACGGAGATCCCATGGCCACCAGCGGGCTTCCGTGGGCCCGAGCAAGAGCAGGCTGAAAAAGGCGCCGACGTTGCCCCGGCGGATGAATTGGCCATCGAAGAGATCAACCCGTTGAACGCTCACCTGTACGCAGACGATCGCTATCACCGCTACTTCGAACGACTGCGAACTGAAGACCCGGTCCACTTCAATGAGATCGAAACCGCAGGCAGGTACTGGTCAGTGACCAAGGGTGACGATATAAAAGCGGTCGAAGCTGACTGGCAGACGTTTTCGTCTGCCAGCGGCATCACGTTGGGCGTCCCGACTGCGGAGCGTGGTGCCGTAGGGTCGGAGACATCAGCATTCATCGCAATGGATCCGCCGGAGCATCGCGCGCAGCGACGGACGGTGACGCCAGCTGTGCAGCCGAAGAACCTGATGAACCTCGAACCGCTCATTCGAGAGCGGACGGTTGAAGTGCTCGAGTCGCTCCCCGAGGGCGAAACGTTCGACTGGGTTGAGACGGTCTCCATTGAGTTAACGACGCGGATGTTGGCAACATTGTTCGACTTTCCGTTCGAGGACCGCAAGAAGCTCGCTCGCTGGTCCGACATTGTCTTCGCAATTCCTGAGCCGGGCGGCGTCATTGAATCCCTCGAGCAACGCCAAGAAGAACTTATGGAATGTGTGCACTACTTCTCGGGGTTGTGGGAAGAGCGCCGCGAAAACCCGGGTGACGATCTCGTCTCGATGCTCGTGCACGGAGAGGCGACGAAGGGCATGTCTGCTGTGGAGCACCTGGGCAATTTGCTCTTATTGATCGTCGGAGGCAACGACACCACTCGAAACACGATGAGCGGCAGCGTCTATGGACTGAATACGTTCCCGGAGCAGTACGACAAGTTGGTCACCAATCCAAAACTGATCCCCAACATGGTCCAGGAGATCATTCGTTGGCAGACGCCGCTCTCCTATATGCGTCGGACCGCGACGCGTGACTGTGAGCTCGGTGGCAAGCAGATCAAGAAAGACGATCAGCTCCTCATGTGGTATCTGTCGGCGAACCGCGACGCGACCGTGTTCGACAACGCCGACGCCGTCGACATCGAACGCGAAAATGCTGACCAGCATCTCTCATTCGGGTATGGCGTGCACCGTTGTATGGGCCTCCGGTTGGCAGAGATGCAGTTGCGGATCCTGTGGGAGGAAATCCTCGAACGCTTCGAACGGATTGAAGTGCAGGCCGAACCAGGCCGTACGCTCTCGTCGTTCGTCCACGGCTACACCAGCCTCCCGGTGACCGTCACCCGCAAGTAGGGGGACGGGCACGCGGCCCCACCCCTCGGAGTACCCATGCCCGTCGACCTCGACCCCAGCCGCTTCACTCTTCTCGACATCGAGCACCGCGATGACGGCGTGTCGACTGTCGTGCTGAACCGCCCAGAAAAGCGCAACGCACTCAACGTCGCCACCATCGACGAGCTGGTCGACTTCTTCGCTGCCGCCCCGCGTGCCGGAGTCAAGGCAGTCGTACTCGCCGGCGCCGGTGATCATTTCTGTGCGGGTCTTGACCTGATCGAACACCACGACGCGGACCGGAGTCCGGCGGACTTCATGCACGTGTGTCTGCGATGGCACGAGGCGTTCAACAAGATGGAGTACGGCGGCGTCCCGGTGATCGCGGCGTTGAGTGGTGCCGTCGTCGGTGGCGGCCTTGAGCTGGCGAGTTCGGCCCACATTCGGGTCATGGACAACTCGACGTACTTCGCACTCCCGGAGGGACAGCGTGGCCTGTTCACCGGTGGCGGCGCAACGATTCGGGTTGCCCAGCTGGTCGGCAAAGCGCAGATGGTAGACATGATGTTGACCGGTCGCGTCCATCAGGGCCAGGCGGCCGTCGACCTCGGGTTGGCGCAGTACATCGAAACGGAACGGTCGAGTTTCGACAAGGCCCTCGAGATCGCACAGCAGGCGGCGGCGAATCTGCCGCTGACGAACTTTGCGATCTGCTCGGCTATCAGTCACATGCAGAACATGTCGCCATTCGATGCGGCCTACGCCGAGTCAGCCGTGGCGGGGGTCGTCAACACGCAGCCCGACGCCCGCGCCCGCCTCGCAGCGTTTGCCGACAAGTCGGCTCCGCGCACGCGCCCCGACGCTCCGTAGCCTTCGGCCCATGGGCAATCGGGCGGCGCAGGCTGCGACAAAGGCCGCCAGATCGACGGTGGGATTCGCGGCTCGACGGATCGCCTCGAGCGAGTGGCTGATGAGCATCGTGTACGACCACATGAACGAGACCAACTTTGCCGGGCTCGCCGAGCACGAAGAGATGTTGAGCGATTCTGTTCGTGTCAACGCGTACCACCGCGGCATTCAGCGGAACGTGCAGTCCGGCGACGTTGTTCTCGACCTCGGGACTGGCACCGGTTTGCTCGCGTTCATGGCGAGCAGAGCGGGAGCGAGCAAGGTCTACGCCGTCGAACACTCTGATTTCATTCAGGTCGCGCGCGAGATCGCACAACTCAACGGCTTCACGAACATTGAGTTTGTGCAGGCCAACAGCCGTGAGTTCACGCCCCCCGAACCGATCGATGTCGTGCTCCACGAACAGATGGGCGATGAGCTGTTCAACGAGAACATGCTGCAGAACGTGCTCGACCTGCGCGATCGGGTGCTACGCCCCGGAGGGCGGATTTTGCCCGCCACCTTCCGACTCTTTGCCGAGCCAGTGACCATCCATGACGCGATGCGGATCCGACGTTTCTGGAACATCGATCTTCCCGATGGCATCGACCTCAGCGCGACCGAGCACTCACCGATCGCCGGGCGATTCGACACCGGCCGCAACGAGCAGTTCTGGGCCCGCCCGGGATCGGTCGCTTCCACCGTTGGCGAGCCGCACCCCGTCCTCGAGTTCGACCTCCATACCCTTGAGTCGCTCGAGTCGCTGGCGACTGATCACCTCATCGAGCGCACTGCTTCTGTCGACGCGATCGTCGATGGCTGCTGCGTTTGGTTCGAGGCAGAGTTCGACGACGCCACGACGTTGTCGACGAGCCCGCTGGCGCCGCTCACCAGCTGGGGCAACCGGATCTTTCGACTCGACCAACCGATCGGTCAAGGCGAGCAGCTCCGACTGAATCTTCGGATGGGTCAGCTCTTCGAGCCGTCAACCTGGCACGTCGATCTGCTCTGATTTGCCACGCACGCTCGGCGGCGCAGTCGATGCCCGTACGACAAGTTCAATCGGGAGGATGGTGCGGCGGGGTGGACCACCGTTGATCTGCTCGAGGAGCAGTTCTGCCGCCGCGCGACCCTTGTCGACGAGCGGTTGGCGGATCGTTGTCAGTGGTGGGTCCCAGGTGCGCGCCCGGGGCACGTCGTCGAAGCCGACCAGTGAGAGGTCGTCGGGGATGTGCCGTCCGAGCAGTTGCCCGGCCTGACTGGCCCCGATCGCGATTTGGTCGCTGAAGCACAGGAATCCCGTCACCGTTGGGTGTGCCTCGATCAGATGGACGGCGGCACGCCTGGCCGAGTCCGGATCGTTGCCGCCCGCTTCCCAGAGCACCAGGTCGGCTGCGTCGAGGCCGGCGTCGACCATTGCGGACCGGTAGCCGGCGATTCGTTCGCGGGCGATTCTCATCGTTGCTGCTCGTTCGCGATCGGCCCCGACGTGTCCGCTTGTGACTTCGGAGGTGAGCCGACCGAGCAGGACCGCCATGTGCGTGTGGCCGAGGTTGATCAGGTGTTGGGCCGCCAACCGCGCGCCGGCGCGGTCGTCGATGCCGACGAACGACGTGCGGTCGCCTAAGTCGGGTTCGTCGACCACCACGACTGGTCGATTTCGACTCAGGACCGATTCGAGCGCGGGATCGCCGTCGGCAACCGAAAAGACGATGTGACCGTCGACTGCCGCCGAACCAACTGCAGTGTCGCCGAGTGCGACGCCGGGGGGAGAGGGCAAGAGGGTCAGTCCGGTGCCCGACAGGGCGCTGGTCTCAGCGACGCCCTGCATGAAGCTGGTGGTGTCGGGGTCGGTGAACACGAATCGCAGGTCCTCGGTGAAGAGCAGTCCAATGGCTCCCATGTGCCCGCTCCGAAGCATTCGGGCAGCGGCGTCGGGGCCTCGGTAGCCGAGTTCGGCGGCGGCTTGCAGGATCTGCTCGCGCAATGGCGCTCCCAGTTCGTGAGGGCGGTTGTACGCGTTCGAGACGGTGGTGCGCGACACGCCGACGCGGTCGGCAACGGTCTGCAAGGTCACGCGGTTCGACATGTCGAACCTGCCCTTAGGCGGCGAGGCGAACCTCGTCGGCGACGACCGACGCGAATCGAGTGGCAGCCCACAGCTTTGACGTCCCGGTGTCTGGCTCCGACCAGGGGACGCTGATTTCGAGCGTTGAGAACCGGTCGGTTCCGCTGACACGGACTTCGGCGCCGTCGAGGGCCGTGAGGCCCTGCGTGACGCGCAGGCCGGAGTCGATCGCCGAGGTGTGGGTCTCGTTGCGGCCGTCGGCGACCAGTTCGGTCGCTGCATCGAGTCCGGTGACCACGGCGCGAGCGAGGTTGGCCTCGATGTCTGCGGGGAGTGAATCGACGAAGTGGGTAAAGAGAAGTTTCATGAGGGGGGGGGCTCCTGTGCAGGATTTACTGTATCGATCAAGTACTGAATCGATACAGTAGCGCTGCACATTGGGATCTTCCACCATGAACGTTGTCACGTCGGGCTGCGGCGAAACCGCTACTCAGGCAATCCAGGCTTTGACCGCGGACAGGTCGTCGAGGGCGTTGGCCCCGGTCGCGTTGACCGTGAGGTGGGTGACACCAACCTGCTTGTACACACCGAGGCGTTCCTTGACGTGGGCCTCGGTGCCGATGAGATTGGCGGTATCGACATACTCATCCGGCACCGCCGCCATCGCCTCGGCGCGTTGGCCACCGAGGAACAGATCCTGGATCTTCTCTGCCTCCTCTTCCCATCCGTATCGGCGGAAGAGGTCGTTGTAGTAGTTCTTCGACTTGGCACCCATACCGCCGACGTAGAAGCCGACGTGACCACGCGCGCCCTCGCGGGCATCGGCGACGTCGGCGCCCTCGCCAATGGCGAGCTGGGCGTCGCCGAAGATGCTGAGTGGGCCGAGGTTGGCTGAACGTTTGGCATTGCCGGCAGCGAGCGCTTCGCCCCACACCCGGTCGAAACGGTCGGGGACGAAGTGAATGGGCTGCCAGCCGTCGGCGATCTCCGCGGTCATCTCGACATTGCTCGGGCCAATCGACGCAATCACGATCGGGATATCTGGGCGTGCGATCCGGTTCATGAACTTCAGCGGCTTACCGAGTCCGGTTCCCTGGTCCGCGGGCAGCGGGAGGGACACCGCTTTGCCATCGTGGGTGACCTTGTCCCCGGACCAGACCTTGCGACAGATGTCGACAGTGTCGCGAGTCCGCCCGAGCGGGCGCTTGAACGGAACGCCATGCCAGCCCTCGACGACCTGTGCGCCGGAGGTACCGATCCCGAGGGTGAATCGGCCGCCGGAGAGCGCGTCGATGGTTGCCGCCGACTGGGCGATGAGTGCAGGTGAGCGAGAGTAGACATTGACAATGCCGGTCATCAACTCGATGTTGTCTGTCTTTGCCGCGATGTAGCCGAGCACGGACACCTGGTCGAAGCCGTAGATCTCGGGAATGAGCACCATGTCGACGCCAGCGGCCTCGAGGTCTTGGATCTTGGAGGTGAGGCGCTCGACGTTGCCGTCGAACATCAATGCGGTGGAGAGCTTCATGGTCGTTCCTTGCTTACTTGTGGCTGGTTTCCGGATGGCTAAACAGTCAGATTGGTGCAGCGGTCCTGCCCTCGACGAAGCGGAGTCAGTCCGGAACCAGCCGGACAGAGCGCTGGCGTCCGCGCCGCTATCGTTGTGCTCATGCTCGAAGAAGCCGAAGGGTTGACGATCGGCCACTGGGAACTTGCGCAGAATGTCTCGGAGTGGATCGAGTTCCTCGCGATTTTCGTCATCGCCGTTTCGGTCGTCATCGCCGTCATCATTGGCGTCCGCACCGCGTTCGTCGTCGGTCCTGTTGCTGGGATTGAGGCGGTCAAGCAGCAAGTCGGACGCGGGCTCCTTCTCGGGCTTGATCTGCTCATCGCAGCTGACATCATTCGAACTGTCACGCTCGAACCGACATTCGAAAACGTTGCGGCGCTCGGTCTCCTCGTCATCGTCCGAACATTCCTCTCCTGGTCGATCGTTGTGGAACTCCGGGGCCGGTGGCCGTGGCAACTTGAGCAACGAACGTCTGGCGAAGACAAAGTCGAAAAGTGAACGTCGGCCAGGCCTGACTTAGCCTGTCAGACGAGGTCAGGTTCGCCGGCCGCCGCTGAGTCTTTCGATGCTTCCCAATCACGCCGCACGCGTTGGTACAGAAAACGGAGCAGCGCAGTGGTGATGACGAGAGAGACGAGAATCGACAGCAGTGGTTGATCGACGATCGCTGTCGAGACCAGTGCTGACGAGATGCAGGCGAACGACGCCCACGCAACTCCGCCGATCACATCCCAGAGCAGAAATCGCAGGTAGGGAAACCGAGTCAGACCCATCGTTGCTCCCACCACGAACCGCACGCCAGGTACGAACCGCCCGAACACGATCAGCATCGGTGCCTGATCCTGCAGCATGGCAAACGTCTCAGCGACTTTTTCGTTTCGCTCGGCTTGTGCGACACGCTTCGACATGAATTTGCGGAGCACCGTCCGCGAGATCCAATACAGGATCGAATCGCCGACGATCGCCCCCGCGGAGCCAGCGACGATCAGTCGCCAAATCTCGATGTTCGAACCCTCCTGTGTCGCAAGAACCGAACCGGTGTTCAGCAGCGACTCGCTCGGGAAAATCGGGACGACGGCGTCGAAGCTGACGAACATGAACACGAGCGCATACGGGTGGGCGAGTCCATCCAGATCGATATTGGCGACTGCGCCCGAGATTGCCGCGACAAGCCATGCGATGCCAACGACCGCGAATCCTCCGGCAATAATCCATCGAAGCCGAGGGATCTTCCATTGGCGAGTCTTAGGCACTGCAAAACTCATGTCGTGTTGCCGCGTGCGTTCCTGTTCATCATCTGGACCATAGATCGGCAGCCACTCGGAACCCGAGGTTCCCTGCGGACGAATCCGGCGTGTTGGAGCTCCGCGCGGAGACCCGGTACCGGTGGCAGTACGAGTCGTGGCACATATAGGACCCTCCGCGCATCACCTTCGCTTCGCCTGATGGCGGGCCGTGCGGGTTTGCCCGAGGACCGGCGACATGAAATTCAGTGTGGAACCAGTCGTTGGTCCACTCCCAGACGTTGCCGGCCATGTCGTGCAGGCCGAACCCGTTGGGCGGGAACGCATCGATCGGCGAGGTTCCGACGTAGCCATCCTCGGCAGTGTTCTCAACGGGGAACGAACCCTCGAAAATGTTGCACATCGTCTGATCGTCGGGTGCGAACTCGTTGCCCCACACGAATCGTTGCTGGATGAGCCCGCCACGTGCAGCCATCTCCCACTCGGCCTCGGTCGGGAGTCGCACATCTGCCCACGCGCAGTACGCCTGTGCGTCGGCCCACGTCGTGTGAACGACCGGATGGTCCGACAGTCCGTTGAGGTTCGACTGTGGGCCGGCGGGATGTGCCCAATCCGCGCCGTACACCTGACGCCACCATGGAGTCGCAGCGACGCCGCGGGTATCAGGGAAGTCCTCAGGAAGAAACAGATGGAAGACGAACGACCACTCGAAGCGCTCGGCTTCGGTCCGATATCCGGTGTCATCGACAAAAGCTGCGAACTGCCGATTGCTTACTGAATACTTGGCGATGCGGAAGGCGTCGAGGGTGATCTCGCGCGCTGGACCCTCGCCGTCGCCGGGGTATCGATAGTCCTCGTTCGTCCCCATGATGAAGGCGCCGCTTGCGATGTCGACGAAGTCGTCGTCGTGGACGCCGCCCGGACCCGGTGTCCTCTGTGCGGTTGCATCCTGAGGCTCCGATGACGTGCCCTCACCCCGACTGGGGGCGCAGCATGGGTCGGGGGCTGACTCGCTTTCGTTTGTCACCGAGACGACCCTACTTGTGTGCCGCCAGCAGTCATAGGGTCACTCCATCGTCCCGGACGGCGACAATTGAGTCGCCCTCATGATCGGTGTTGGTCGCTCATCTGCTGGCGGGCCGATCTATCCTCGAAACCGTGAAGTTCCCGATTCTGAAACCTCGATCGCTCTTTCGGCGGGAGACAGCGAAGGATGACGCAGTGGCCGGGCTTGTTCTCGGCGTGGAGAGTATTCCCGACGGCCTGGCAAGTGGCCTGCTGGCCGGTGTCAACCCGGTTGCCGGGCTCTACGGATACTTGTACGGGATGATCGGCGGGGCGCTGTTCACGAGCACTGCGTTCATGACGGTGCAGGCGACCGGAGCGATGTCAATCATTGTTGCCGACGTCGATCTCGCGAGCCGTGATGACCCGGCTCGTTCCTTGTTCACGCTCACGATCTTGACCGGCGTGGTGATGATCATCGCGGGGCTGTTGCGGCTGGGTTCGTTCCTGCGGTTTGTGTCGAATTCGGTGATGACGGGCTTTGTTACCGCGGTTGGCATCAACATCGTGCTGGGCCAGCTCAACGACTTCAGCGGCTACGACGCGCAGGGCAGCAACCGGGTGGTCCGCGCATTTGACCTGATCTTCAATCTCGACAAGGCCGAATTTGGCCCAGTTGTCGTCGGCACGGTCACGATCATTCTGATCGTCGGTTTGCAACGTACCCGGCTCGGAGCGCTGGGCATGGTCGTTGCGGTGGTCGTCGGGTCGGCCGTCGCTGCAGTGTTCCGGAGTGCAGATCGCGACATCGTGCTCGTCCGCGACATCGCCGACGTTCCCAGTTCGCTTCCATTCATCCAGCTTCCCATCATCTCCGAGGTTCCGTACCTGCTGATTCCGGCGTTGTCGCTGGCATTCGTTGGTCTTGTGCAGGGCGCTGGCGTGTCGGCCGGGTTTCCGAACAATGACGGGAGTCTGCCCAGTAATTCGCAGGACTTCGTCGGGCAGGGTGCCGGGAACATCCTGGCTGGCTTGTTCCAGGGCACGCCGGTCGGAGGCTCGATGTCAGCGAGCGCCATTGTCAGCGACGCCGGTGCGCGGAGCCGAACGGCGCTGTTCTTCGCAGGGCTCGTCATGGCGGTCGTGCTGCTGGCTTTCGCGTCGCTGGTCGAGCTGATCGCTATTCCGTCGGTCGCGGGGTTACTGATCGTGGTTGGCGTCGGCACGATCAAACCCGCCAAGGTTCGGACGGTCGCGCTCACGGGCAAGGTGCCGCTCACGGTGATGTCGATCACGTTGGTGCTCACGCTGATCATCCCGTTGCAGTTCGCAGTGTTGGTCGGCGTGAGTCTCTCGGTCTTGCTGTTCGTGATTCGCCAGTCGTCTCGACTCGTCACCTTCCGTCTCGAAATACGTGATGACGGCCGAGTCCGCGAGGTCGAACCGCCGTCTGAGCTCCCGCCGGGCGAGGTAGTTGTCCTGCAGCCGTTTGGTGCGATCTTCTTCGCGACGGCGTCTGTTCTCCTCGAGCAAATGCCGACGGTGACGCCGGCATCGCGACACTCCGTGGTCATCTTGCGCATCCGCGGCTCCGATGACGCGGGGGCCACTTTCCTGGACATTCTTGGTCAGTACGCACGAGCGCTCCGTGATGCGGACTGCAAGCTGATGATTGTGACGAACAACCAACACGTCATCGATCAGATTGACGAACGGATGGTCACCCAGGCCATCGACATCAAGAACGTTTACCGCGGCACCGAGTACGTCGGAGAAACGGTGCGCCAGGCGTACGACGATGCTGTGGAGTGGGTCGTTCAGCACATCGCTGAATCAACTGAGACCGTCGAGACCGTCGAGACTGGATCGACTTCCGAGACCGTTCCCACGGCGGGTCGCTCCGGTCACGAAGACACGCCAAGCGACCAACTCGCACTCTGAGGACTGAGTCGGTGGAGTGCGATAGCGCTGTGCTGCAGAGCGCTCAGTCGACGCTGACGAGTTCGGCGACGGGGGCGCCTTGCGTCGCGGCGATGGCGTCGCCATACACGAGGTTCATGGCAATGGCTGCGAGCGGGGCAACGAGGATGAAGAGCAGCGTGACCAGTGCCGAGAAGGCCCACAGCGGAATTGAGGTGGCCCCCACGAGCAGGAGGAGCGACAACCCCATCACCGTGACGAACACCATGCCGTTGATAGCGGTTGTTGCGAACGCAGTGTGGAGCCAACGGCCATGAACGAGTTCGGTACTGCGCTGCAACGAGTCTCGAGCATCTGTTTCCTCGTGCACGATCACTTGAGGCACGAGTTGGTAACGCACGATCTGACGAATGCCCCACGGGATTCCGATGATGCTGACCATCAGGATGACAACGGTGGCGTACGTGCGGATGAATGCTCTGAGCAGCGTGGAACGGCGCGCCCAGGTCACGCGGGAGGCGTCGCGCAGCCCACCGCTCGTGCGATCGGCGCCGTGTAAGAACTCCACGACCAATGCACTCACGCCGACGAAGGCAGCGAGGTTGACTGCGCCACCCGCCAGCGCGGCCATGAAGAGATTTGTGCTGCCTGAGGGTTGCGCCAGTTCGGTGAACTCGCCGACGAATGGAATCAATCGGGCAAAGATTGCGATCGCAGCGGCAAAAGCCGCAGCGGGGAGGTAAAGCAACCCCAGCGCAATGAACAACAGCGGCGACCCCCGGTACGTCACGAATGCGGCGCGGATGATCTGGCCAACGCGGCGGCGACGGCGCAATGGCTCGGCGGACACACGGGACCAATCTGTTCGGCCCGCGGTGAACTTGAGCACGGAAAAGAGAATGAAGAATCCGATGATTGCTGCTGCGGGTGACACCCTGAAGGTGACCAACGCGGTGGAGCCGGCCGCGACGACACCGCAAAATGCTTCGACGACCGTCGCTCCCTCAGAGTCGCCTGCAGGGATCACGACGCTCGATGGTCGCAACTCATCGAACCACGGCAGCGGATCGAGCCAACGATCCTTGCTGGCGGGCCCCGTCGGACCGTTGAACGCTCCCCGTTGGCGCTCGCCCCACCGCCCCTCGAAAGAAACCCACGCGAGCGGGTCGTCGGGATCGTCGACCGCATCGGGGAGCACCACGACCTCGGGCGAGATCGGGTCAGATGGACCTGAGGTGTCGTCACAGCCGAACCCCTCGGATGCACCGCGTCCGAGGTAGACCGCCGAGCTGAAGTAGCTGGCATGGGAACCAGCTGAGGAGTAGATCAGCGGGTGATCGCCGTCGCGTTCCAGTTTGTCTGAGTCCCACGTGGCGCGCTCGCCGCCTTCGTGTTGTGAATAACCGATCTCGATTGGCGTCGATGCCAGCGCCTCCTCAATCGACGACGCATCGAACAGGAGTGAGATGCCTTCCCAGTCGCTCTCGTGTTTGTTGTTCCAGTCGTTGTAGTACCAGTACGTCCAGTACTGCACGACGAGCTTGTCGGGCGCGTCGGATGGCTGCACGATGTGGGCGTAGACCGTGGCGGGCTCGTCGGCGGTGTACTTGTTGAAGTCGCGTTCGTAAATGCACTCGGGCGACAGCGAACTTCCTGGGAAATCGAGGAAGAATCCCTCCCCGAGGCCGGCCAGGTCGGCCGCGCTCGGTGCCCACGTGACGACGGGATCGTCGCGGCCGACTTGGCGCAGTGCGATCTCCGGGTTGTCGAGCACGATGTCGGCGGCGGTCGGTCCATACGGCTCACCGTCGTTGTCGCAGTCTTGCGATTGCTGCTTGAGCATGATGATCGGCGCGAACCGCTCAGCGAGTTGTTGGGCGGGGTCCTCAGACTGAGCTTGCGCCGGACTCGCGCCGAGATTGAGCACGGCGGTGCCGAGCATCAGTGTGGCGAGAAAGCCCGATGCGACGCGGCGAGCGCCACAAGACGCGCTTTCGGCTGATCGATATCGGAATGGCGACGTCAGTTGCACCTCGGACTCCCTTTCAACCTGACTCGGCGGACAAGCCACCTGCCGATCGATCAAACAGTAGTCGGCCTCTCCCGCTACGAGGCCTTCCTGTCGATGAGCATCCCGGGGCCTACGGGTGATCGGGCTTCGGTCGGCGCGCGGTCGCGGTGTACCGCTCGTCGCCGGGAATCGCGTCGACAGCGATCGACGCGAAGCCAGCGGCTCCGAGACGCCTTTTCAGTTCAGCGCGGGTAAACGGCCACATTGTGACCGGGTATGACCGAAGCGTGGCGCGACCACCGACGACGAAGATCGGTGCGATCTCCAGCACGTGTGGATCACCGAACGCTTCGGGCACGTGCCAGGAGTAGGTACGCACGCAGTGTGTGCCGTCGCGTTCGACGATGTCTGGCTCAATCTCGACTCGACTGCCCATGTTGTGGACGAGTTCCCAATCGTGGGTATCGAGGACGAGCATTCCGCCGGGCGCGAGGATCGAGCGGAAGGCTTCGAACGCGACGATGGCCGCCTCAGCGTCGGGTGCGTGCGCGATCGAGTTGCCGATGCAGAAGATCGCGTCGAAGCGTTCCGGCTCGAAGTTGGTCGGAAGGTCTGCCCACGTGCTGGTGACGACGTTTACCCCTTCGGCGCCTGCAGCTTGGAGGCGTTGCCGCGTCGCGGTGACCATCTCTGTGCTCGCGTCGGAAGCATCGACGTTGAAGCCGCGTCGCGCGAGCGCAGCGGTATCCATGCCGATTCCACACGCAGCGTCGAGAACGCGTGCCCCCGGCTGGAGTGACGACATCGCTGCTCTGACCCCGGGCGTGTCGCTGCCGAGGTACAGCGCGACGTCGTCGAAGTACCAGTGGTAATCGGTGGCCAAGGACCGGTATTGGTCCTCGGTCATGTCAGCCGAGGAGTTTGGCTTTCTGGGCAGCGAACTCTGCGTCGGTCAGGACGCCCTGCTCGTGGAGCTGACCGAGTTGTGTCAGTTGGCCGATCAGGTCAGGTGAGGCGGCAACTGGTGCCGGAGCTGCAGCCGCAGCCGCGGCCGCCTGGGAATCGGCGAGGCCCTGCTCGTAGGCCGACTGCTGAGCCGCAGCATCTTTTTGCTGGCCCTCATTGAACTTGTTTGTCTGTCGGCGGCTCACACCGCCGGCGACAGCACTTGCCGTGCCGGCAACCACTGCGGTGCGACCCACGGTCCGGACCAGTCCTCCACGTCGGCGACGCATCATGACCGAACTCCTGTTTCTTTGATTGTTGTTGTGGTCATCATCCCTCCAGCGATGCTTCCAGGGCGTCGAGCTCGTCGAGCGCGCCAATGATTGATTGCACCGGAATCCGGCCGCTGTCGACGACGACTCCCCCGCCCTCGCGGAGGGCGACGGCGAACGGCGCTGCCCAGGTGTTCTCGAACACGATCATGATCGCTCGTGTGTCGACTTCCATCGCCTCGCCAGCGGCGGCGACGTCGTCGTCACCCAGCATGCCGGTCTCGAAGCCGTCGAACACGTTAATGTGGATGGCCTCGTCGCCGGGCAGATCCGAGATCTCGATTGCCTGCACCGAACCATCAGAAAGCTTGCGGATGAACATCACGTCAAGGATGGTGATCACGCCGCGGTCGACGAGGTCGAAGAGAGGCGGCGCTGCCCTACCGGTGAACGGTTGGTCGAACTCGATCAACATCCAGTCGATCGGTCCCATCTCTCTCATGTCGTCTGTCACGTGTCACGTCCTAATCGTGTCGAGTTCTGCTGGAAGAATCTAACACCGGCCATCGAAGGTGGCGATTCACCATCGACAGTTTGTAGTGGGGTCGTGCGACCGCGCGAAGATGCGGGCACGGGTCACACCTGGGAGATTGGGCGCCACGCCGATTGTCGCTGCGTCGAGACGCCCCTCGTTCACTTCCTCGGTTCGAGGTCAGTGCAGCTTGTATCGGTCAGCATCGGTGACGAAGTCGGCGTGGCCGTACATGTCAAGCAGCTTGGCGAGTCGCCGGTTGAGTCGTGCGTCAACGTAGCCGTCGACCAAGGGGAGGCGGAGGCCGAATCGGTAGAACATCGTCTTGAGCGCCACGGTTCCTGCTGCGACGCCAGCGGCCATCTTTTCGGCCGGACCAAAGGTGATGCCGATCGAGGCAGCGCGTGCTGTGTCGCCGCCGAGGAAACTCTTGATCAACACGAATTTCGAGAAGCCGTTCTCGAGCCATGCGTGCAGCCGACCCGTGATTGAGGACGTGTCGAACAGGTCGGCGTCCATGGTGCCGCGCACCAGCGCGCCGCACGTTTCGTCGTCGTATCCCTCGCGCAGCGAAACGTGCCGGGCAATGAGCAGGTCGACGATCTCCTGGGGTGTTTCGCCGAGTAGGTCTTTCGGTAGGCCGAGAAGGAAGCACCGGTAACGCGACAGTTCGACGCTGGCTCGTTGTTCGGGGGTGAAGTCGGTCTGTCCCTTGCGGAGCAGTTGTGCCGACATCAAGAAGACGCCGATCAGACCGGCAGGCATCTGGTCGGCCTGTGGAATCGGAATGCCGTAGGTGGCGACGTCCCACTGACCTGAATTGAGGATGTGGTAGCGAACCATCGAGTGCATGAGCCGTACCTTCGCCGCGGCCTCGAATCCTTTACCCGACCGCTGCAGGGCTCCCGGCATGGTCGTGGCGGTGAAGAAGCTCGCCGTCTCGAAGACCCGTTTGGCCGCCGCCTCGTCGGACAGCGTTCCGGTCATCGTCATCGGGAGTGCGGCGTACTTGTTGAGGAAGGTGGCGAGGAATGCCCCGCGGATCGCCAATGGTGTGGCAGTCGCCATCGGGATTCGTTCGGTTCGAGCGCCTTGCTCGACGAGTTCCATGTCGACCCAGGCGGGCGTGTTCTCCATGGCGGAGATGAGGTCGACGAGTTCGCGCGGTGCGTTCTCGACACTGTCGACGCCGTGTTCGCATGCGGCCTCCAACATCTCGACGAGGGCCCGGAAACCATGCTCGGGGATCAACGCGGCGTATGCGTCGGCGATGCGATCGCCGGTCATCGTGGCGTTGCGCATCGTCTCAAGGAGCTCCGGCCGATCGAAGACCCGGCGTACCGCGTCGCGGGTTGCCGCGAATCGCTCGTCGTCGATTGTCGCATTCTGATCCAGGCGCTCGGGCGTGACGGTGAAGTCGACCTCGCCGTAGATTCCTGGGAGGTCACCTCGTTGTCGAGTCACGCTGTCGGCGTACGTCCGTGTCTGCATGTCGGTCTGTGCTCCCTCGCGCGGTAACGAATTGGTCAGAGTACGCCGCCCTCGGTCCTCGAACCGCAACACTCGATCGGGTAAGACCTAGAGTAGTTGGTGATCGCGCGCGGCTTGGACGGCTGCTTTGCGGTTGTCGACTCCGAGCTTGCGATAGATGGCGCTGGAGTGGGTCTTCACCGTATTGAGCGACACGTAGAGCTCGAATGCAATCTCACATCGCGACATTTTCGTGGGCAGGTACCGCAAGACGGCGGTTTCGCGGTGAGCTAGGCCTCGAGGAGGAGTCCGAGCTGGCGTGAGCGGGCGACGACTCGACCTGCGCTGTCCCACAGCGTGCCGCTCTCGATCATTCGGCCGCCGATGAGGTCGTCGCATTCGAAGCGGGCCTGGATCCATCCGTCGGCTGGTCGTCGGCGGACGTGAACGGTGAGTTCGATTGTCGGGACCCAGCCGATGCTGCCGAGCTTGGCAAACAGCGAAGGCGGGAAGGCATCGGCGAAGAGCGGCAACGACAGCGCGGTGGGCGGCGTGCCGTCACTCAGCCGAACCCAACCTTCGCTGATCGCGGGCTTCGACTCACTTGCGACAGCGGAGTCGGCGGGGACGCGAACGTCGATGCGTGAGGCGATCGGCAGTGCAACGCCCTGCACGAGTTCGGCGCGGTTGAGACATTGCTCGGGTGGCGGAATTGTCGGCGCTGGAATATCGATCCCCGTGCCGAGCTTATGGTCGTCGATGTCTCCGAATACTGCACTGACGGTCAAGCGTTGTGTCTCTGCCACGGTCAGGGCGCCGGTCAGCACACTGACCGATCGACCGCGCCGGACGAGCGAGGTGTCGACCCGGGCGTCGCCGCCGCCCTGAATCGGTCGCAGGAAATGCGTGGTGATCGACAGTGGGTCGGAGTGGCCGGACTCCTGACGGAGTGCGCGCAGCACAGGGAGCATCGCGTAGCCGCCGTTCGCGTTGTCTCCGATATCCCACGCGGTCGAGAGACGGACGTCGTATTGGCCGTCGCCTCGAGTGACGACGGCGGTCTCGGCGTCGAAGGCGCTTGCGGACATCGTCAGTGCTCGAGCGACTCTTTGATGCGGTTGAGTGTGGCCTGCATGCCGGTGGTCATTCCCTTCGACCGGTTCAGCAGTCGTCCGTAGACCAACTTCTGCCAGCCGGCGTACGGCGGGTAGCTGAATGACTCGGTGACGACTGTCGCGCCATCTCGTTCGGCGAACTCGTACCGCCACGTCGGGTACCCCTCAGCGATGAACTCGAACGAGGCGTTCGCCTCGATGTCGATGACCTCGGACGTCGTGGTCCATAGCTTGAGGGTGACCGGGCCGACGGCAGCGACGTTGTCGCCCTCGAATTTCGCGCCGACAGTTGGGCCCGTAGCATCGTCAACCCATCTGCAGGCGACACATTCGGGGCTCCACTCGCCCATCCGCGTTGTGTCGGTGACTGCGGCGAACACTGCGCTGATCGGCGCAGCGATCGTCGTGGTGGCGGATCCGGTCACGGGTTGGGTCGTTACGTCGTTCACTTCGTCAGTGTCGCGCGCAGGCGCAGCGCTGCGCGCAGCCTGGCGACCGGGTCGGCCAGTAGCGTGCAGCGGTGAGGTCGGCCGAACAGCAGGAGTCAAAGGGTGGCATCTGGTCTGCCGGCTACCTGCCGGTCACGCTTGCGAACCTCACCATCGTCGCCATCGCAGCGTTCGACGGCCTCGCACTCGTTGCCGCTCTGCCGTCGATTGCAGATGATCTGGGAGGCGTCGCCCTTCTCCCCTGGGTGATCACCGCCTACCTCGCGACGTCTGCTGTGGCTGGCATCACGGCAGGCCCATTCATTGATGCTGTCGGCGTGCGACGAACCTTTCGCGTCGCTGGTGTGTGGTTTCTGTTTGCGAGTGCTGCTGCGGCAGCGGCTCCGAATATGGAGTTACTCGTCGCCGCCCGTGCGCTGCAGGGCATCGGTGGCGGCCTCGTGATCTCGGTCGCGCTGACCGCGGTCGGCCTGGCCTACCCGCAGCGATTGCGGGCCCGGGCGTTTGCAGCAAACTCCATGGTGTGGGGGACGCTCGGCTTCGGTGGCCCGGTGATCACCGCTGGCCTGCTTGCTGTCGCGGGCTGGCGAATGATCTTCGTGGTGCAACTCCCGATCACGGCCCTTGCTCTCGCAGCGGGGTGGCGGACATTGCCGAGCACGCGTGACAAACCGCAGCGGATCGTCGTGGACTTTCGCGGCATCACGCTGATCGTTGGCTTGGTCGCTGCGTCGTTGTTGGCCGTGGAGCAGATGGGTGACCGCTGGTGGCTGGCTGCTGCCGGTGCCGCCGTGACCATCGCGTGCGGAGCTGCATTCTGGGCTCATTCGAGCAGCGCGGAGGCGCCGCTTGTCGCCCGAGTGCACATCACGCGGTTCCCGTTGAAGCGGATCCATGTGACGTCTGGTCTGGTGCTGATTGCCGGCCTCGCAGCCGACAATTACCTCCCGCTGTATATGCAGACCACGCGCGGTCGATCTGCATCATTCGCAGCGTTCTCGGTGCTGTTCCTCACTGTTGGCTGGTCGTCCGCGGCGTTCCTCGTCAGTCGACTACTCGAACGCTGGCGCGAAGCCGACGCCATTCTGCTCGGCTCGATCCTGATGATTCCGGCCGTGATCTGGGCGGGGGTCGGAGTTGCGCTGACCTGGCCGATCCCGGTGATCTTCGGAGCGTTCTATGTTATGGGCGCGGCGATCGGATTCGTCTCGACCGCCGGGCTCACGCTGCTCCAGGCAAGCGCCGACGATTCAGAGATGGGGCGCATCAACAGCGCGCATCAGTTCATCCGGACCATTGGAATCACCTACGGAGTTGCTGTTGGTGGGGCGATTTTGCTGTTCGTCGTCGGCAATCAGGTCGGCGACGTCGAGGTCGTGCGCGATGTGCTCGGCGGCGAGGACGTGATGACCTCGGCGGCCACCCTCGACGCGATTCGGGACGGGCTCGTCTGGGTACTCGGCTTCAGTGGCGTTGCGGGTGCCGGTTGCCTCGCTGCTGCCATGGTGCTGTGGCGCAACACCCGACGGTTGGCATCGAGCACCGTCGGGATGAGTGAACGCAGCGAGTAACCCTCGGGAACTACCCAGCGTCATTCGTGGAGGCGATCGCCGCTGCGCTCATTGCCGAGTTCGTCGACGAACTTGCGGATGTCCTCGTTCTTCTGAGCGATGTCTCCGATGAGCTGCACTTTGGTGTGGTCGCCGCGCAGCTTGGAGAGCGCATCTTGCTGATCGCCGACGTAGCCGAGCGCGAAAGCTCCCTGCTGATAGCCCATCATTCTCAACAGGTCGTCGTCGAGCGTTCGTGCGACTTCCTGGGAGCAGGCCAGGTACTGGTTCTCTTCCTGACGCACCCAGCCGACTGCATAGGTGATGTTGACACCCTGGCGTACCCCGTCGCTCTCGTTCGCTCCGGCGCCGTGGAGCACCTTGCCGTCGTAGAACAACACGCTGCCGCGCCGCATCGTTGCTTGTTCGCTGGGCACACGCTGCGCCGCGTCGTCGTCTTGGGCGGACGTGCCAGGGTGGATGTGAGTTGCGCCGTTGTCGACCGTGAAGTCGGTGAGCGCCCACATCGTGTTGCACTGCACGTGGTAGTCCACGGGGAACTCGAAAAAGTCGAACGCCATTTGGTCGCGGTGCGGCTTCTGTTTCGTCTCGCCGGGGCCGACCGAGATCAGTTGCGTGAGGTGTAGTTGCTGAGCCGTGGCATGCCCGAGAAAATGCCGCACTGTGTCGACAACGGTGGGGTGCATCACCAACTCGCGCGATGCGGGACATCGTTCGATCAGTGATCCGGTCCGTCGAGTGAACTGGCCGTCGTACTCGTCGCGCCCAGCTGCTGAGGCATCGACGTACGGTCCGACCTCGGCGGCGAGGCGATCCATCAGCTGAGTGTCGGCGACGTCATCGACGATGGCATACCCGTGGACGGACAAGAACGTACTGACCGCGATCGGGTCGGCGTCACGGTCGAAGTGCGTCAGCCCCATCCCGGAATGGTAGGCGCCGCGTGGGTCAGTCGGCCTGACTCCACAGTTCGTGCAAGGTGGAGAACACTCCTTGGTCCCAGGAAAACTCGACCATATTGCCATCTGGGTCGCGGAGCATGGTGATGTACCCAATTGGCTGCGGCATCATCGTGGGTGGCATGGCAAGGCATCCGGCCTGCTTGCCCCGCTCGGCCATTTCATCGACGTCTTCCCTTGTTGGCAGCTCAATGCCGAAGTGCGCAAAGGGTGCGAGGGTTGCGAGCGGCGCACCGGCGAACGGGTCCTTGTCCTCGAAGAACTGAGCGAGCACGAGAATGAATGGGTTGTTGGTCTCGCCGGGCATTCCGAGCCATGCGCCGTATCCCATCTCGTCCTCGCGACGATCGATCAATTCGAGCGGTGAGAACTCGGCATGCCAAGCAATCGTGGCGTCGATGTCACTGACGCGGAGCGCGATGTGGGTCCATCGCGGCTCTGTCGGGTGGGTTTGTTCTTGCAGTTCGCTCACAGTGCGCTCCGTTGCTGTTGCCGGTTCTTGCTTCGCGGGATGATTCAACGGTACCAGACTGGTCCGTTGGTCAGACCAATCCGGTACCGACGTGTGTGTGCGATCGAGTATGGAGCACGGTTCGGCGGGGCCAAAATGTAGAGTGGTATGGTGGTCGTACCATTGGACCGAATTTCACTCGCAATGCTGAGGAAGGAGCAGGGTGTCAATTCCTGATACAAACCCATTCGCGCCGATTTCACGAGAGACCGTGAGCTCGCAAATCCGCAATCAGCTGTTGGAGCGAATCTCAAGCGGCGACCTCGCGCCGGGGGCACGAATGCCTTCTGAGCGCGAGCTCTCCGAGAGGTTCGAGGTCGCACGAACCTCTGTGCGAGAAGCGATGCAAGGACTGGTGTCGATGCGCGTGGTGGAGCGTCGAGGCAATCGTTCATATGTTGCCGAGCATCTCCCGGAAGTTGTCGTTGAGCCCAGCGGCGACGGCAAATCGTTTGTCGCTGAATTGTTCGAAACACGCCGGGTTCTGGAGCTGCCAATTTTCGAGATGGCGGCCGAACGTGCCACTGATGAGGAACGGGCCAAGATCGCAGCGGTTGCCGCACGATTTCACCCGTCGCTCGATATCGGTGAATTTCGACGGCGCGACCGGGAGTTCCACACGACCGTCGCCTCCGCGTGCGGAAACCCGCTGCTGATCGAGTTGTACGGCAAGGTGCTCGATCAGCTCTTCCGGTCGGTCGAGTTTTTCACGCTCTTGTCCGCGGAGAGCAACCAGGCTGAAGTCGCGCGCATCGTCGCCGACTCATGTGCAGCGCACTTGCACATTGCAGAGGCGTTCTCGGCGCGAGATGCTGCTGCTGTGCGTTCGTCGACCAAACACCACCTCGATGCTGTCGAGCAGTCGATGGTCGACGATCTGGACTGAACCGGGCCTCGACCAGCCGATTTCGCACTGACTGGCCATTGTGTAGGATCAGATGATGGTCAGTTGGTCAGACCATCTATCTGTCCGTGTCTGTCGGTGTTTGTCTGTAGCCGTCTGGGGTTTGAAGGGATCGGAAAATGACTCGATTTGTACATCGTGACGCCTTACGCACCGCCTGGTACCCGGTTGCTCAGAGCGGAGACGTCAGCGATGCTCCGCTGGCTGTCCGTCTGCTCGGTGACGACCTGGTGGTGTGGCGTGGGGTTGACGGCGCGCTCGCCGTTGCGCCCGATCGATGCCCCCATCGCGAAGCGCCGTTGTCAATCGGAACGGTGGCCAACGGTCAACTCGCGTGTGCGTATCACGGCTGGACCTTTGGCTCCGACGGAACCTGCGTCTCGATTCCTTCGTCGGGGCCCAGCGCAACGATTCCGCCGATGGCGCACCTCCCGTGCATGCAGGTGCAGGAGCGATACGGCTTGGTGTGGGTGTGTCCCGGCGAGCCAGCGACCGACATCGTGCGCATCGTCCAAGATGATGACCCGGCCTTTCGTCGGCTGAACACCGAGGTCGAGCCGTGGGCCACGTCGACACCACGGCTTGTCGACAACTTTATGGACTTCAGTCATTTCCCGTGGGTGCACACCGGCACGTTTGGTGGAGCGCAGGATCCGTACGTTCCCCAGATCGAGCTCAGCCAACTCGATGAGGACTTCTTCGGCTATGCCTACGAGGTTGACGCATCAAATCCCGATGAGGCAACTGCGGTCAGCGGGAGCGACGACGATGTCGTTCACCGCACGATGAGCACGGGCTTTGCACTGCCATTCGTCGTGCGGAGCACCATTCGCTACGACGATGGGCTCGAACACATTCTGTTGTTGTGCAGCACGCCGGTCGACGACCTCAACTCGCTCTTCACCTTTGTTGTTTGGCGCAACGATGACCACAGCACAGACCCCGAGGAAATCTTGGCCTTCGACCGAGCGATCGGTGCCGAAGACAAGGCGATGCTCGAGCGGGTTCCCGGAACACTGCCGCTGGGCCGAACCGGAGTGGTCAGCGTCCAGTCCGACAAGCCATCGGTCGAGTGGCGTCGTCGATTCGCCGAGATGATCGGTCAGGAATGATGCGGCTTGCGAGGAGCTGAACACGTCTGTTATGGTCTGACCATCAGTCCATTCCGAAGTGGGGAGCTACGTTGAGTATCACGGGCATGAATCATGCGGTCCTGTACGTCCGCGATTCGACACGTCATCGAGAGTTCTACGAGAACGTTCTCGGCTTTATTACAGTGATCGACCAGCCAGGTCAGTTCGCATTCATGCGTGCGCCGCGCTCTGCGAACCATCACGACATCGCATTCTTCACCGTCGGCGAAGGCGTTGGTCCATCGGCCGCCGGTCAAGAGACCGTCGGGATGTACCACCTCGCGTGGGAAGTCGAGACGCTCGGCGACCTCGTTGCGATGCAGGAACGGCTCAGCAAAGCCGGAGTGGTGAAGGGGTCCTCCGATCATGGGGCCAACAAGAGCCTGTACTGCATGGATCCGGACGGTCTCGAGTTCGAAGTGATGTGGCTGGTGCCAGCTGACCGATGGGGCGATGAAGAACACGAAGCGATCGTCCGCCCGCTTGATCTCGCTGCCGAGGCGCGGCGATTTCCGGACATGATGGAGTTGTCATCGTGAATCTCACTAGCCAGTACTGCCATTTTTTTGACGACGACGAGTTTGTCGAAACCGGGCGTCCCGGCTTTCGGCGGCGAGTCCTGACCGGCGACAACCTGCAGCTCTGCTTCTGGCGGATTGCGGGTGGTTCAGTGGGGTCATTCCTGCACAAGCACGACGAACACGAACAACTCGGCGTCATTGTGCGAGGGGGTCTCGACTTCCGCATCGGTGACGATGAGAGCGACCAGGATCGTCGATTGGTCGGCGAACACCAGGCGTACCTCGCGCCCGCGGGCGTGTGGCATGGCGACAGCATCTTCGTGGGTGACGATGAGTTCGACGAGTGCTGGATTCTCGACGTGTTCTCCCCACCGCGTGATGATCTGCGCGAAGAGGCGGCACGCTGATGGCCGACTGGAGACTTGCCGTCGACATCGGTGGCACATTCACCGATGTGGTCTTGCTCGACGCAGCATCGGGACGGGTGGTCGTCGACAAGACCCTGACCACGCCGAGCGCGCCACTTGACGGTGTTCGCACTGGCGTGACGCAACTCCTCGCGAGAGCCGGAGTGCAGCCGGGCGACATTGTCGCACCGATCGTGCACGCCACGACGCTCATCACCAACGCATTGATCGAGGGCAAGACCGGCCGGGCTGGCTTGGTCACCACCGAGGGCTTCGGCGACACACTGCTGATTCGTGACGAACATCGTTACGACATGTACGACCTGCAAATCGAGTTCCCCGAGCCGCCGATCCCGCGGAGCCTCACTTTCGAAATCGACGAACGCACTGGCGCCGACGGCTCGGTCCTGACCGACCCGACTGACGCTGATCTTGACGCGCTCGCCGCCAGCCTGCAGGCCGCCGACGTGGAGTCGGTGGCGATCTGTCTCCTCAACTCCTACGTCAACGCGTCGAACGAACGCCGCATCGCGGAGCACCTCCGCGCCGCACTGGGAGTGCCCGTGTGCATTTCCGCGGAGATCTCGCCGCAAATCCGCGAGTACCCGCGCATGATCACCACGGCCTGCAACGCCGCGACGATGCCGGTCATCGGGCCCTACCTCGACGAGCTCCAAAAGTGGCTCGCCGCCGAGGGGTTTGGCGGCTCGGTACTGATGATGCTCTCGAATGGTGGCGTCGTCTCAGCTGACGATGCTGCGAGCGGTCCGATCCGTCTCGTGGAGTCCGGCCCGGCTGCCGGCGCTCTTGCGGGCAGTTGGTTCGCGAACCGACTGGGCATCGATCGTCTGCTGTGCTTCGACATGGGCGGCACGACTGCCAAGGCCTGTCTCATCGAGCATGGCGAACCCGAACTCACCAACACCTTCGAGGTTGCTCGTGCATACCGCTTCAAGAAGGGTTCAGGTTTTCCTGTGTCGGTCCCGTCCGTCGATCTCGTCGAGATCGGAGCCGGCGGGGGCAGCCTGGCGCGCGTCGATCAGTTCGGCCTGCTGAAAGTTGGACCCGAGTCGTCGGGAGCTGACCCCGGGCCGGCGAGCTATGGGCAGGGTGGCACGATTCCCGCAGTGACGGACTCCGACGTCATCCTCGGACTCCTCGACCCGGCCGCATTCCTCGGTGGCGACATGCCACTCGATCGGTCACTCGCCGAAGGCGCAGCGCAAACGGTCGCCGACGGACTCGGCCTCGAGATGCTCGACACGGCTGCGGGCATCCATGAGGTCGTCAATCAGAACATGGCAGCCGCCGCGAGCATGCATGGTGTCGAGATGGGCATTGACCTGCGCGGCATTCCACTCATTGCGTTCGGCGGCGCCGGACCGGTGCACGCATGTGGCGTGGCCGAACTGCTGCAGTCCGATCGCGTCATCTTTCCTGTCAACGCCTCGGTGCTCTCCGCCTTTGGCACGCTCGTCTCACCGGTGCGCATCGACTTGGCTCGCTCAATGCCGCGCCTCATCGACAAGGTCACCGACGCCGATCGCGATGCCTTGCTCGACGACCTCCGCGACGAAGGCCGCCGCGTGCTTCGAGCCGCGGGTGTGCCCGACGATGCCATCAACTTCCGATACGGCGTCGATGCTCGCTACGCAGGACAAGGTAACGAGATCACGATTTGGGTCGGCGAGGGTGAGACGTGGCCTGCGTCCGCCGCCGAAGTGACTGCGGCATTCGAAACGGAGTACCGCCGGATCTATGGCATGACGATCCCCGATGTCGCCGTCGAGGCGATTACGTGGCGGCTCTCGGCGTCGGCGACCACCTCGGTGGTTGAACCCGACGACTCGATCGCCGACCACGAGGGCGACGTGACACCGAAGAGCTTCCGCCCCATGGTGTTCTCGCGAGGTGCCGACGCAATTGAGGCTCCGGTCTACGATCGGGCATCGCTCGGCGCCGGCGCCGCCTTCGCCGGACCTGCCGTCGTCGAGGAACGAGAAACCACCTCGGTCATCCGTCCGGGGTGGAACGTCGAAGTTGCTGCCGACGGCAGCCTGATCGCTAGTAAGCAGTCATCGTGAAACAGCGCCCCGTGAGGAGCAGGTCATGACCATCACCGAAGAGCAGCCGACCGCTGAAGGGTTCGATCCGATCGAACTCGAGATCCTGTGGCAGTCGTTGATTTCGACCGTCAATGAACAGGCGAGGGCGTTGCAACGTTCTGCCTTCTCACCGATCGTGCGCGAAGCGGGTGACCTCGCAAACGCGGTATTCGACCGACGCGGGCGGATGGTTGCGCAGGCCGTGACCGGAACACCTGGCCACATCAACTCGCTCGCCATTGGTGCAGCGAAAATGTTGGAGGAGTATCCGATCGACACCCTCGATGAGGGCGACGTTCTGATCACCAACGATCCCTACAAGACGGCTGGACAGCTTCTTGACGTGACCGTGCTCGTGCCGGCTTGGCGGAACGGCAAGATCATTGCGCTCTTCGGGTCCACCATCCACCACACTGACGTCGGGGGTTACGGCATCGGTGCCGGAGGCCGTGACGTGTTCGAAGAGGGCTTGTGGATTCCGATCTGCAAGTTGCTCAAGCGAGGCGAGCGCAACGACGACGTCTGGAAGTTCATCCTCTCCAACGTGCGTCAGCCCGATCACATGGCTGGCGACCTTCACGCACAAATGGCGTCGGGCGAAGTCGGTGCCCAGCGTCTCAACACGTTGTGCGCAGCCCATGGCCTCGATGACATCGAAGCGTTGGCCGACGAGATCATCGACCGCTCCGAGGAAGCAACGCGAGACAGCATTCGCGGTCTGCCGAGCGGAACCTACAAATCGAGCGCGGTGCTTGACCTGGCCGACGGTTCCAAGATCGACATCGTGTGCGCACTCACGGTCGACAGTGACGCCGGCGAAATTACCGTCGACTACGACGGTACGTCTGAAGCCTCACCGTGGGGCATCAACGTGGTCATGAACTACACGCATGCGTACACCACGTTCACGGTGCGGTCGGTGCTCAATCCTGACATCCCGAACAACCATGGCAGCCTCGGCCCCATCAAGGTCAAGGCTCCGGAGGGTTCGATTGTCAATGCGGTGTCGCCGCAACCGGGCACGGCGCGCCACGTGGTGGGGATGTTCCTCCCGAATGCGCTCCTCAAGGCGCTCGCACAGGTTCGACCCGAAGCAGCGATGGCTGAAGGATCGGGGGCGGTGTGGACCATGCAGGTGAACGGCAACCATCCAGACGGCAGCCCGTTCATCACCGCGATGTTCACGTACGCGGGCGGTGTGGGCGCTCGCGCGACGAAGCCTGGCCTGAGCGCGTGCTCGTACCCGACCGGAGTGTCGGCGGTGCCGATCGAAGTGGTCGAGGCCTCCGCACCGATCCGATTCCACGAAAAGTCGCTTCGGCCTGATTCCGGTGGCGCCGGTGCACAGATCGGCGGCCTCGGCCAGGCGATCGAGTTCAGCGTCGATACTGACAAGACGTGGCAACTCAACGCTGTCACGAGCCGACTCGCCGACCCACCACTCGGCGTCTTTGGTGGCGAGTCGGGCGCAACCGGCAGTTTCCTCGTCAACGGTGAGCAGGTCGAAACGCAGGCTCGAATCAGCCTCAGCGGGGACGACGTCATCAGGCTCGAACTGCCCGGCGGTGGCGGATACGGAGCAGCGGAGTAGGCCGTGGCGGACTGGCCCGACGCAACGACGTTCGCCCAGGTGTGGGCCAACGCAGTCGCAACGCGCCCCGACGCAGGCTTCCTCACTTTCGAAGCACCCGATGGCAAAGTCACCGACTGGACCTATGGGGAGTTCGATCACATCGTGGCGTCAATGGCCACCGAGTTGGTCGCCCACGGCGTCGTGCCAGGCGCATCGGTTCATCTCGCCCTCACGAACTCGCCGACGTTCATTGCGGTGTGGATCGCAACGGTTCGCCTCGGCGGGTGGATCGTTCCGTCCGATCCGATGGGCCGCACCGCCGAGTTCGACGACCACATCGAACGCACCAATCCGGTCGCCGGCTTCTTTGGGCGAGATCGAGCCGATGTCTACCGCTCGGCCGCCAGCGACATGGCGCTCTTTCCGATCGATGAGGCTGACGCTGCATTCGACTGGCTTCCCGACGAGCGATTCATCGATTGGCCGACTCCCGCAGTTTCCGACACGGCTGCAGTGATGTTCACCAGCGGAACGACTGGACGTCCAAAGGGTGTCGTGATCTCGCAGGCGAATTACGCCTTTGCCGGCAAGACGATGTCCGAAGCCGCAGGTCTCAACAAGGACGATCGCCACATTGTCGTGTTGCCGCTGTTCCACGCGAACGCGCAGTATTACTCGTTCGCCTCCGCGATTTGGGCGGCCGCTTCCGTGGCACTCATGCACACGTTCTCGGCGAGTGGTTTTCTTCCCCAGGCGGCTCGCCATGGGGCCACGTGCGCAAGCTTGTTCGCTGCGCCGCTCCGCATGATTCTCGCTCGTGGTGGCCCGGTCGACGGGGTTCAACTTCGGCACTGTTGGTTTGCCCAGAACATCTCCGAGGATCAGTACGCCACGGTCGTCGACTGGTTCGGTTGCCGGCCCCGTCAGCTCTACGGGATGACCGAGACCATCCCGGCAGTGCTCACCGATACCACTGACGAACCTCGACCCGACTCGATGGGCTTCGTGACCAACGGCTGTGAGGTCGCAGTACACGACGCAGCCGGAGTCGAAGCTGTCGCGGGCGACGTCGGCGAGATTGTTGTTCGCGGCACGGCGGGGACCACGCTGTTCACCGAGTACCTCGGTGAGCCGGTGACGACGACAGCAAGTTTCCGAGGCGAATGGTTCCGCACCGGCGATCGGGCTTTCCGCGATGGCAACGGTCGGTTCTTCTTTGACGGCCGACGGTCCGATGTCTTGAAGGTGGCTGGCGAGAACGTCTCGACCGTTGAAGTCGAAGCCGTGCTCACCGCTCACCCGGGCGTGCTCGAAGCGTCCGTCGTTGGTGCGCCTGACGCGGTTCGCGATGAGGTTCCGGTCGGGTTCGTCGTGCCGAGTGACCTGCAGTCACCGCCAACGGTCGAAGAACTGTTGGCCTGGTGCGAGAGTCGGCTTGGCAAGGCCAAGCAGCCGCGTGAGATCACATTGCTCGATGAACTGCCACGAACGAGCGTGGGGAAAATTCGTAAGTTTTTGTTGAAAGAAGAGGTGTCGCGAGCATGACCACATTGAGTGATGGGCTGATGGCGGCCCTTGACGCGTCGATCGAAGACGTCTCGAAGGCATCGACGCTCCCAGCCGAGTTGTACACGTCTGCTGATGTGCTTGCGCTTGAGACTGAGGCGATCTTCATGAAGGAATGGCTGTGTGTCGGACGGGCCGAACGCATCCCGAATGTGGGGGACTGGTTTACGGTCACGATTGTCGACGAACCGTTGATCATTGCGCGCAACAAGGCCGGCGATGTCTGTGCCATGTCTGCGGTCTGTCAGCACCGGGCGATGCAGGTGTGCGAAGGCGAAGGCAACAGCACCACCTTCAAGTGCCCGTATCACCATTGGAACTATGGCCTTGACGGTCGCTTGCTCGGCGCACCTGCGATGGAGCGAACCGAGGCCTTCAACAAGGCAGACTTTGGGCTTCCGCAGTTGCGTGTTGAGGAGTGGCTCGGCTTCGTCTTCGTGAACTTCGATCAGGATGCTTCGCCGTTGGCTCCGACACTTGAGCGCTACTCACCTTTTGTTCAGAACTACGATCTCGAGAACGCGGTTTGCCCTGGCACCTTCACTTTGGAGGGAATGCCGTGGAACTGGAAAGTGATGTTCGAGAACTTCAATGACGGTTATCACGCCAACCGACTGCACGAGTACGTGCAGGATTTTTGTCCGTCGAACCTGTCGGACTTCCCTGTTCCCTGGAACGACGACTCGAACGTCATCTTTCGAACCGGCGGATACACGCACATCGACGGTGGTTTTAACGCCACACACCGCGTGATCATGGAGGTCTTCCCCGACCTGACGGATGAAGAACGGACACGTTCGACGTTTGCATTGATGCCGCCCACGCTGTGCTTCGGTACAGCTCCAGATCAATGCTTCTTCTTTCTCATCCGCCCCACCGGTCCCGAGACGATCGACGTCGAGATCGGCTACATCTTCCATCCGTCAGCACTCGATGATCCGCTCTTTGAACAGAAGGTGGCATTGTCGGATGCGGGAGTGCAGGTCTTTGTCGACCAGGACCAAGAGGCGACCACCAAGGTGCAACGGGGACTGCGGTCAAGGTTCGCGCCGCGTGGTCGCTACTCGTGGCAAGAAGAAAGTCACATCCAGTTCAATCGGTGGCTTGTCCAGCGATATCGGGCAGGTGCGGTGGCTGCGTCGTAGACGCGGTGATGCATCATCGGAAAAGTTCAGTAAGACAACTAGCAACAGGGGGAACCATGAAAAAGCAAATAAGACAATCAGGACGTCGCGGCGCTATTGCGCTGTGCTTATCGCTCGCGATGGTGGGGGCCGCATGCGGTAGCGATGGGGAGACTGAATCTGAGCCGGCGGCCACCGAGGCTGCGGCAGAGGAGCCTGCTGAAGAACCAGCAGAGGAGCCTGCTGAAGAACCAGCAGAGG
>ERZ891134.260-NODE-260-length-45491-cov-19.029316_pt1 | contig 45491 bp, 44 predicted proteins | sample MGYA00520888_ERZ891134 | MGnify/ENA primary metagenome ERZ891134 (study PRJEB32303, sample SAMEA104408692) | aquatic metagenome | biome: Brackish water; feature: Coastal; material: water | place: Baltic Sea | collected 2014-10-23 | depth 10 m ... | reverse complement strand
ATAAGACATGTTATCAATTATTCCAAGGATTGGTATCTTAAGCTTATCAAACATTGCTTTAGACTTGATGGTGTCGTGAACGGAAAGTTTACTCTGAGAAGTAACTAAAAGTACATAATTTGGTTTTATTTCTGCTGCAACGGTTAAGTAAGCATCACCTGTGCCAGGAGGCATATCAATAAATAAATAATCTAGATCGCCCCATTGCGTTAAATCTTTGAGCTGCTTAATAGCCCCACTTAACATTGGACCTCTCCACATAGCAGCTTTATCATTATCAAGAATGAATCCCATGCTATTTAGAAAGATTGTATTTATCTCGATTGGTATAAATGATTTTTTTTTATCTATGGTTTTTACCTCTGGCTTAGAGTCCAATACGTTAAAAAGGATGTGCTGATTTGGTCCATAAATATCAGCATCAAGTATTCCAACCTTAAAATCTTTTGCAAAATGGGATGCTAAATTAGCGCAAATAGTTGATTTGCCTACGCCACCTTTTGCTGAAGCTATAGCTATTATTTGTTTGATGCCCATTGATATAATGTTTTGACTTATAATACTCGATTAGAAGTTAAATTGGGTCTCAAAAATTAATAAATCAAGAAAAATAATCGTAACTAATGCCCTGCCATATGCAAATGGAGAAATTCATGTTGGCCATATTTTAGAGCATATCCAAACAGATATTTGGGCGCGTTTTATGACTCTGACTAAACATGAAGTTTTAACTTTTTGCGCTGATGATGCTCATGGAGCGCCAATAATGATGAAGGCAGATGAAATAGGCATAGAACCAGCTAAATTTATAGATCAAATAAATAAGAATCACCAGGAATCCCTCGCTAAATTTGGTATTGAATATACAAATTATCATTCAACTCACTCCGTTGAAAATGAAGCGTTAGTTACTGAGATATATCTTGATGCAAAGTCATCAGGATATATATACAAAAAAGAAATTGAACAATGTTTTGATGAACAAAAACGAATGTTTTTGGCTGACAGATATGTAATTGGAGACTGTCCCAAATGCTCAGCAAAAAAACAGTATGGAGATGGTTGTGAGGAATGTGGAGCAACCTACTCTGCCACAGAGATCGTTAATCCTAAATCCTCTCTATCTGGGACTACTCCAGTAACTAAAATCTCTGAGCATGTTTTTTTTGATTTAAGTAAAGCAAAAATAGATCTTAAAAAATTTCTAGATACATCAAATATACAAAAACCTATAGTTGGAAAATTATCAGAGTGGCTTGATGGCGATTTAAAAAGCTGGGATATATCAAGAGATACACCCTACTTTGGATTTAAAATACCCAATGAAACAGATAAATATTTTTATGTTTGGGTTGACGCCCCCATTGGTTATTTGGCATCAGCCGCTAATTGGGCGAATAAAAATTCGCTATCTTTAGATGATTTATGGAGTAAAAATTCAGAATATGAAATACATCATTTTATTGGAAAAGATATTACATATTTTCATGGATTGTTTTGGCCAGCTCTACTAATGGAGTCAAAATATAAACTTCCTGATTGCATTCATGTTCATGGTTTTGTAACTGTGAATGGAGAGAAAATGTCTAAGTCAAAAGGTACATTCATTACAGCAGATCAATTTGCAGATGCTTGTGATCCTGAATTATTGCGATACTACTTCGCCAGTAAATTAAATTCTAAAATTGAAGACCTAGATCTTAATCTTGAAGACTTGGCTCAAAAGATAAATTCGGATTTGGTTGGAAAATTCTCAAATATATTTAGTCGATCAGCTCCATTTATCGCAAAAAATAGTAATTACCTAAGTGAAAATGTGCACAAAGAGCACTTAGCAAACTCTAAAAAAAGTATTCCCGAAATACTGCAGCACTTTGAAGAAAAAGAATTTTCCAAAGCCATTAAATTAATTATGGAGATTGCAGATGATACAAATAAATATATAAATGAGAATGCCCCATGGAAGCTTGATCAATCTGAAGCTCTTATTGTTGCAACAACAGCAATTAATGTCTTTAAAAATTTATGTATTTTACTATCACCAGTAACACCAAGCCTATGTCAGCAAATGTTACTGATGCTAAATATTGATAACTTAGATATAGAAAATCTAGACAGGGAATTAATTGATATACAAATCAATGAATTTAATCCAATACTAGAAAGAATTAAGCCATTAAGTACTCAAGATTTTTACAAAAAGGAAGAAAAGATGAATGAAGAAAATAATAATATTATTCAAATAGATGACTTTATGAAAGTTGATCTAAGGGTTGCAAGGGTTGCGGAGGCTAAACATGTAGAGGGTGCAGATAAATTGCTTGCTATTAAATTAGATTTAGGTGAGCTTGGAACCAAGAATGTATTCGCAGGAATTAAGTCAGCTTATGAGCCTTCTCATTTAGAGGAAAAATTAGTTGTAATGGTATATAACTTAGCTCCTAGAAAGATGAAATTTGGAGTCTCGGAAGGTATGATTTTGGCTGCAAGCGATTCCGATGGAGGAATATTTGTATTATCACCAGATTCAGGCGCTAAACCAGGACAAAAAATTAAATGAAATTTGAAACAGATATATTAGTAATCGGCGCAGGCCCAGTTGGACTTTTCACTGTATTTGAAGCAGGCCTTTTAGGCCTTAGGTGCACATTGATTGATAACTTAGATAAAGTTGGTGGCCAATGCTCGGAACTTTATCCAGAAAAACCGATCTATGATATTCCTGGAGTACCCTCTCAAACTGCACAAGAGCATGTAAATGCACTACTCGAGCAGATCAAGCCATTTGAATATGATCTCCATCTCTCTCAACGGGTAGAGTCAATCCAGCCACTTTCAAGCTCAGAAGATATAACAACATGGAATATTAAAACTAATGAAGGTAATGAATTTGTAACTAAAAACATTTTTATTGCAGCGGGTGCGGGCTCATTTGAGCCAAGAAGACCACCCAATATCGAGGAACCAGATAAATTTTTAGGTAAAGGAGTGAGTTACTCAGTGAAATCTAAAAACCTGTATAAAAATAAAGATCTGTTTATATTTGGAGGTGGTGACTCTGCTTTAGATTGGTCAGTAGAATTAGCCAACACAGCAAAATCAATAAATTTAATTCACCGTAGAGATCAATTTAGAGGCGCTCAGCACACTGAAGCTCAAATGAGAGAATTGGTTAAAAGTGGGCATATAAATCTGTTAACGCCCTTCCAAATTGAAGAAATTTTAGGAAATGATAGAGTGACAGGCGTAAGATTAAAGAATTTTGATACCAAAGAATCCATTTCGTATGAAGCAGATGAATTGTTATTCTTATTTGGTCTTAATAAGAAATTAGGCCCCATTCTTGAATGGGAGCTAGAACTTTCTGAAAAAAAAATTGCTGTAAATACACAAGACTTTCAAACAAATAGAGATGGGATTTTTGCCGTTGGTGATATTAATGATTATCCCGGAAAACTAGATTTAATTTTGTGCGGTTTTCACGAGACAACTTTAGCAGTGCAAAAAGCTTTTCAAAGAATTTTTCCTGGCGAAAGAGTTCCATTTGGATACACAACATCCAATACAAAATTACAGAGGAAATTAGGAGTTGCTGAATAAAATAAATGAGCAACTTAATTGAGTTAATAAACGCAGAGTTGCCTCAATTCCAATGTGGTCGCTGCGAAACACCAGGCTGTCGACCATACGCTGAAGAAATCATAAATGGATCTCCTCATAATAGATGCGTGCCAGGCGGACAAGAGACTGCAGATAAAATATCAAAAATACTGAATGCAAATAAGCTTTTGCTTGATCATGATTATGGTCCAGAAATCAAGCCTCAAGTCGCATATATAGTTGAGGAAGATTGCATTGGATGCACTAAATGCATTGATGCATGTCCTGTTGATGCAATTAATGGTGCGGCAAACCTTATGCATAACGTTATCAATGATTTGTGTACTGGATGTGAGTTATGCATTGATCCATGTCCAGTAGATTGCATAGAATTAATTGAAGTAAGTGAAGAACAATCGTTAAAAATTAGAAAGGATTCCGATCATTTCTTTCAACTTAAAAATGAATTACTTCAACGTAAAAATAAAAAAACAAAGTTAAATAAAAGCATTTCTGAAAACCTTGATATAGCTAACACAATTAACCAAAAATTAAGTAATAGGAATTTAGATAAAGAGAAACTAATAAAAAAATTACAAGCGGAAATGCTTGATTCGCAAAGAGTTGAAAAACATATGAATGCTTCAGATATTGAAGAATTAAAGAAACAATTATAAATTTTCTGCTAAGAGAAGATTGTAAATTGATGTAGATTGATTTTGAGACTTAATTAGTAAACCTTTTACTCTCGTTGCTATATCTCTTAATGCCTGATCAGTTTGAGCGTCATCTCTTTTTAAAAAATCTTTGGTCAAACCTATTACTCCTCCTGAATTTATCAAAACATCAGGTATATATACGATTCCCATTTGATGTAAGTCTTCAGCAATTGCTGCATCAAGCAGTTGATTATTTGCGCCGCCAGCAATAATTTTACAATTTAAATTATGAATAGAGTCTTTTGTGAAAACTGCACCTACGGCACAAGGCGAAAACAAGTCACACTCAATGGAGAAGGTATCATCAACGCATACAATATTTTTATTTTTAATTTTATCTAATTTTGATTGATCTATATCCGAAATAAATACTTTGGCACCAGAACTTGCTAAATATTCAGCTAGTCTTTTACCAACACTACCCGCTCCCTGAATTGCAATTTTTTTATCTTTTAGACCCTCAGAAAAATATATTTCTATTGCTTGTTCAATTGAATAAAAAAGACCTTTTGCAGTAAACGGTCCGGGATCCTCATTGTCAAAGACATAATCAGTATAATTTTTAATAAATCTAATATCATCAAGAGTGATACCCATATCTTCAGCAGAAATATAAGAGCCTTTTAAGAGATTTAAAAACGAAGCAAATGATCGAAGCATATCCTTGGATTTATTACCTTGACTGAAGATGATGGCTTTTCCACCTCCAAATGGAATGTTTGCTACATTATTTTTATCTGTCATCCCTTTTGATAGACGTAAAACGTCAGTCAATCCAGCTTCAAATGAATCATATTTTCTATACCTACACCCACCAATAGCTGGCCCTTTGGTAGAATTATGAACAGCAATCAAGGATTTGAGTCCTACAGACTCGTCTTCATAGTAATAAACTTTTTCATGATTGAACTCATGATGCGATGGAATGTATACCCCATTAAAATTTATGTCTGTTATATCTTTAAAAATCATATATGTATGAAAATTTCGTTTATATTATACGTGAATCTTAAAGGGCTCATATGCTAAAGGAAAGGTTTAGAAAATTTTTACCTGTTGTCGTTGATCTGGAGACCGGTGGTTTTGATTCTAAAAAAAATGCTATTTTAGAAATAGCTATCCAGCTAATTGATGAAGAAGATTCTATATTAGTATTAGGAGAGTCTCATAGGTTTCACATAGAGCCATTTGGAAGTCTGATTGTAGATAATGATGCTCTTGAGTTTCTTAAATTAGATTTAAATCATCCATTAAGATTAGCCGTTGAAGAAAATTTTGCTCTTCATGAAATTTTCAAAATTATTAATAAACAAAAAAATAAATATGAATGCTCAAGAGCTATTTTAGTAGGTCACAATGCATTTTTTGATCACAGCTTTCTTCTGGAAGCATGCTTAAGAAACAATATTAAAAAGTCCCCATTTCATCCATTCTCATTAATAGATACGGTGAGTTTAGGGGTGCTTGCAACAAAGCAGACAGTATTAGCAAGAATATGCAATGAATTGGACATCTCATATGACAATGAAGAAGCTCATAGTGCAGCATATGATGCAATGGTTACTGCTAAGGTCTTCTGCAAAATAATTAATGATTTCGATTTAAATTAAAATTTTTATAAACATAGGGAATCACCCACCTTCCTGCAACTAGAGGGCATCAGATTAATTTGTTTATAAGACTCCTTTATGCTTAGTAATAAACTTATTAAACCCTTTGTCTGTTTTGGGGCAATGCCAGTTGGGATAAAGTATTTAGCATTTAGTTGGGCTTTTGCTAATTTTGCTTGATTAAGGTTCATTGAGACTTGAACCAACCCAAGAACCTTGACCATATCCACGGTGACAATGCATGCATCTACATCATTTATCTCAACCTTTGTATTGAACATGTGAGGTTCATGAAAAACTTTTGATCTAGAGTCGCATAACAAATATGAAAATGTTGTTGTATTATAAGGTTTGCCTGCTTTAAAAATTTTTAACGAGAATGAGTTAATCTCATAGGTGTTATTTGCTTTCACCACATTAACATTGGTAAAACCTAATTTTATTAAAGCCTTTGACGCTTCAAGGGTTGTATATATAGGTATCTTTTTATTAAAAAAATGCAACGATTCCTCGTCAAGATGATCTGAAAAATGGGCGGTAATAATAATATGGGTAACATGATCAACGAGATTATATTTTAATAAATATGGTGTCTCTTTTGAATCGCGGCTTAACAACCAGTTAAATCTAGGAAAGACTTGCTTTTTTGTAAGCCATGGATCTACTACGATTAAATCATCTTTGTTTGCATAAACCCATGACTGATAATCATCGCCTCTAATAATTTGCATTTATCTATAATTTCATAAATGAGAATAAATACCATAGTGATAATGATTATCATTAAAAAAATACCTTAAATCAATGCTTTATATATCTTAAAAAAACAATATACACTATAATATTAGATTAATGTTAAGGGCACGGAGACAGCATGGAAATGAAAGAAATTAACTCAAAGGAAGTATGCGATATATTAAATGAGATTATGGAGTATGAGCTTGCTGGTGTGGTTAGATATACCCACTCTTCATTGATGGTAACAGGACCATACAGAATACCAATAGTTACATTTCTTAAAGAACAAGCCAGCGAATCAATGGTTCATGCTCAACAAGCTGGAGAGTTGTTAGTTGGCCTTGACGGTCATCCAAGCCTCAAGGTTGCAAAGATAGAAGAAACTCATAGGCATTCGATTAAAGACATCTTAGAAGAAGGACTTGAGCATGAATTACATGCGTTAAGCTTATATAAGAAATTGCTGATGAGCGTAGCTGATGCATCTGTGTATTTAGAAGAATATGCTAGAAGCATGATAGGTGAAGAGGAGCAACACTCACTCGAGCTTAAAGCTATGCTAAAAGACTTTGGCTAATATTTAAGAAGCTGCCTTTTTAATAACAGACTGCAGATCACCAGACTCATGCATTTCGGTAACTATGTCACATCCACCAATTAACTCACCTGCTACAAAAACTTGTGGGAAAGTTGGCCAATCTGAAATACTTGGTAAATTTTCTCTAATGTCTTGATTTTCCAAGATATCAACATAGGAAAATTCAGCACCGCAATCAATTAAAGCTTGAACTGTTCTTGCTGAGAAGCCACATTTAGGCTCGTAAGGCGATCCCTTCATGTAAATCAATATATTATTGTCTTTAATTTGGTTTTTTATTTTTTCTTCAATTGACATTAATTTTTCCTTAGTGATTTGATGTATTTTATTATGGTGTCCTCAAAGCCAAATTTCAATGCATCGGTGATGATTGCATGACCAATTGAGACTTCATCCACCTCTCCACATTCAATCAAATGAGGTAGATTATTTAAATTTAAATCATGTCCTGCATTGATTCCAAGGTTTAGGCTTTGAGCTTTATCAATGCATTTAACTATTTCATTTTTAGTTAAATTTAAATTAATCGAATCTTCAGCTTCTAGAAAATTAGCAAATGGGCCTGTGTAGATTTCAATTCTATCGAATCCCATTTGTCCAGCATATTCAACCGAATCAATATTAGCATCAATAAATAAACTTGTTCTTGGACAAAAATCTTTAACTGAGTTTAGGAATTCTTTTAATTCCATCTCTCTATATCCAGGTTGCCAGCCATGATCAGAGGTGATTTGCAGGAGATCATCTGGCACTAAAGTTACTTGGCTGGGCAATGCCTGAGCACACAATTCTTGAAAACCTATGAAGTCACCATCAGGTAAAGAAAAAGGATTACCCTCTAAATTAAATTCAATATTATTATTTTTGCAAATTTCAGAAATATTGATTGCATCTTTCGATGTGGCATGACGATGATCTGGTCTGGGATGCAAAGTTATACCATCAACGCCAAGGTCGATACATTTTTTTGCATAATCGAGAAGTGAGGGATTATCATTACCTCGAGAATTTCTAATTAACGCAATTTTATTTAGATTAACACTAAGTCTCATAGAAGATGGGTGAACTACCCTCGATTTTTAAAATCATCGACATTGATGTCAATTGAATGAATGTCATTAGGCTGTGAAATAGAGGACTCATCCCAAAATGCCCTGCCACTTATAATTTTGCCGTTGTCATTGACGATGAAGTGATCGACAATTGAAATATCCATTCCAGAATTATCGTTGATATTTCTTACTTGCATAATAGCTTTAAGGATGCCCTCATTAGAGCAAATTATAGTTTCAACATTAGTAGGTTTGATTTCCATCCCTTCTGAATGACCAAAGTCCCAGAACTCACATATTGCTTCAATGCCAATGCAAGGGTCTGCACCTACAGGATCTTCAAAAACGGCTTGATCATCCCAAAGACTTTTAAACAATGCCTTGTCATTAGTTTCATATGCCAAAACATAGTTATTTAGTGCTGCTTGAACTTTGTCTTTCATGTTTATTCCTGCTTTTGAATCCCTTTTTCTTTTAAGAGTATTTTAGTAAATTTACCCTCTGAATTAATTGGTGATACATGTTCCCATATTCGATCATATTCAGAATGTTGAATCAGCCATTGATTGTCAATTTTTGTATATTTATCTTCATACAAAGCAGTCCCTTGAGTAACACTGCCTAAATCAAAATTATAAAAAATGTCCTGAAGATACCATTTACCCACTGCCTCACTTTCAGAGCGAACTTCAATCTCTGGATGATGTGCTGTATGCATGGCAGCAGTTTGATTGTGAAAAGCATGCCTAAGACTTTCTTTGATAGTATCTTTACCTTCGGATTGCCATCTGTAAGTGCCGCCTCGATAATCAATTGTTATATCGGGAGCAAATACGTCATCAAGTAAACTAAAATCAGCCATATCTATGGCTCTAAAGTACCGATGCTTTAGATTTTTAATTTCTTCAATATCAATTAATTTTTGTAATTTGTCCATGTTAAATCACCTCAGGTAGGCTTGGCCTCCATCTAGCATAATAGTTGATCCTGTAATGTAATTCATACCATCAGATAAAATATGACAAACTGCCTCCCCAATATCATCTTTACAGTCACCCACCCTTCCAAGTGGAATAGTTTTAAGAAATTCGCTGGCTTCTTCGGGATATTCATTCATCCACCAATCCATACCAGTTGACTTGGCTAAGGGCATTATACAATTGACTAAAATATTATCTGGGCCCCATTCAACTGCAGCAGCTCTTGATAATGAACGAATTGATTCTTTTACTGCAGCATAAGCACCATAAGAATTTGAATCGGGCCTTAAAGCAGAAGAGCTGGCTAAATTGATCACTTTGCCATCTCCCTTTAGATATGGATGGCATGCTTTCATGTAACGAAATGTAGCCAAGGGTCCTGAATCCCATCCTTTTATAAAAGATTCATCTGTGACATCTAAGATATTCCCTAAGGGAACTTCTTGAGCATTGTTTACTAAAATATTTAATGAATTAAACTTAGAAAGCGTTACTTCAATAGAGTTATTAATTGATTCATTGCTTTTAACGTCACATTCAACAGCTATGGCAGATCCGCCCTCTTTATTGATTTCACTAGCAATAGATTCAACTTTAGATAAAGTCCTACCAACCAGACAAACGTTTGCTCCGTAAGATGCTAGCGCACGAGCAATTCCTTCACCAACTCCTTGCCCAGAACCAGTAATTAAAGCAGTTTTGTTTGAGAAATCCATATCAGAAATTTGAACCAGTAATGTCTTTAGCAGCTAAATAGCCAAAAGTCATTGCTGGACCAAGTGTTGAGCCTGGACCAGGATAAGTTGGCAATAAAGCAGTAGAGCAATTGCCGCATGCATAGAGTCCTGAAATGGGTTTGCCTTCTTTGTCGAGAACTCTTGCATTTGTATCTATGACAAGGCCACCTGCGGTGCCCATTTCTCCAGGGTACAGAACCATGCAATAAAAAGGTCCTGTTTTTAGGGGCGCAAGGCATGGATTGGGTGTAACTGATGGATCGCCATAATATCTATCATAAACACTATCACCACGTTGAAGATCAAGATCTTTGCCCGTTGCAGCATATTCATTAACTTTTGCCTGAGTTGCGAGAAGACCTTCAACGTCAATACCAGCAACTGCTGCTAGCTCTTCTAATGTTTCACCCTTGGATAAGAAAGATGGTGTCCACCACTCTTTTGGGACAGCAGAGTCAGGCTGCATAGAGGCTTGAAGCAAGGGGCCACAAGGACGATTTTTTCTAAATGTACTATCAAAAATCATGTAACAAGGAGCGCAAGGGTTACCTTTGGCATATTTATCAAACATATCGTTAACAAAGCTGACATAGTTTTGAGATTCATTTGAAAATCTTTCACCATTTTTATTTACAGTAAAGTTACCAGGCATAGATTTATCAACCATTGATAGCCAACCTTTGTCTTGTCCGGGAACTTTCATAACTGTGGACCACCAACCAGTATCCATTTGATGAGTGTCAGCCCCTAACTTCAAAGCTGCCTTTAAAGCATCGCCTGTATTGAATGTATTAGCAGCACTCCATTCTACGTTTGTAGGTTTGGGTAAATATTGGTCTCTTAAACTTTGATCTTTTTCAAATCCTCCAGAAGCAAGAATAACGCCTTTATTGGCTTTAATATTTATATCAGTATTATTTTGAGTAGCTTTAACACCTATGACTGAACCATTATCATCGATGAGATCGGTCATGGCTGTCTCTGTCCATAAATCTACATTTCTATCTTTTAAGGATAAAATCAATCGTGCAACGCCTGCGTTACCCATGGTTAGCCTGCGATCTTTCCACCCCCACTTAAATCTCATCGGTATATCTAAAATATATTTGGCAAATAATTTAGCAAACAAAGACTTCCAACCTGGCAATGCTCCTAATAATAGCTGACCCTCAACCTGAGTAAAATTCATATTTATTGGGCCCATCGTAAAAGCAGTTTGCGGATGCTGCTCTCTTAATTTGCCAAGATCTTTACCAAGTTTCGTTCCATTTATTGGTTCAGGCTCCATAGATCTATTGCCAGCCTTGCCTCCAGGATTGTCAGGAAAATAGTCAGGGTAGTGGGCTAAATTTCTGTATTTCACTTGAGAATTTTCATGAAGGTAATCAATCATTTTTGGGCCTTCTGAAAGATAAGTTTCAACCAATTCATCTTTGATTTTACCTGGTGGCGAGACGCTGTTTATGTAATCTCTAGCATCATTATTTGAATCATCTACATTCTCAGCTTTAGCATATCTGTTATTGGGTATCCATACACCACCACCCGAAGTTGCAGACGTTCCACCAAACTGATTACTTTTTTCTATTACTAAAGTGTTTGCTCCGCCATCATGACTACATAAAGCAGCTGTTAAAGCTCCATTACCAGAACCAACCACCACAACATCAAATTCATAATCCCATTTCATAATATTAATTTTTTTTCTTAAATTGTAACTAATTCACTATAACCTATAGGGGATTTTTTAAAAAATTTGCATTAATCTTTTTTGTTATTGACAAAATTTTGAGAGTTGATACTCGCATATTATTTTTATTAATGTCTATAATCTACTTTTTATACATTTTAATGAATTAATGAAAACAGACATATGTAAAAAACTAGGAATTGAATATCCCATCTTTGCATTTACCCATTGTAGAGATGTTGTTGTTGCAGTAAGCAAAGCTGGAGGAATTGGTGTTTTAGGAGCTGTCGGCTATTCTCCTGAGCAGCTTAAAGAAGAGCTTGATTGGATTGATGAGCACATTGGTGAATATCCATATGGGGTAGATACAGTAATACCACAAAAATATGAAGGTATGGATGAAAAAAATCCTGAGCAGTTACTAGAAACTTTACAAAAAATGATTCCTGACGGTCATAGAAAATTTGTAGAAGATCTTTTATCAGCAAATGGAGTGCCTGAGGCTCCTGAAACGAATGGACCCAAGGGCGGCCTACTTGGATGGACAGAAGCAACCGCTGAACCTCAAATTGAAGAAGCTCTAAAGCATCCAAATGTGAAATTAATTGCAAATGCTTTAGGTACACCACCAGCAGATATGATTAAAAAAATTCAAGATAAAGGCGTTTTAATCGGTGCCTTGTGTGGAAAAATTAAACAAGCAGTAGCGCATAAGGAAGCTGGCTTAGATTTTATTATTGCTCAGGGTGGCGAAGGCGGAGGTCACACAGGAGAAATTGGAAGTATTGTATTATGGCCTCAGATTGTTGATGCGGTAGATGACTTACCAGTTTTAGCTGCTGGAGGAATAGGCAGTGGAAGACAAATGGCTGCTGCAATGTCTACCGGTGTCCAAGGTGTTTGGTGTGGATCATTATGGCTTGCTGTGGAGGAAGCTGCGGCCCAACCAGCTGAAAAAGATTCATATCTCAATGCTACTAGCGAGGACACTATCAGAAGCAAAGCATGGACAGGCAAACCTGCAAGAATGTTAAAAAACAAATGGACTGAGGCATGGGAAAATCCAGAAAATCCAGATCCACTCCCAATGCCACTTCAAGGCATGATTACATTTGATGCAATGAGACGAACGTCGATGTATGCAGGATCGGGAAATACCCAAGAAGTTTCTTTTAATGCTGCTGGTCAAGTTATAGGGCAAGTGAAACAAATAGAATCTGTTAAAGATGTTATTTTTAGAATGATTAACGAGTATTTAGACTCCGTTGAGAGATTAAACGAATTACTGCCAAAAGAATAAACTTAAATAATGCTTGAAGAATTGTTTGGTGAGCTCAAAAATCTTATTTGGGGCATAGGTATCATTTCTGCTGCGATAATAAGCTTATTAATATTACCAAGAAAAATATCTCACAAACTTGGAGAACATCCAATAATTTTATTGCTAATCTTCAGCGGGATTATGATATGGGTAATAAGAATATTTAATTAAGCTTTATTCGCCCTAGATTCCTGCAAATATAAATAGGCTCGGCGATCTCATGTATTTTTCATAAATTATTGATTGTTAAAATTATTTGAAAAATCTTCAACGAGATGCACAAAGGCTTTGACACCATTATCTAAAGCACCATCATCAACGTAAAAATATGGTGAATGATTAGTTGGACTCTCTTCTACATCAAGGGGATTAACGCCAAGGTAGAAAAATAATCCTGGAACTTGTTGAGCAAAAAATGAGAAATCTTCTGCTCCAGTCCTTGGAACTTTTGCTTCATAATAATTACCATTTGCAGCCGCAGCTAATGATGATGAGAGGGTTTTAACCAAGTTATCATCATTAACCGTTACGGGATAACCTCCATAAACTTTAAACTGTACATTTGCTTCAGCGTGATGAGCTTCAGCTATATTTTCAGCTATCAACTTAATTTCATCACGAATTTGATCTGCATAAGAATCTTCAAATGTTCGTATTGTGCCCTCTAAAAAAGCTGATGCTGGAATAATATTATTTCTCGTGCCTGCTTTCATAATCCCAACTGTAACTACGGCCTGACTATCAAGAAGATTTAATCTTCTACTAACAATTGTCTGAAGTGAGGAAACAATATCTGAGGCAACAACAATAGGATCCACACCATTCCAGGGTCGAGATCCATGGGTTTGTTTCCCATTAACAATAATTCTAAAAGCTTCTGCCGATGCCATGAAAGGCCCAGGTTTTGTCCAAATCTGACCATGAGATGCATTTGAAACATGCATTCCAAATATAGCATCTGGCTTCTCAGCATCAAAAACACCCTCTTTTAGCATGAGTTCAGCACCACCTTCTTCTCCTTCTGGGGCACCCTCCTCGGCTGGTTGAAATATTAATAAAATATCCCCATTTAGTTTGTCAGTATTTTTGGCAAGAAAACTTGCAACGCCAAGCAGAACTGCAATGTGTGCATCATGACCACATGCATGCATAACGCCAACCTCATTACCTTGATATGTCGTTTTAACTTTAGAAGAAAATGGAAGGTTAAGTTTTTCAGTAACGGGTAATCCATCAATATCAGCTCTAAGGGCTATCAAGGGGCCTGGATTTTGACCTCTAATAAAAGCAGTAACACCTGTAATGCCATAGCTTGTATTTGTTTCAAGACCCATCTCTTTTAATGCTTCAACTATAGCCGCCTGTGTTTTGAATTCTCTATTTGAGAGTTCTGGATTTTCATGAAAAAAATGTCTCCAATCAACCACTTTGGTCATGATGCCTTGGAGATCTCTTTCTAGTTGATTTTTTAACTCATCTGCAGAAATTGAGAAAGCCATAAAAATTAAAAAAATTAATGTATAGAAGTTTTTCATTGCTTATCCTTTTTTAAAAATATTAATTAAAATTGATGGGGTTGAATCCATATACTCTTTAAAATCTGGTCGCCTCTCTAAGGAGCGCTTATCCATCATCGAAACAGATGCGATTGCTATTAAAGCATACATAATGATTGAGCCAATCAAAAGCCATGCAAAAGAAAGATTAGATGCAAGAGCAAAAACATACAAACTAAACCAAAACAAGATTTCACCAAAATAATTAGGATGTCGTGAGTAATACCATAGTCCAGACTTCATTGTTTTTGGTTCTGTGAGATTCAATCGAAAGTTATACATCTGTTGATCAGAGATAATTTGAATAATGACCGCTAAGATTGCTAGAAAAGTAGCCACGCCGTCTAAGAAATTTAATTCAGATCCTGTATAAGCTAGCGCATAAATCATTGGCAGTAATGCCAAATAAACACAAATAGTCGGAATAAGATGAATTGAACCAAAATCAACTAAAAAGTATTGGAACTTATTAGTCGTTTTTCCTTTCATCATGATATATCGCCAGTCCTCATGAGAAAAACCATCCCAAGACCTCATCCAGTTATACGTTAACCTAATGGCCCAAAATAATAAGCATCCATGCATGAGGAAGGCTCTTTGTATATTTCCTGTAGCTGAAACATCAGTCCAACATAGCAATGTTAAGACAACAGGAATAACTGACCAAAATGCATCATACCAACTAGAATTTTTAAATATAACACTGAGAATATATATAAATATTGTTGCTTCAATATGAGATATTAAGACTTTATAAACTATTGAAAAATCAAACAATAAATTCCAGATTAAGATCATTGAATATATGCAGCCAATGTATCCAACTAGTATGACTAGAAAATGTTGTAGTTTTGTATTCATAATTTATTTAAAGCTTTTAACGGTTTATGGTATTCATTATTTATTGGAAGCAAAGGAATGGTTTGCGATTGAATAATATTATTTATATCACTAGTTTTATTAATATATTTATATAGAGTATTTCTCTGAACCAGGTTGAGTCCCAGCTCATCAGTTATCTTAAGCACACTTTTTAAACTTAACTCTTGGCCAAATGATGCGCCTGCAGATTTAGTAATACTTTCATTCATCAAAATTCCACCTACATCATTAATTCCTGAGGATAATAGAAATTTTAAACCTGAAAGACCCATTTTCACCCAAGAACCCTGAATATTATTTATTGAATTTTGAAAGAGTATTCTTGATACAGCATGGACAAGAATGGTCTCTTTAAATGTTGGGCCGGGTCTAGCCAAACCTCGTCTATAAATGGGCGCCTCTTCTGCAACAAATGGCAATGGAACAAATTCAGTAATTCCATTAGTTTCAGATTGAAGCTGCAACAATTTAAGCAAGTGATCTGCCACATGAAACATATTTTCAACATGACCAAACATCATGGTTGAGGTTGTAGGCAATCCAACCTCATGAGCCGCTTTAATTATCTTCAGCCATTCATCTGAGCTAAGCTTATCAGGGCAAATAATACTTCTGATATCATCATGCAAAATTTCAGCAGCAGTGCCTGGCAATGAATTTAAACCAGCCGATTTTAGTTCTAATAAAAAATCACGGGTTGAAATATTAAGTGTTTTTCTGCCATGATCAATTTCAAGGGGTGAGAAGGCATGAATATGGATATCTGAGGAGATTGATCTGATAGCTTTGACAATATCTATATAAGTTTGACCTGAATAATTGGGATGAATGCCGCCCTGCAAACATACTTCTGTTGCACCTCTTGATATAGCTTCCTCTGTCCGTCTTATTATTTCAGAATGAGTTATGTTATATGGCTTGCCTCTAAGATCATCATGTCCACGACCTTTTGAGAATGCACAAAAATTACAGCTAAATGAACAAATGTTGGTGTAATTAATATTTCGATTAACCACAAAACTTACATCGGCACCATGAGTATTTGTTTTTATCTCATTAGCCCTATCAATAATGTATTGAAAATCACCATCCGAACACTCTAAAAGGTTTTGAATTGATGCCGTTGAAGGATTTGTTTCAACTAAATGAATTTTTTGTTTGATATTAGAGGTAGGAAGACCGATATTTATCTGTGGAATTTCAGTGCTTATACCAGATTTCCAAGTATCAGAACGAATTAAAAATTGAGCATCTACCTTGCTTAAAAGTTTTGATGAAATCTCCTTAGATGCAAATATTTTCAACGCTGAAAAATATTTTGGATAAAGGGTGCTTCTAGCTTTCAATGATTGATTAGATTGCAAAGCAATCCTCGCAAGGTTTTGAATTTCTGGCCATGGAGCTTCTGGATTTACATAATCTTTAGTCACCGGAGATATGCCACCAAGGTCATTAATGCCAGATGTAAACAAGCTGTCTAAATATTTTAAATTTAAATTTGGTGGTACTTGAAGACTAATATCTCCTGGTAAAATTAATCTGGCCATTGCAATGGTCCAAAGCAATTCATCAAATGAAGGCTCAGGGGCATTTGCCATTAAAGTATTAGGTTTCGCCTTAAAATTTTGAACTATTACTTCTTGAATATGATCATATTGTTGATGCAATTCTTTAATCCGATATAACGATTCAAGCCTGTCAAGTCTTGTCTCCCCTATGCCAATTAATATTCCTGTTGTAAAGGGAACTTTTTGTTTTCCAGCCTCTACAAGAGTTTGCATTCTAAATTTGGGATCTTTGTCAGGCGATCCATGGTGTGGTTGACCTTTTTCAGTTAGCTTTTTCGATAGAGATTCAACCATGAGGCCCATCGAACCGCTTACATTTTTAAGTAAGGCGATTTCATCAATTGTTAAGCAGCCTGAATTAAGATGAGGTATCAGAGATGTATTCTCCAGCACAGCTTTAGCACAGGCGCCTAGGTATTCATTCGTTGAGCTGTAGCCCATAAATTCTAGCGCTTCTCTTGCTGCCTTGTATCGTAATTCAGGTTTGTCGCCGAGAGTAAATAATGCCTCATGACAGCCATGTGCTTCACCATCTTTTGCAAGCGAGATAACTTCTTCTATTGATAAATATGGAGATTTAACTTTTTTAGGCGTTTGAGCAAAAGTACAGTAATGACATACATCTCGGCATAAAAAAGTTAAGGGAATAAAAACCTTTGGCGAATAGGTGACTTGATCTCGGTAATAAGAAACCTTTTTTAAATAAGCAGCATCTATAAGATTTTGAGACAAAGCAATATTGGACAAACTCTCTAAACTCTTAAAAGGAAGATGACCAGTAGCTATAAGATTTTTTAGTGCTGAATTAGATTGATCTTGAATTTTCAAATAACTAACCTTTAACGTATTTAATTAGTTTGAAGTAATCTTCCTCTGAGTCAAGATCATCTTTTAAAGCATTTATCATTATATTTTGATGCTTATAATTTTTCGAACTAAATTCATCAAGAAATAGCTGAAAACTATTTAGACCAAATTTGAGCTCAAAACTCATAGATGAGTGAAACATTAAGCAATTTGTACCTTTTTCTTTTGCATCTGAAACAATATTAATCACATCATTATTAAAACAATCTTTTAGCTTCTGGAGATCGAACTTCTTAATAGCAGGCAAATCAGCATGCATGATTAATATAATATCTTTGGGTTTGCAAAATAGAATCGCTTCTGCCAAACAATCGTTCAACAATGATTTAGTTACAAAAGTCTCGGTGCCATCAATATGTAAATTAGGATCATTGGTTACTAAAGTAATTGAATTGCAAATATTAGAATCTTTTAATGCATCAATGGTTTGATTGACCATCTTAGAAGCTAATTGTTCTCTTTCCTCTGGATTAAGTATAGATGTTAAGCGAAGCTTTGAATCTGAAAATTTTTTTACGGGTATAAAAGCTGAGATACCCATCTTAACTTTCCTCTAGGTGATCAACTATTGTTTTTGCAAGATTTACCTTTGACTGAAAGTTATTCATGATGAGATCTGCAAGACAAACTTCAAAGCCCATGTGAGTAATTGTTGTTAACTCGTTTTGGTCTGATGAGTCAATAAAAATTCTTTTAGAATAATTTTTATAAAATTTGGCAATGCTTTGTACATTTACATCCTGGCCCAACTCAGTCATCATTTTTGCAGTGGGTCCCTTTAGTGAGTTCAAGTTAACAATTGGACTGATAACAGTTACTTTCTCTGGATGATTTATTAAATGTTGCTGCAGTTTATTTAATTGAAGCATTGGATTAATGCTTACGAATGGATTAGAGGGGCATATGACAATTTCCTCGAACGCATCGAGATCTATTGAATGATTAAATTCAGCGGCATCCAAGCCTTTAAAAACAAAATCTGTAACAGGAGGCTTACATTGCAACTTTACAAAATACTCTTGAAAAGAGAGCAATCTATTTTTTGTTTGAACATATGTTTCAACTGACTCATTGCTCATGGGATATATAAAATCAGGCAAATTAAATAACTTAGATAAAATGGAGGTTGCTTCCTGTAAGGAATATCCAGATTGCAATAATTTAGTTCGATGAATGTGTGTTGCGAGATCTTTATCACCAAGCTGGAACCATGTCTCTCCATCTAATTCAGATAATGCTGAAAGCATATTCCAGGTTTCGTTTTTTCGACCCCAGCCCTTAGAGACATCTGACTCACCTGAAAGTGTGTACATGACTGTATCTAGGTCAGGACAAATCTTAAGATTGAGATGAGTAAAATCATCTCCAGTATTTACAACTATTCCTAAGTTTTCGGGAGAAAGTATCTCCTTGAAACCTAATGCAAGTTTTGCGCCTCCAACTCCTCCGCACAATAAAAGATAATTTTTCACCTGAATAAATCCTCGCTCTCACTTCTGATTAGCTCAGAGGCTTTGGCTTTTTTGTTAGGTTTGAATTGATAGCCTTTAATTATAACAACAGGTTTTTTTTGTGCGGCTTGACCCATCAACAAAGAAGCTGCAGCTGCAAGTTCATCAGCAATTCCAATTTGAGTAACCTTAAGCATATTACCGAACAAATCATAATTGCCTCGCTCATCTACAATACATTCAATGTTATGACTGCCAATTGCAAATCCAACAATTCCATTTCTAAATGGTCTTCCCATGGTGTCAGTTACTATGACAGATATATTTTTTTTATAATGTTTTGTTAAGGCTGTTGATAGTTTTTTAGCAGATTCATCTGGATCTTTAGGGAGCAATAAAACAATATCTTGTTTTTGATCTATGTTCGATCTATCTATGCCAGCATTTGCATGGATAAATCCAAGTTTATGTTCAACTATTAAAACACCCATTCTGTATTTTACGACTTGTTTAGATTCGTTAAGAATTGCTTGAGTAAATTTAGGGTCTTTGTTTATTTGTTTAGATAATTCATTCGCTTTTTTTGATGGTTTAATGTTTGAAATATCTAGATATCTATTTTCAGATTTAGAAATAATTTTTTGGGCTACAGCAAAAATATCTCCATCCTCTACCTCAATAGATTCTTGCTCAAGAGCTTTTATTATTTCAGCGGATACATCTTGCCCAGGCTCTATCAAAGGCAGCGTTTCTAGAGCATATAAATGGATAGAATTAATAGTAATCTCTCTAATGACCGGTAATTTTAATGCCTGAGTGAGCCAAAGAATGCTTTTTATTAATTGCTATGAGGATTGATGTTAAGGATTCAGCTGCAACTGAGTTACACAAGGGGCCTGCATGCCAACCGGTTAATCCAGCATCTTTTACTAACTCAATGACCACATTCCTGGCTTCTAAAAAATCTCCTGCAACTAGAACATCGCAATCAATTTCTTTATCTGTTTGCAACAATTCTGCAGAAATATTCTGAAAGGCAGAAATTACAGTTGTTTCCGCTCCTAATATAGCTTGCGCTTTTAATGCTGCAGACCCTTCTTGAGGTAGCTGAACTCTCATCACTTTCGGAGGCATGAGTGGAACGGTTGCATCAATCATTATTTTTTGATTCAAGGAACTATCAATGCTTAACAAAGTTGCTTCTTGATGTGCAAATGGAACAGTTAAACATGCTATCTCACAAGCTTTGGCTGCATCTATATTGAGCATACCCTGAGACTCTTCTAGACCTAATGAAATCGCAACTTCTATGGCTTTTTCTAATTCACGACTACCAATTAAGACATCATGACCGGATTTGATCCACCTTGAAGCTAAACCCCTGCCTAAAGAGCCAGTGCCTCCAAGAATTGCTATTTTCATTATATTTCTCCTGAATAGTATTTAATAAATTCTAACAAGATTATACAAACTAATGAATGAATCAATGGGTATCATTAGGATAATATTTGTCAACAATTTTTAATCATTCATGCTCTATAATAAAAATCTAGCTAATGGGACTGAAGGAATTAACCAATGATAGATCTAAAAAATAAATCAGTTGTAGTCACTGGTGGTGCAAAAGGCATAGGAGCTGAAATTTCTAAGGCTTTTTTAAAGCAAAATGCTAATGTAATAATTCTTGCTAGACAGAAACCCGCTAGAATAATTCAAACCAAGGGTAGAAAAGCTAGATTCATAGAATGTGATATTAGAAACATTCAATCGCTAGATTCAGCTGTTCAGCTAATTAAAAATGAATACAAATCTATTGATATTTTAATTAACAATGCTGGAGGCGCTCCAATGACAAGCGCACTAACGGCTTCAAATAAATTTCATGAAGCAATCATAGATCTGAATTTATCGGCTCCATTAAATGTTAGTCAGAGATTTGCAAAAATCATGATGAGACAAAAAACTATTTCTAATATTATTAATATATCCAGTGTTACAGCTTCAAGGCCAACACCTGGAAGCGCAGCTTATGGTGCTGCTAAGGGAGGCCTTGTAAATTTAACTAAAACTTTGGCGATAGAATGGGCACCAAAAATAAAGGTTAACTCCATTATTGTTGGATACATAGAAACTGAAAATTCGATGCTTCATTACGGCAGTAAAAAAGAGATCAATAAAGTTGCAAAAACCATTCCCATGAAAAGAATGGGAAAACCTGAGGATGTTGCAAATGCCTGTTTGTTTTTTTCATCTGATCTAGCAGACTGGATTACAGGTGCAGCTCTTGAGGTTCATGGCGGTGGAGAGAAACCAGCTTATTTAGACGCTGCTAAACCAAAGTAATGAACTATCCTTGTATGCTAAAGTCTAAGTAGTTGAATCAATATAGGGAGGCATTATGAATGAAAGATATATTCAAGCTTTAATATTAGGAAGCATTATTGGATTTGCTATTGTAGTAGATGACTATTTTGCACCGAAACAAAATCATAAAATGATGCAAAAGCACGTCATGATTAAAGACCTTAAACAACCTAAATGGAAAGAAAATTCTGGTAAAAACATGGATCTTCATGAGATTCAAGATCATGAAGTTATGGTTTTTAAACCCGACGATGGAAAAAAGAAAATTCAAATCAAAATAAATTCAAATGACTCTGAGCTTGATATTAAATCGATTGTTGCAGAAGTAACAAATGCAATGAAAGTTTATGGAGAAGAAAAGCTCGCTGATGAAGACATTAAAGAAATAGAAATTGATCTTCAAAATGCAAAAGCTGAGGTTTCTGAATTATTTGAAAATGTTGATATTGATATAGAGGTTGAGGTTGAGAATCTGGAGCTTTAAAATTAATTTAACCAAAAAGCTTTCTTAACAGCCTGTTCCCCCAAAATAATTTTAAAGCGCCCTTAAGCTGTTCAAACGATTTATCTGTATATGGGTAGGCAGATGCAGACTTCTTGCCAATAATAATTGGCATTGGGTGAGCATATGCCAATAAGCCCTCTTTCCCATTTACCACACCCAATCCACTTTCTTTTACACCGCCAAATGGAACTTCATTAACACCATAACTCATTGCCATATCATTAACGGAACAGGCGCCAGTTTCAATTGATTTTGCTAATCTTTGACCTTTAATCAAATCTTTAGTCCATACATTTCCATTTAAACCATAATGCGATTGATTGGCTAACATTAATGCTTCATCCTCTGATTGAACCTTCATAATAGAAATAATTGGTCCAAAGGTTTCATCTTTCATGATTTTCATTTCATGAGTTACCTCTACAAGAACAGTTGGTTCAAAATATAATCCTTCAAAATTTGGATTTCGTTTCCCACCAACTAACACCTTAGCCCCTTTATCAACGGCGTCATTGACATGATCTTCAATAATATCAATTTGTTTATCCCAAAATGTAGGACCTACATCACCTTTACAATCATTTGATTGAATTAAAGATTCAGTTATAGAGACAACTTCTGAAACAAATTCATCATAGACATCAGCCATAACGTAAATTCTTTCAGTGCCACAACAATACTGGCCAGCATTCATGCATGAACCAACCACTGCCCCACTAGCTGCATCTTTAATATCAGCATCAGAACAAACAATCATGGCATCTTTCCCACCTAACTCGAGGCTATAGGGAATAAGCATCTCACCACACTTTGCCGCAATCTTTTTTCCAGTTGCAACACTGCCTGTGAAAGAAACCTTATCTGGACCCTGATTAATTAACTCCGCACCTGTCTCCCCATCCCCTATAACGGTCTGCACAAGATGCTCTGGTGCTTCTGCTAATGCAAAAATTTCCTGCACCAATGCCCCAGACATAGGCGTAACTTCAGATGGTTTTACCACCACGCTATTTCCACAAAGAACAGCTTGAATGACTGGGTTGATAGATAGTATGAATGGGCCATTCCAAGGAGTAATGACAGCCACAACACCTCTAGGCTTGTAAGTAATAATTGTTTTTTTAAGAAATTGCATAGGACCATGCATCTTGATTTTTTTATCTGCTAGCCACTTTTGAGCTCTCTTAGCATAAAAAACCAAAGAATCTACAGCTGAAAATACTTCCATAGACATAGCTTCTTGCTTAGGTTTGCCAGTCTCTCTCATGACAACATCCATGATTCTGTCTTGCTGCTGAATAACTACATCAGCAACCCTATGCATTAATTCAACTCTTTCTTTCAAAGTTGTTTTCTTCCACTCACTTTGCGCAACTTTGGCTTGGGTCATTATCGATGAAATCTCTTCCGATGAAGTGCACTCATAAGTATCGATATGAGAGAGATCGACGGGGCTTTTTAAAGTTAATAGTTTTTTGCCGCTCTCTGAATGAGAGATAGAAAAAATAGCCATTGTTATAACTCCTTTAGTTTAGCTTCAAGCATTGGCGTTACGTGATTGTTGATATGCGCATTCATACCCATGGGCATAATCTCATAATGCTCTAGTTTACGAACAACTTTTACCATAATTACGGTGAATTTGTATAAGGCTAAAATATAATAGTAATCAAAATCATCTGCACTAAACCCTGTAAGCGCTTCCCATTTAGCAATGGTTGCAACGGGCCCAGGAAAACCACTCAACCTTTCTACATGGACGCCTTTTGAGTTGCAATCATCAATTGCGATTCCCCATGCAAGATCCATACAAGGATCACCTAGAGCTGCCATTTCCCAATCCAAAACAGCTGACACTTGCCCATCGGGATCATACATAATGTTTGCACATCTACAATCACCCCAAAGAATAGAAGCTTGAGTTGGTTTTGGTTTATTGGCTTTTAGCCATTCACGGGCTTGATCTGCTACAGGATGAGCTTCACCGTCCATAGCCCATTCATGAAAGTTAAAGTAATAATTTAATTCTTGATCAAGATAGTCTTCAGCAAGTTCTGGTCTATTCAGAAATTCAAAATCATCATTCGCTATATCAACTTGGTGAATTTTAGCCATTTGCTCAACCCAACCCCACCAAATCCTTTCTCTAACCTCTTCAGAGGAATCAGCAACCCACCCTTCTTGATGAAACGGAGGATTATCAGATGGAGCATCACCACTTGCCATTTCCATGACATAAAAGGAAGTTCCAAAAACTTCATCACTAGGCTCATACCAAAGGACTTTTGGAACTTTGATGTCATGATCAGCTAGTTTTTGCATGATCAAAAATTGTTTATGAATATCATAGTCAGGAAATACAAAAAATCCTTCGGGATAGAATCGAAGCACCATACCGGTCTTAATTTTTGCATTATCTAAATTATATGAAACGTTGAAACTTAATGTTTCATTTGAAAAGCCTGTATTTTCAGGGCCTCCCAATAACTCCACATCCAGATCAGTAGCTCCATCTAATTTTGTCTCAATCCAGTTGCTAAAAATAACTTTTGTGGCATCTAAATCTCTTTCTTGTGGCTTTGGCATTGTGTTGTTCTATTCATTGATTAAACATCAACCTTAATATAAATTTAAAGAATCTAAAAGAAAAACTATGGCTGATTTGTTTAAAGAAAAGTGGGATCTATTTTGTGAAAACCTTAAAGAGGTTGGATCAATTATTGAATCAGAATCCTCACTAAGTGAAACAGATCAAGCGGAGGGATACAGATACTTGCTGAGGCTGATGCGCTTATCATTAGAAATGAATCTGGAGCATTCAAACCCTTCAACGCCCTCTTTCTATAATCTCTCTCATGAAACTGCAAAAATAGGCGCGGACAATCCAGATAATATTTACTTAAATGCAAATATAGATGGAAATCAAGTCTATGAAGTTTATGGCAATATTGGAGAAGTTGAGTATTTGAGCTTTGGAATAAAAGAAAATAGATATAGTAAAGATGGAACCATGGTCTCTCTCGGAGAGATTGATATCAAAGATATGATTGTGGATGATTCAGGAAATTTTATTTTGCATATTGGCGGTGTAACTAATTCCGAAAATTTTTTACCCCTTCCTAAAAATGCAAATATGTTAATTGTTCGACAAACATACAAAAATAGACTTTCTCAGACTCATGCGAAAGTTAATATCAAAACTACAAGCTCACTTGCCACTCCTGAGCTTTTAACATCCGCAAAACTGGAAACTCAACTAAATCAATCTTTGGCTTTTGTAAGGGGAACTGCATCAACATTCTTGAAATGGGTTCATGAATTTAAAAAAAATCATAGAAATAAATTGCCATTAGGCGATCAATCATTTTTTCAGGCTGCGGGTGGAGATCCAAAAATCTGTTATCTTCATGGTTATTATGAATTCGATGAAAACGAATATTTAGAAATTACAACTGATATACCTGATTGTGAATATTGGAACTTTCAATTAGAAAATTACTGGATGGAATCTCTGGACTATCGGCATTACCCGATTCATATAAATGAATCTACAGCTATTCTCAATCAAGATAAATCTATCACCATTAATATTAGTCATTTGCCTGTAAATTTAAAAAATAATCTTATAACTGAAGGTCGTAATAATGGGGCTATGCTCCTGCGATGGATTGGTGCAACCAACCACCCAATCCCCAAGGTTTTAATAAAAAAACTTGATTCAATGGAGATAAGCTAATGCTTGATTCAAAACAAATAATTGATGCAGCAAAAAATCAAACGAATTTAGAGTATTTTGGTAATCCATTATTTTTAGAGGGATTTGAATGCCTTGTTCAATCAATCAATCAAGAGGCAGATTTAAATGATATTGGAATGGAGGCACAGCAACAAAGATTAATTGGTATATTGGCTAACTTGCTAAGGATTGAAGATGCTTGCATGCATCACCCTGAAATACTCAATGAAGAAATTAAATCTCCTGTAGTAATTGTTGGTCTTCCAAGAACAGGAAGCACCATGACTCACAGGTTGCTCGCATCTGACCCAAGGCACACTGCCATGCTTTGGTGGGAAGGAAGATATCCTGCAATGCTTGCAAATGAAGTTCGCGGTCATCCAGATGAAAGAATGGAGATGGGAAAAGCTGAGGTTGAGGCTGTCATGCAAGCCTCGCCCGAGGCTCTAACTATTCATCCTTGGGACTACAAGGGCGCCGATGAGGAAATCCTCCTCTTAGAGCATACATTTTTTAGCACTGTCCCAGAATCATTTATGAGACTTCCAACCTATTCAAAGTGGGTTGAGTCCCAAGATCACATTCATGCATACGCTCAACTTAAAATAATGCTTCAGTACCTTCAATGGCAGAATCCCGGAAGAGAAAAGAAAAGATGGGTTTTAAAATCACCCCATCATTTAGGATTCATAGATAAATTTTTGGAAATATTTCCAGATTCAAAAGTTATACAAACGCATAGAGATCCTTTGAAAACGGTTCCATCTTTTTGTTCAATGTGTGCAAATTTATTTGAACCTTTGACAAATTCATATAATAAAAATGAAATTGGTCATCATTGGGCTCACAAATTAGCAAAAGTGCTGAATCACTGTATGCAAGTTAGCAATGAAAATAAAGATAATTTCCTTGATCTTGAATTCAATAAAATGATTAAAGATCCCATTCTTGAAATGAATGAGGTTTATAACTTCATTGATGAGGATTTTACAGATCAAGCAGAAAACGCAATGAAAGCATGGAAAGAAGAGAATCAGCATGAAATGGGAGCTCATCAATATTCACTTGAAGAATTTGGTTTAGAAAGTTCATTCATTGATAGCCACTTTCATGACTACATTAATCAATATATAAAATAGGAAATGAAATGTTATTAAAAGACAAAGTTGTAATTGTTTCTGGTATTGGACCAGGTTTAGGTCAAGAACTAGCTTATGGTGCTGCAAGAGAAGGTGCAAAAATTGCTATAGCTGCAAGATCCTCCGATCTATTAAATAAACTTAAAGATGAAATTGGTAAACATTCAGATGTGATAGCAATTCCTTGTGATATTACCAAACCCGAAGACTGCAAAAATTTAGTTGATGAAACAGTCAAAACATATGGAAAGCTAGATGGACTAATTAATAGTGCCTATCGAGCTGGTGACTTTAAAGAGATTGAAGATTCTGATTTTTCTGATTGGCAAGAAACCATGAACACAAATTTTTTTGGCACCATGAATTTAACTATGGCAGCTGTTAAGGAAATGACACCCAATCAACAGGGTGCGATCGTGATGATCAATAGTCTAATAACTAAAAAACCCTTACCTACTCAGGGGGGTTATGCTGCATCAAAAGGCGCCCTATCGACAGCGACTAAAATTCTTGCAAAAGAGCTCGGTCCAAAAGGAATAAGAGTTAATTCTGTCTACATGGGCTGGATGTGGGGTCCGCCTGTTGAAATGTATGTAAATTTTACTGCTGAATCTATGGGTGTTAAGCCAAAAGATGTAATTGATGGGGTTACTAAAGATATACCATTAGGCATCATTCCAGATGATAGTGACTGCGCTAATGCTGCATTATTTCTAATCTCAGATCTTGCAAAAGTTATCACTGGAGCAAATTTAGATGTAAACGGTGGAGAGTTTATGTCATAGAGGGGTATCGAATGATATTTATACGTCAAGTTAAATAAAAGTATTTATCGTTTTTTTGAAAAAAAAGAAATTCCGCATAAATATTGTTTAAAATCTACTCATGGCAATTAACAAAGACATCCTTACCATTGACCTAATGCTAGGAATTCCTGAGCAAGAAGATAGATCAGATTGGTATAAATTCATGGAGCCTCTTCTGCGTGATGAAGAATCAAAGTCTATGTTTAAAATGCCTGCTCAATATATGTTCAAAGATATTCCTGAAACTGGTTCACATGATGATTTTATTCAATACACCATTGAGCAAATGGATAAATTTCATATCAATCAAGCCATGATAGGATTTCATGAGAAATCAGAGGTTAAAATTGAAGCTGCAAAGAATCACTCAGATAGATTCTTTTTTGATCTGCCTGTAAATCCCAATGTTGAAAATGAAGCTGAGAATATAAAAAGACATTACGAAACTTTTGGGATTAAAGCAGTGAGCGCTTTTCCATCTGGTATGTATCCTCAAATTGCTATTAATGATCCAAAGTGGCACCCAATTTATGAAATGTGTGTGGAACTCGATCTACCTTTTTTTTGTTGCGTGGGAGTGCCAGGCCCTAGAATACCAATGGCTCCTCAAAAGGTGGAGCTCGTTGATGAGGTTTGCTGGTATTTTCCTGAATTAAAATTTGTGATGCGTCATGGTGCAGAGCCTTGGACAGCCTTGGCTTGTAAATTAATGCTCAAATATCCTAATTTATACTACTCAACTAGCGCATTCTCACCAAAACATTACCCCCAAGACATTATTAATTTTGCTAATACTCGTGGTATCAATAAAATTATGTATGCTGGCTATTTCCCGATGGGATTATCATTAGATAAAATATTTGCAGAAATGGATAGCGTGCCATTCAAGGATGAGGTTTGGCCAAAATTTCTTGGTGAAAATGCACAAAAACTTTTAAAACTATAGATAAAATAATGAGTAATAAAAAAAGATATCCAATGCCAATTCCTTTTGGTTGGTATGTTGTTGAGTATGCGGATGAGTTAAAGCCCGGCGATGTAAAGTCGGTTCGCTATTTTGCTCAAGATCAAGTGCTTTTTAGAACGACCAATGGAGAAGTTAGCATGTTAGACGCATACTGCCCTCACCTTGGAGCGCACCTCGGACATGGAGGCATTGTAAATGGAGAATGTATTGAATGCCCTTTTCACGCATGGAGATGGAAGGCTGATGGCAAAATAGGAGAGATACCCTACGCAAAAAATATTCCCCAAAAAGCAAAAGATACTCAGATTTTCAAATATCCAACTGTTGAAAGAAATAACTTAATTTATGCTTGGTACCATCCGCATGGTGAGCAACCGCATTATGATGTGGAAACATATCCAGAGGTTATTGATCCTGAATGGGGAGATGAGTTCGAGAAATATGAATATGAAATTAAATGTCATATTCAGGACATGGCTGAAAATGCAGTGGATGCTGCGCACTTCATGTATGTTCATGGCGTTGTATCCTATCCAGAATTTGAAGTAAGTTATGACAAACAAAAAAGGTTTTTCTCCCAACAAGCAAACATGGAAACACCTCGGGGGGTTGTTAAAGGAAAAATTTCAGGCGCCTCAAATGGACCCGGAGATAATTTTACAAAATTTGAAGGTATATGCGATACCCTGCTCTTAGGCTCAACTACTCCAACAGAAAATGAAGAAGTGATTACAAGATTTTCTTTTCTTCAGAAAAAAGTTGATGGAAAAGTTCCTTCAGGCGGTGTTGGTGCTGCAATAATTGCTGATATAAACAAACAAGTAAAAGAAGATATTCCTGTTTGGGAAAATAAGAAATATGCCTCTAAGCCTGTTTTATGTGATTCAGATGGGCCCATTGCTAAATTTAGAAAACATTTCTCATCTTTCTATGTAGAATACAACGAGGCAGAAGCAATTGAAGCTTTGAATATAGATCAATGATTAACCTTTTTAAAAATGAAGATCTTCATTGGAAACGTTTTCAAGGCGGTGATGATTTTGACTATCCAATAGATTATTCAGCGGCGCTTTTGAATGCAAACCAAGATGGTCATGTGGATATTCTTTACAGATGGGAACCAGATTGTTATTGCCATTTTCACAGACATACAGCCGAAGTATCATCTGTGGTTCTTGAGGGAGAGCTGCATGTTATTGATATTGATTTAGCTTCTGGAGAAGAAACCGTAACCAAAATTAGATCTGCAGGTGATTATGCGCATAAAGAGCCTGGAGATGTGCACATGGAAAAAGGTGGTTCAAACGGCGCTCTTGTTTTATTTAATCTCTATGCTCCTGATGGATTGCTAGCTGAATCTTTGGATAAAGATGGGACTGTAATAGGCCAAGCAACTCTTGATAGATTGATCAAAAAAAATACCCTCTAAGAGTCCATCGGCTCATAGTCAAACTTACTGACGCCACAATCAGGGCAAACCCAATCGTCTGGAATATCCTCCCATTTGGTGCCAGCAGGAATTCCACCATCGGGATCGCCAAACTCTTCATCGTAAATATGACCGCAGATCACACATTCAAATTTTTGGTAATTCATAAACTTTTTTGTAAATTTAGCTTTATTTCTGCATGCTCTTCCCTTGAAAGAGAATGGGAAAATAATAAATATGCAGCTATAGAATAACTAACAATTGGTACAAATGTATAGATATAAAAAATTGCCATTTTGGATGAGCTACTATTTTCAATTCCTAAACTGATATCAAACCCCCAAAGAAATTCAATGACAACATAAGGAACTACTGCGGCAAGAGCAAAGCCAATTTTAGTCAAGGTGGTTAAATATGAAAAAACCGTGCCTGAGATATTTTCACCACCTTCAAGATTTAATTTATCAGAAATATCGGCAGTGATTGCATTGATTAAGGGTAAGGGTCCTGAAAAAGCAAAACCATACAAAATGATAAAAGATCCAACACCGATCAACTTGGGCAAATCTTCTAGATCTTTTATAAACCAATAACCAAAAAAACCAATCAACAGCACCCCAATTGCATACAGACAAGCAATGCCAGCGGCAAAATGTTTTGATGTTTTAATACCCAATTTTCTCCATACCCACAGCCCAAAAACACTCACCACATAATACGCAAGCATTAATCTAGACGAGTATTCAGGCAATTCAATAACTACCTCCATCCAAATTAAATAGAGGGCACCATTTAAACTCATGCAAAAACCGATAAGAACAGCAGCAAAAACAATTTTATTCAACATTCTATTTTTAAATAAACTTTTGAAGGCTTTAAAAGGGTTGGTTAGCCTTTCTGGTGAAGCAGACTCCATGGAATCTGGCACTTGTTTTAATGCATTAAAGGTAATTAATGGTATGCAAAATAAAAGAAACATTCCTATTGCATTTACCTTTGCCTTCAATGAAGGGTCATTAATCTCAACAAACGCTGGTATGGCTATAACTGTAAACATGCCCATCAAGGACATTAATTCTCTAAGCGTTAAGAGTTTAGTTCTATCATCATAGTTTGGTGCAAGAAAAGAAGCCCAAGACAATTGAGTAATGCTGCTTAAAGTGAATGCTGAATACATTAAAAATAGTCCCACAACAAAATACAATGGCGAGGGCTGATCTGTTGGTGGTAAAAAAATGATATAGGTAGCAAGCATAAAAACAGGTGCTGATAAAAATATCCAAAGTTTATGTTTGCCCCATTTTGAAGGAAATTTATCAATCAAGACCCCCATGACAGGATCGGTTAATACATCTGCAAACCTGCCCAAGAAAAAAATAATACCAACCAGCGATAAGCCCAGGCCTAAATCGCCTGCGTAAAATGGCAAAATAAAAATAAACATTGGCATTCCTGCCGCAGAGGTTGGAAAATTTAATGCGGTATAGGATAACCGCTGAAATAAGTTCATATTGTTTGAGATTTAAGCTTTAAAAACGTCTCTCATTGAAATGATACCCACAAGATGCTCTCCAGAAAATACAGGCAGGTGTCTAATTTGATTTTGCAGCATAAGCTTCTTAGCTTCTGAGTTGGAAGTATCTGGACAAGTAAAAATAAGCTTTTTTGTCATCACATCTTGCACAGTTTTAGATTCAAGCGTTTTAGGGCCACCAGACAATGCATAAACAAGATCTCTCTCGGTTAAAATACCTACGACAGATGATTTGCAAAGATTATTCTCAGAACCACTTTCACAGATCATTAAAGCTCCAATTTTGTTTTTATTCATAAGAGTTGCTGCTTCAAATAAATTAGAATTTGAAGGGATGGTAAAAATATCCCAATACTTTTGTTCATTTAAATGGTCTTTAACTTTTTTCATGTTTTATAGTTATGAATGTCTAATTATTTAACTTTTTTTTAAAAGATATTAACACCCAATCTTATTTCTTGGTATCATAGGTTTTTGCAAAAAGTATGCTTAGCATTTACTTATATTTTAACTATAACAATTTATGACTAATATGAAATCCTTAAATTATCTATCTATTTTTATTTTTACATTTTTACTAGCTATACCAGTTTTTGCGGGAGATAAAGGCTATGTTGGAGAAGAAGGCACAGAAATTGAAGTGACTAGGGTTTCTAGTCCTGCGCCTGAATATCCAAGAAGAGCTATTAGATTAGGTGTAGAAGGCTCGGTTAAATTGGAGTTTGATGTTGATACAGATGGCTCAGTTCTAGATCCATATGTAGTCGAGAGCAGTCCCGCTGGAGTGTTTGATAGAGCTGCGATAAAAGCTGTAAGAAAGTTCCTTTATGAGGCTCCCACATACAATGGAACTTCAGTAAAGGTTAACAATGTGCAAATTATTCTTACCTTTAAGCTCTCAGGTTAATCTTTAGCTTAGATATATAGACGAAGGATACCTATGCCCATAAGACTCCAGTTACTTCTATTTGGAGTTATCGGTAATATTCTTGTCGCGGCTATTTTTATATTTTCTTTTGGATACAGGGAAAATATCCAAGAAAACTCTTCCAATGAGTCGCTGTTAACTCTTTATGAGTCGGCATGGTATCAAACCTATAATAAGTCCTTTGATGTTATGTCGAAATGGCTTCCGATTACGGGTGAAAATGCATCTTTTTGGGAACCTGATTCTGAAATTTTTATAGATGAGGTTGCTTCAAGCAACATCTATACAAATCCTCTTCTTGATACAATCAGCGCGGATAGAATTGGTGATGCGCAGTATTTAATTGAGTTATTTTTCGAGGAAGAGCTTGATTATGGAAACTTAAGCTATGTCATGGCCTACTTCCCCTCAGGTGAAAGAATATACTGTGGAAGTGCTCTGGATTTGCTGGGAGTAGATCCCTGCTCTCCTTCTGCACGGCCTGATTTCTTTAGCTTCCTTGATGCATTTTTACAGGATGCATCCAGCAGACCAAGACAATCAATTGTCAGAATTAAAGATAAAAATGAAGAACAAGCATCGACCCTAAACCAGGCCTTGAGTTTTCCAGTTACTGTTGAAGGACAAACATTAGCTGTAATTGCATTAGGTGTAGACATTAGAAAGGGTTTAGAGGTTTTTGAAGATGAGTTTGAGGTTAGGACAGCAATCAACACAGATTCTGGTTTGATATCCCTAAATGATTATTATCAGCAATTTGGTGATACAGATGATGACCTTTTTGATATTGATAACTTTAATAAATTAACTGATAAAGCTGCTACATTCAAAATCTTAAATGGCTCTCGTCACTCTGAAAAAGATACAGAACTTGGCACTTCAATTACCCTGCTTCCCTTGAGTACTTTTTTATCAGCTGATGAGGCTCAATTATTTATTTTCAAAGATGAAAGAGAAAACATACTAAGGGCAGCCAACGTATTAAATTTAACTTATGTTGCTGCTATCTCATTTGTAATATTTATTATCTCTCTGATAGCTTTCATTACCACCAGAACCTTTGGGGGCATTACGAAGGCTATTGAAGTTCTTGAAGGTCTGACTAAGGGCGATCACACTCAAGAAATGCCTCCTAGGAGCGGCATTCTGGCATCAGAAACTGATGAAGTAGGACAGCTATCTGCTGCACTAGGTACTTACAAATCCCATTTACTTGAAATGGAATCCATTAGAGAAGACCAGGCTAAACGAAGACATGAACGGGACGAAGTAATTATTGAAAAAATGACAGCACTTGCAGATCAACTAGACGGAAGTGCAAGAACACTAATTCTTAATGATATTAAAAAAATGAATGAATTGGCTGAGAGTGCTGATAGAAATTCAAGCGAAGAAGCTTCGGTAGAATTAATGTTAGTTGCTTTCTCAAGGATGTCTGATGAAGTGAATGGTTTGATAGATGCAAGAACCAGTGAAATGGAAACTGCCAGAGATGAGGCGAGAGATGCCAGCGATCAAAAAACTAAATTCTTTGCAAACATGAGTCATGAATTAAGAACTCCTTTAAATGCCATACTTGGCTACGGAGAAATGCTTTATGAGGACTGTGAAGACCTAGGCTATGATGATTTGCTTCCAGATCTTAAAAAAATTACCTCATCAGGAAGCCACCTTTTATCTTTAATTAACAATATTTTAGATCTCTCAAAGATTGAAGCTGGAAAGATGGAGCTTTTTGTTACAAGTTTTGAAATTGAGAACATGATTCAAACCATCAAAGATGTTTCGGAGCCTTTAGCCGCAAAAAATGATAATGGTTTTGTCATCAATCTTGATGGCGCCATGGGATCAATGTCACAGGATGAAACGAAACTAAGACAATGTTTAACTAATTTTTTAAGTAATGGCTTTAAATTTACCAAGAATGGAACCGTTACATTGGATGTTAAAGCTAGAATGGTCAATGACGTAGAATTTATTGATTTTGCTGTCATTGATACCGGTGCTGGAATGAGCCCTGAAGGTGTTGCTAAAGTCTTTGAAGAGTACACCCAAGCTGAGCGCTCAACATCGGCTAATTATGGGGGTACAGGTTTAGGTCTGCCCATTTCCAAGAAATTTGCTGAAATGATGGGTGGAGATGTCATTGTGACCAGTGAAGAAGGCGTGGGTTCAGTATTCACTATGTCTGTGCCTAGAGAATGTCCTGAATATAGCGAAGATGACGTTAAAGGCAATGTAATCAATCTAGATGCACAAGATAATTTAGTTGTCTTGGTTGATGATGATGTGGCAATGCATGATTTAATTAAAAGAACTATTTCAAAATTAAATCTCACCTTGCTGGGGGCTACAAACAGTGAGAAAGGCATGGAGCTTATTCGAGAAGTTAAACCAAAATTGATCTTACTGGATGTGTTGATGCCTGGACGTGATGGTTGGTCGCTGCTCAAAGAATGTAAAACTGATAAAGATTTAAAAGATATACCAGTAATTATGATCAGTCAGCTTAATCAATCTAACCTAGCTTCCTCACTTGGAGCCAATGATTACCTTACCAAGCCTATCGATAGATCGCATTTTATAAACACTCTAAAAAGAATATTAGGCAATGATACTCAGGATAAAAAAGTATTAGTCATTGATGATGATAAAGATGTCAGGGAGCTGCTATCCAGACTGCTGAAAGACGCTGGCTATAGACCAATAGATGCAAGGGATGGTAAAGAGGGTTTGGAAAGGACAAAAGATGAGCCAGCCTTGATCATCCTAGATCTTGAGATGCCTAGGATGGATGGTTTTGAATTTTTAGATAATTACATCAAAGATGTTCCTGAAGAACAAAGAGCTCCTGTGCTTGTATTCTCAGGCAAAGATTTAACCGATGTTCAGGAAGACTTACTAAAAGAAAGGGTCGTAGGACTGGTGAAGAAAGATGATGTTTCTATGGAGAACCTTTCAAAGATGATCCAAGGGATTGTAAAAAGTTAAGACCCTACAAACGCCTCAATTTTTTCAAGCAATCTTTTAAAGTCTACAGGCTTGGTATCAAAATCATCGGCTCCACACTCTAGTGCTTTTTGTTTATCTGATTCTAAAGCATGAGCAGTTAATGCAATAATTGGAATAGAGCTAATAGAGTCATCAGCCTTGGCTTGAATGGTGGCTTCCCATCCATCTAGAACTGGCAATCCCATGTCCATTAGCACAAGGTCGGGAGATTCATTGCGCATCATTTCAAGGCCGGCCTGACCATCAAAAGCCATGATAATTTCATACCCACGTCGTGATAGTCTTCGAGACAACATATCTCGATTCATTTCATTGTCTTCAACATAAAGTAACTTTGCCATTTTATTAGTCTCCTACTAATTCTGTATCTATTAATTTAAATCTATTCCTTCCATCTTTTTTAGCTTCATAAAGCCTCTCATCAGCTTTGTTCGTTAAATCAGCTGAGGTTTCAGTTTCAGTTGAAAACGCCACTCCACCACTTGAACTCACCTTGATATCTGTACCATCAAAATTAACAACATTATTATTAATTTTTTTAATTAACTTAGTGCAAAATTCTTTGGCTTGATCTGGATCAAGATATAGAATTGCTAAAAATTCTTCTCCCCCTATTCTACCAACTATGTTTGGCGATGAAATCTCTGTTTGTAACAATTGTGCAAAAGATATGAGGACTGCATCACCACCTGCATGACCATAGTTATCATTCACTTGCTTAAAGAAATCAATATCAAACATGATGGTGGCAAACTGTCGGTCTTGTGATTGTCTTGAATTTTCCATGGCTTCATCCAAGGCTTCAAAAATGACTCTACGATTATAGATACCCGTTAATTGATCTGTGGTGGCTTGAATATGTAATTTATTAACAAGCTCTTTTTCACGCTCACGCCAAAATTTTCTTTCTAAAGCAGCTACCACCTTTGCAAGCAAAATGGTTCCATTAATAGGTTTGGGAAGATAGTCTTGAGCTCCTAATTGGATGCACTTAGAAATACTATCGACATCGTTAAATGCTGAAACCATGATTACAGGTAATGACTCTGAGTTGTGCTCTTTTCTAAAATTTTTCAATAATTCTAGACCATTAATATCAGGCAATATTACATCTAATAAAATTAAATCTGGAGTTTTTTTAAATACCTCTGTTATGGCTGTATTACCGTCATATGCTGTTCTGCAAGATAAGCCTTGCATGGATAAGCGTCTTTGCAGGACTTCACAATTTGTTACATTGTCATCAACAATTAAAATATCCGATTCCTTAATCTCATCGTTAAGGGTGATGGAGTACTCAATATCCCCCAAAGATTTAAACAGGGCTTCTGCTGACTCTAATTGGTTGGATGAATTATCATTATTTGGATCTAATGCCTCGCCTCTAATGTAATCTACAAAATTTTCTATTGCAGTTTCTGTTTCTCTTGCAAGATTAATGATTTGTTGAAAATCCTCTAAGGTGCTCTCCTCCAGATCATCCTCGTAATCTTCCATTAGGATTTCACTGTATCCAATAATTGCATTAAGTGGAGTTCTTAAATTGTGACGAAGTTCAGAGTATTCCTCGGGAGATTTTTTTGAAGAATCAGCATTTACCCCAGTGTTTTGCACAAAGGCAACTTCATATTGATCAATTAATTTTGAGCAAGATGATTTAATTTGATCAATCTCATCATCTGACTGAAGCTCGGCTTCATTGAGCACTTTCTCGACCATATCGACATAATCAAAGATAGCATTAGCTGGCGTAATAAAGTTTTGTTTAATTTGAGTCAGGACAATTTCTTCAGCGCCTTTGGATGTTTCTTTTGGGGTCAGCTTATCCATGATTTATATTCCCTTCTTGCTAAATGAATCCAAAAAACCTGGTCGGTGCATTAAATAACCTTGGCCAATTTGACAACCAAGGTCCAACATCATTTTTTTATCTTCTTCTGTCTCGATACCTTCACCTATCATCTCTAGCTGTAGATCTTCACATACTTCTGAAACAAAACTAATAAGTCTAGCTGTTGCTGGGTCTGAAACATTGAACGTAAAATGTTTATCTAATTTAATAACATCGATAGGCAGGTCTCTGACATACTTCAACGATGCATAACCAGCACCAAAGTCATCTAAGGCAATTTTAATTCCTTTATCTTTTAAAATTTTTAAAGATTCAGAGGCAACATTGATATCTGCAAGTTCTGCAGTTTCCGTAACCTCAAGACCAAATTGATTGGGTGCAAGTTGATGTTTTTCTACAAAATCAATGAATATGGAGCAAAACTCTGGATGCATGATTGTATGCGCAGAAACATTAAGATAAAGAGTGGCGTCCTTAAATCCAATCTCCTCTTTAACTGCAAGGAATTTTTCAAGCTGCACAAGTGACTCTAAAACAACCAGAGAAAATAAACTCTCACCTTCTATTTGTGGGATTATTTGATCATTGGGCAAATAACCACCCTCTGCATCTTTCAGTCTCAATAGAGCCTCAATGCCTGTTACTTCATTGGTTTCAAGATTTACCTGCTTTTGATATGCCAATTCAATGCGTTGATGTTCTATGCAATCAATGGTTTGTCTAAGGGCATCTAGCCCAGATCTTGATGAGCATAGTAATTCAATCAACATAATTCCATTAGAAATATCAACAGGAATCATATGCACTCTTGTTCGCATAAAAAAATTGATTTCTCTTAGTGATATCTCTATGGGAGTATCGTAATAAAGAGCAATAGCATCTAAATCACCAAAATTATTGGTAATTTTTTCATCAATTTTTACAACCGAGAGTTCATCCAAAGAACTTAAATTAAAAATATAATTAGCAGCAATGTTCGCCCAGGCTATCGAACCATCAAGTTCATAAATAACGTAGGGGCTAGGATGATGCTGTAAGGACTTTGTTAAATAATTTAGCTCTTGATCAGAATGCATTTGCTTAACCGTATAATTTACTTTGTTTTATTTGCTCATCGACAAGCTCGACAAAATCTTCTGCAAATGTAATTTTTATGAATTCCCAAATTTCTAGATGCTTTGGTTCCTTAAAGAGCGTTTTAAATGAAATTAACATGGCTGTCCATTCATCTTCATCAAGCATGCCAATTTTAAATTGATAAAATTGATTCTCTCTAGCACGCAACATGACACTAAAATATGTTAAATAGACTGCATTTTCTTCTTTGGTCAACTCCTCGTTATTTCTTAGTTTAATTTTAGTATCTACCAGTATTGGCTTCATGCCAGCTAGAGCTACTTTCTGATGAGAATCAGCGATATTCTGTCTTGCATTTGCACGCGCAACTCTATTTTGCTCCTTTAATTCTGTGACCAAAAAATAAACTGTTATAAGGACCGTAAAAGGGCCTACTGTCTGTAAAATGAGAATGATATTTTCGAAAGTCACTTGTAAATTAAATGCACGTATTTAATAGGTTAATATAAGGTTTTTTTACAGGTCGGTAAAGAAACTTATAGATATAAAGAAACATTTCTCAAGTATAATAACGGCGTGCGCCCGTAGCTCAGCTGGATAGAGTACTTGGCTACGAACCAAGGGGTCGGGAGTTCGAATCTCTCCGGGTGCGCCAGCGTTTATTTAGAATTATAAAATTTCAATGTGGAATCTTTGATTGAGAACAACCTAACCAAAAATATATCCTTTAAATAATTTTGATAATTTCGCCATGGGGATTTTATACCTTGTTTAGGCATTCGACTTAAAGCCCTTTGAACATACCCCGAGCTAAAATCAATATACTCATCATCGACCATAGCGCTTGGGTCCTCCTCCGGAACACAGCTAGTAACTCCCTGCTTATCCATTTGATTTAGGAGCCTGCAGACATATTCACATGTAAGATCAGCTCTGAGAGTCCATGAAGCATTCACATAGCCAAAAGTAAATGCAAGATTGGGTACCCCGCTAAGCATCATTCCTTTGTAAGAAAGCTTTTGATGAGGTTCTACTCTCTGATTATCTAGTGATACATCTATATCGTTGAAAAAATTAAGTTCTATGCCTGTAGCTGATACGATAATATCTGCCTCAATTAATTCGCCGGACTGAACCAAGATCCCTTTTTCATCGAATTTATCAATAACATCAGTAACCACTGAAGCTCGACCATCTTTGATTGAATTAAAGAGATCACTGTCTGGTACAAGACACATGCGCTGATCCCATGGGTTATATCTTGGGGTAAAGTGTTTCTCCACATCAAAATCATCGCCCAGCTCCTCACGAACCAAGTTAATAAGTCTTTCCTTGACTCGAGCAGGATATTTTCTTGACAGGTAAAAACCCAGGCTTGTTCTGAGTACATTTTTCCATCTGATTAGAAAATAAGTTAGGCGAGTTGGGAATATTTTGTTTAATGCATTGCTCCAGGAGTCTTCCCCAGGAGCGGAGACTACATAACTTGGGGATCTTTGTAACATGGTTACATGCTCAGCCTTTTCAGCAATGGCAGGAACTAAAGTGACGGCAGTTGCACCGCTGCCAATGACAATAACTTTCTTATTGGTGTAGTCAATCGACTGATCCCAAAATTGGGGATGAAGAAGGCTACCTTGAAACTGATCTTGATTAGGGAATGCAGGCATATATGGCTTGTCATAGCTGTAGTAACCACCGCATAAAAATAAAAAATTGCAGGTCATAGATTCTTCTTGACCGTCATTCATGACCGTTAATTCCCATATTGATTTTTTAGAAACCCAATTTGAAGAAATCACTTTTTGATTAAAAAGAATTTTCTTTCTAAGATCATATTGATCAACTGTCTCGTTGAGATATTCAAGAATGGAGGGACCATCAGCAATTGATTTTTTATGAATCCATGGCTTAAAACGAAAACCAAGTGTGTGCATATCAGAATCTGAGCGGATGCCTGGATATTTAAATAAATCCCATGTCCCGCCAAGCGATTCTCTGCCCTCTAAAATTACAAATGATTTATTAGAGCAACTTTTTTGCAGGTTATAACCTGCAGCAATACCAGAAATTCCCGCTCCTATCACAACAACATCTTTATGCATTAAAGCTCCTTATTTTCCTTCTCGTGAAGCATCTCTAATTGATTTAAATTCATTACCATCATACCAATTTGGCCATTGTTGGCTATTTGCTAGCTCATTACTGATATTAAAAATTACATCGATTGATTGATTCAACCCATCTAAATTCCATGATTCATCATATTCATCTGCCACACCATGATAAGCATCAACTCGATATTGCTCTTCTATTAAAAAGCCTGCTTCTTTGCCTCCAGCAACCAGATCAAAACCGCCATCAGCATAAAGGACAGGGACTCCTCTTTTTGCAAAACTGATATGATCGGATCGATAAAAATAACCCTTTTCTGGATTAGGGTCAGGGTTAATATATCTACCAGACTTAGCCAATTCATTCTCTAAAAGATCTTCCAACTCAGAAGCTCCATAACCGACCACAACCATATCATTCGTTAGCCCAGTGGGCAAAATGCCATCATAATTAAAGCCAGCAACAATGTTAGCTAAATCAATGGGCGGGTATTTTGCAAAATACTCCGATCCCAGAAGGCCTGATTCCTCAAGAGTAACTGCAAGGAACATGATCGATCGATCAGTTTCAACCTCAGAAAATCTTTTTGCAAACTCCAAAATAGCCGCAACCCCTGTAGCATTATCAACAGCTCCATTCATAATATTGTTTTCGCCAGGTTGAGTTGAATCAATCATGCCTAGGTGATCCCAATGCGCCATAAACAGAATATACTCGTCAGGATAAACAATGCCTTTTTTTACTGCAGCAATGTTATGTGATTGCAGATACCTAACTTTATTATGAATTTCTGAACTCAGGGTTAAACCTCTTAGGGGAAAGGCAGAAAAAGTTTTTTCCAAGGCAATTTGCTTTAAAGAATCATAATCAAACCCTGTAAAATTAAGCACATCATTTAAAATGTTATCTTTAATCCAGCCTTCTAGAATTACCCTATCAGCTCCCAAGTCATCTCTTTGCAAGTCTAGCTGAGGTCCTTGCCAACTATTTTCAACGACTGACCAAGGATATGCTGCTGGTTCTTCTTCATGAACTATGATGGCGGCTGCCGCACCTTGGCGCGCTGCTTCTTCAAATTTATAAGTCCATCTTCCATAGTAAGTCATTGATTTACCATTAAAAAGTCTTAATTTTCCAGTTGCAAAACCAGGATCATTAATCAAAATAACCACTGTTTTGCCTTTTACATCAACACCTTCATAATCATTCCAATTATATTCAGGGGCAACGATGCCGTAGCCAACAAAGACAACCTCGCTGTCTCGAATCTTTCTGTAATCCCTAGCCTGCTTGGTCCAAAATACCACCTCATCACCCGTAATCATTTTTCGATCGTTGCCTCTAAATGAGAGTGTTAAGTATGAGGAGTCTTTCAAGGTGATTTCAGAAGCAGGAACATCTAAAAAATAACTTCCATCAACAGGGTCTAAATCAAAATCCTGAAATGTTTTTGAAATAAAATTTTTAGTTAATTGCCCGCCTTCAGTTCCTGGCGCCCTGCCTTCGAACTCATCAGAAGAAAGCGTTGATATCCAATATCTTAATCTACCATCAGTAGTATCACTTAAAGAATCAGAGCAATTACTTATAAAGATTGAAATCCCCAAAAGAAATAACAAAGAATGGATTTTATTAATTTTCATGGTCTTATGTATATTCAGTTCACTAAAGTATAAAATATATTTTCAATTCAATGGGGCACATATCAATGAAAAAACTTATTAATATCTTCACTCTAAATTTTATATTTATTTTTTCGGTCCAAGCTTCTATGCTTGAAGACCTTCCTGAAATTCAATATGAAACATTTAAACTGGATAATGGTCTAACAGTAGTAGTACATGAGGATAAGAAAGTTCCTATGGTTGCTGTAAATGTTTGGTATCACGTAGGTTCAAAAAATGAAAAAGTTGGTAAAACTGGATTTGCCCATTTGTTTGAACACTTAATGTTCAATGGAACAGAAAACTATAACAGTGAGTATTTTGAACCTTTTGAGAAAATTGGCTCCACTGATCAAAATGGTACCACTAACTCTGACAGAACTAATTACTTTCAAAATGTTCCAACCAACGCTTTAGATTTAGCCTTATGGATGGAGTCTGATCGAATGGGTCATTTGCTTGGAGTGGTTGATCAAGAAAAATTAGATGAGCAAAGAGGCGTTGTTCAAAATGAAAAACGTCAAGGAGAAAATCAACCTTACGGTAAAGCCTTTACTAGAATTTCTGAGGCTGCTTTTCCTGAGGGACATCCCTATTCATGGTCTGTGATAGGTTCTATGGAGGACCTGGATGCAGCTTCGCTTGAAGATGTGCAGGAGTGGTTTAAAACTTATTATGGCCCAAACAACGCTGTCTTGGCATTGGCTGGAGATATTGATCTAGAAACAGCTAAAGAAAAGGTCAATGAGTTCTTTGGTGATATCCCTGCGGGTCCACCTCTCGTCAAGCCTGATATATGGATTGCAAAAAGAAACGAAGAAAAACGCGATGTAATGTTTGATAATGTACCGCAAGCACGAATTTATAAAACTTGGAATGTTCCGCCAAGAGATACAGAAGCTGCTGCACATTTTGATCTTGCATCAAGTGTTTTAGTTGGGGGAAAAAATTCTCCTCTCTACAAAGAATTGGTGTATGAAAAGCAAATAGCAACCAATGTATCGGCTTTTTATTACGATAGAGAAATTGCAGGAATGTTTTTCATAATTGTCGATGTGGTTGCTGGAGAGGATCCTGCATCTGTTGAGGAAGCAGTGGATGAGGTCATGGATTCATTTATTAAAAGAGGTCCAAATCGAAAACTTTTAGAGACCGAAAAAACAAAAGCTCTAGCTGGTTTTATCAGAGGCATCCAACGCATTGGTGGATTTGGGGGTAAATCTGATTTACTGGCCACCTGCCAGACCTACACAGGCAATCCTGGATGCTATAGGGAAAATGCGAAATATCTTGATGAAGTCACTCCTGCAAAAATGAAAGCAACCTTTGCGAAATGGATTGATGATACTCCTTATGTTCTAACAATTTTACCTAACGAGAAGCTTGGAGTGAATGAAGCTGGTATTGATAGAAACCAAGGTGTCCCCTATCCAACTGAAAAAGTTTCATTTCAATTCCCAACCTTGCAGACTGCTACTTTATCCAATGGCGCAAAAGTTGTGTTGGCACAAAGATCCGGAGTTCCGTTGGTTGAATTGAATTTTGAATTCAATTTTGGTTATGCGCAAGAAAATAATGACGAATTAGGCTACACAAACTTCATGATGGATATGCTAAATGAAGGTACAAAAAAATATTCCTCTCTTCAATTTGATGAAGCGGTTGATGCACTTGGATCTAATTTAGGTTTCGGCTCGGGTCTTGATACCTCCTATGCAACTGTTTCAAGCTTAAAAGCCAATCTATCAGCAACCTTGGATCTAGCCAGAGAGGCATTGATAAATCCTACTTTCCCGCAAAATGAAATCGATAGAATTAAAAAACAAACTCTCGCATCAATAGTTCAAGAAGAAAATAGACCGGCAGCAATAGCATATAGAAATATTGGCAAGTTGCTTTATGGAGAAGAGCACCCATACGGCAAACCCTTAACTGGAAGTGGTGTTTCAGAAACTATATCTGACATTACTCGTGATGATGTGATTGCAGTGCATAACAGAGCCATCAACCCCTCCAATTTAACTTTTGCGGTGGCTGGAGATATTGGGTTGAGTGAACTAGTTGAAATACTCGAAGATAAGTTTGGTGATTGGACTTCTAATTCTAATTCCGATCTAAAAACACTTACGAATGTTGCCTTGCCTAGCGCACGAACAGTGTATTTAATTGATAAACCCAATGCGCAACAGTCATACATTGTTGCTGGACAATTATTGCCTCCTTCAGCAACCGATGAAGAAATTAAAATTAGTTATATGAATTACGCCATTGGCGGTAGCTTTACAGCAAGACTTAATATGAATCTGCGTGAGGATAAAAGCTGGTCGTATGGAGTTAGAACCAGGCTCTCTGATGCAAAAGGACAAAGGGCCATGCTTGTTACTGCGCCTGTGCAAACAGATAAAACCTCTGAATCTATCACTGAAATAGTGAATGAATATGCTGCCTACTTAAGCTCTGCGCCAACAACCGAAGATGAGTTAGCTAAAGGCAAAGCATCTAAAACATTAAGACTTCCTGGTCAATATGAGACCTTAGGTGCTCTTAAAGGTGGGGTTTCTGATATTGTGACTTATAACAGAGATTTGGATTATCTAAATCAGTTACCTGGCTTGTTAGATGAGCCATCACTTGAAGATGTTCATGCCATGGCGCAAAAATATATCAAGCCTGATCAATGGACATGGTTGATTGTCGGTGATCTCAGTAAAATTGAGGAGCCAGTGAGAAATCTTAATCTTGGGACTGTAACTGTATTAGATCAATGAGCATACCTATATCAATAAGCAACGAGATTGCTAACAAAACATTTAATTCAAATGCCTATGCTCCTGTGCATGAATTTCAATCGGATGTAAATTTCACTGATTTAGATGTTTTCACTCAAGGCCAACCCTTTGATCACTTTAAGAAAATGCGAGAAGAAGCTCCGGTTTTTCTGCATCCTCCATTTTTAAATGATCCGGAACCTGGCTTTTGGTCATTAACTCGACA
>ERZ891134.258-NODE-258-length-45515-cov-10.526595_pt1 | contig 45515 bp, 36 predicted proteins | sample MGYA00520888_ERZ891134 | MGnify/ENA primary metagenome ERZ891134 (study PRJEB32303, sample SAMEA104408692) | aquatic metagenome | biome: Brackish water; feature: Coastal; material: water | place: Baltic Sea | collected 2014-10-23 | depth 10 m ... | reverse complement strand
CGTGCAGAGTGTTTTTCTTGGTTTTTGATTACTACTTATTGCGCATTGTCATACTACGCTGCAATAATCCACCACTATTGATTGGCTCATGGTCAACCTCATGAACTACAAGTAATTCTTCTTCCTCTTCACCTAATTCCCGATAAGTAATGGTTAGAACGGTAAATAATGCGGCAAATACGGCAAGCCAAAGTAAAAATGGTATGAAATCTAGTGGCGTGTCGAAGTTAGCCCAATAGGTGAAAAAGTTTTGATTCTGCACTATTGCACTACGCATTGCATCAGCATCTGAATTACCGATAGTTGAGGTTGATTGGATTTCAAAAACTGGAGTCAGATCGCTAAGAGATGGCGGAGTTTTCATGTCGTTACCATCTCTAGTATCAAGATAGAATCGGATGGTTGAATCACCAGCGATAATCAAGCCTGAAAGTTGTTCTGATTGCAGAGTAATTTCACTACCTAAGTAGATTGGCAGGGCACTTGGGGTGGCATCAAGTAGTGAGAAGGTTTTCAGTAAATTGGCTTGAATCGATCGCTGAGTTGGGTCAACTGATGCTGAGCAATCATAGACTGGTATGCCCTTTAACTCAGATTCGCCTGAACAAATAATATCGGTAACCGCATAACCTGAAACATCAACTTTGTCGCTATTTCCCGAAATAAATCCACCAGTGACTCCAGCAATTTCCTCTTGAGTAATCAACCCCGAGGTTGCTTCGAACATTCTGTCATTACGCCAAGATAATTGGGTCGAGCCGTCTTCTTTAATCAACTCACCTTTCTGACAAATATTGCTTTCACCCGTACAAATGGTGTAATTTGTACCATCACCATTGGCAATATTATTTGAGCCAAAATAGGTTTTATTCGACTCTAAAGATGCCCATCCAACACTCATGTCTGATGAGTCTCCTGCAGCCAAAAATGCGCTAACTGGGTCGTGCCATCCAAGTAGCCAACTATCAACTGATTGAGTCAAATAAGGCTGTGCGCCAAAACTATTGATGAGAAAATCACCGACAAATTCGCCAAATATATCATTGACAATTAATTGTTGAAGAGCTCTTGCTTCATTGGTTGTAATGTTGTATGCCGCAGCAATTGTGGCTAAATTCCAATTATCTACTGAACCTGTAGTACCAAGATAACCTGGTGCTGAATTACCAGATAATTCGCCGTACAGAAACTGTGCTGCCCCTGCGGTGGTAGTAAGACCAAGAGGACCATACAAAATCTCAGCAGATTGTTCAGCAGTCAAATTGATGGCTGGTAGGAGATTTAGAATTTCCCAGTCGCCGCCTTGATTCATGCTATATTGGAGATAACCACCGCTAATTGGGTCGCCTGCACCGAAAGTGGTGTTGACAAATTGCTTGGCATTGATGGTTCCAGGGGTGCCAAGTAATGCAAGTTGCAAAGATGAAGTGGATTCTGCCCATTGACTAGCCCACTGATAGATTGCCTCATATTGCTCTTGATTAAGGCCAAAAGTGGCCATCGCATTGTCTGAATTCAGTGCTAAAAACGCACTTAAGCCAAAACCAGTACCACCGGAATTCTGTGCTTGTAAGCCCTTTGGAGAATTTGTTCCATCACCATTTAGTAATAGATTAAGACAGTCTACTCCGGCAAAATCAACATCGAGTAAATTGTTTAGCCGCTCGGCGATATCATCACTATCTCCGTACGGTGAGCCACCGCCATTGGACTGAAAATCAAGTCCAATACCGATATACATAGCCCAATCACGAATGTAAGTTTGCGCATAATCAATATTTTCTGTTTCAAAGAGTCCATCCCCGTTAAGATCAAGCATTTCACTGGCCAAGTAACCGTATGCTGTGGCTCGCTTAAGAGCCACAGATTGACTTGGGTTGTTTTCTACCTCAGAAAGTAATGCTTCAGGCTCACCCATAGCCATGAAGGCTACTGGGCCTGAACTTTCAACCAGCGAGATATCGAACTCAGCGTCTAATGGATGGACTGAGTTATACAGTGCTTGGTCAAGCCCGCCAAGGAAGTTGGCCACTGGCAATAAGTTGCCATCAAGCGTGTTAGGTAGTATTACGCTTACTTGGCCAGCAGCCTCTGCGGCGGTTAACGCACCATATGCATACGTGCCAAAACCGGCACCACCAACCGTATTGGCCATCGTGGAGATGAACTGGGCTGTAGCAACCCCTGCTTGAGTAGTGTTGAGGTCTTGACCCATCATACCACTAGCAAATCCAATTTTGGTCAAGTCCATTATGCCATTAATCGCGGTACCGGTAGCACCGATAAGTTGAGGTCTAAACTGAATATTAAGTTGAGTCAATTCATCAGCGCAAGAGTTTGAACTATCTGCAGCACATTGGTAAGATTTCACTACATTGTAAGTTAGTTCACCGTTTTCGCTATCGTGATTTAGTAGAGTTTTTTCGGAAGTAATTTCGTAAGTATAAGGGCCTTTTTTCTGATATTTCGGCAAGGCTTCTTCGACTAACACGTCATCGAGATTAACCAAATCCCAGGCATAATAATCGCGGGTGACGACTGAGACTTCCCAATCACTTTCAACGCTAGAGCAGTCACCATCCTCCCCACAGGCTGAGTCGAGTGGGAAGGTGGCAAAGTTTTCTTCCACTGCACCTGGAACTGCACTGGTGAAAACAATTGGTAGAGCGGACATATTAGCCACCAAACATATTGTGGCCAAGGATAGCAAGATCTTGTTCAAAACAGACACCTGCATAGAAATTAATTATTAATTTAGGTAGTTAAACATTGAGCCGATTGATGACGTCCTGCAAGGTTGTTTGTTCATAGACTAGTTGCCGTTTCTTGATAACATGGGCGAATTGATTACCGGCAAGGCTGCGACTTATGTCGAAGAGATTTACATGCATACTGAGAAACGTTACGAAATTATCTGTATCACTAGAGAGGTCGAAAAAGTCGTTAGTGAATCTGGAATAAAAGACGGTCTAGTGCTGGTTAATCCAATGCATATTACCGCCTCCTGTTATGTCAACGACCTTGAATACGGTCTGCATCATGACATCATGCAATGGCTTGAGAAAGTGGCGCCGTTCTATGGCGTAGAAGGTCGTAGTGGCGAGGAATATCATCACCATCGAACTGGTGAGGATAACGGAGATGCGCACCTTAAACGTCAATTGCTTGGCCAACAAGTCACTATGCCTGTTAGGGACGGACGCCTTCACTTAGGTACCTGGGAACAAATTCACTATGCAGAATTTGATGGTCAAAGACGCAAGCGAATTTTAATCAAAGTTGTTGGAGTAATGTGATAGCAATAATCTGCTTTTTGGTAGATAAAAATTAATAACTCTCTTGTGGTTTTAAACTGCCACTTATTAATGGACCAGCATAATGCGATTTATGGCACCCGCCAAACTAGCCCAATGGTTCTCAAATGCTGATATGAAAGATGTTGCCACGGTTGGTGGAAAGGGTGCATCGCTTGGTGAGATGTTCCAACAATTATCCAAGATTGGAGTCAAAGTACCAAACGGTTTTACTTTGACAACTGACGCATTTAAGCAATTCATAAATGCCAAAATACCCGAATCAACGTGGAATAACGTTGGTGCTCCTGAAGATGTTGAACAACTACGAAATGCGGCAATTAAGTGTTCTACACTTGCTGATGCGCTAGAGGTTTGCCTGCGGGACGCAGACCCGGAAGACCATTTGAATCTCAACAGTCGAGCGACATTAGCTCGTTCATTAGTGCGTGAAACTCCGGTACCTGATGAGATTAAACAGGCAATTGCCCAAGAATATGGTCGGTTATGTGATTTGTATCATCCGGGTGTTGACGTTGCAGTTCGCTCATCAGCAACTACAGAAGATTCTGCTGAAGCATCATTTGCTGGCCAATATGAATCATATCTCAATGTTAGTGGTGACCAAGACATCATAGAGAAATGGCGTCGTTGTGTTGCGAGTATGTTCACCGAGCGAGCGATTGGTTACCACATAGAACACGGAATGCACCCGCTTGATAGCGCGATTGCTGTTGTAGTGATGAAGATGGCAAGGTCCGATAAAGCCTGCTCGGGAGTGATGTTTACTATAGATCCTGATTCTGGTCATAATGGAGTAATACACATCGGCTCTTCGTACGGACTTGGTGAATTAGTGGTGCAAGGGGTGGTTTCTCCTGACACATACACCGTGTGGAAAGAAGGCCTTAGACAGGGTAAGTTCCCAGTCGTTCATCGCACTCTAGGCAGTAAAGAGCAGATGATGATTTATCATGAAGAAGCGGCTAATGATGTCCAGTCAATTGCGGTACCGTATGACCAACGACGACGTTGGTCACTTACCCGGGAGGAATGTGTTGAATTAGCAGAAATGGCGTTGAAAATTGAGGATTATTTTTCCAAGCCGATGGATATTGAATGGGCTAAAGACGGTGTTAGCGGCGACTTGTTTATCGTTCAAGCAAGACCTGAGACCATTCATTCAAAGCAAGTCAGTAGCAAAATGACGGTTTACAAAATCGATGAAATATTAGCTGGTAAACTCAAAAAAGACGGCCGGGTAATGGCTACTGGACAAGCTGTAGGTAAGCGAATTGGCACTGGAAAGGTCAGATTGTATCGAACCTATGGCGAGGTTTTAGACGGCAAGCGTGAGTTGCGCAACCTGTTAGAAAGTGGTATGTCAATGGAGGAAGTGTCCTCTGAACTATCGGTGTTTGAACAAGGCGACGTACTAGTTACCGAAATGACTACTCCCGACTGGGAGCCGTTAATGAAGCAAGCTTCGCTGATAATTACTCGTAAGGGTGGGCGAACCTCGCATGCGGCAATTATTGCCCGAGAATTTGGCATACCGGCTATCGTTGGTTGCTCTGACGCCATGGACTTGCCACCATTTAGCACCGTAACAGGTTGTTGTGCTGAAGGCGATACAGGATATGTGTATTCAGGAGAAGTACCGTTTGAAATTGAAGAGGTTTCTTTTGATGAAGAGCTTGATTTGACGACTAAAATAAAATTAAATGTTGGTTTTCCAACCAAATCATTGACTGATTCAAGATTACCAGTTGACGGAGTTGGATTGGCGAGAATTGAATTCATTTTATCTTCAGAGTTAGGCATTCATCCACTGGCCTTTGTTCACCATGAGGAGTTGAAAAATTATGTTGAAACGGGCGAGTTGTCTGATGGGCTAAAGCCGTATCATGAATCATTTGTTGCCGCTGATATCAACGACATACGCACGCTAGTGGAATCACTTGACAGTCGGGCTTGGGCATATTCAGATAAGCGCGATTTGTTTATCGATAAACTGCGCGAAGGTGTTGGACTGATCTGTGCAGCATTTTATCCAAGACCGGTCCTTGTTAGATTATCTGATTTCAAATCTAATGAATACCGAGAATTGTTGGGTGGCGGAATCTTTGAGCCGGTTGAAGAAAATCCAATGATTGCTTGGCGAGGCGCATCACGTTATCTGGATGAGAAATTTAAGCCAGCCTTTGAAATGGAAATCGCTGCAATGAAATCAGTCAAATATGACTTTGGATTAGATAATTTGCAATTGATGGTGCCGTTTTGTCGCACGCCTGAAGAAGGGGAAATGGTGAAAAATCTGCTTGATGAAAATGAAATCGGGCCTAAATCTGGTACTGAATTATTTGTGATGGTTGAATTGCCTTCCAATGCCATTGAAGCGGATAGATTCATGGAAATGATGGATTTAGCCGGTGGCTCAATTGGTTCCAATGACTTGGTGCAGACTGTTTATGCGGTCTCTCGTGATGATTTAGAGGGATATCAAAATCCTGTTGATGCTCGCTCACCGGCGGTTAAATCAATGATTCGCGATATTGTCAGGAAATTCAATGCTCAGGGATTAGAAATTGGAATTTGTGGACAAGCTCCATCCGATTTCCCAGACGAATTCCCGCCGTTTTTAATAGACTGTGGAATTACCAGTATCTCAGTAACTCCTGATACGGCAATTGCAGTTAGGGCAACTGTTGCTCAAGCAGAAGCTGCAGCAAGAAAGTAGTCACGGTCAAGCCATTAATTTGACTTCGCATTCACTTAGTCTGGTCTTGGCGACCGTGTGATCCGGGTCTAGATTTAGTACGGCTCTCCAAGCTGCACCGGCTTGGTCAAAACGCTCTGCTTCATGGTGCATTGCTGCGATGTGAAGGTGGGCGTCAAGATGGTCGGCTTCTGACTTTACCGCCGCCTCAAAGTCGCTAAGAGCACTATCATCACGGCCCCATTCAAGGTATAACAGTCCTCTTTGATGCCAGGCTGGGGCGTGGTTTGGCGCGATTCTTAGCGCATCATTAAGCGGTGCTTCAGCACGCTCAGGTCTGCCTAATGCAATGAAACAAGCTGCTAATTGAGTCATAGCCTGATGATGATGCGGGGCTCTTTCCAGCACAATATCAAGGTCTTCACGAGCCTTAGCCCACTCGCCTAACATCATTCCAGCCTCAGCTTTACGGAATCTAGCAAGGGTGAAATTAGGGGCTAAATCCAGAAGTATTTCTGCATCATCAAGCGCTTTTCTACCTTCATCAATAGCCATGTAGATACTGCACCTGTTTAGACGAGCCCTGATGTGAGTATGATCGATTTTCAAAGTTTTGCCATAGTATTCAAGCGCCCGGTCTAGATGTCCTGTTCTAGCCTCAATATTGCCTCTCACATAGGATATTACCGCACTATCACCGTGAATATCTGCAACATCAATTAGGTTGGCTGCGGCAGTAACATCACCTTGGTCAAGAGCCAATAGTGCTGCCTCTGCTGCTGCTGAAGAGTCGTCTTCGGCTAGTAATCTGCGAGCCCTGGTTAGGGCTTCTTCGGCTGCATCTAGATTACGTAGTAATCTGTTAGTTCGAGCCATGCCAAGCCAGGCCACACCTAATTCTCGATTCAGTTTTAGTGCCCCTTCAAAGGCAGAAATTGCCACCGATAACAAGGTTGCATCAGTCTCGCCCGTGCCGTCTCTTTCTTTGTCGGCATTAACTAAGTGTAGTCTTCCTTCAACAACATGTAATAGAGCATGGTCGATACCTACTGGGGTTTCATCAAGCAACTTTTGCGCGTCGTCTGGGCGTCCATCTAACAGGTGTCTAGTGGCAATTCTTGCCCGTAATTCTCCATTCATCATGTCCTTTTCAAGCGCCTTGGTTAACGATTCTCCAGCCGCGGTTGCTGAACCTTCCGCAAGTAGTAAATCTGCCTTTAATAAAATCAAATCTACGCCCCCTGCATTTAGAGCAACAGCGTGAACTGCAGCCTTGAGAGCTTCTTTCAAGCGATTTTGTTTAGGTGCTAGAATTGTGGCACTAAGTGCCCAAGCCCCACCGTTTTGACGGTCTAATTCTAAGCACTTGTCTGCAGCATCAAGTGCCTTACTCATTTCTCCGTCCTGATGTAAGAGATTGGCATAGGATAACCAATCCTTGGATTGTGTTGGGTCTTCAGCAAGCGCTTGTTCAATAGATTCTAAAGCTTCTGAACGAGACCCTGCCCTAGCCCTTAGACCTGATAATAGCGAACGATCTGCTGGAGTGTCAAGGCCTAACGCTTCAAGTCGAAGAACATCTCTTTCCGCCTCCATATCGCCCATCTTTGCCAATAAGTGAGCATGCGCTCTAAGCAGGTCTGGATTGTCTGGATTGACTGTCATTCTCGCTTCAAGCCAATGTCTACGTAGTACTTCGTCGCCTTTCTCAATGGCAATGTATTCAAGAGCTTCTAAGACATTTGCATTACCTGGAGAAGATGCATAGGCAATACCAAAACAGGTTTCAGCCCAATCATACCTTCTCAAACTCAAGGTTGCGTGGCCCAGTTTGTGGGCAGAGACAGGTTTGAGTCCGATTTTACTAACATCCATATTGTGAGCGTCAAAAATTTCGATTAGTTGCATTACCATGTTAGAACTGGTTTGGTTCAATAGATCGTTTGCGCCAACTATACTTTCAACCGCGATTGGGGATACTAATGTCTCCAAAGCTGCAAGTGCATTGGCAAATGGCTCGACATCGTCCAGTGAATCACCTATTTCACCAAGTTGTTCTAGGTGAGCAAGTGTGCTGTATGCCTTGAGCGCTCCATCCAATTCAGGATTGGTGGCACGTAGGGCATCGACCATGCTGTTTAGCATTGAAAGCCTACTATTTACATCGGATACTTGAGTGTTCAAATGCGTGAAATGGGCGCTTTGTGATTCTTGTAATAATATGTTAAAATCGGCTAGTTTTTGCATCTTCTCATGGTTTTGTTTCAGCCAGTATCCAACGCCTCCACCTGCACCAAGACAGGCAATCCCAAACAAGGCAGTAATTGGTTCCATGCGATTCGAATCTAGTTTGAGCCTTTATGCCCTTTGGCTGGAATGAATCTCTAAACTGGCTTTTTCGACCCCTAGAAAAATCGCCGAGTCATAAAATATCTCAGAAAAACCACAATTACCAGGATAATCATCGCTCACATTGAAAGACTATCATTGCTCACGGAGTAATAGGTCTGTCCATGGAAGAGGAAAATATGACTGGGACCAATCCAAGTTGGTTTAACAATCATGTCTCTGAATGGCAAGACAGTGGCTGGGATACTTCCGAAATAAGTCAATATCTTGAAGCCAATGCTTCTACGGCAACCGAAGCGTTGATGCGCGTTGAGTATTTTGTTCAAGCCAGTAAATCATTAATTGAACGAATGAGTCAAAATTGGCTAGAAAGATTAGACCTATCCAAAGGACTGTTTAGCGAATGGATTGAAGCTTTGACTAATCCGATGGACTTTCCTGACATCAATGAACGATACGAACAATGGGCAAAGATTAACCGCCGTTGGGAATTGGTGTTAAACAATAATCGAACAGATTGGGAATCGGTAATGATGGGTGAAGAACGGTCACTCATCTTAGCGCGTTGTGATGCACTAGATGAGTCTTCAAAAATCCAATTGAACCTAATTATTCCTTTAATGAACGATCCTCGTTTATTTGGCGATATTGATACTCAATTATCAGAAATAGAACAAAATGAAGCGCGCCAGAAGCGAACTATTTACTCTGCCGCACAAGCACTGCAAGAGGCTGGTCACAATGTGGATAGTATTGAACAGATGAATCTCGTTGATGCTCTGCAGAGGATTGCCGAACAACAGAAGATTCACAATTTCCATGAAATGGTTAGATTACAAATTATCGACGAAATAGCTGAGTTTGATGACCAACTAGCCGATAAATATGAGGTTGAAAGAAAGCTGTTGTTAGGGACTAATGGCGATGGGGAATTAGCTGAATTATCCAAGCAGATATCTTTGATGGGCAATGATTTGAAAACTAGATTATACCATCTTAATATAGAAATTTCTAATTGGGTCAAAGCTGGAATTAACTTCTCTACCACGAGTATTGTAGCCAAAGATTTGTTTGAGTGGGAGGTTAATTTGCCTGAATTGACTAAGCAAATAGACGAACATTTGGCATTGGTTGTCAGATTTCAGTTCTTTGAACAACGAATGAGAGAAGTGCCTGATGCTAAGCAGTATATCGGTTATCTCGAGCATTCGGAAGCATTAACGGAGATTGTAGACCAGTTAGATTTACAATGGAAGGATACTGAACTACAATGTTATTCGATTGTCGAAAAATATCAAACTCTTGGCCTCTATATGGATGACTGGGGGGCCAGAATTGCCAGCGACCCATTTAGTGCACTAGAGATCATCAAACATGATGAAATTATTTGGAATAAAAGAATCGACTGTGTTAACAGACTGCTTGAAATCGATATTTCATATAGTGGTAAAATAGAAGTCGAAAAACGCATAAATTTGCTGAAAGAAGTTGAGGCTGGTGAAGATATAATCATTGATACCGAGTCAATGATTGCTAGACTTATCACTCGGGGTGCAAGGCACAGAAAGCTACTTGAGCGCGATTTACTGGAACTAATTGGGCAAGGCAAAGCCTCAGAAAATACTATGTCAAGCACCTTCAATCTAGCTGAGTTTGAAGAATTTGTTGCTCAAGCGAGGCAATATGGTTCAACAACAGATTTCACTAATACTGGTAATTCGGTAGTTGGTGGGAAAATTGGTGAGCGAATAACAACCAAAATTGCTCATGAATTAAATCTGTTTCAAAGTGCTGGCTGGTACGTTAATGAACTCAACGAGATGTTTGATGCTGACCCAATGCTAGTGGCCAAGATGTTGGCAAAAATTAGACCAGCGATGGCACAACATGATTCACTGCGCAGAAGGTTATCGGCTATGCCATGGAATAGAAATGTCGGTTTGGCATTACAAATTCAAGAAGAATTGCAGAATCCACTCAGACTTGCAGCTATTGCCGAACAAATCCCAAAGATGATGCGGGAATTAGCAAAATTACCTGTTGAGGATGAAGATTTCGCCTTCACCCCTTGGTCTCCGGTCCCGATTAGAAAGACGTTATTGCCGGTTCCCGAACAAATTATGGAGCCTGCTGATTCTCTTGAAGAAGCTCATGAGGCTATGCTTGATGCCATGGAAGAAGCTACAAAGATAGATATTGAAGTCACAGAAGAAAAGCCAGAGGTGGTTCCGGTGCCACACCCTCAAAGGGAGAGTGAATTACAGATTCGCGATGATAATATCATTCGCGAAGATGGTTTGACAGATTACGAATTTTGGGAAGATGAAAATCGGTCCGCAACTCGTTGGAGTGGATGGCGCGAAAAGCAAGAGGCACTGGAGTTGGCAAGGCAAGAGGAAAAAGAAGTTCCAAAGCGAGCAAGGGACAAACAGGGCAAATTTGTTGGAGATGATCTCTCAACAGACGACTACAATGAAGCATGGATTGGTGGCAAAGCCCCTGAAACAAAACAAGCTGTGCAAAAAGTCAGTGGTGCCGAATTAAATTCATTAGAGCATTTGCACCTTTTCATGAGTAAAATTGGCTTGGCTGACTCTTTTGATAAAACTAGCCAACCTGATGAACAGGTAGTTTTTATGAGAAAAGGCCTAGCAAAACATGTTGGCAAAGAGCCAAGAGATGTCCGTTTTGACCGCTTGTTGAGATTGGTTTTGCGATTACTGCCCCAAGGTAATGAACACGATGAAAAACGACAATGGCTAATTATGAAGATTGCCGCTAATCTAAAGAAATATCAAAACTGGGTCAAAATGCGTTTAGAGGCGCGCCATAAAGCGGGCAAGGGTAACCTTATCGAGGATTCTTTAGTGCTTGGTAAAGCATTGCAACGAATACCTGGACCTGGCTTTAAGGTACCATTAGAAAAAGACCAAAAAGCATTACCTGCATTCAATGAAATCAAAGAATTAGAGGCTGAAGTGAAAATACTGATTGACGCGTTAAGCCTGCAATCTGCTAGTGGTGTAGTCGTTTCAGCAAACTGATTACTTCAATTCTTCAAGTAACTCGTTTTTTTCATCATCTGAAAGTGATTCTTCAACTGGTGCTGCTGGCACATTTATCTCCGGTGCTGCTGGCATTGGTGCGTCCAATGGCACTTCACCCATATCCATTGGCATAGGTGGTATCATTCCGCCCATAGGTAACGGAGGAGGCATTGTTGCTGGTGGTAAAGGTGGTGGCAATGGTGGGGGCGGTGGAGCTGTTGTTACAGCAGGAGGTGGGGGCGGCGCGGTAAGCGGTTGGGGTGGAGTTGAGGCTGGTGGTCCGGCCATTGCAGGTGGCTCAGGAATCTGCATTGCTACTGGTTGTGGAATGTTGATTGGGGGTGCTGGCGGTACAAGAGGTGCTAGAGTTTCAACTGAAGGTGTTGGGGCTTCAGGGGGCACAGGAGGTTCAGGGGATGGGGTAATTTGGCTAGGTAAGGCTTCCAATGTACCGTCATCAGCCATCACTATAGAGGGCATCTCTTGGACAACTGGCTTAGCTAATGAATCATGAAATGTAGTAATTGATTGTGTATCGAATTCTCCGGTATCCATATATTTGGCAATTGTTGGACCAATCAAAGCCATACTGGCTCTAAACATCGGACGATTTGAACCATAACCGGTAAAGTGAACTCTATGCTTTGATCCACTAGTTGAAAATTCCAAGGTGTGCACTTCGAGATGCATATATGCCCATCCAATCAGGCCGCCGGCTAGAATAAATTGGCCAAAGAAACCTAAGAACGGGATGAATGTAGCTACTAATCCAGCGCAAATAGCAGAGACCCACATCCATTGGTGTTTGTGCATTAATTCGTTATGAGTATGAGTAAAACCAGTTAATTCGTTTTTCAGTACTGTTTTGACATTTAATCTGCGCTGCCCATCATCATCATAGGTAACCTGAATTATTCTGATTAGATTATCGCTAACAATTAGAGAAGTGTTGCGCCTACCGTCAACCGATTCATTGAGGGGAAATTCTTTGACTTCCTCGCCAGAGATTGCCATCACTGGAGCGACTCTGACTGGCAATGTCCACTGCTCTATTGCCGTGGATTGTTCATCAGCAACTGATTCTTCTTGTGGTTCATCAGTTGTCTTGGATTGATTGTCCTCTATAGGAGGTGTTTCATCCCGCTGTTCTAGCGGTTCGTCTGACGTCGCAAAAGGGTCTTGGTCGTCGTCTGGCCAAGCCTCGGGCGCATCGCTCATATTACCGCCAAAGCGGGCTCAATTCATTATATGCGCGTTAGATTGATACTCAGCGATGAACTTCAGCGAGCCAGGATTTGACATCGGCTCGGTCGCCGTAGCCTTTGCCTGCTTTGGTGCCAACTACTGTCTCAATTGCCGCTTCTGAAGCAATATCTAGAGTTTTATCACTGATAGTACCGTTGTAGACGATGGCTATTGCGCCATCAGCCTCATTTGCTGCATTAGCTAGATCTTTTGCGCCAACAGGTTCTGAGACTGTACCGTCCATCATAACGAACACAGCCTTTCTTGCTTCAAGGTCATCTAAATGGGTGAAAAATTCTTTCACTTCATCTGGAGCGCTTTTACTTTCAAAAGTATCTTCCATACCTTCAGCCCAGTTCTTATCTTCAACTCCTGCCTTTTTGTCGTCCTTATCTTCCTGCTTTTTGATTTGACGAGCAAATTTAGCTGCTTCTACCTTCATTGACAAGCACTTAGTTACTGTCTTTTGTGGCAATAATTCCCACTCTTGGCCAACTGGTGCTTGAGCGACGAAATCAACTTTCATCATTTCATTGAGTTGGCTAAATAACATTTCCCCGCCACGGTCACCATCAATTGCCAAAACTACAGTTTCCTTAGAATTTGCTAAATCAATTAATTCCTGCTTGATAGATCCTGCCCCGTCTGCTGAAATTGCGTTCTTTACTCCACAATTAAGCAAATTTCTAACATCATTTCTACCTTCAACTACAATTAGTGATGATGATGATTCAATGTTTGGACCACAGGTTAAGCCGTGGAATTGTTTTGCTGTACCAACAGTTAGTACTGATCTGACTTCTTCGATAACAGTCTTTGATGCTGCTTCACCAGAATTAACTAGTTCTAGCAGAAGTTCTTTAGCACGGTCAACGACACTGGATCGCTTAGTTGCTCTAATATCTTGGATTTCCTTGACAGTGATTTTCGCTGTGCATGGACCAATTCGATCGATGGTTTCCAATGAAGAGGCAATAATTGCAGTCTCTACATTGTCTAGGCTACTTGGAATCATGATCATACCATGTACCTTGCCGCCTTTGTTTTCCATTTCTACATCAACGTGTCCGATTCTAGCGGTTCGTTGGAGTTTTCTTAACTCTAATTCGTCGCCTAGCAGGCCTTCTGTTTGGCCCATTATCGCACCGATGATGTCCTTTCTTTGTACGGTTCCGTTGACTTTTATGTCAGCACGAACCATATACTTCATTGCTTTATTACTCTTCGAGGGGTTGCCACCTCTGTTGTTTTGTTTTCTTACCATGGGAATATCTCCTATAGTCCACAGTATACTCAAAATGGCTCAAGGGAAGCCCTTTGAGCCAAGACCACCAGACAAAAGTCGGTGAATGAATCGGATGTGAACAGTGATAGGGCTGCGCCCATCATTATTGAATGCTCTTGTCAAATAATCAATATTTTACGGGTTTTACTAGAGCAACGAATTCAATAATAGTAAGTGCATGGGAGTGTTGTGTCCGAACCTATATCGTATAGCCTTGAGGCGTTTCACAGTACAATATCTGTGATGCTCGTCGATAAAGTGCTTACGCGAGAGGAAAAACGCTTGGTCATAAAACTGGCCAGTGCTCTAGGTTTGAGTGAAAATGAGCCATCTGAAATCTATCAAGCCGTAAGAACCGGTGCTAAGGTTGAAGGTGGCGAGCCAATTAATTTAGAAAAAGCACGAGAAATCTACACCAAGGTTTTCGAAATTGCCATCGTTAATGCTTCACTATCCAGAGATGAGTTTCGGGTACTGGCTCATCTAAGAGGCATTTTCAAAATAAACGACAAAGAACATCATCAAATTGAAGAAGAATTGCGTGAAATTGTCAAAGAAAAATTCGAAGATCCAAATGTTATCAATAAGATGCTTGGCACACTTAGAGACTCGGTAAGCCTAGTAGGAGATCTATTCGATGTCGTTCGTAAGAAAGCTGCTGACGGTGCCAAGAAATGAACATCAAACTCGATGAGTACTTAGAGCAATACACCTCTAAGGTATTGAGGTCAAATCGGCGAGTTTTAAAATTCCTAAACGGTGCTTACGCAGCGGGCAACCCTGGGATGATTACCAAACCACGAGCCGACATAACTGCAAGTCACGGTGGCTTTTCTGCCCACTATGGCTGCCCTGACCCAGAGGTGCGAACAATTGCATCGTGGTTGTTAACTTACGGTAAAGAAAAACCGCGCCGATTGGCAAAATTAATTCCTGCCCTGTGGAAACGTCATGGACGAGAAGATTTGAAACTAGCCGGACTGCTATTGTCTAATCTATCAAAAGAAGAGCTTGGTGAAGATCCATGGATGGCGTTAATCCATCTTTTTGGTAAACAAGAACCAATGGAGATGATTCTAGAAATTGCCGAGGAAATGAATCGCAGCGGCCATCCTGTGCCCGACGACGAATGGTTGGTTGCTATGGCAGAGCAGAGCCATCTGTGGCACCAAATTGCTATGTTGTTTATCTCGGTTAGAAATGAACGGCATAATACCCTGCGTAGTTTGATTGCTTCAGCCCCCGCTGGTGGTGAATTGTTCGAACGTATACGCAGCAAACTGTTAGAACAGGATAATTGATGACCTTTCAATTACTAGACTAAGTATGTCTGAGAGGTTCTTGCCAACCGAAGACCCCGTCATGGAGGCTGTTTTACAATGGACGGTCGAGCGCGATGCTAAAGATGTACGGCGTTTGTTAGAATGGTTGCCTGAGGCACGAAGCAGTAGAGAACGTCAAGCACTAATGGACCGAGTTAGAAGTTTGTTGAGTGAGTTAGAAGAGGCAATGAATAAGCTCGATGCAATGCACTGATGATTAATATGACAACTGCATTGATATTTGCTGGTGGGAAGAGTACTAGAATGGGTGAGGATAAATCCCAGATGTTTGGCGGAGTACATCGTTTAATCAAACAATGTAAACTATCATCGATTGCTAGAATTATCACTTTGTGTGGTGAAAAAAGCCGCATAGAAATGTTTGATGGGGAAGTTTGGGCAGACCCGGAGTTTTGTAATTCACTCGTCGAGCTGGTTGCCTGGAGTATTAGCCAAATTGATGATGATGTAATCCTAATTCCGTGCGATGCCTTTAATTTACAATCAGCAGGTATTGATATACTGATAAAACAAGACAATTGCGTGCCAGTTGACCAATACCAACAACGGCAACCGCTAATGGCTAGAATAACCAATAAGGCGTTGATTAATTGGCAGGCTGAGTCAATAAACCAATTATTTAGTGAGTTTGGTAATTACGAAAACGCCGACTTTTCAACACAGTTTACTAATTTTAATCAAACTTCAGACTTGATTGGTCGCCAGTAACAATCGCATCGATAACTAACGGATAGAGGATATGTTCAAAGGATTTTATCCGATTTGCCAAAGATGATTCTGTGTCCTCTTCCAATACATCTACCTCACATTGAGCAATTATTTCTCCAGTATCCATTCCAGCGTCAACAAAATGAACCGTACAGCCAGATTTGCTAACCCCTGCGGCAATTACGTCTCGGTGAGCGTGGGCACCTGGGAAATCGGGCAACAGTGAAGGGTGAATATTGACAATTTGTCCAGCCCAATTATTGATGAATTGTTCGCTTAATAGGCGCATATACCCACTTAGAATAATTAGTTCAACTTCGTGTTCCTGTAGCGATTTCTCAATTTTTTCTTCATGCTGAATTCGAGCAAGTAATCTATCTTCGATTGCTGGAACCTCGACAACCTCCACCGGTATGTCAAATTCTTGGGCACGAGAAATGCCTTCTACGTCGGGTTTGTTGCTGATAACTAGGGTTGTGTAATGAGAACAATTAGCGCCGCTTTGGTGGTTTAGCATAGCTTGCATACCGCTACCAGACCCTGAAATTAGGATTGCACACCTAATGGGATCTTCTGGCGTGCCAACTCTTACCAAGCCGGTTGCATTTGCCATATTACTTCGCCTGCATTGGTTTGCTTTGATTGCTTCGATGTTCAGTGTCTAAACAGTCGATGGCCGGTAAACAGCATTGAAACACCCAGCGCATCTGCTGCATCGATGACTTCTTGATCTCTAATCGAGCCCCCGGGTTGAACTATTGCTGAGGCCCCAGCACCTGCTGCTTGCTCAAGTCCGTCTTTGAAAGGGAAAAATGCATCTGATGCCAGTACCGAACCTTTAGCCCGCTGGCCAGCCCTTCGGGCTGCGATTCTAACCGCTTCAACGCGACTAGTTTGTCCCGGGCCAATACCAACTGTTGCAGTGCCTTGGACCATTACAATCGCATTAGATTTGACTTGTTCACAGACTCTTACAGCAAACCTCATACTGTCTAATTCAGCTTGACTTGGTTGGACTTTAGTGACTACTTTCGCTTTATCCCAATCAATTATTGGTGCTTCCTCGGTTTGTACTATCCAGCCACCTTCAATTGGTTTCTTGACTAAAATTCTCTCAAGTGCCGCTAATCTATCATTTGGCGACTCGATAGTAAGTATTCGGCGATTCTTTTTCTGCATAACGAATTCTTTTGCTTCCTTGTGGTAATTTGGGGCCATCAATACCTCGATGAATAGTGGCTCCATGGCTTTAGCAGTGGATAATTCCAATGGCTCATTGAAACAAATGATCGAGCCAAAAGCTGATTCAGGATCACTTGCTAATGCTGCCTCATAAGCCTCTAACTGAGTTTTACCAAGCGCTGCACCGCAGGGGTTGTTATGCTTGACTATCACGCAAGCATGAGGGGTGTTTGGCCACTCATTGGTCGATAATGAGCGACATAGTCGCAGTGTTGCATCCGCGTCTGAGTAATTATTGTAAGACATCTGTTTACCACCTTCAACATGTGCGGTTACTAGAGTAGAATGTTGGCCTATTTCTTTTGGGTCTATGTACATAGCAGCCGCTTGGTGGCCATTTTCTCCGTAGCGAAGATTGTGTACTTTGTGAGCTGAAGAAAGTAATGCTGCAGGTAGGCGTTGTTCTTGTTCACTCTTGGCGTCAAAAGTCTCGGGCCTACCAATCCATCGGGCGTGTAGTTCGCCTGATATTGCACTGTCATAGCCCGCGGTATGTTCGAATGCTTCGAGTGCTAAGTTTTGGCGAAATTGTGATGATACTGCATCACTAGAGCCTGCTGCTTTGAGTTCAGCAATTACGCTGGAATAATTTATTGGATTACAAACGATAATCACGTTGCGATGATTTTTGGCTGATGCCCTAACCATTGTTGGACCACCAATATCGACCATTTCCAATAATTCTGGGTCATCTAGTCTTGGTTGTTGGCTTGCTGCCTCACTAAACGGGTACAAATTACAAGCAACCAGATTGATTGGCCCATAACCAAGTTCTGCAAGTCCAACTCTATCCTCCTCACTTTCTAGGCGAGCAAGTAGTGGCCCGTGAATTGCTGGATGTAGTGATTTGACTCGTCCATCAAAAATTTCCGGGTGTCCTGTTACTTCTGAAACACTGATGACTGACAAACCAGCATCCTTGAGTTTCCTAGCAGTACCACCAGTTGAAATTAATTGGAAGCCTAGTTCATCTAATGATTTAGCAAAATCAACAATCCCTGTTTTGTCATATACACTCAACAGGGCTCTAGGTTTGTGTGACTGTTCCATGGAGGCGACCCAAGTTGTGGTCTGCTAAGAGCCGTATGAACATAACGCTGAGTAATTTAATCGCCACGCGCTGAAATAACTTGGTCAACGCGCAATAGCCCGCAAGCAGTCTCGCATGCAGCCTCTAATCCATGCAATATTGTGTCACAGCATTCCCAGACGTCGGCCAGTTGCGTCGGCTTGCCCTCGGCATCAATTCCACTGCCTGGTAAATTATTCCTAACCATGGACCGTAACTCAAGTAATCCATCGAGTAAATTATTTCCTGAGTTAGCAATTAATGTTGCAGGAACCGCTTCAAGAGCTCTAGCAAATGCTTCAATGGCTAATCGCTCTCTTCCGGCAATTGATTCTGCATGTTCCCTCATAGCCAAGGCTGCAGTAATGTGTGCATTACCGCCACCAACTAGTACACTACCCGACTCTATTGAACTGGCAACGGAATTCAGGGCATCATAAATCCCTCTAACGAATTCCTCACTTGCTACGCCGCCTGCTCCGCAAACGTCGATTGTCGTCAATCCCGAAGAGCCTCCCACGTTCAGATACAATCTATCTCTGCGCCCTTCATCACTATCATAGGATTCTACAGCCATTGATTCAAAAGAGCCTAGAGTGTTCTCATCAATCCCGTCAATATGATCTATCATCAATGCCCCAGTAGCAAGTGCAACATCTTCTGCACCGGCTTTGTCAATAGATGCAAGAGCGAATATATCGTTATCTGCCAAGCGATGCAGTATTTTTGCCTCAATTGTTTCAGCGCAGAATACCATTGACACTCCGCTATCAATAATGCTCTGGGCTTTCTTTTCAAGGATAGCTTCCTCGGCGTCCATAAAAGACACCCATTGCTCGGTCGTTGAGATTTCGATTTCTGAATCATAACTGGTCTTTTCTATTTCTAGTGGACAAGAAAACACCACTACTTTACCAGCTGGAAGGTTACGTGGTAAACGTTCCAAATCTAGGTTTTTATCGATAATTACCCCTTCTATTAGGGCGGTGTCGGACAAACTTCCTATCCCTTTCTTGGCCATCCTTACTTGTTCAATATTAACTGAGTAATAGTCATCAGTTTGCTTGGCTACATGGATTGCTGCTTTTACTACAATATCTGCAAGTTGCTTGCCCACAGATTCTACCGACGTGCCGGTCATAGCTGTTCTAGCGACTGATTGGAGGATCTCTTCATCGGTGATATTTACCACATCAGCATGATTCATCAAAACTTGGATTGTCTTATCCATGGCTTCTCTAAAACCGTTGACTAATACTAGGGGGTGGAGACCTTTCTCCAGCAATACACCAGATTCCCGCATTAATTCACTAGCAAAAATTAGGCATCCGGTAACACCATCACCACAGGCGTTTTCCTGTGATTTTGCCAGTTGAACGAATGCTTTGGCTGCTGGGTGCTTAACCAATAATTCAGCGACGATTTTCGCTCCGTCATTAGTTACTGCTGTTTCGCCGTTGGTTTTGTAAAGCATTTTGTCAAGGCCGTTTGGGCCGAAGGTACCTTTCAGTAAATTACCAAAGGCTACTGCAGCAGAAACCAGTTTTTGAGTGACTGCAACCCCACTTGTTACTGAAGTTGTCGGCCTAACAATAGCTACCGGGGCGCGCCCTGAGCCATCATTTGGTTGAGACATGCCTTAAGGCAAAAATCTCCTGTTCATGAAGTCTTCTAATTGAAATCACTTTTTGGTTAGACCGTGAATCTTCTTAGATTTATCGTTACTCCAATGGTAAGCCATCTTCAACAATTTGAGGTAATGTCCTAGATTGTCACGCTTCATCTTGTCGTGAAGTGCCTCATTATTGATGAAAATATCTCCCCAAAGATTGGCTGCTGTACCCTTATTACCCTTTGGCAAATCGAATACTTCGCTGGTGGTTGGCTCAAGCAGTGCTTTCCATACTCTTCCTGGGTTTACTGCCATAGTAACTTCAATAATTACTTCGGTTTCTTTCAGACCGGTGCCAGTTTGCCACGAATCGTCGCCAAGATCGGCAAGGAATGGTAGTGTCAAATCTTGTATTGAAAGGCTAGTCATTGCATCAGCATTGGTAAGGCTAGTATATGCTTCACGCATTCTACCTCTATCAGCACCTCTAGATCCGGTTATTGTACGTAGTTTGTCAATTGAAGTTGGTACTAAGAATCTAATATCAGTATAGTATACTAGAGGATTGTCGTCTTTAGCACCAAAGATGTGTGAATATGGGGCAGACCCTGCGGTTTCACCAAGTTCAGCAATCGGATAAATCGTCTTTAGCGCATTAGTGGCAATAGATTGAACAATTCTTCTCATAAGTCTGTCAGGAGCGGCTGATATATCGTCAAAGGAATTCTTGTATTCTTCCATGTCGATAATATCGTAGCCTCTAACTGACATGATTGAGTGAACGCTTGGCCCAATGACCTTTTTCTCTCCGTCATGGAAATCTGCTTCGCTAATCCATCTTGCACCTTGAGCAATATCGCTTGCAGCGACTAAATCAGCGTATGCTTTGAAACGGCGTGTTACTCTGTTCATGAAATCTGCTTGATCTAGTTTAGTAAACACTGTCGCCTCATAGTTAGATTTCAAGGCATGGTCAGCAACTTGGCTGGCGTTAACACAAGTCAACAAGTTCCCTTGGTCGGTAGGGTACATGATTAGACGGCGGCGCTTGGAAGAGCCGCCTAGTTGACCGACAAGTGGGTCGGTTAGAATGTAGCCTAAACAAGCGCAAACTTCGAATAAACGGGCATATTTGTCTTCATCAGTAGCTCTAGCAATCCATTCATCGAGGCCAGGCTCAATGCAGTGGAATTCTAGTGGAACCATTTCTGAACCAGCACCAAACATTTGTCGGACAGTAGAAGACGACATCATACCCATTAGAGAGTACATGGAAGTCTTACCTGTAGTCATGTAAACGTCAGTGATACCTTCTTCACCAAATGATAATCTTCGGTCAGGTAGGTTGACCAACAAATTGAATGATGTTGGAGTGTCTCTATTACCATCGACCGCTGGCCAAATCCATGTGTGAGGGCGTGTGGTCAAGAAGCCGTTTGCATCCTTACCAAATCCTGCTGGAGAATATCTAATCCAACCAAGTCGGTTGTTGAACGAAACATTTCTGTGCATCAATGAAGGGTAGAAACACTTGTCCAATGGATCGGAATCCGGGACTACACCTCGATGACCAAGACCCCAAAGGATCGGTTCCCATTCTGGGAATTCGGTATCTTTCTTACCTAAGAAAACGTGATCGTCGCCTGGTTGGTCTCCCGTTAGGAATGAGCCACCCATTCTTTCCTCATCACCAGTTGAACAGAAGAAGAAGCTTTGAGTAGTGAACAATTGTTTAGGTGTCCACATGTTTGCGTTAATGATGGTTTTTTGTTTTAGAAAGTCTGAAACATTGAGGATTCTTCTTTCAAATTTAAATCGCTCTGCTTCAATCCAGGTTGAACCAAGAAATAGGTTTGTGTTGAGTAATTTGGCTTTTGCTGGTCCAATATATCTGGTTCTTGGATCTGATTTTGCCATATCAGTCGCTGGTAATTCTTCCCATGGACCTCGGCGTGGAATATAATCCATGAACGCCTCATGAGCAAATTCATCAATTTGCGCATTCTTGACGGTTTGTTCAACCTCATCCATAAGCCGAACATATGTTTCGCTTGGGTTTAGTCTTCCTGTTGTGCTGAATTCTTTATTTGATACTGTTCTATGTTCCCACATTTTTTTCACCTCAGAATTTTTTCGCTCCGCCATCGATTGGTGCTGGGGCAGGCTCGTCTGAGTCACCCTCGTCACCTTCTGGTTCTTGAGCATCTGTATTGTCTTCTTCAACAGGTTCCTCAGCAACTTCTTCTGCTTCAGGCATTTCTGTTGATACTTCTTCGGAATTTACTTCGGCTTCTGCTTCGGCTTCTGCCTCGGCTTCTGCTTGGGCCTCGGCTTCGGCTTCTTCTTTTTCTGCTGCGACGATTTCTTTTGCCATCTTTTCAGCAGATTCTTGGATTTCATCTTCCTTAACTGCAGAGATAATTAGGGCTGCTGTGGCTTTCATGGATGCGTCAACGTGTGGTGCTGCGCGGTAGAAATATTGTATCATAAAACCAACTGTTCCACATACTGCTCCAAGTCCAATAATCCAACCATTGTTGATATTGTTGAGGTCGTCTGGATTATTGTAAATATCCTCAGAAGGGATACCGGTTTCTGGCGGCCACCAAGTCATACCAAGTGAATTGGTAATAACTTCAACAGTGGCCCATACTGCAAATACCAACATAATAATTGATGCAAAGTTGACCAGTGTTCGGTTTTCTAGAAGGAAAGCAACTAGCCCATCCTTTGATTTTTCATCCGCGTCTCTAGACCCATCCATAGCGCTCATGCCTGCGGCTCACTTCGCATATTATTAAAGTGGATTGCATATCTACGGCTAATTTTAAGGATTTTAAAGGGTTTTATCTTCTTCCTTTGCGCTCTTTTCTCCGGCGTCCTTTACCGCTATGTTCCCATGCTTTACCGTCGCGGCTTCGACGATCTTGTGGGTCTTCCCAGTGAGAATTCGGGCGAGGTAAATTATCAGGCATTTCGTCAAAGGTTTTGACTGATAAGGAAATACCTCCTAAGTCGTCTTGTAATTGGCGTATATTAGTGCCACCTTTACCAACAAGGGTTGCCACCATATTGGTTGGAACATAAATATTAGCCGCAGTATTAGAAGTGAACTGAACTTGGCATTCTACGCCAATCCAGTCTCTGATATTACGCACTAGGGAATCTTTTGCCAGTACTTTGAGAGGGGATGTTGTTTGACTGAGGCCTTCGACAGGCACTACTGCGATTTCTGAACCAAAGGCAAACATTTCGTGAGTTATTTTACCACTGGGAAATTCTAATACCTCGATTACTGGCCGGGCTAGTTCCTCTTGCATACCAGTTGGCGCCTTCACTGTCATTCGAAGTTCCAAAACCTGTTGTATTTTACCAGCCTCGACATGAAGAATTGTATCGAGGACTTGGCTGACAAGTCCCAACTCCACTTTACCAATCAATCGCTGGATTGCTTCTAGTGCTGAATTAGCATGGGTTACGCCAAGAAGCCCAACACCGGCTAATCTTACATCGGCAAATATCTCAAAATCGCGAGCCCGTCTTACTTCATCGAATATTACAAAGTCTGGACGAACCAAGAAGATTATCTCGGCAGTCTTCTCTAAATCGCCTTCTAGTGGGGCATATTGAGTGATTCGATCTGCTAATTGGAGGTCTCTTGGGGCTTCCATAGTTTTGACCATTGCGCCTAAATCATTGTCTAAATATTCCGCAATTGCTTGAGCAAGTGTGGTTTTGCCCGATCCTGGTCTGCCGCAGATAAATACCCCTCTATGGTGATTAGACAGTCGTTCTACCAGTCTTTCATCTAACTCATAATCGCCAATTGATAGTTTAGCTACAGGGCGAACAATGGTGATTTCTCTTGCGTCGGCAAATGGTGGCCAAGTACAGGCGATTCTCAAATCACCCAGTTGAACTACTTGGCATCCTTTACGATCAATTTCCAAAAAACAGTCGCTGCGTTGTTTGTTTTGATGGGCTAGATCGACTAATTCTTCTTGCATGGCTTCAAGGCGCATAGTGTCCCACTGATCATCGGTTTCTTCAACCTCAACAAGCCTCAGCTCGCCTATTGTACCACGCTTAACTCTAGGTGGGCAGTCGGCTTTGAGAAAAACGGTATGAACATCATCCATCAATAATTGCTCAATCAAGATTGGTAACTCAGGATGGTCGCCATGCTTAGCCATGCTGTATTGTCATTACTCGAAGCCTTTGACCCTTCGCATGGAATAGTAACCTATTGATTAGTTATCATTGGTGACTGTTGGTTCCATCATTTCAATAGTCCACCAAAACGTTCCAACCGTTACTAGTGAAAGCCCGTAAGTCCCTACACGTGATTCTGTACCCCACATTGTCATGCACCATTCGGCAAAAATTATCGACACAACTACAAATACTAACACGCTTAAGATTCCGTACGAATTAAGACCCAAATAAGTAAATGTTGCATCTTTATTGGAAACCGCCCAAATAAAGCCAACTAACGTTGATAGCGCAATTACTGTCCATGCGGTACTGAAGGCGTCTCTGGTAGTGAAAGCGACTAGAATTGTTGCAACTAACACAGCAGTCATTAACCTTTGAACTGCGGTGAATGAAAGCCCCATGTTACAGTCGAAAAGGTGGCTATTATTGAATGCTATCCAAGTCCAGACGATTTAATGAAAATCTAGGGTTCTTGCAAACAGTTTCTATTCTGGTCGACCGTTAGTATAATTTATTCTTTCAGAATCTAATTTTGCTTTATCCATCCACTTCATGCTCCTAAAGATAGACCCCGCAGAAGGATAAACTGCTGGTTTTGCCCCTCTAGCAGTTTGGTCTAGGGCGTATTTCCATTCCGCTGTAAGGGGTAGTTCGGAATCTTCTAGGGGATACTGTTCATGATAGTTTTGAGTGCTCACTAAGATGTTGTGGCTGTCCTTGGTATCGACTGTTATGGTGCCTTTAGAACCGGTGAAGATAATTTCTCGCACTTCCTTTTCACCGTTCCAACCAACATCAATCAGGGCTTCTTTGGTGCCGGGGAACTCTAGACAAATTCTTACTCCGTCTGGAGATTTTTGAGCATCGGAACGAAGACTGTCGATTGACAACCGAGAGGGTTCGGCCTCCCCGAAGCAAAAACATGCTGTATCAATGCCGTGAATTGCTAATGCTTCAAACAAGTTAGAATTACGTGGAGGTTTTCTTGTGCTGATCCGCGAAAAATCTACGCTTTGTAATTGCCCAATAGTGCCAGAATCAATTAGTTCGTTTGCCTTCAATAATCCAGCGTGGAAGCGTAAAATGTGGCCAATTAGTAAGGTTCCGCCACGTTCTTGAGTTTTGGCAAGTATTTCAGCAGCTTGGGTTTCTTGTAATGAAATTGGTTTTTCAATAAACAGATTTGTGCAGTAATCAAGTAACGAAATAGCCAATTTATGATGGGTTTCTGCTGGAGTTACAATGGCGATTACATCGAACTTTTCTTGGTTTACAAACTCTTCCCAATCGGTGGAAAAAGAAGTGAGTAAATCAGCGAATTCAATGCCTTTTTCGGGGTTGATATCGCATCCATGAATCTCTGATACAAAGCCCTCTTGCTTTAGTTGGGCGAGGGTTTTGAGGTGAATACTACCCCAGCGGCCACAGCCAATTATACCTACCTTCGCCCCCATGTTGTTATCATCTGTAGGGTGTCGGTTTGAGAGGGTTGCCCTGAGAGTCGACATCAATAAAGGTAAAATCTGCAGGTGTTTGAAGGTGTGCATAATCACTTAGGTTCTGTTTATCGAATCCTTGGCTCTGATATACTTCAGGAGAAAATGAATAGCCCTCGATACCAACATATTCTGCCCTAGAGACGCGGGTGGTTATCCGATGATAGCCATGATGCCACAAAGCTAGGGCAGTAATTGCGTCTTGACTAGTGGCAATTCTAAACGGAATTCTTGGAAATGGCGCCGTTACACAACTATCTGGTACCAAACGGTTGTCTTTCATTTGGCGTTGTTTGTTAATCCATTTCGCCATGAAAAACCAGCGTATTCTTCGATGTGCTCGGTTGGTGTAAGTCGATTTTACAAGATATTTTTGTTCAAAACTGTAGATAATATGTTTGATTTCATCCCATACTTTACGGGTTATGACATAGCCCCAGAAATGCCTGTTGGTAGCAATCAAATGGTTTTCTTGGCTCTTTTGTTCATTTATTGAATGCTTATTGATATGGTATGCCGTGATTGTCCCAATATCATCATATTTGCTAGCCCAATCTACGATGCTAAATACGGTGTCAACATAATGTTCTCCAAGCACTAAATCATCTTCAAGAAGTAGTATTCTATCATATCCTTGTTCGTCGAATAACCTTCTGCGAGCATCGATTAGATGTCTGCCAATGCCCCAGTTATTGGCTCGGCAAACGATAGTTGCATTGGGTAATTTTGAGTTGGCAATTAAGTCCTTGATTTCTGCTTGTCTAGCATCTGGACCACCATCAACATAAACATGTAAATCATGTTCATAGGCAGCTTGATTTTTCTCTAGACTAGCCAGCACTTGAGAAAAATAGTCAATCCTATTGAAACCCAACAAAAGGATTGCTGATTTCAACGATCTCACCTATTCAGTCTCTATCCGGCGCTGAGCCCTCGTCTTCCATCGGTTTATCTTCTCTATCAGATTCTCCGCTGGACGATTCTTCCTCTGTTGTTTCTTCTGTTGTATCTTCCATAATCCAGTAATAATTGTCATATGGATTCTGATACTCTAACTGGATGCTTGCAGAATTCTCCATGGTGGTCAAATTTGTGGCAGTTATGCCATTTGCCGAAATCGCATAGATGTAATCACCCATAAAGATGGAGCGGCGAATGTTGTACGAGTTCCACCAGTACTCTTCAGAATCATAGAATTCAGAGTGATCTACTTCACCATATGCAGTGAGACTTGTTTCTGTTACGTTAGTAATCATCAATTTGCTAACCCATTCTCTGTTACAATCAACATAAGTTCTCGCCTCATAATCATAATAGCCGCTAGTGTAGGTATTCATCGGAATTGCTACCATTGATTTTGGCGCCCAGTACTGGAAGGCTTTATGCTCGTAAGTTGCTTCAGAACTTGACCAAGACCAACATGGATTATTTTCATCCTCTACTGGCGAGATAGTCAGGGTAGTAGTCTCTAGCGGATTAGTAAAATCTGAGACGTCAAATAACGATAGCCTAACATTGCTCCAATCCAATCCTTCACCCGTTTCTAGGTCCGCAGGACCCATTCCAATGGTTAGCAGAGTGTCGTTTGACAATGGATGAATGTAGGTTGATACTCCAGGTATTTTCAACTCACCCATGATTGTTGGATTAGTTGGGTCGGACAGATCTATGGTCCACAGCGGGTCCATGTTCTCAAAAGTCACGATGTATGCTCTATCTTCAACAAATCTAGCACTCCAAATGGTTTCATTGGGCGCAATGCCCTCAATTATGCCGATTTGCTCAAGTGTTGTGTGGCCAGTAGCATCGGTAATTGGTTGAAGAGCGACTACATTGGAAGTCATTGGCTCAGGGTTATCCATCCACCATCTGCCCCATTGTCCCTCGGTTGAGGCTACTCGAAGTACTCCTTGATACTCAGATAGTGAGAACTGGTTTTGTATCGTGCCGTCTACTCTACCAGATGCGATATATTCTGTTGTACCAGAATCACTAATGTCGAACATGTGAATATTTGTTGCTTCATCAGAGTCATCAGAATTCCAAAACCACCAGGAATCCCAGGATTTCTCGGCCAGTATCAAGGCATCTGCTGAAGAGTAAACTAATGGGTAATTACCGATAATGTGGTCCGCTTCAAAGCTGAAGTCAGAACTCGTGAGGTCAAACGAAAAGATACTGTTGACGCCCCTAGAAAAGCCGTCTTGTGGAGCAACGAAACTTGCACAATCATCGCTAGTGATTGAATGAGTTATTACATCATCATTTTGCCTTTCATAGATTCTTGGGACAAGGTTTGATAAATCCATGTCTGCAATGATTTCTTCATTATCCAACATAGTTTGATAAGCGACTTTTTCCCTTATCTCCAAGCGGATTGGGTCTTCATAACTAAGATCCCAGTAGCCAGCAGGAAGGTCTAGCCAACTTCTCAATCCCATAGTTTCCATCCAAGCATGTGAAACCGTGCGAATTGTGCCATCTACTTCTCTAGCGGTGATGTATGAACCTTCGATGAATAGTTCCTTTTCAAGTTCAATTTCAGACCTGTCGCTGATATCAAATACACTGAATTTAGTTAGAGAGTAGGTTCTCCAAGAAGAGTATTCTTCATCCCATTCCATAGCAGAATAGAGTGGGTTTGTCTGCGGTATGTTCCATGAGTTGACTGAAGAGATGACTACTAGTCGGTCACCATCAAGTAACATTGAGTTCGGATTCCCTTCAATGGTTGTGTTTGATTGATAAACTAATTCGCCAAATTCTGGTACGCCCATTATTTCCAACTTTTTACCATTCAAGAAATAGATGTAATATCCGTCGGTTTTTACTACATCTGCCTCATCAACACCGCCCTCTTGATTGTTAGTTCCTGAAAAGTCAGTTCCTTCAACTCTCCTTGGCGTAGGTGTGTTGGTGCCGCCTGTGGCGCTATCTGATGCCTCGGCGACCATGTCGCCATCAAGCATCATATCATCCCAGAAGTAGTAATATTGTTCTTCGACTGCTTGGAGTAATTGAATTCGATAATCCTCGAGAATTACATCCTTCAGACTGGCCTCTAAGTCATCACAATCGTCAAATTCGATTAACTCGGGTGTTGAAACCGCTCTAGGAGCGATAGTCATCCAGTCCAAAGGAAGGTCGATATCAGGTATCTCAACTTCATCTTCTAAAGCGCCTAAACAACCAGCGGTAAAGAATAGTGAAATCATCAATACCGCCATGAGCTTCTTTGCTTGCATAGTCTTAGCACAGCAGAGTATGTTATCAAACAATTGGTCTCAGCAACGGTACCGAGTTGATTTGGTTTTTCTTTGCCAAGGTAGCAATGTTGATACCCTAGCCACCAAACCGCTACTTGGGGATTCGATTGGCCATCAACACTGAAATTGAGCGCCGTTTTCTTGTTGATGGTCGCGGTGATAAGCCATGGCGAGAGTGTCATAGTAAAGTCAATATCAAACAGTTTTACCTAGATAGTGCTGCTCTTGAAATTAATCAACAAAGCATTGCTTACTCTGGGTTCGAACTGGTTAAAATAACGCCAGAAGAACATGGGATTTTAGTTAGTGAAAATAACTGGACCTCCCGCATTAGAATAGCCGATGAAGACACTATCTTGACCATGAAAGGTAAACGATTACGCGCCTCTGCAACAGAATTAGAGTGGAAAATTAATTCAATGTCAAGTATGCATAATTTGGAACAATTGCCGCATGTTGTTAAAACCAGATATAACAAAATTAGCAATGATGGTTTAATGTGGGAAATTGATGAATTTGAAGACTCACTAGCAGGATTGATTCTTGCTGAAGTGGAATTAGATAGCCAAGACCAAGTGGTGGAAATACCTAGTTGGGTTGGCATGGAATTAACTGGTTTGGGTAATTGGTCAAACGCGGCACTTGCCAAGACTTTGGCTAATGCTAGTTCGCTGAAAAAGTAACAACTGCCTCAATTACGCGTTGAGCCTCATTGTCGCTCAACTCATGCATAACTGGTATAGCAACCAGTGATTTTGATAATTTATCAGTGATTGGTAACGTCTCGTTATGCTGTGGATGGTTAGCAAATACTGCTTGCTTATGACATGGAGTTGAGTAATATCTTCTCGCGTCAATTCCATGACTATCTAGGTGTTTTACTAACTGGTCCGGGTATTTTGTTGTAAGACAATATTGATGCCAAGCGTGTTTGGCTCCTGGCCTAGTTTTGGGCGTTGCTACCAGAGTTAAATCAGCGAATGCTTCATTGTATTGTTGGGCAATTTCTCTACGCCTTGCCACCCAGTTGTCGAGATGTTTGAGTTGTACTGTACCAATCGCAGCAGACACTTCTGACATTCGGAGATTGCTGCCGAGTTGCATTGATTCCAAACTTGGTGAACGACCGTGGTTTACTACCAGAGAGACCGCATCGGTTAGTTCGCTTACAGTTGTAGTAAGCATGCCTCCTTCACCGCCAACTGCCATGTTCTTGGAAGGGAAAAAGGAGAAACAGCCGAGATCACCCATCGAGCCTGCAATAAGCTCCTTTCCATCCAACATTACTTGGGATGCTCCGTGGGCTTGGGCAGCGTCTTCAATTAGGAAAATCCCTTTTTCACGACACATATCAAACAATCTTGGATTGTATGGCTGGCCATAAATATGAACGCCAATTACTGCCTTGGTTTTATCAGTAATCGCCGCCTCTACTGCATTTACGTCCAAGCACCAATAGTCATCCTCAACATCAACAAAGACCGCAGTAGCACCGGCAAGAGGAATTGCGGTGGCGCTTGAGATGAAAGTGTAAGATGGTACAATGACTTCATCCCCTTCTCCAACTCCCAAGATACGTAACGCCGCCCATAATGATGATGAACCATTTTGACAAGGTGTAGCAACTAATGCCCCGCAATACTTGGCGAACTTTTCACCAAATTCTCGACCTTTTGGGCCTTTTACCCAATGTTTGGAGTCAAGTGTTGTAACTGCAGCATTCCGCATCTCATCTGTCCATGACGGGCGAGCTGTTGGAATTCTTTCCATGTCCCTGCGTGGACATGGACCATTATGATGCTATGTTTTGTTACTGTGTACTTGTATAAGATTCGTCGTGTAATTTAATGTTCAATAACACTTCACCAAAGTCCCTAGCATATGCACAAATCCTTCTGATTGATTCTAGCAGTCTGAACAAATACAATTCACTGTTTGCTTTATTTCTATTGGTCATTAACTGTTCTTCTAAAGACGTAATCTCGTTTTGTGAATCCTTCAATTGATGTCTTGCTGCCTCTATTTCATGAGAATCTTTGGTTCTAATATTGATCATTAATTGCTTGATGGCTTTCTGCCAGTTCTCTATTTGTGGCAATACTAACTCTATATTAGCCATTGATTGAATGGTAGAATTTGATGTTAATTCTGCCATAATTAGTGCGTGGTCCATCATTCTCTCAAGGCTTCTGGCGAGATTACTATACTCTACTGCCTGATTACGTGATAATTTTAGGCTGCTAGCAACAAAGTGAGAGTCTAATGAAATCGCTACTTGTCTTTGTACCAAATACAGTAATGTATCTACTTCCGCTTCTCGGTCATTTGCATCGTTGAGGATTTCATTTGAGTCCCCTTTGATTACCGATACAATATCACGAATAATCGAAGACAGTTGGGAATACATTCTGTTGATGCTTGCTGTAAGTGGCATCTCAGATGCTCGAAGAAGACATAGTAGCTCTACTTTTGTCTCACTTTCATTCATTGTTTCAAAGCCGCGAGTATTTCGTAAAAACCGTCTAATTTGCTTGTTTAGAATTCTTTTTTGCTGACTCTCAAATGAAATAATTATTTTGTCAACGCCAGAAATATAGGCGCCCATTAGGTGATCGTGAAGGGAATCTTTGGGTAAATTAGCCGCATTAATGGCTACCGTTCTTGTCTGGAAATTTGCTCGGTTGAGCGGGGAAAGCCGTAATGCCCCACTTGGACGCCAATCAACCCTAACACCGTCTCTAGGGTTCAACTCCATTTGCTCAATCCAAGGTTTTGGTAAGGAAAGTGTGTAGGTTGAACCCCCGGTAAGTTGTATTTTTCTAACATCTACACTGCCTGGACCTGAATTCATTCGTATCAATTCATCGTAATATATACAACTATATAGATTACTAAGGCATTAGGATATAATCTGTTCTTCTATGGAAACTATTGATGGAACCTATCACAATGATTGTTGTTGGCTTGGCGTTGATTGTTTGTGCTTACATGGCATGGAATATTGGAGCAAATGATGTTGCAAATGCAATGGGGACCTCGGTTGGTTCTCGTGCCTTAACCCTAAAACAGGCAGTGGTTATCGCAGCAATCTTCGAATTTTGTGGAGCTTTTTTCGCTGGAGATGCGGTAACTGACACTGTAAGGAAGGGGATTTTAGAAGTAGATTTTACTCAAGTAACTCCCGATATTTCACAAGATATCGCATTTGGTTTCATTGCGGCAATGATGGCTGCAGCAACCTGGTTAACAATAGCAACACGGTTTGGCCTTCCAGTTTCAACGACACATTCTATCATTGGCGGAATAATTGGAGTCGGGCTTGTTCTTGAGGTCGACCACAACACCTCTTACATTAATTGGGAAGTTGTTCAAAAAGTGGTGATGAGTTGGATTGCCAGTCCTTTGATGGGTGGACTAGTAGCATTCTTCTCTTATTGGATAATTAAGAAAACAATTTTGGATGCAGAAAATCCGGAAGGGCGGTCTTTGTGGTTGGCACCGATTTTAGCATTCCCAACTTTCTTTGTTCTGGGTCTTGCTCTGCAATTCAAAGCACTCAAGGGATTCTTTTCAAAAGCCCAATCGAATGGATGGATCGAAGACAAGGGTGAATGGTTGCCGTTCAAGCCTGAAGATGGTGGTCCAGACGGAAGTTGGAATCCATTCCTAGAAACCGCATGGTTTCCAGCGAATTCGCTGTTATTGGCGGCAATAATTGGCGCTATTGCGTCGTTTGGCCTTTACTTGGTTCTTAGAAGAATCGACATCAATGAGGAGAGTAGAGGTTTCAAAGGTGTTGAAAGAATCTTCGTCTGGTTACAAATTATTACCGCTGCCTATGTTGCATTCGCACACGGTGCAAACGACCGTTCTAACGCAATTGGGCCTATGGCTGCTGTTTGGCAGGTATTATCCAATGATACTGGAATGTTGATGGAGAAGGCTCCAATTCCATTGTGGCTGGTCTTACTGGGTTCAGCAGGGATTGCAATTGGTGTAATGACTTGGGGGTGGAGAGTTATGGAAACTATCGGTAAGAAAATTACTGAAATCACTCCAACAAGAGGATTTGCCGCAGAATTTGGTGCCGCGACAACGATAATGATTTTCTCAATGCCGTTCCTAGCAGTACCGGTTTCGACAACCCATACTTTGGTTGGTGCAGTTGTTGGAGTAGGGCTTGCTGGTGGAGCTAAAGCAGTTGATTTCCGAGTGTTTGGCAAGATTGCCGCATCATGGGTCGCTAGCGTACCTGTTGCGGCTTTTGGAGCCGCAACGATTTATGTCATATCTGGCGGAGATAATCTGAAAATGATAATTTTACTTCCAATAGCATTCATCGCAGTAGCATTCGTTATGTGGCAAACCAGAGATGGTGAGATATACGTCGAAGAAGCTCTGTCTGATGCAGGAACAGGTGAGCAAAAAGCGGCAACACCTTTCGAACTATTCCATGAACACGCCCAAGCGGTTGAAGTTACCGTAGGACACATGCTAACTGCGGTTAACATGGCAGCAGATGGTAAGGATGCTAGCAAGGAAATTAAAGCGACAATAGACGCTGAATTAGATGCCGATAACATCAAAGCAGAATTACGCAAGAGAATGTCGGAACAAGATTTCAGATTGATGGTGTCTATGGATGATTTCTTACACATGCTAACTCGCCAAGACCGCATTGCCGACTATGCACAGAATGTTGCTGAACAAATAAGTTTCAGAGAATTATACAAAGACAAAAAGGCTAGAAAGATGCTAAAGGAAATGGCCGAGGTCGTTTCAGAGACTGTTTCGATGTATAAGGAAACAGCTGCAGCAATGCGTGACCTCTCTATTGGTGGGGAAACAAAGGCTGCCAAAGCAAAGGTTGCAGAATTGATCAAACAAGTCAATTTGAAAGAACATGAAGCTGATGAAGTTGAAGCAAAGGCTGCTGCACATGTATTCTCAACTGGAGACGATGATGCACTTGCTGCAATGCACATGTATCGAGTTCTGCAAAGAATGGATGATGTTGCAAACGCATGCGAGAAAGCGGCTAATGCTTTCTTACCTAGCCTGTCTAAGTAAGGCGGATGTTAATCTAAGGTGCCCTTATACGGTTCACATAGAGTAAAACATTCAATCGAAAGGGGAGTTTTTCAAACCGCTTAATGATACTAAACATTGTATCAATCAAGAATAATGTTCTCGTTATTGAGGGCATGGTGCCACAAACTGCAAAGCCTGACCAAGTTATACGCTGAACGTTCAACTCGGCTGACGATATTTACAACATCTAAACGAGCTGATTTGCCCCCCATTGTATCAGACTTAAGTGTCGATAGGGCATTGATTGCTCTCTTATGTTCATCCTTTATTTTTCGCCAAATTATTCTTAATTCGTCTCCTGGAACCTCTTCTACTTCTGTGAAACACTTCGATGTCATATCGATTAATGCATTGAGTTGGTCGTGCATACCCAATACTGATTGAATAATTACTTCCGGCAGTTCAGAAGCGTTCTCATCAAGTGAACGATCAGAACGGGCAATATCTCTGGCGTGACGGATCAACCTTTCTATCGTATCAACGCTACGTAAATATGCTGCAACAATGCGTAAATCTTTCATTAATGGTTGATTCAAAGCAAGAATAAGTAGGAGATTGTTAGTCAAATCCCAGTTAACTTCTCTGGCATGTTGGCGTATTTTCTTTACTTCACTGTAAACTTCTGAATCTAATTTTGTAAAGGCTTCGATGGCATCAGTATATGCCATTTTTGCTTCTGCAAAGTATTCTTTTAATTCCGCTCTAACTTCTTCTATTCTACTATCTAATCCTGTCCTAATTGGCATAATTTCACCTCAACCAAATCTACCCGTTATGTATCGCTTAGTTAATTCATTATCTGGGTCTGAAAATATCTTATCTGTTTTATCAAACTCAACAAGTCTTCCAAGATACATAAATCCTGTATAATCACTAACTCTAGCAGCTTGTGACATTGAGTGTGTAACAATTACAACTGTGAAATCTTTTTTCAATTCCAGAATTAATTCTTCTATTGCGGCTGTGGCAATTGGATCAAGAGCACTGCATGGCTCGTCCATTAGAATAACATCGGGCTCTATTGCTATGGTTCTAGCGATACACAATCTTTGTTGTTGACCGCCAGAAAGAGCGGTTCCTAATTCGTGTTGGCGGTCTGAGACCTCTTTCCATATTGCAGCCCGCTTCAAACTTTTTTCAACTATTTTATCGAGTTCCTCTCGAGTCGGTTTAAAGTGTAATTTTACTCCATATCCTACGTTATCATAAATTGATTTGGGAAATGGATTTGGTCGTTGGAAAACCATGCCTACTTTCTTCCTAATTTCAACCAAATCTGCATCTTTGCCAGTTATCTCGACATCGTCCATAGTGATTTTACCATCATAATGGCATATTGGTATTAAATCATTCATTCGATTCATCATGCGCAATAATGTACTTTTCCCACAACCAGAAGGCCCTATCAAGGCGGTCACGCTATTCTTTGCAATAGGTAAAGATACGCCATACAATGCTTGCTTATCACCATACCATAGATCTAAATCTTCAATCATTAGTTTTCTATCATGTTCGATGTCTAAATCTCTAGTTGAGTCTGGTATCTCTTCAGTCTGTGCTTCGTTATTCATTAGTTTAGCCTCCTTCTAAAGTGCTGTCTCAATACAATCGCTATACTGTTCATAGCAACTAGTAATGCAATCAAAGAAATACTTGCTGCGGCAGCCATAGAGTGCCAAGCAGGGTCTGGTTCAGATGTCCAGAAATAAATTTGAATTGGTATCACTGTGAAATTTACATTGCCTCCAACAAGTCCTGCCAATGGCTCTGGGTCGAATACAATCATTGCTGTAGCGCCCACGACAACCAAAGGTGCCGCCTCTCCCATAATTCTAGACATTGCAAGAATACTACCTGTCATAATTCCAGGCATTGCTGAAGGTAACACGTGATCTTTGGTAACTTGCCATTGTGTGCATCCAACGCCATAAGCTGATTCTCTTATACTCCTTGGCACACTTCGAAGAGCTTCTTGACTGGCAAGAACTATAATTGGCATAGCCATTACTCCCATAGTCAATCCTGCCGCGAGAATAGATGGGCCAAGGCCCCAACCAATGCCACCTTGCTTAACGAAAATTGCCAGCCCAAACATACCAAATACGATAGAAGGAACCCCTGCTAAATTGGTTACAAGAGCTTGGATTAGCTTAGTTGTTTTTGTGGGACTAGCGTATTCTTCAAGATAAATCGCTGCGCCGACAGATATTGGAATTGCGGAAATCATGGCGATTAACATAACCCATATAGTTCCATAAAATGCTGCTCTTATTCCAGAAGAATATGGTGAGAATATATCTTGATATCTTTCGGTAAGGAATGGAATGTAAATCTCAAGTGGGATAAATAGTGTCGAAATTACCAGTAGCATATTACTCCACATGAGTAGTCCGTCGCGATTACTTATCGAATGTTTCAATCGAGATGTTTCCGAAAGTTCTCGCCCCGAGTGTAGTAATCTCTCAATGCCTTTGGTTAGCGACGTGCTCATTGTAGCGGATAAAATCCAACACAATGCTGCAAGAATTGATGCGAGAGAATAATTGCCTGCAATAATAGTGACCAGCGCTAATGCGTAGAATAGTCCCTTCAATTGGCGTTCCTTTCCGGTAAACTTCTGTATAAATCGAAGCATGCTAGGTTTGGGAAATCTAAATGTGAATACTAAGAAAATAAGAGTGCCATATCCAAGAATTTCTAATGGCTCAAAAACGATCCCTTCATCATATAATACGGCAACATCATACTCAATTACAAATGTAGACACAAGGGGTTTTCCCGTCTCATCTGCGGATGGCACAGGACCGGATTTTTGTTTAACTTCAACACTTTGCGATAAAGTAGAGTAGATGTGAAATTTAGTTTTTCGGCCGACTTCAACAATCTCAGTGCTCAAACCAGATTCGTTGAGATAAATATCTTCATAAACGTCTCTTTGCGATATTACATTTATTTGTAGTTCGTGAACTTCATCCCCGTCATCCCAGGAAATCTCTAAAACAATAGGATCGGTTGTGAGTTCTCCATTAGAATCAATATTTGGATAATCCCATTCAAGCTCATAATCGCTTTCTGTAATGAATTCATTAGCCGGTGGTATTTCGCCGTTTTCACCATCAATGAAGGTTGGAGCAGCAATCTGCCAAACTAATATTGATAAGAAAAATAACCCTATTAGACCGGTAAAGGCCAAGCCTGAAGAGCCCATAGTTTCGGCAAAGTCTCTTAATTTGCGGTTTTTCTTTTGCAGCAGGTCGATATCTTTCATCAATAAGCCTCCCGATATGCTGCAAGTACTCGATTACCGATTAGGTTTAGAGTTAAAGTGATAATAAACAAATACAAACCAACGGCGAAAATTGTCAAGTATCCAATTTCTCCAAAGGGCAAATCACCGCCAACTCTCTGAGCAATGTAAGCGGTCATCGTTTGTGCTGGAAGGAACATGTTGGAGGTAAATACCGCAACTGTTCCCACAGCAAGAGTTACTGCCATAGTTTCACCAACGGCTCTGCTCAAGGCTAAAATTATGCTAGCAATTATTCCAGAAAGAGATGCTTGAATCATCACTTTGAAGGTCGTCTCAATCTTAGTTGCTCCTAGCGCTAATGAGCCTTCTCTAAGTTCATTTGGTACTGCTCTCAAAGCATCCTCTGACATAGAAGCGATAAGTGGTAAAATCATGATTCCAACAACTATCGCCCCGTTTATTGGATTGAGTACATTGGGTGGCTGGTCAATCCATCCATTAGCATAGAAGTATTCGCCTAATTCAACCACCAATGGTCCGATGTAAATAAAGGCAAAGAAGCCATAAACTACTGAAGGAATACCAGCTAGTAATTCAAGAGTTGGTTTTACAATTGCCACTAGTCTTGGCGGAGCATATTCTGAAAGGTAAATAGCGCAACCTACTCCTAGTGGCACGGCAATAATCAATGCTCCAAACGCGACTTGAAGTGTTGTCAGTAGCAGGCTGTTTACCCCAAATGACATGTTTTCACAAAGTGCTCTTCGATCACTACAGGCCCCGGTTGGAGTCCATTGAGTAGTTAAGAAAAATTCTCCTAACGCGCCACCATAATTCATCGTTATGGATTTTGCAAGCGCAACCAAAAATAATCCGAGAGTAATGTTTTGCCACAATGTGCTTTCACTCACCTTCATACCATAGCGCTGCTTGTTTATTGCTGCAGCTAATCTGCGCCAAGTGATGAAGGCGAACAAAAATGAAATTCCGAGCAGTAACGAATTAATAAACAACAGTTGTATTACGATTCCTATGAATGCCAAGTAAATTACAAATTGTTTGGGAAACAAAATAGAATCAAACGGTGTTTCTTTTGTCGATACATACTTCGTTGTGGCCTTTTCAACTAAATATGCTAGCATAAATACTCCCGATGCTGCCCCAGCTCCAGAAAAAATTCCGCTAAAATCCCAATCGAATGTGAACCAGCCACGAGCGTCTGCAATCTCTGATAGAAAGGTGATTGTCTCGAATAACAATGTCTGAATAATTCCAAGAGTGATTAAAATTACCGACAAACTCATCACAAACAGAGTCACTCTTGCTCGGTTGTGTTTGAGGTAATCGAAATATGACATTTTATCGCCTCATATAGTGTCAAGTTGGTTGTGCATTAGCATGTTAAGAAGAATTTCGGCAAAATTGACACTGTAGGCACACAGCCTTCTTATTGATTCAGATATTCTAAATTCACATAGTAATCGTTCTGCTGAACCTTTACCAGTCCACAACTCATCTTCTTCATCTTCAATATTCTTTCTTAATTCTACTAGTCTAATCTTGGCGCTATGAATTATTTTTAGATCTTTAGTGTACATATTATGGACAATAATCTTTAGTTCTTTGGCCCACATAGGTATTGATGACAATGGCATTTCATTTGGCTTTATTTTGATAGCCTTCAAATTGTCATTGACCAAATTTGCTAACCTTGTAGCATGATCGCCCATTCTTTCTAAGATCCTAGCAATGTTTGCGTGCTCCATAGCTGTAAAGCGGTCGACTTCCAATTTCCTTTCAACTGAAGGAAATTGAAGTGAAGCAGCGACTTGTCTTTCAAGCAATAATCTCCTTGCATCAATTTGTCGTTCTCTTTCCTCAATATCGCTCAATAAATCAATTGGTTCTCCTAAAAGAACATCTAGAGAATCATTAACCAAACTTGATATCAATATATACATCCGATTTACTGAAACTTGAAGTCTTAGCTCTGCAGGGTTAAGAATTGAAATTATCCTTACTTCGTTTTCACCATCTATCTCAATTTCCATACCTCTTGTGTCTCGCAAAAATTCTCGTATATCAGATCGGGTTTTTCTCGATATTTTATCATTGCAAAATACTCTAATTATATCTGCTCCTGAGAGATAAGCCCCTATCATTAGGTCTTTGAGACCTTCCTTATGTTCACAACAATCGATGTTTGCGATTCTTTTTGTTACCCTGGATTGATTGGATGAAAGGCGTAAGTCGCCTGAAGATAATTCCTCTATATTTACCAAATCTCCTTTTTTCAACTGGTTCTCTTTTATCCAATTTTTAGGCAATGAAACAATTACAGTCGAGCCACCAGTAACTTGCAGTTTTCTAAACTCGGTACTATATTCACTCAACAGGCTTCCCTCTATATATTCCCAAATATATGAACAATACATAGAAGATGACAATATATTCAATATATCTATATAGAGATATATATCATATCCTATTATCTATTGAAATTTACTATTGAACAGTTTGTATACGGCAGGCCAACAGGTGAACCTGAATGATTAAGAAATATGGAATAACTTTGATGATGACTTTAACAATACTAAGCGCAGGACTAGCAGGATGTATTGGTGGAGATGATGATAGTGAAGAAAAAACGATTAATATCGCTGGAAGCAGTACTGTGTATCCGGTTGCAAGCGCATGGGCTCAAGCCTACAGTGCTTCTAACGCCGATTATACCGTAACTGTTGCTGGTGGCGGATCTGGTGCTGGTGCATCCAAGGTTTGCAGTACAGATGCTGACTCTGTTCACATCGGCGATATGAGTAGAGATTGGAAATCTTCTGAAGCTACAGTTGGTGAAGATGGGTACACATTTTCTTGTTTGAGTTCTGATATTACCGTGACTCAACTAATTGTTGCTATTGACGGACTATCTGTTGTAGTCAAGAAAGGTGGTGCAGCAGACCAGTGCATTTCTGCTATGGGTGGATTATCTATGGCTCAATTGAGGTGGGTTTTCACCGATTGGTCTGAGGAAGACCTGGCAAATCACGAGAAAGGTGGATTAGATATGAATTCAACCACGCCAAGTAATGACGGAGATGGTGTTAGAGAATGGAGTGATCTTGATGACTCGAGCGCATGTCTAGATAATGAAATCAAACTATGGGGTGCAGACTCAGATTCTGGAACCTACGAGTACTTTGGAGAGCAAGTATTCTGTAAGAATTGTTTTGCTGACGCTGAACCAATTGCAGAAGGTTTTGACACTGTCAGAGGTTACCAAAATTCCGCTGACGACAATCAAATAGTAAACGGCATCAATAGTGATGAAAATGCAATAGGATACTTTGGTTATGCATACTATGAAGAAAATAGTAACACATTATCGGTTGCTGCCATCGCCAATAATGATACCCATGGAGTACAAGATGCGGGTAATGCAGTAACGCCAGAAACAAGCACTGTTGCAGACGGATCATATGCACCTCTATCGAGATTCATTTACATGAATGTCAACAACAACGATTGGGACTTAGTTCGTGATTTCATAACCTACGGATACTCTGACGAAGGAATGGACCACGTTTCAGATGTCGGTTATGTGGCACTACCAGCAGCAATGAATGCTGAGATGGTTGCAAGAATAGGTTGAAGTCTCCTCCTTACCTAAACTGTTGATTTGCCCCTCACCTTCGGGTGGGGGGCATTTCTTCATTTATGCAAAGTTGGCGATTATCAAGGTGCTCAATTATAGCGCTAGTCACTCGTTTAACCTACGGATGTTTCAAGACCCCTAACTAGATTGGGCGGTGTGATGGTGTCCGATGATGGGGCATCTGACTCCAATGGTTTGGGGGCAGGTGTGGACGAGAAAGACGGTGGTCTAGCTCGTATCATTGGCGATATTTTTTCTGCTGATTCAGCAATGGTTGAGTCTAGTAAATCAAAATCGAACTTTAAGCCCAAAGGCATGTTTCTTGGCCATCGACGGGACAATCAACAACCGATTGACATCCCGCCACAGGTGCTTGCTAGACACGCAGCAATGCTTGGTTCAACTGGGTCTGGAAAAACCGTTATGGCAAAGGCTCTGATTGAAGAGGCCGCTATTGCCAAAATCCCATCACTGATAATTGATCCACAAGGAGATTTGGCTAGACTTGCATTAGGGATTGATGAGCAAGACCTAATCGACCAAGACGGTGATGTGGCAAGAGCAAGACAACTGCTTGATATGTGTGAAGTCCGCATTTGGACGCCATTGCGAAGCAAAGGTCTGCCGTTGTGTATTGATCCATTTAGGGCGCCTCCGGCCGATTTAGACCCAGAAGAAGCGATTACTGCTTGGGATATGGTTGCAGCTGGATTTACCAGTCTTGCCGGCTATGATGTTGAAAAGGCCCAAGGTAAAGTCATCAAACCATTCCTGTATGAAGTGTTAGTTGAAGGCACTAAACTTGGCCTTGATGTTGGTGATTTTAGAGCCTTAGCAAAGGTAGTACGTGAGCCGCATCACGAATTTATTCGCCAATTATACCCGCAGTGTTTTGTTGAAGAAGATGAAGAGGACAAATTGGATGTACCTACTTGGGAAGAGGTAATGATTGATTTTGGCTTGCCAGACTTTGAAGAACGCCTACCAAAAACAACTCGAAATGACCTAGCAAGACGGCTCTCTGCTTTCTCTTCTGGAGTGAACCAACTACTGTTTTCTAATGGCGTACCTATCGATATTGATTCATTTGTTGAACCGGCAATACCGGGTAAAGTGCCGTTGAATATTGTTTACCTAAATACCATTCAAGACGAGGCACAAAAGCAATATTTCGTGCAAGAATTATCCCGTGAATTATATGATTGGATGTTAACTCAACAACCGGCAGACGGGGAATTAAAACTGCTATTTTTCATGGATGAAGTAGCACCTTATTTACCGCCTCACCCGAGAAACCCGCCGGCAAAAGACCTTATCAAACTGATTTTCAAACAGGCAAGGAAATACGGTGTAGCTTGCGTTTTAGCAACACAAAATGTCAGCGATGTTGATTACAAAATTCTCGCCCAAGCCAATACTACCTTCATCGGCAGATTCACCCAACCACAAGATGTTGAGAAAGTAAGGCACTTGCTAAAGGAAAGCGGGGGGGACCTAGACTTGGTTGCACAACTGCCAACTTTGGGCCCTGGACAATTTCAAATGGTAGCACCAGACGTTGACCCCGCGCCAGTGCCGATTCAATGCCGTTGGTTGTATACTGACCACGGTGCACCGCTAAATGAAGACCAAGTTGAAGACATAATGTCAGATGAAATTAGAGCCTGGGCCAAGACTCGGTCGTCTGGTAAAAGCAAGAACCGGGGCGCTGGGGCGGCAAAAGCCGCGAGTCGAGGATCTTCGTGGAACAAATCAGATCTAAAGGATGAAATTGGTCTAGTTGAGGCTGCTAGAGTCAAATCGATTGGAGGCATGACTGCTGCTGCTCATGGAGTTGTTGATGATTCGGCATTCGAAGTTCGATTAATGGGTGGTCTTGCTGTGCTCAAAGATGGTCGTGACCCGCTTTATACGATGCAGGCGGCAGCAAATACCGCTTCGGTAATCGCCCTTGGCTGGACTTTAGTTGCGTTAATGTTAGCCTGGCGTGACCGAGATTTGGATTGGTGGTGGATTCTTGCTGGTGCTAGTATTTCTGCTGTAACAGGACTAGTAATAGCGCTTGAGGGTTTGCTATCTCATGATACTGAATTATTACGTAAATTGACAAAGTTTGCCAGGGTTTTCCAGTTATTCCTTGTTGCTTGGTTATGGATACTCGTCCTGTGGTCTGAATTTGGCGATCTAGACTTATTGGGTGGACAACCATTGTTAGAGGTCGTTGTTGTATGGGTATCGATTTTTGCGATTATTGAGTTTGTTAATCGATTTAGACTTGGCAAAATCAGATGGAATGGTGGTAGTGCCTTAGACAAGATTGTTGGTTTTTCTGCAGTGCTTACTGGAGCGCAGGTTACTGAAATGCAATCTAATTCAAGTCAAATAATGGCTGGTTTAAGGCTTTCAGTTCATTGTTTTACCTTAGTATGGCTGTGCATATTACTTACTCTATCTGGCGGCTTACTTCCTGAATCAAGTACAATTTCTTCTAATTGGGGCAGGCCCACTCTATGGTTGACCTCGCTGTACGGCCTAATTGTGGTTAGTGAATTATGGCTGAGAGCAAGGGGCCGCATGCCTGCTGAATACTGATTATTGATTGAAAATATCTCTTTTTTGGTTATTCATTTATATACCTAATAATGAAAAGCACTACTATGCAACCACAAGATGCGCAAATGATGGGCCAAGTAGCCCCAGCCGGGGCCATGGGCCAACAAGTGATTATCGTACAGAATAAAAGCGGTGGACCGAAAGTTTTCGGTATCGTCGCAATTATACTCGGTGGACTAGGGGTTATTTTCAATGGAATGAACTTCACTGCTGAATTAGGTGATTTAGGTGGCGGCTATGTCGCTTTGTTCTATATTTTAACCGCATTAGCTGTCGCAAGTAACGGAATGTTTGCTTACGCTGGAGTACTATTGTTCCAATACAAAAAATCCGGTGTTTGGTGGGGATTCGGTGCTGTCGGTATTGGTGTTATGAGCACAGTTATTGTTTCGTTAGTTGTTGCCAACGCACTAAGTGACATAGATGAGGCTCTTGGAGAAGCTGTCGCTGGTATTGGCTTGATTTCAGCCGGAATTCAAGCTGTCTGTTGCAGCATGGTAGTTGCACTACCTCTGCTAATGAATGGCGCTGACCTTGAGTGAGCAGTAAACCGTTGCATTGAGTTGGGCGTCCCCTGAGGATGTGTTGATATATCCGCTTAATTAGCGAAGCATATCGCAGGAGTCGCCCAGCTTGGTCAAAGGCGCTGGGATGAGGTCCCAGTCCGTAACGGTTCGCAGGTTCAAATCCTGCCTCCTGCACCAAGATGGACATAGTGAGGCTATTTTTGACAAATCGGACAGTAGTCTAAACGACGACCTGATAATCGTGTGTGGACGATTAATGACTGGCAATTATGACATTCTAAACCATCCCTGGTAAACACATAGTGGCGAGCTTGGCGTTTTGTTTGGCCATTGTCTCTGAGAACTTTGTATAACTCTTGGGGGACTGTCACGCCTTTTTCATAATATGCTGTTGAGGTGATGTTAATGGCAGACTTAGCTAATTCTTGTCGCTCGGTGTCAGATAGTGAGCCAGTTTTACGATACGGACTTATACCGGCATCAAACAATATCTCGCTACGCAAATAATTGCCCACTCCAGCTAGAAAGCCTTGGTCTAGCATCAACCCACTTAATTGTCTACGAGCAAACTTTGGATTTGAGACTTGGGCCAATACGTCATCATACTGGACTGCTAAGTCTGCCACATCGGGGCCTAGCCTAGCAAGATATGGGTGGCCTGGCAACTCCCACGGTTCAAGGATTTCGATATCGGTTGCTGACCAAAGTCTTGCGGTGTTTTTTTCATTACCAAATAAAACCCTCAAAGAACGGTTGGTTGGCCTAGGTTTGGTTGTCGAACGATTAACCGTCCAGCGTCCATAGAGTTGATTATGACTATACATGACATAATCCCCTACTGAAATCAGTAAACCCTTTGAACGGGCCTTGACATATTCTACTTCCTTGTCAATAAAGAGATGTTCAGATCCTTCTACTGTTTTGTAATGAAATTCAACTTCGCTAAGGGTCTTGCCAACTAGCGCTTTAGCGATGTGGTTAGCTGCTCGATGAATTTCTGGCCCCTCAGGCATGAATACAATTAATTCGGCTTGGGTTTAAACAGATGTTTGTCGACAAGCCACCATGGGCAGACGTTGGAGTGATGAGCGGCGTCGCAACCATCAGCAAGCTGAATGGATTGTCGCTTGGTTGCGCGATAACGGTCCTGCTAGCATACGGCAAATTGTGGCTGCACTGAATGGGGCTGGGCGTGAGGTAAAAGCCCATATCATTCAGCGTGCGCTACTCAAATCTCCATTCGTGGCCAAGGCTGGCGAGTCCAACCTCGACGGGGAAACTCATTCCCTCTGGGTATTCTCTACCGACTAAGTTCACAGAACTTTGTCGAAGATCCAACCGAAGGTTGAGAAATCTCCTGGACCAAGATAGAACATGGTCATGAAAATTGCAATACCATACATGATTGGTCCTGGCTCGTCGAACTTACCCATACCCATCTTGATTAGTACGTAGGAGATTACCCCCCAAGCGATACCATCAGCAATAGA